>Ga0222719_10000046_pt1 | contig 107281 bp, 121 predicted proteins | sample C33_34DmetaG_FD_165039 | JGI IMG/M metagenome (GOLD analysis project Ga0222719, IMG submission 165039) | Estuarine water microbial communities from San Francisco Bay, California, United States - C33_34D | ecosystem: Environmental > Aquatic > Marine > Unclassified | place: USA: California... | reverse complement strand
CGTTCTTAACATCCAGTTCTTTTGCCCATGCATTCATTACAAATCCATCATTGACAGAGATGCAATAAATGTCATCTACACCTGCAGCAATAAACTCATCATACCTAAGATCATATTCAGGGAGTTGGAAGTTGCTGCAAGTTGGAGTAAATGCTCCAGGAAGAGAGAACACAAGAACTCTCTTACCTTGGAACATATCTACCGCATTACGAGTAACAAATTCACCATCTTCACGGAAGATAAATTTTACTTGAGGGATACGAGTTTCCATTTGCATATTATGAAGGGTTATACACTGGGGTCATTATACCACCACTTGGATCATTATCATCATCGTCAGTACCATTACTACCAACAGAACTGATGAGGATCCACATTCCCAGCATCATAGTTGCTAGGAGTATCATCACCAGATACCAGGAATCAGTTGCCCAGTAGTGGCATAACTACCCATCGCAGCAATCACTCCGATCATCGCTGCCCATCCGTTGATGCGTTCTGCCTTTTCGTTCATTGTTTTTTGCTCCTTTTAGATAAAATAATTGAGGCCAAGTATCTTGAATAATCTCAGCAAGTTTGGGGGGTGTATCTGTTTGAATCAGAATCCAAATGCTCCAAAGAAGAAGAGACTACCAGTTGATGCATAAGAGATAACTGCTGCAGCAAAACCAAGCATAGCAACTCGCCCATTCAATTTTTCAGCACGCTCATTATGAGATTCAAAACCATAACGTTCACGATCTTCATCAGTCATATACATAGCGGGTTCTACAGCAAACATATTAGTGCGTCCACCGTCCTCAGTTGTTACAGTCATGTTACCTCCTGTTGTAAAACTTTACATAGTATATAGTAAAAAAGGACTTCTGTCAAGAAGTCCTATGTAGTAAATAATACTCAGTTCAATAATTTGACAGGAAACTCTCACATTTATCTTGATTCTTTTTGCACCATTGCCTCACATAAGAATTGGCATCTATATCCATGCTTTTATGCGCCTGAATGTGAACTACTTCAATAAATCCAAGAGTGCCCACCAGAAGAAGATTAAAGACAGTAACGGGATGAGTTAGAACTTTAAAAATCATAAAAAAAGAGGGGTCCTAGGACCCCCCAAGTTTAGTACAGGATTATCAGAAGCTGTACTTCAGACCGAATTTGGTTCCGTATCCACGGTCAACACCAGCAACACCGCTGCCAACGAAGGAGACTTCGCCATAGGCACCGAGGTCTTCGGTCAGAGCAACGCCCAGACCTGCCTTACCAGAAGGGACGGTATCAACTTCGCCACTATCAGGGGAGATGACAGTAGCACCTGCTTGAACGTAGTACGAGGCAGACTCACCGAGAGGACCTTCATAACCAACGTGGAGATCGGTATTCGTGCCAGTGTAGTTCGAGCCAGTGAAACCAGAGTTCGCTTCTACATTCACATAAGGACCTGCAAAAGCAGCGCCAGCGAACAGGGGGGCAGCAGCAGCGGCTGCGAGAACAGATTTAAACATTTGAGATTCCTCGTAATTTACTTGCGGAATGGTTACCCGCAGATGAAGGATCGGGTTCGACTTTCCGATCGCTTGAATGAATTATATCACAGATTTGACGCGAGTAGTTGAGGCATCTCTTCTGTTGTAAAACGTAACAGTGTGTTACGCTTTGTTATTTATACTACAGGATTTTTTTGAATCCGTCAAGTATGTGGGGTAAACCCTACTGAGAGGGATCACTTACCTTGCCCAGATAAGGGTCGAAGTCTGTCAGTGTTTTGACATCCATCGAAGCACCCATCTGAGTCCACCAGTTCATTATACCATCATGATTGACTTTATGGAAAGCATCAACGTGTTCGGGATGGATAGAAGATCCAAGTTGAAGCCGATAAAGAAGTAGAGGGATAGAATAGGTGTTGCCCGAATTGTAGATGAGATCATCTGCAACGGGACGGGGTTTGACACCATTGTCCAAACGATATTTGTCTGGTCCTTTGACATGGTGTTTGATCAACTTCTCAGCATGATGCCTAGTAATCATATAGCAGGCGGTTGAGAAGTCGTTTACAAACCTGCGATGCAGTTTAACATGAACATCACCAGTTTGGATAATTGCAACCTGCACAACATCCCAGTCATATGGGAGATGGGCAACAAAGTCACTCCAAGAGAAGTTCCAGAAGTGAGCAGTGTCTAGATTGCAGTCATCTTCCATGATGATAGCATATGGACTGTCAGAAGTGTCATACCAGTGCTTAATTGCCTTCAGGTGAGACGTAATACATCCAACCTCACCAGAAGACATCTGATCAGGATAACGACCCTTCAGAATGCCACTGAGGTCATCATCACGACCATCATATGCTGAGATGCGTTCGTAGTTAGTTACGTCCCAATAAGCAAACTGCTCTTCCATGTAACCCTTACGATTCTCATCTGCATCCATGTTTAGATAATAAACTGGACCAAAGTTGGCAAGTTTATATGCAGACTTATTCTTATCTACAACAGTACTATGCATGACGTTCGATTACCTTCTCTACACTAGGGATGTAATGATTGCGAAGAACTTCCTTCCACTCAAACTTCTTAGAGTATTGGACAATCTCTTCTCTATTGTTAATAGAATATTCTCTGTTCTTAATTATAGCATTCTCTACAAACTCAAGATCATTGATCTTATCTTCAGGAATGACGGTGATGAACTCTTTATCAAGGTCAAGATTTGCCTTACCCCATTCACAAACAACAACACCCAGACCAGCTGCAAGTGCCTCCATACAAACCAGAGGGTGTGCTTCACCATCTGATAGGAGCACAAGGTTGCCATAGTCTGTCAATTGCTCATAAAGAGTCTCCTTAGACCATTCACCAAGATAGTTCTTGTTAGTATCAAACCTATTATCTGCAAGATTACCTGCAAACCAGAGACTATCAATACCTTGGAATAGATGCTGACGCTTGCGATAGTCAATCTTTGCAAGATACAGACTGCGGTCTGGATATTCAGGATCTAGAGAGTATCTAAAACGTTCAGTATTAACACCATTAGGTGTTACATAAGTATTGTCTTTAGGAACATCAAACATGATATTATAAACCTTCTGAATTCCTTCAGAGAGGCAAAACACGTTTGGTTTAATTTTTTGGAATTCTTTGGCGACGTTTACATAACCATTAAACATCTCTCTACGTTCCAAATATCCAAAGTGACTTGTAATCGCTGCTGGATATTGAATGTATGGCATGATGGGAATAAACTCATCATAATGCACATGAACAAAGTCAGGTACAAAAGCATTAATGCCATTGATAATCTGACGATAGTCTTTTGTGTTAATGATTTGAACTTCATGCCCCAACTCTTCAAGAGCATTCTTTGTGTCCCACACAAGAATCTCTACCGCACCCCATCCTGTTGGGGGAATCGGCATGATTCCAGGACCTACTAATGTAATCTTCATTTTAATTTTGCTGGGAAATCTGTACAAATACCATAACAATTAGTGACTCTAAGTTTATCCCAGTTTGGTTCATTCCACTCTGGCATAACAATAACACTCTTACTTGTATATGGTTTACCTGGATATGTCCAGATAAAGTGTTTACTCGTTAAAGTAAAGTCATCTTCTTGATGCCAAAAATAATTATATCCGCTTGTGCCATCAGCAAAAGCGAACATGGTAGTGATGTCCTTACAATGGATCCACAGGTGAGGTGCTCTACCCGCTAACCACCACCAGGTCACAGCATGATCTGGAGTATCGTGCCCTAACCAAAGACGCTCGGTCTTTGGGTCATATCTAACATCAATTTCGACATCATATCCTGCTTCGATACATTTGTCAATTTGTTTGGGTTCATTCTCAGTAGATGCATCTGGACCATTAATATTGGCACGGTGTGCAATTAATTTCATTAGCTTCTGATGCAAGCAGCATCCATAGGACAAGGAGCAAGGTCGGATTGACTAAACCTACGCAAGAAGGCACCCATCTTAAATGCTTCTGGAGAAGGTTCCCAAATTCCCTCGTAGACATAATCAACATCATCAAAGGCATTTAGTGCCCAGGTGAGATACTTAGGTCCAAAGAACTGAATAGTATCAGGGAATCTAGGGTGGTGTCCAGGAAGATAGAACTTATATTTGTCACAAGTATTGAGATCAGGGAATCTCATTAGGACAGTATCATACCTAGCAAGGACAATAAAGTCGTAACTGGTATTAGTCTCTTCCGCGTAAGACTTTACAATATTAGCAACAGACTTAATAGAAAACAACTGGGACATCACATTACTATAGTTCTTGTGATTCCAGTGTGGACCATCAGGATGCTTACCAGTGAATCTCTCATCAACATACTTAAGTGCGTTGGGAGGTAATTCAAAAGTTCTTGGATCTTCTATACCCATAATAATTGGGGAATAGTTATCCGCGATAATCTTAGGGGCATCCTTTGGAATAGGACACTTTGCAATTTTAGACCAGGAAGAATAGTCATACTCCCCATCTGCCTCTTCTTGCCACCACATGTGTCCGAAGACATCAGTGTCATACCTATCAAGGATGACTTGCTTATAGGTGTCAATGATTTGCTGATTATCAACAAATCTAGGTTGACCAAAAAATGCTAGTGCTACTTTCATCAGACCTCACCTTCGTAATGCTCAAGGAAGTAGTTCAGATCCTCAGGAGTTCCAATACCCCACATACCTGATTTGTCAATCTCTTTGATACGAATCTTTTTACCGTCACCGATTGCTTCATTGAATACGGGACAGACATAGTATTCGTTATTGACACGAATATCTTTCTCAATCATCTGCTCAGCATACTTTACATAGTCAGATCCCTTCTTCCAGTAGTAGATACCAACCGTTGCGTGTTCAGAGATGGGCTTCTTCTCGGCAACTTCAGCAACGTATCCATCCTCTCCCAATTTGGCATAAGACCACTTAGGATGAGTTGCGGGGAAGGTAACAATGCCACCATCTACCTCACCATTTTGGAAGGCATAAAGAGTTTCATTAGAATCCCACTCAACAAACTGGTCAGAATTTGCCATCACGAGCGGTTCGTCATTGTTGATAAACTCTTTTGCAAGGAGAGTGGTGCAGCACGCTCCTTCAGTGATTCCGTCCACCTGAACGATGTTACATCCAGGAGCAATAAGAGGAAGTAAGTAATTAAGATTATACTGCTCATAGTGCTCTTTCTGTACGATAAAGGTATAGTTTGCTTTAATGTTCAGGTTCTCAGTAACCACTTGAATCATTGGTTTGCCCTTGACCTCAATCAGAGGTTTGGGGAAGGTATACCCTTGAGATGCAAATCGACTACCGCGACCTGCCATAGGAATAAGTACATTCATAGTCTTGCTCTCCCACGCCACTTTTTTCTTAGTACCATTTAGAATTTTTTTGATTCGATCAATCTTACTCTGATTAAGGTCTTTACGATCTTCTACAGGAACAAGATGACACTTACTATCAAGAGCACCCTGACGACCAATATGACTGTCTTCAATGATGACAGTATCATTAGGGAGAGCACCCAGTGCAGTCATACACTTCCAATACATTGCTGGAAATGGTTTGTTGCGAACAACATCTTCATTAGAGACGTACATGTCCACAAACTCAAGCAGTCCCAAACGCAAGAGAATGATCTTCACAGTATTACGAATACTGTTAGAAGCAACTGCAATCTTATAACCAGAATCTACCAACTGCTGGAAGTATCCCATCAGTTCATAATCTTTAGCAACACACTCATTAAAGATTTTAAGAGTTGCTTCTTGCTTATCTCTCCAGATCGTATCGTACTGATCTACAGGAAGACCTTTATTCTTAGTAAGAAGTTCTAGCTTTGCTTTAGTAGGAAGACCATCATAGATACTGACATGTTCTTCCCGACTGATTGCATATTCAGAACCAAGTGCTTGGTTCAGGGCATCGTAATGATAATCTTTACTGTCGATAAGGACGCCATCCAAATCAAAGATAACAAGTTTAGTTGTCATTATTTTTTGTCTCTCCAAAGAACATAGTGCCAGGGATTCTTAGTGATAGGAAGTTTGTGTCTTTTTTGGGCATTGAACCCAATGATACACTCAGGGTTGATCTCTGCACCCATCTCACAAATCTCAACGAAGTTTTCAAATACGTCGAGATATTTATCCATAAGTTCAGAGGACCCAAATGCAAAGTGGTCATTAATTCCATGCTCTACATGCGCCCACTCATTAAGGACATTTACAGTGTTCAGATCGTAGTTGTCAAGTGACCCAATTGGTGTATAAAAGTATTCATCAGTTCGTAATCGAACAACACAATCATACTTAAAACCATTCTCTTCCTCGTATTTTTTCTTGAGGTTGTTTGCTTCACTCACACTGTAGAACATAGAGATAATATTGTTCACAGGATGAGGAAATCTTGGGTCAGGATGAATATCCTCTGCCTCAAACTCCTTGGGTTCTTCAAAGACAAGACCCTTAGGTTGCCACTTATCGACCATAAAGTCTTTAAGATCCGCTTCCCAGCGTCCACGATCTTTATATTGATCCCAGAAGTATGAACCTACCCATGCTTCATCATACCATATATGTGCAAATACATCGATCTCTGCATCAGGATTTGCATCCCAAAACATAGACCGATGATTCTCAAAACATTCCTTCAGGTGCCTGGGTTGACCTGAATAGATCATAGCGACCTTAGACATGATACTTACTATTATCTTTTGCTAGGTGGACAATTTTTGCATCGAACGTACATGCCGATTCAAATAGTTCGGGGAAGGCAAGTGATGGAGATGCTACAAATACTTCATCCCTACGTTCCAAGTAGAATTTGTTTAGATGACTCTCATCATGCCAAGTGGCGATGACATTGTTTGCTTCATCTTCAGTGGTTCTCTTATCAAGTTCTTCAATCATATCCATAACATATGGCATTTTACCACCCCACAGACAACCTTGAACGTAGATTGAGAGATCATCTGTCTCAGCAACACATGCTTTAGACAGTGGGGTAACATCAAATGCACCAGGAATCTCATCATGTGGAGGGAAGTTCAAATAGTGACATGGATGATGAACACCAATATACTTCTTAGTATCATCAAATAGATCTTCGGGATTTACCGTATCAACTACCCGCATGTCAGCATCGAGGAAGAGTAACCAATCACAATCCCTGATATCATCAAAGCACCTACGAATCATCTTGAATCGATACAAAGTAATGTATGGCCATTCCAGATGCTCTTGCTTGTAGATAACAGCATTGTCAGGTGCTTCAGGAATCTCACCATCAGTAAAGATGGCATACTTCTTTTCAACTCCAGGAAGAAGGAACTTCTCACAACTCTCATACCAACTTGGCAGGAAGTTTAGGTACTTCTCAGTGCCAATAAAAATTACAGCAACTTTCATCAGATCACAATCCATCCTTCACAATAAATGTCATTTGTATCCAGATGCTGATTGTCTGGACCAAACCACTTGCTAGGAGCGATAACTTTTTCGCTCTTTGCCAACCAAGCACCCCACCAGGAGAATGAAGAGTTAGCAATAATATGTGCTTTGCAGAGACTCATTAAGCACATGTCAGTATAATTTATATTACCTTCAGCAACCAAGAATCGATCACTCTCAAACAAACTCTGTTCTTTACACCACTCAGGATCATCACTAAAGATAACAACATTCCTATCTTCATCAAAGTGGGATAGTGCTTCTTCATAATAATCTAGTCCAAGGTTATTATGATGATGAGACAATTGAAGATAATCTGTACGTCTAATATGAAGAGATACGGGATCTTCAAATGAGCTAATCATAGACCTACAAGGTCTTAGGAACTGAGGTTTGAAGGTAAAGTCCTCGCGGATTACATCTTCAATTTCTTTAAAATATTTCTCTGTCTGAAAGTAACCTTCAATGTTTACCCACTTAGGGCAATTATTATAAAGTTCTTCATCAAAACCAAACGTGCTTTCCTTAACAGTTGGGCGTTCACCATCAGTATATTGAATATTCAAATTATCAATGGTTCCCATAACAAACGGATAGAGAATCTGATGATGCTCCCACTCGTTCATATCTTTGAACTCAACTGCTGGAGGTGGCATCATCCAGTTGTATCCATTCTTAGCAGCAATGCCACGAAGAGATGCATACTGAAACATCTGGTTCCCAAGTCTTCCCAGTTTACCTAGGTTATTAAATCCGATCATAATTCTCCCTAAACCATTCGTAAGTTTTAGTCAGTCCCTCTACAATATCAACTTTAGGTTTCCACCCAAGACCAAGAAGTTTATCTACATTCATGACCTTTCTGGGAGTTCCATTTGGTTTGGTTGTATCCCATTTGATGTAACCATTATATCCAACAACTTCAGCAATAACTTCTGTCAACTCTTTAATAGAGATATCATATCCTGTGCCAATGTTGATGATTTCAGAATCACTATAGTTCTCCATACAAGCATAGCACGCTTCTGCCATATCATCAATGTACAAGAACTCCCTCAAAGGAGATCCATCTCCCCAACACCAAAACTCAGTGTCGCCATTTAGTTTTGCCTCATGCATTCTACGCATAATCCCAGGGATAACATGACTTGATAGTGGATCAAAGTTATCCTTCACGCCATACAGATTAGTTGGTTGAAGTGAAATTGCATCAAACCCATGCTGCTGACGGTATGCCTGGCACATCTTAATACCAGCAATCTTCGCAACAGCATATGCATCATTTGTTGGTTCTAAAGGACCAGTCATCAATTGATCCTCAGTAATAGGAATCTGAGGATGCTTTGGATAGATGCAGGATGATCCAAGGAATACTAGTTTTTTACAACCATATTCATATGCAGAATTAATAATGTTTGATTGAATCATTAAATTCTGATAGATGAAGTCAGCTGGCAATGTTTTGTTTGCCATGATTCCACCAACTTTAGCGGCAGCAACAAAAACATACTCTGGTTCTACTGATCCAAAATATGCTTGAGTCTGTACTTGGTTCGTAAAGTCAACTTCGCTACGAGTTGATTCAATAACAAAATTATGTCCTTTACTCTTCAAACACCTCACAATTGCTGATCCAACTAAACCGTTGGAACCAGCAACCAAAATTCTAGAATCACTGTCCATAGATACACATGTCCTCAACGAGTTCATCAAATGAAATTTTAGGTTCCCAACCTAGTTGCTCTTTTGCTTTTGTTGCATCTCCCAAAAGAGACTCAACTTCTGCTGGGCGGAAGTATTTATCATCCACTCTGATGACCACTCTACCAGTACTCTTATCAATTCCAATCTCTTCTAAACCCTCACCTTGCCATTCAATGTCCATACCAAAGTAATCTGCAGACTTCTCTACGAACTCTCTTACAGAATATTGCTGACCAGTTGCAATGACATAATCCTCTGGAGAGTCTTGCTGAAGCATCAACCACATCGCTTCAGCGTAGTCCTTAGCGTGACCCCAATCACGCTTTGCATTCAAGTTACCCAGATACAGAACATCTTGAAGACCACAACTGATTTTAGATAAACCTCTAGTGATCTTCCTAGTCACAAAAGTCTCTCCCCTACGAGGAGATTCGTGGTTGAATAGAATACCTGTGCAAGCATAGATTCCATAGGACTCCCGATAGTTCTTTGTGATCCAGTATGCATAGAGTTTTGCAACACCGTAAGGAGAACGTGGATAGAAGGGAGTAGTCTCCTTCTGAGGAACTTCTTGAACAAGACCATAAAGTTCTGAGGTAGATGCTTGATAGATACGAACCTTATCTTCCATCTCCAAGATACGAACTGCTTCAAGAATGCGAAGAGTTCCTAGTCCATCAACATTACCAGTGTATTCAGGAAGTTCAAACGATACCTTCACATGACTCTGAGCAGCAAGATTATAAATCTCATCTGGTTTACACTTCTGGATTACATGGATCAAATTACCAGCATCAGTGAGATCACCATAGTGAAGTTTAATCTGAGGATGATCAAAGATATGATCAATACGATGAGTATTAATTAGAGAGGATCGTCGCACAATCCCATGTACCATATATCCTTTTTCAATGAGCAACTCTGCAAGATAAGATCCATCTTGCCCAGTAATGCCCGTGATAAGTGCTGTCTTCATAGTTTGGGTATTATAGGTTTTCAGTATAGCATAGAGAGTCAATAAATACTACCACAGCATGATTTGTGATATGTCCGTCAAAAAAATTGATATAGAATATCTGGACCAATTTGGATATTGGAAGCACTACCAAACAATGCACCATGAGGCGAACGCACGTAGGTCTGCCCAGAGTAGAGCAAGGTCTACTGGTAAGAGGCATCGTCTTATGTGCGAGAATCAGTTATTAGATATACTAGAGCCATAATAAATACTACCACAGCATGATTTGTGATATGTCGAAGAAGATTCAAGTCAAAAAGCACGAGAACTCCTACTTCTACAAAGCATTTGATGTAATGCCAGAAGAGATACTTCCCGACCTTTACTCTTCTGCAGTACATTGGTTAGAAAGCACTAGGAAGCCAATAACAAAAGAAGTATATCCACCAGAAGCATCAGACCAACTCTTGGGGTACGCAGACTTTGTGACTGATCCTCTTTGGTCACAATACTATAGAGAGATTAAAAAACATATTGCAAAGTACTGCCAGGTTGCAGGAATGGATTTATCATCAATCAGAATTCATTCATCATGGATTACAAGAGTTGCTGATATTGAATTTCCAGGGAAACATACCAAAGAACAATTAAGAAGCAGGTTAAGACAACATAATACCTTTGGCAATATGCATTCGCATACTGACAATCCAATCGGAGTAGTGTATTATTTAAAAAATCCTAGTCCAAAATATGGAACTATCGTCCAACTAACTAAGGAAAAAATATTCAACAACGATGGTGAAGAAAATAGTCTTATGATATTCAATCCAAAACTATATCACACTGCACTATACCCAGCATTAGAAGAAGTACAAAAATACCCAAGGATAACTATCGTTTGTGATTGTATGTTCAAGTAACTGGCAATATCCAATCAGGGACATCGTATGGTTCATTTATATACCAATCAAATATAATATTACACTTACCAGGAACATCTGGATAATATTGTGCGCTTTTATGACTACCTCCATCATAAATTATTAATCTATTGTCTTTGGATTCAACTTTAGTACATTTAAATTGATTACCAAATTGTATTACAGTTCCATAAGAAGCTTCATATGATTCTAAACCATAAACAGTTCTTAAAAAATGTTTTCTGACCTGTCCGTCAGGATCTTTTACGATTTCGGCAGCGTCCCTAACGTAATTCCCATTAGGTCTAAGTGGAAAATCAAATTCTATAGTTCCATCTACAGGACGAGTATATTCTGCAGAAGCATTTACAGATCTTTCTGCCCAGCAAGAATAAGGAATTACTGAAACAGGATCAATTCCCAAAGACTCAGAATACTTATCAACATTCTTTTTTATTTTCAAGCAAAGAATATTCCAACACCTCTCAGAATATGGAAAATAAGCAGTATCAGATAATGCCAAACCATGACAGTCAACTATAGATTCTGTTATCTCAATAAAATCTTTAGCTAATAAATTATCATTAAATTGTTTTTCAACGCTACTTTTTAATTCAGATATTGTTGACTCATCAAAAAGATCATCAATAATTAGAACTTCAGTTGTTGGATTCATACAAGGACCTCATGTATCGCGGCGAATGAAGAGGGGTTTCTTTTGTAAAGAAATTTTTATTTTTAGGACACATTGAACAGACAGGTTCGGCAGTTCTAGTAAAAAATTCCAAGACATCTAAATCACTTGCATCTGGTGATAATGGTTTATATTTTAAATAGGGATCCCACTTAGTAGATAATTCGCTACCATACTTTTGTTTTTGTAATGGTAGGTATGCAAGTGCTGCACATTTATATATGTTACCATCTTGAAGAATAAAATTCTCTTGTCCACCTGGACAATTGTCCCAAGATTTTTTATAATCATCACTCTGAAGTGGTTCAATTGTTGAACCATATCCATGATAGGTTTTTAACCAATAGTTTGATGCATCATGAATTCTATAAGATACTCCAGACTCTTTGATAATATTTATTGCCTTATCAAATAATCTAATATAATTTTTATTCTCAGAATGTTTTGTAATTGTAAGAACACAATTAGTATCTATTAATGCTTTACTTATTCCTTCCACTCTATCAAATAAGAGTCCATTAGATACTAATTCATATCCTTGATCTTCTTGTATATCCCAAACCTCCTTTGTCATGTAGATTATATCTACAATATCTTTATTGAGAAATGGTTCTCCTCCCAATAAAGATAACTCCCGAGGACGGATTCTTCTATTCCATAGAAGATACCATTCTCTGAGAGTCTCTAAAGTTATATTTTGTTTGTATCCATCATTGGTATAGTGACCACACCCCTGACAAGTAAAATTACAGGAGTGAGTTACATGCCATTCAAGATGAGGTACATGTATCACGGTTGTCCCATAGGAGACACATAACGCTCTTCCATTCCTTCACAACAAGCATACCAACCAGTTGCAATGTACTTAGTGCTTCTTGGTGGATTGCCTCTATGAAGATGAGTGAAAGATCCTGGCCAAATAACTACTCGACCTTTTTTGGGTTTGAGTTTTAATTCTTGATATAAAAATTCAGTTTCTCCTTCTTCTTCAACATCATTAAGATAGACCATCCAAGCAAGACTTCTATTCTTATTATTCCAACCCAAATTTTCTCCATGAAATGCATGATATCCTTCTTTGGGTTCAGTCTTTTGAAGGAGAACACAACTACTCACAAAAGGAAATGATTTTAAATATGGATACTCATCTGCATAATCTATAAAGCATTGATTAACAAAACTTTGAAGACCATCAGCTTCAGCAGGAGAGAAGTTATGCATCTCTACCTGCTTATCGGACATAAAGTTTCTACTACGCTTCCCCATAAGATAACTAGAGTTATCTTCTAAGTAATGGACCAACCAATCACAAAAATCATCTGGAATAACATTGTCCCATACGACAATGAAATCTTGGTTGAGGGTTTGTAGTTCTTTTATGTCTTCGTTATAGTCGTTTTTAGTTGGCATAATTTTAGGGTATGTGACTCCACCACCTAGTTTTAAGAACTAGGAAACTTATACTACAGATTCAAGGTCCGCTAACAGAGACTCCATAAGGATGTCATAGTCATCTAGAGGATCGCCAGAAAATACAACACCAGTGTTCTCATAATAGCGACGGACTTTTTTGAAGAGTTTAGGATTTTTTACGTCCAGAAAAAGATCTCCATTGGCAGCAGACTTGAGAGTCTGAATGTCCTTCTTGAACTTTACAGTGATTGTCATTGTCCTGTGAATGTTGACAATAGTATTTTACTAGTATGACGTTATTACGTCAAGTGCTCCTTGCGTGGATCGAACACGCCTCAGGCGAATTATGAGTTCGCTGCATTCACCAGATTGCTAAAGGAGCGTTTGCTATTTGCGAATAGCAAATAGGACTGCTGGGAATTGAACCCAGTTCACACCGTTATAAGCAGTGGGCCTTAACCAATAGGCGACAGTCCCATGACTAACATGCTTCGTCGTGTTCACTATACAACCTAATCATCTCATCATCAGCGGGCACCATGACAGCTGTGTGACCGTCCTCACTAATAATTCCTATGGTTTCTCCATTCTCAACTCTTGAGAACAACTCATCCCAGTTATTCTCCCATTCTTGGATCGTGTAAGTATCAAACTCAAACTTCATCTAGTGCCTCCTGAATAGTCTTATATCTCAGAGTATTTTCTTCATATGGGGAAGGATCCCAATCTACTGGACACCAATGGAAGTACATATTTCTATAGTACTCACCCATAAAGGGTGTTGATCTTGCATGAACACAAAGACTTTCATACATCAACATGTCTTGTTTTTCAAAGGTTACTTCATGATGCTTACCTTCATGATCAATAAAATCTAGAGGCCATTTTACATCGGGATATTCATCGATGTGAACAATAAGACTAATAATGTGAGTTTGAATTTCATCTCGATGAACACATAAGATAGAATCTCTCATATACGAGCGTATTCCATAACCCTGAATAAACTCAAGTTCTTCACCACACCATTCTTCCATCATTGGTTGAAGTCTCTTTGCCCAACGACGGAAGATATGCTGTTGTATATTTGCTCTCAGATAAAATGGTCTTGGGTTGTCATACATTGCAACCGATCCACCAGCAACAGAATGACCATAGTGCTCTTCATAATAATAGTCTTGCTGAATGTCGGTAAATCTTGCTTGATTGTATGCAACTGCCATATCAAGATAAAGGTCATCAGGAACCTTTGTCTTTTTAAATCCTTCTTTTGTAAATCTTGGCCAAGGGTGTGTGATCATTTTAGTTTAGGTCCGTACATCCAGGTTACAAGAGAGACTCGTCTACCATGAGTTACAGGTGTTACACGATGAGGAATTCTAGAATCAAAAACAATAATAGTTCCCTTTTCTTTAGGAGTCTTTACTATATTGCCATGATAATCAATGAACTCAAGATCTCCACCAATATAATCAGTAGGTTCACTAACCAGAACACTAGCACTTAACTTTCTAGTAAAGTTCCCATTAGTAGAAGTACCATAATCACTATGCCAATCATAATGACCATCTTTATTATAAACAGATATCTGAATACTCTCAAGAAGATTCAGGTCATACTCCCAATACTTTCTATTTGCAAGTCCAATGTAATGAGAGATTACGCTAGTTGACCAATGCTCTTCAGACCACCAATTTAATTTTGAATTTCTGACGGAGTGATCCATCTTACCAAAACGATCACCTCCAACTTCAGCATCTTCAAATGGAACATTAAACTCTTCCATCTCACGAAGCTCTTCTACCATTACATCAATGATCTTTGATGGAATGACTTCCCGATAATAAACAAGAGGTTGCTCTGCAATTCTATGCGTCCCTTGAATTACGGGTTCTGCAGTCTTATACTTTTCTACGTACATCTGTGACAAAAGATTATATAAAAAATCGGGATGACAGGATTTGAACCTGCGGCATCTCGCTCCCAAAGCGAGTGCTCTACCAAACTGAGCTACATCCCGTCACTCAGTTATTGTACAATACTAACCCAGTTCTGTCAATACTTCATCTCTAATATAAGAGACGATTAGCACACCCCTACGAGATGCTGATTGGTTATATGCGTAGTGAGGAGACAACTTCTCATCAAACAAATTTAAATCTCCATTCTCCAAAACTCTCTTCTCACCATTAACTACTAGTCCACAATCTCCATTTGGAGGGACATCCAATCCAAAGTGAAACTTAATTACACTAGAATCTGCATAGTTGGGATCAATTCTTTGATCACCATCACTATGTGGTTCTAACTCTACTCCTGGTTCTAAAATGGAGAAGACTGCCAGTACTGGTCGAATAGGTTGGTTTAAAAGCAACTCCGTAGTAAAACACTCTCTACATAACTTCGGAGTTCTCTTAATATCTTTCCTATTGAATATGAGAGGACATATCTTCCAAGGACTATCTGGAGTTAAGGTTGGCGTAAACCCCAGAAAATCATCACCAGGATTTGCTGTCAAATCATACGTATGAGAATAATCAATAAAGAAGTCATAGTTACGCATCTTTATATAATCTTCCCTGATCTGTCCATAATTATCAGTGAAGATCGAAGTATCTATTCTACTAAGACTAGGATCAACAAACATTATCTTTAAAAAAGTGTTTGATTATTTATTCTTCCATTTTGCGGATAACGTATCCCAAAAGAATGCCACTTACCCAAGCAACATAAAGATACATTACATAGGAGATAAACTCCCAAAATTCATTAAGCGGCATCTTCTTCATCATGATCGTAGGTTAGTCTGCAATCCCAAATACAGTCGTCCCATTCAGGTTCATAAAGTGGGCATGGTTCTTCAAAAAGATGTCCCATTCTCAACTGATGGACCCTTTCTCTCAAAGATTTGTAAAATTCCCTCTTCTCTTCTGGACTCATTTTTTCTTAAATAATTCTTCTACTTGTTTGCGAGCACTTTCCATTTTTTGTTTTTCTCGTTCGCAGTGCCTATAACCACGTTTGCCTGTCACAATCAATGTCCCCTGATAGAACATTGTGACGGCAAACACTAACAGTAAAACAATACCAATCAGTTCAGGGTAATGTTGAGCCATGGCAATACGGGAGGAATTACTCCGATAAGTCGAAGAAGACCTTCAGCAAAAAGTGCAAGAACAACCCAACCAACACACATACTAATAATCGAAGCATTCCGATTGTGACGGCGTATGGCAGCATCAATCATCTCCTGCACTTCTTCTTTAGTTGCATAGTCTGGCAATGGTTCTGGTGGAAGCGGTTTCTTAAAGATTGACATCATTTTCATCACTCTTTTTATGAAGTTCTTCTAGACGCTTTGCCCAGGTATCTCCACCGTCCATACCTTTTTGGGGATTAATGCATTGGTGGTCGCCCAACTTGTTACATACCAATCCTGCAAGGTCCAATTCATTTCCCTTGTTACCTGTTCCAGACCATCTGTGCTCTCCGTTTATCCAGATTGCACCACACTTAGGACATTCCTTCCTCTCAAGTTTGAGGTCGGAGAATTCCCTATCGTTGGTCATCTTGCATCTCCTTTATGAGTTTAGTGTAGTCTTCTGTGTCTTTAATAAGTCTCCTTCTCAGTTTCCTCTCAATGAAGAACATCTGAATTTTGACTATGGCAAATCTAAATTGAAGATCTAGATATGCAAAGACTCTCAACGTACCCTCTACTCCGCCATATGCTATCATTAGCACGATAACCAAAAGGAGAAAATAAACTCCAAGAAGAGAAGATGTATATGTAGTAGATGGATCCATTAAGGCACAGTGCTACGTTTGCTTTTAAATTCTATATAGGGAATAGTTGCATGTCAACGTATCGTGTTGATACAAATATGTAATAAAGATTAACCTTTACATCCATGCTATAATGATCAAAACTGTGTCAATCTAATGCAAGTTATTGATAAGTATTTATCCGAAATGGGTTATTTTACCGATGAGGAATTGTTTGAACCTGGTGACAAACTACAAATTAAAATTCCCTATATATCGGGCGGTAAACAAATAAACCTTTGTCCATTCATTGTCCCATATTACAGTAAAAAGAGTTACCTTGCTGTAGGGTTGAAATCACTTTTTATGTCTGGTTTCAATAGAGAGGACATTGATAGAAAAATGCATGATCTCATTACCAACATTAGGTATGGTGAACCTGGGAGACTTGGTGAGATGGGATGGGAAGCAGAGTATGTCATCGACCCTACCGAATTTACGGCATCAGAAAGATCTAGAATCCTTGTATCTGGATTCAAAAGATTCAGAAAGTTAATTCTTAAAGGTGAGTGGTTGGAAGGAATTCACGCACAACCTGGTGATATTATCGTCTCTCACCCTCTAGGAATTAAATTTGATAAAGGATTCAACTCCGAATCTGAACAAGAAGGAACATTCCAAAGAAGTATACTTTCTAAAAAAGTATTTAAATTTGGAGAAGTAAAGTCTGACGGTATGCAATATGCAATCATTGGTGAAGACTTAGATATGCACCCTATCTAATATCAAAATCTAACTTACGAACCTTACGCTTACGTCGGTTCTCTTGCCAGACCCTATCTTCTCTTGATAGTGTGTCTGGTTTTTTATTGTCAGTAAGTCCCTCTACAATAATGACCTTAGATAAATCAACAGCTGTTATCACATCTCCTCTAAGTTGAAGAGAATTAGAACAACCACAAACAACAGTCTTTATAGAATTAGATTGCAACTCTCTATTGCAACATTTGCATCGTACTAACATGGTCTTTACTCATCTAAATTAAAAGTTATCGATAATCTTGGTTCTTCACCTTTAGTAACTGCGTGAGGACACTTTGCAGGAATGAATATAACATCATCAGGTCCAGCAGTAAAAGTATCTTCCCCAACCAACCACTCTGCCTGACCATATATTGGTTTAACTACAACATTGTAATCATGAGTATGTGGAAGAAAACTAGGAAGACTATTATTACCTTTTGAGAAATAAAAATTTCCTATTGTATCGCATCCGCGTATATCAAAAAGTTTTTCATTCAGATCTCTAAGGTCTTTCGTAAGATCCAAAATATGTGGTGCTTGTATAGTAAATCCTAAATCATACATACGTTTAACTTTGGGATAATTCAAATATCCATCATTCTCATAGAGATAATTAGTCTCATTTTTTGCATAGTTTATAACACTCAAAGTTCCTACAGACCATCTACGTCTGATCTGAATGAAGTTTAATATATCTTCTTCAGAAAATGACAAATTATAGTTACCAACTATTTGGCAGCAATCTTCTATGTAATTCATAATTTTATTCTATGCTGGATGACGGGATCGAACCGCCGACCGCCTCGGTGTAAACGAGATGCTCTACCGCTGAGCTAATCCAGCAAGGCTCCCCTTCCTGGGATCGAACCAGGGACTTAACGATTAACAGTCGTTCGTTCTACCGCTGAACTAAAGAGGATTATGTGGAAAGTATAACACTAAGAATTGTCCTTGTCAATACCTAATCCATTTAAGTAATCAGTCCACCACTGAGGATCTTTATTCCTTTTCCAGTTTGGAACAGGTAAACCCTTCTCGCTATAATACTCCTCTAGGGCATCATCTATAGTCTGTGCGATTTCCATATTCTTCTTCCTCTGCATCAACGTCCTCATATGGGTTTGCCACAAAGGGTCCTCGTTTTCGTAAAGGTTCTTGTCTGACATAATCCTGTTCAGTATTGACAGCAGACATCCAAACAGCAAGTTTCATAATAATAAAGATCAATCCAAGTGGTGCTAAACATGCCGCTAATATTAGTGACTGTCGCATATACACTTTTTCGGTTGTTTACTATTTAGAGAAGATTCTGTCGAGGAACAATATTATCAAAACAGAGACAAACTCTAGGAGTAGTCAAATTATTGAATACATGATGCTGAGTTCTTCCCCAGAAGAAGTGCATCCTATTGTTCATCATCACTTCATTGATCACGCCATCAACTTTACTATTGAGCATGATCTGGCAAGTCTCTTGATTCTGTGGATTAACTTTTATTCCCCATAGACCCCTAATAATCATATCATCATCAAGAGTAGGATCTGGATCAGTATGCCAATCAATAACCTTTTCAGGTTCAAGAACACTTACACCAACACGGACACGTAGTCCTGCTTCATAGCACAGGTTGAATAGTGTTGGTAGTTTTTTAGCATTCTCTGTATAGGCAATTCCCCTTTGGGGATCAAGATATACTCTCTGATCATACATTTTTTCCAATTCAGGAAGTCTAGACTCCATTGTTGGATGATACTTTGCATACATCGCAGCAACTTTCCATCCTTCATATGGATTTTTTTCAATGGTGTTATATGCGTTGTTACTATGCCAGTTAGTATAGACCAGTTGATTTTCAACGGATTCATACTCATCCCTAACTTTTTCGTAGTTAAGGTTAAGAATGTTTAGTGCAGGATTAACTTCTTCCTGTTTAAAAAACCCACTCATAAGACTTGAGTAAACGTATTCAGTGTCTGGGAAGTAGTACATAATGGAGAATAGCGGGATCGAACCGCTCGCCTCCTGCTTGCAAAGCAGGCGCTCTACCGAATGAGCTAATTCCCCAAGGCGATTCAGGCTGGACTCGAACCAGCGACCGACTGCTTAGAAGGCAGTTGCTCTATCCAACTGAGCTACTGAACCAATGTGTTTATTATATCAGGCAGTCTCCTGTTCGTCAACCGCCTTTTCTGATTTTGCTTGTTCTATTGCATCTTGATTTTTTTTGGCAAGATCTTTGATGTGCTGCACGGGGGACCCGATATAGTTAGCGAATCCCTCAAGGTCATTATGACCCCAATCGTTAAGTGCTCCTGTAGGTACGTTGCTCATTTTTCAGTCTTTGCGAAATTGATTGTAACCATTACCCGATTGCCATCCACCAGGTCCTTCATGGAAGTTCTCAGAACCACCAGGAGGATCCAACTGAAGTGTAGTTGGACTACCAGTTCGTGTGGCGATTTGATACATCATCTCATGTATGTCTTCAGACTCTACACTAGAGGATGACTCTTTTTTCTGCTGCATATACTCTGCTTCAATTGACATGTAGTCCTTTTGCGTATCAGTATACACTTGAGCAGGACCGAACCAAGGATCTTCTGCAAGATATGCGGGAGCAGGAACACCAGTATATGGTGTAGTTTTGATCTCAGAACAAGGAACTACTTCACCATCAACAGCACATTCAACTTTGAAATGTTCTGCTTTTTTCTTCAGAAGACTGGTCTGGGTCTCAGATTCTTCAAATTCCGACTTAGGAATAAAAACTCCTTTAATCGAATTAAGTACTTTTTGAATCATGACAAAACCATCTTTTTAGTGTAATCGTAAGCATACAATTCTCTATTACCCTTAATGCCCCATCCTAACCAATAATAGGCAGGAACCATATATTGAGAGACAGTTCGTCCACTTCCCTCAAACTCAGGAAGGTAACGTTGGAATGTACTCTCGTTAATCATGTAACGAGTCTGACACTCTAATGTACTGGGGTTGCATTCGTATTTATCAGCAAACTTACCAAGGTTCCGATACCGACCAATAGAAGTCCACTGAATCAAACCATAACCACCAACATGGCAGTTTTCATAGTTTACCCTAGCACCACCTTCACAGATGTTAGGGATGAATTTAGATTCTTGTTTGATGTTACCCAAAATAGTTGCAAGGGCATTGCGATCAGCAATTTTGGTGTGTTCCTGCAGTTCCGCTAAAACATATTGTTCAGCAGGAGAGCAATCAGGACACTTCCAAGTAGCAGGAATTACAGGAAGTTCCACGGGAGTTTTTGTTTCTTCTCCTGGTACAGAACTTCCTGCGACTGCTAATAGTGCAGCAATAGCAAAAATTTTCATAACCATTGTCAAATGGACCCTACGAGTTTATCAAGATTGTTTTGGTTTGTCAATAGCTGAGACTACAGGGGGTTCCTCAGTCTTCTTCGCTTGTGTCTTACCGTTAGCACCACCCGCTTTAGCAGGAGAGAGTCCGAACGCAGCTAAAGATCCAGAAAACACAGATGCGATGAATGTTGGATCAAAATCTAAAATCTTTTGTCCGTTAGGAAGTCTAACGTATGAGAATGTGAGAAGGGATGCAGACCAAATAAGGACTACAACTTTCACCAAATTACCAAGAACTTCACTCTTATCTTCATCATGCTCCTTCTCATCTACTTTGGGCTTTGTATCTGCCATTTGTAGAATGCAAGGCAGTTATATTTATTACTGCAAAGCATCAACAGTAATCTTTGTTTTGTTTATTTGATTGTACTTAATGCAGAGATCATAACTTGAAGCGTGCTCCCACTTGTGGTATGTGGTTTTGAGTTGCTCCGTGTAAACATCGCCGTTGACGCTCCTCATCTCATCTGCGACAACTGCTTTGATTAAAACGTCCCTAGTTAAGTTAGTCATGCAAAATGCTAGGTATCCAATAAGCAAACCAAAATATAGTATGGTGTCTTATGACTTGTCAAGGTATTGCTCTTGGGTGGATTTTATTATTTAGGTATCAATACTCCTCTATAGACATAATCTCAATGTCAGGTGATCCGTCATCTTCAAACCATTCCTTGAACTCATCAGTAAGAGCAAGAGCATCTTGAATCTGACGTTGAGTAGTATCACTACTCTTAACCATACTCTCAATGCGATGAACTGCCCAATCATTAACCATCTTCACAAGTTCTTCAGTCGTCGTCTCTGCCATAGTAGTCTTTTCGGTAGTACCTGCTGAGAATGTTGCTATTGTAGAAGAGTGGAGTCCCGTCGTCAAGGGACTCGGTGAGGACATTGTTTCCGAATAACTGTCGGGTTTCCTCGAAATTAGTTTTGCCCTTCGTTTTATGAAGGCTGATAATAGTTCTGCTAAAGTTTTGCTTGCCCAGTTTGATAATGTCTTCCTTAAGTTCAGGACAGGACCCATAATACTTTTTCCAATCAGATTCTTGTTTTACTTTACGTTTTTTTCCTTTTGGTGTTCTAAACGACCAAAAATACTTTCTCCCAATGTAACGTCTACCGTTGAGGAGATTGGTAATTTCATAAACAAAACCAAAGTAGTCCCCAACATCATCACTATTAAAAGCTCGTTCCATGTAAATCCAAGGATTTTCATAGTCACTACTCATTCATATTACCCACTTTACCATATTTAGATAAAAAAAGACCCCCTTTCGGGGGTCTCTTAACAATTTATTCAGTTCAGCAGTCTTCCAGAATTGCCTGAACGTCCTCTGTTGAGAGGTTAACCATAATTACTTCTGCTTCTTCCAGGGTCTCTACGTAACCTTCAATATAAAGGTACTTGAGGACCAGATCATAATTGGTCTCCTCACCCATTCTAGAAGCGACTCCACCTGCCTTGTCAGCAACCTTACGTGCTGCTTTACCAACAGCACCCTTAACATTACGCTTTGCTTGAGCAATTCTATTCTTGATTCCCTGCTTCGCTCTGTTCTTTACATCAGTTGCCTTATCCTTAACAGATTTAGCAGCAGCATATCCAGATACTGCAGCAGATGCTGCCTTCTTCACCGCTGCTTTCTTAGCAGAACTTGCAGCACCCTTTGCTGCCTTACCTGCTGCTACTCCAGCACCTACAGCAGCGAGACCTGCGGTCTTAGCAGCACTACCTGCCTTCTTAGCACCGCGTGCTGCCTTTGCCTTTGCTCTATCACCAATGTCCTTAGCAACTGCCTTACGAACTTCTCTTCTCCCCGCAGAAGTTTTCTGCTTAAACTTTACAGATCCAATTCCAGATCCACCACCCAAAGAAGTTTTTCCAGACTTAGACTTTACTACTCCTCTTTTTTCAGCATACTTTCTTGCTGGTTCATCAACTGCCTTTCTTGCAGTATCCTTTACCTTATTTACTGCACTCTTTACCTTTTCCTTTCTCTCTTTTGCTCTAGCAATCTTCTGAGCACTCTTCATGCGAGAAAGTCTAGATGCTGCCGCCATTCTAGAACCAGATCCAGAAGTTACTTTACCGCCACCACCAGTGCGACCAGCATCAGAAGTGATTCTTGCTTCGACCAATTCTTCATATGCTTCAACAATCTGATCTCCTGTCAATCCTTCATCAAGGAGTTCAAGAACAACTTCCTCTAAAAGGTCCTCATCAACAAGAGCATCAAGTTCTGCTTCATACTCTTCATCAATGAGTTCCAGGTCTTCAGTCTCTTCAGACAAATACTGAGGAGCAGTCTTATAAATGCTGTTATATTCCTCTTTGATTGTTCTAAAATCCATGACGGAAAAATACTTAATTTGATAATATTATTTATTATTTTTTCTCTTCCAATCATACTTCATTGCTTGAAGTGCCCAAGCATCTGTAAGTTTATGGGGACCTTCCTCAAGTAATCGTCTTTGGAACGGATTGAGTTGAGTCCCCATCATTTCTAGATACTCAATTTTCCAATCAGAGTTGGAATCCTGAGAAGGTATCTTTTTTGACATCTTGTTTAATTCCACTTACAACATAAGATTCTACCTCAGTCTCCTGGGGAGCAACCTGTAGACCCTTAGAAGAGATCCAGTGCTGTGTCCAGGGTAGGGGATTGTTCTTAGCAGCAATATCATAGACTGGTTTTAGACCAATCGCCTTCATGCGACGATTAGCAATCCACTCAACATACTGCTGAAGGAGTTTATCATTCAAACCAATCATTGATCCATCCTTGAACAGATAGTCCGCCCACTTCTTCTCTTCATTCACAGCACGATCAAACATAGAGTAAACATACTCTTCCTCTTCTGCAGCAATCTGCTGCATCTCTTTGTCGTCACCATCACGCCACTTGTTGAGAATGTTCTGAGTTATCGCCAGGTGTTGGTTCTCGTCTCTTGCAATAAGGGAGATGATCTTAGCGGATCCCTCCATAAGCTTGAGTTCACCAAATGCAAAAGAACAAGCAAAACTGACATAAAAGCGAATGCCTTCCAGTATGTTAACATTTGCCACTGCCCTATAGAGTTTACGCTTCAACTCACGACGCTCCAGGGTTCCTGCATAATGACCCTCTGTGGCAAGTTCCCACATAGTACCATTATCGTATTGATGTGCAGAGTTGATGAAGTCGTCATAAGACTGTGTGACACTACTAGCACGCTCTAGAATGCGATCATCAGTAACAATCTTATCAAAGACCTCAGAGGGGTCAGAATAGATGTTCTTGATGATGTAAGTGTAAGAGCGACTGTGGATCATCTCCATGAATCCCCAGACCTCCATACATGCCTCTAGTTCAGGTAAGCTGCAGTAAGGAATAAAAGCCATCCCAGGACCACGCCCTTGAATGGAGTCAAGCATAATCTGGTACTTGAGGTTAGAGGTATAGATATGCTTTTGTTCTGGGCGAAGTGTTTGATAATCTCCACGGTCCTTTTGTAAAGAGACTTCTTCTGGTCTCCAGAAGTATCCAAGTTGTTGAGTAGTCAGTTTGTCAAATACGGGGTATTTGTACGAATCATATCTTTGAACCCCTAGGGGTTTACCGAAGAACATCGGTTGCTTTTTAGTATTAACTTGTTCGGTATTGAAGACTGTCATGCCTTCAAGTTTTTTTTGTACTGTTGAAGAGTTCATCGATTTTGATTCAACAAAGTCGTATTGATGCATTTCTTCCTTACTCCAGGTAAATTAATTTATAAGATTTAAATTTTACAGGACTCACAGTCCTCTTCGTCCGCAGTATCCAGTTCAGCTAGTAACGATTCCAACTTATCAATTTTATCATCAGAGACTTCATCAGTCTTCAGATCATATGTGTTTTGATAGTATGAAGTCTTCCAACCATACTTATAAGTTTTAAGTAGATCACCCGCCATAACAGATACTGGAATCTCGCTATCAGGATAGTTCTCTGGATTATAACTCCAGTTTCCACTAATTGCTTGGTCGAAGAACTTTTGCATCACAGACACAACGTTGATATAACCAGTGTTGTCTGGCATATCCCAAAGCAAAGTATAGTTGTTCTTCAACGTCGAATAAGACGGAACAATCTGCTTAAGGGGTCCTTTTTTACTCTTTTTAATGGACAGGTATCCTCTAGGTGGTTCGATTCCATTGGTTGCGTTTGACACAACGGAACTGCTCTCTGAAGGCATTTGTGCGGACAATGTGCTGTGTCGCAGTCCGTGTTCCAGGATAGACTTCCTAAGACCCTCCCAATCATGCTCATACTTAATGCTGGTGATCTCGTCTACGTCCTTTTTGTATGTATCGATAGGAAGAATTCCATCGGCGTACTTAGTACGGGGGAATGCACTACATGCACCCTTCTCTTTTGCAATCTGATTAGAAGACTTCAGCAAGTAATACTGGAAGGATTCTGCCAGACCATGAACAGCGTCCCATGCCTCTTGATCAGCGTAATTATATCCCAACTTGGCAAGATAGTGTGCCAGTCCAATAAAACCTACTCCAAGCGATCTACGTGCCTTTGTAGCAAGTTCTGCTGCAAGGATGGGATACTTCTGATAATCAATCAGTTCTTCAAGTCCACGAACAGACAGATCACAAAGTTCTTCTAGTTCATGATCAGACTTAACTTTACCAACATTAACCGCAGACAAGATACAAAGAGCAATCTCGCCCTCACCATCGATATGCTGAAGGGGGTCTGTAGGTAGAGTAATTTCCTGGCATAGATTACTCATGTTCACCTTATCCTTGAAGGAAGAGTGACTGTTGCAGTGATCAATATTCATGATGTAAATACGACCAGTCTCTGCTCTCTCCTTCAGGAGATCCATGATCAGTTTTTGAGCTCCGATAGTCTTGCGAGGAACAGATTGATCTCGTTCATAACCCACATATAGATCGTCAAATCGATCAGTACCAAAAGCATCATAAAGACCAGGAACGTCGTGTGGAGAGAAGAGAGTGATTTCCCCATCTTTAATGAACCGCTCATAGAACAGTTTGCTAATTTGAATACTGTAGTCTAGTTTACGAACTCGGTTATCCTCAGTTCCTTTATTATTTTTTAGGACGATGATGTCTTCGATTTCTTGGTGCCAGATTGGGAAGTGGACAGTCGCGCTTCCGCCTCGAATGCCATTTTGAGTGCAGCATCGGACAGTGCTCTCAAATTTTTTGAGGAATGGTACAACACCTGTGTGTTGAACTTCTCCGCCTCTGATTTTAGCGTTGATGCCACGGATTCTGCCTGCGTTGATACCGATTCCCGCCCTTTGTGCAACGTATCTGCCAATAGCCATATCAGAGCTAAAGATAGAATCGAGGGTGTCATCAACGTCAACAAGCACACAGCTAGCAAATTGTCGAAGTGGAGTTCGCACTCCCGCCATGATAGGTGTGGGAATGTTGATTTTGTGCTTGCTGATTGCGTCGTAGTATCTTCGGACATAATTGAGTCTCGTCTCTTTGGGGTAATCCTGGAAGATCGTCAGGGCGATCATCATGTACATAAATTGTGGCGACTCGTAAACCTTTCCAGTGCTGCGATCTTGCACGAGGTACTTGTCAACGACCTGACGTAGACCTGCATAAGTGAACAGGAAGTCACGATGATGATCAATATAGGAATTAGTTTTTTCAAGTTCATCCTCACCATACTTATCTAGGACTTCTGCATCGTAGATACCGCGATTGATGCACTCTTTGATGTGGGAAAGAAGATCTGGAAGATCGCGCATCTTACCATACACAGATTTGCGTATAGAAAAAAGCAAAAGACGTGCTGCTACAAACTGATAATTAGGATGATCCAAATCAATAAGATCACTTGCAGAGCGAATCAAGATCTCTTGAATCTCACCCGTTGTAATACCATCATAAAACTGAATACCAGACTGGATCTCAACTTGACTCGCAGAGACCCCTGCAAGACCCTCACAAGCGGCGTCAACCATCTTGTGCATCTTCTCTAGGTCAATGGGTTCAATTTGACCTGAACGCTTAACTACCTTAATACCGTTGCTCATATTTTTTTCCAGTTTGTAAACTTTAGCTTTGCTTGTAGTCCGCTATAGATATTAGATTCTACCAGGTTTTGCACATCAAGTCCAGACATTACCATATCATTTATATCTTTTACATTGATGTGATCTGGCCAAATAACTACTTGATAACCTCTGTCGATGGTTTTACTGATTCTGTTGACAATTTCTTTATTTCTAGGTTCGTTATCGTAGATATAGATAGGATTGTCAACCCCCCAACGACTAACATCAGCATCAGCTCCGCACATAGCAATCGAATTCCGTATGAGCGTGCTGTCGAAAGGTCCTTCTGTAACGAAGACTGGAGCATCTCCTCTGATTGTATCAAGTCCATAGATTTTTGGTGCGTCATCATTCAACATTACGGTAATGTATTTAACCTTGCTTGGACCTAGGGATCTTCCTTGGTATCCAATAAACTCATCTTTATAAATCAAAGGAATGATAATCCTTGGTTCATCATAGGTGAGATCATCAAAAGTATGAACTTTAGAATTAGTCCACTCTTTGAACTTATCCGTATAATAAAATTTATCAGGATCAAGTTTTCTATTTTCAAGATATTTCTTGGCATCCTCATTTGAGGATGCTTTAGGTAACCCGATCTTTAGTGTCTTCTTAAACTTTGGTTTCTCAAACTCAAACTTAGGTTCTTTGGCAACAAAGTTCTTACCAGTGTGACCCTCTTTAAACTTCTCAAGAGTGTACTCTTTGTGAAGAGAAGGATCTACTTGCTTCAAGAAATTATTAAATGACAAACTGATACCACAGTTATGACATTTGTAATTTGTATTGGTCTTTATCCTGTAAAGGTATCCACGCGCTTTATTTTTTGTCTTCTCGGAATCTCCGCAGATAGGGCACCTGAAGTTGTAGAGATCAGGTTTGACCCTCTTAAATTTTGGCAGTCTGGTGGATATTAGGTTGATGAACCTAACGTCAACGAAATCCATGTTGTAAGTGTCTATGCTGGGATCCTAACACTCCCAAAACCTACTGTCAACCTCCAGGTCCCACAAGCAGACAGTCATCATACTGGTCCACATGTAGACCGAGTTAGATAGTTTTTGGAAGTAGTACAGCGAATCTTTATGTCGTTCCATGGTTTGTTTTTAAACCATGATTATTTATTTTTGAATGCTAACTTGAGTTGGTGTTGCTGTTAATACTTCTATTACTGGCGGAACTACTTGTAGAACTGCAACAAGAGTAGCCAATACTGCACCAGCACCAATGACAAACTTGGCATTGGTATCTACTTTCTTCTGAAGACCAGACACTCTCTTGTGCATTGCTTCGTGGTCTTTATCCACCTTGATTTTCAGATCCTCAATCATTTTGATGATGAGTTTATCTGTTCGTTCACTCTCTTCTAAGCGTCCTTCATGACGCTCCAAAATTATAGCAATCTTATTACTATTTTCAGAAATAGTTCCTACAGCTCGTTCTAATTTGTCGAGCATTTCTTTACTTAGGTCTTCATAAATATCGAGTTTGGATTCAAGGACCGCTAACTTTTGAAGACCAAAAGCCATCTTACTGCTTCCAATTTTTACGAGTATTTTTCTGGTAAATATATTTTTTGTTACGCTTGAATACTTTTAAGGTGCTCAGAGGAGCATCGTATCCAGCAGTAGGTCCCGCAGAATCAGAAGAGTTGCTAAATCCGCCGCCAGTGCCAGGAGCATTAGCGACCATGGATTCACGAATCATTTGAATGATTTTGTCAATCTGCATTAGTATAGACCTTTCTTAACTCGGACAGACAGTTAATATCAACTGGGATGTCATGAATATATGTCTTTGGGTACTCTGGGAAACGATTCAAAAAAATTATGAACGTCTTCATAACATCCCACAGATCTCTCTCTATTTTGTAGAAGAGCATTGGCGTTGCTGCTTCTCCAAATATATTATACAGAACTATAAAATGGTTTATAAGCAAATGAGTCTTTAATTGACCCGTATTGCGATACCTCTTCAACAATCTCTTTATATACTTAAAATGATTTAAGTCTTTATCAAAATCCTCTTTTGTTACCGCTTGAGGATTCTCATAATTTTTTATTGCAAAGAGAAGGAAGTTATCTTCATTCAACTCATTAAATTGCATAATCTATATCATATATCAACCTAGTGGATCAGCGTCATATACAGGAGCGTTACCAGTTGTGATGCCAGACATCGCAACAAGAACTTCCTTCTTGACTCTCAATTCCCCATGCTGATCAACGTAGGTTGTAACACCAACCCAACCACCATGATCTACCGCATACTTACTTGTAGTTGTAGCGTCTACGCCTTCAGCAGCAACACCGTATACAACCTTGTCCTGTGTACCAGAAGCACCTTCACTGAAGGTGACATCACCAATAGAGCTGACAGGGCACTGCGAGACGGTGAACGAGGTAGCAGCAATTGCTACGCCACTGAGTCCTGCGGTAGAACCAATAGTCAATTGAGTTGTGCTTGCGATGCTAACGATTACAGCATCACCAAAATAAGTACCACTGCGATCACCGAATCTGATCACATCACCTTCCTGAGCACTACCTGCATCGCCAAATGCAGTATTGGATCCAGTACAGATACCAGTCGCGTAGTTCAGGGTTACTGTTCCTGCAGAGGTTACGTTATCACTATTTCCCCAGAGTGCCATGTCTTACTGTCCGTAAAATTCAGTTACCTTTTTTTATTTATAAAAACCATCCCGTACAAGAGAGGGGAGCAACGCTCCCCTGGGATCAATTATCAGCGAGCTTTCATCGCCTCAGTTACCTTCGCAAGTAACCTATCATCCATGTCTGTCTTGGTCAATTTAACCGCTTTGCCCAGGATGATCAGGCAAATTTCAATCAGTTTTTCGCCCAGTTCCTCGTTATCGGGGATCTTAGCAACTGCATCTACAATGATTTTTTGTGCTAATGGAAGAAGGAATGCAAGCATAGTGTCCTCAGTCTGCCGTACAGACTATATAGCAGACTTAAGGATTTTTTAATTAATCAAAGCGAGACCCAATATCAGGTTTGGGTGCTCTCTTCCTTGCAAGTTCTCCTTTGATTCTATCAACAGGAGTTACTCCTTGGTAACCCTTCTTACCCTTTTCCTTTTTCTTACCTTGCGGTTGAATAGGTTTTCTTCTGGAGGACATCATTCCACCAGTTTTACGCAGTTCAGCAGAGACTTTAGCAAATGCTGCGTCTGGTTTTTTTCCACCTTTTACTGATGGTTTACCTGTCTGAGGATCCTTACCAGTCTCTTTAGCGTAACGAGTACGCTCATCTAGTTCGGCTTCCTCTCTGGCAATAGAACGAATTTTATCGTTAAGTGCCTTCTCATCCTTCCTTGCTTGGATCTTTGCCTGACCAGAAGATGCTCTGGAGGTCTCCAATTCAGCTCTTGCATTCTGCATTTGCTGACGCTCGGTATCCTGCTGTTTTGCTCTTAGCGAGGAAGCACTAGGTTGTGCCGCCTCGCCTACTGCTTTTTTGCTTTGTCAGCAGCAATCTTCTTCTGTTGCCACTTGTCAAGGATGTGATCGTGACGAGTTCCCTTAGCACGTTCACCTGCTCTAAAACTTTTGAAATCAGAAATACGTTGATCTCTCTTTGCAGTCTCAGCATCTTTTGCTGCCTTCTGCTTAGCGATTCTTTCCCTGTTTAAACGATCAAGTCTATCTACAGGTCTCTCTTCACCAATCTGCTCAACTTCTTCTCTATTCAGAGACTTCTTCTCGTTAGGTGTCAGAGCACCACGTTGAGCACCTCGTGCTGCTTGCTTTGCCTTTACCTTAGGGTCATCAGACTTGTGTCCATAACCATGAAGACCAGGAGAAGAAGAAGCAGTCTTACGGAAGTCACCTCTTTGCTTTCTAGCAAGATCAGATCTCTGCTTAGCAGCTTTGTCATTACCGTAGGTGGGTTTATCTGCAAGTGCAGTTGCCCTATCGGCAGACTTACCGCCACCAGTTGACTTGGCAATCTTATTGCGGATTGCAGTCTCATCATGACCACGCTTTGCCATGGCAGTGATTTCATCAATCTGATCAACTTCTTCAACCTCAAGAACTTCGCCGCCGAGTTTAGCGATGCCTTCTTTGAGATCAGGATGAATCTCAATCTTGTTCTTTACGTTCTTCTCAGTGATCTTTTTTGACTTCTCTTCTCCAGCAACTTCGACCATGGTCTCTTCTTCAAGACCAAGTTCTGCCTTCCAATTAGAGAACTCTTCTTTTTTGGTTTTGGCAATTGCCTTACCAATTGCCTTACGGCGCTTCATGAGGTACTTGTCAGAAGAATCCTTCTTACCGTCATTGTTTACATCACCGTCTTCCTGACCTACTGGATCAAGTTTGCCAGACTTTTTCTTAGACTTCTTCTTATCATCCTCACCCTCATAAGCGTCACCATGATCTGTAGGAGTTACAGATTGAATTTGAGGGTTTGCTCTCAATTCATGCTTCTTTTTAGCATCAGCAAATCTTACATATCCTTTAGCATCACCGTATCCCTTCTTGGGAGTAACTCTAACTTTTTCTTTATCACCCTTTCTTCCTTCTTCAATCTCAAAAGATTCATTCTTATCACCACCTTTAAAGAGCATCGACTTAGCAGCATCTTTAACGGGAGCAGGTGCGCTAGAGTTCTGAACAGACTGAGTAAATGCTCTCTCTAAAGGAATACCTTCCCTTCTTGCTTTATATCTGGTGTCATAAGCAAGCTGTCTCGCTGCCTTCTGAACATTGTCCCCACCACCACCAGCAGAATCTTTCTTCTCACCGTCACCTGATCCGCTGGAAGATGCAGAAGACTTATCTAACTGAGGTTTAATCTTTGCTTCCATCTCCGCCAGATATACCTGATGAAGATCAGAGACAACATGCTTAAGGTTTGCCATTACTCTAATGCGTCTTTTTTGCCTTGTATTTATTTATGAAATTCCTGATTTTCTTTGTTCCAGTCATTCTCATGGCATACTCCCTATGAGCATCCGTTCCGACTAGTCTTTGATCGGCAGGAACCCCAGATACTTCAGTCCACTCTCGGACATCTCTAATCCATGACTTAAACATAACATCTTCAGATGTTACACAGATAAGATGATTTGTTCCTCTACGAACAATCTTCCCAATCTGATCAGTCTTAATATTATGAACAAAAGATCCCTCACAAAAAATATCACCAGCAATATACTTTTCTCTAAGTTCTTGCTCTTGTCTACGAGTGAGTTGTTCTGGAACTTCAGTAGTTACACTATTTTTTGTCTTCTTTTTAGAAGTTTGTGTTGCTACTGGTCTCTGATTATTTTGAGTTCTTTTTTGTGGTGGGTCGGGTTCACCAAGAATTTGGTTCTGGTTATAGAACTTTAGTTTACCACCAACGTTCTTCGCAATAAATTCACCAGTTTTTTTGTCATGAAAAGATCCATGCCCATCGGGCACCAAACCAAGTCTCTTACCTTGAATTGAGGCAAGGGATCTTGTTTCGTCAATGTATTGCGAAAACTTCTTCATATCTGTCAGGATATAATAATATTTATAATTGTATCAAGTTAATCTTTCTAGATCTTCCTGGAGTTTTGCATTTAAATATTCATCAAGATTTTTAAATTTAGTCTTCCTAAGAACCTTACCCACTAATTCTTTTGTCAATGGAAGAGTTACACTAGTCTTGTATTCTTTAGCCATTACAATATGCCAGACTTTCTATATTTAGCATCAGTAATGTAGTCTATGCAGACAACAGCACGAGGATTATCTCCAAGATTCTCAACTCTATGCCGTGACTGAGGATGAAAGATATAGAACTCTTTGTTCTTCATTATCTTTGTTTCTATACTATAATCATCATTCAAAATTTGAATGCATGATCCTTCACCAATATCCATACCCCAAATTATTCTGAGTAACTGAACTCCAGGAATATAATCTTTATCAATGTGCCAGTTCAAAGACTGTCCTGGATCTAATACATTAATTGCACAAACATCAGTAAGTCCAATTTGACTAAGAACTGATGTTAGTGTTGGGAGTTTAATGGTATTACGGGTATACAATTTTTGTTCCGCAAAAAGAGGGGCAATGTGCCACCCAAACTTATCAGATTTTAAGCGGGCTTTATAATAGGTATCATATCCAATAGGATATCCTTGTTTGTATCTACTAATATAATAGTTTTGCTCATTAGTAAAATCTCTAAATTCTAATTCAGAGATATTAGAACGATACTCATTTAAGATAGTATCATGATATGTGTTTAATAAAGCAAGTTTAGTATTAATCTCTTTATGATCTATAAACATTGTTCTTCAAAAACTGATACGTAGTTGGTTGCTCTAAAACTGTTTGATTAGATATAGAATCATATTCAATCCATTCATTCAACGCACTTTCATAGTGCTTTTTATCACCAAGAGACTTTACAAACCCAGAAGACGTTGGAGAATATTCATTACCAACAAGAATAAATGGAACTCCACCGTTTAATTTTTTATCTGAATAATCTCTATCACCAACAGTAGCATCTATAGATCTTTTACAGTTTCCAAAATTCCAATCATATTCTATCTCATTAGTTACATGATACCAATAATCTGTATCAGATCTTTGAGCAGATGAATAGTGAATATCAATAAATGTTTTTTGTCCATCCAACTCACCGATAACTGAAGAATTGAATAACTCTCTATCGAAGGAATTTATTCTATGGTTTGCTGAGAATACTTCTAAAAGTCTAAAAATATTAGTTATGATTGATGCCAATCCTGTTGCTTCTAAAGGTTCAATAAAACCAAAAGATAATCCAACAGAAGCAACATTTTTAACCCACGCCCTTTCTCTCCTACCAGTTTTAAATTCAACAACTCTCGATGGCGCTACCCCATATCTTTTGATAAATTCTTTCTCTATTTTATCTTCTGTTGTAAACTTCAAAGAATGAACATAACCAACAGACAATCCATCCCAAAGAGGTATTTCCCAACACCACCCATTATCCATAGTGACATTATTTGTATAATTTTTTAACTGCTCTTCTTTATTTGTATATTCTAATTTTGCAGTAACAACTCTATTATTAATCAAAGTTTTAGAGTAGGGTACAAAAGGAACTCCCATCTCCTCACCAAGCAAAAGAGATTTAAATCCAGTACAATCTACAAATAAATCTGCATAATGCAGTCCCGTATTTTCACACTCAATATATTCAATGCCCCTGGAGTTTTGATGCGAACTCAAATATTCGTCATCAACAAACTCTACGTCATTACTGATACAGACATCATATAAAACTTTAGATAGCAAATGAGTATCAAAATGATATGCAGTTAGTTCATGAAATTCCCACCCCTTATCTGTCAGTCTGTTTAGTTCAGCAAATCTGGAGTGATCTCTAGCATACCTAGCAAAATGAGTCTTATCTATTTGATCGGGAAATAATTCTTGTAGGATAAAAAATGGGGATAAATCCTCACCTGTCAAATCTCCAAATGGATAGTAAAAACTTTCTCCAGGATTACACCAAGATTCAAATCTCACATTTGTTTTATAAGTTGCATTACACTTAGACATCCAATCAGAATCTCTCAGTCGCAAAAACTGAAAGATATCATTTATTGCAAGTTGGGTAGATTCTCCTACACCAATGATTCCGATTTTGCTAGAATATACACACTTTATTTTAATATCAAGATTGCAATTCTTTACATACTGAGAAAGGACCGCTGCGGTCATAAAACCAGCGGTCCCTCCACCTAGTATGCAAATATTAGTTATCTTCATTTTTACTATATTTTTTATAGCACTATCTAGGCTTACAGATCACCCTCTACACGATTCTCAGAACGTTCAATACTAAATGCACCTTCAGGATAACGAGCACTAAGTTTCTCAAAATTCATTTGAATAACTTCTTCGATGCTAATATCCAGTGCCATACATGCTTGAGAAAGATACCACATAATATCTCCCAACTCTCGCTTCATGTGGAATGCATTCTCTTCATTATAAGGTTTACCTTGGAAGACAATCTTCTTCACAACTTCGGTAAACTCACCTGCTTCAGCAGACAGACCAAAAGCAGCGGTCATCAATTGAGTGACATTACAACCATTTGCTTCAAGTTCGGACAGTCGAGCAGACAAGACAGGATAGTCTAGACTAGGAGCACTGGTGGTTTGCTTGACGAACTCGACGTACTTTTGAGTATCAACGGACATAATTTTAGTTTGATTTACTAATAGTTTACTTTAAAAATTAGGATTTGTCTATGCTTTTAGCGTCGTGTTCTGCTTTGCCTCTAGTATTACCATAATAAATTACCTCTAGAGGTTCATCATCAGGAGCTTTAAACTTCCTCCAAGGGTCAACAATAACACTACCAAATGGGAAATCACAGTATACTTCATCACCAGTGTTTTGTTTTTCCCAATACCTATACGTAGTACTTACACTATGTGCGAGTAGGAAAATTGCTGGACCACTCCACTTATCACCAGTATATGGGTCAACATATCTAACTCTCTCACCAAGTTGTTCAACATAATGACCAACTAAAAGACTGTAACTACCGTCAATATATGGCACTTTAGGTTTGTATGCTTTGCCATGAATAACAATGGGAGTTCTACAAGTATCTGCAAGTTTAACTAGGAACTCAGCAAGATTTTTTGCTTGTTGCTCTCTAGAACGCATTACAGATTCAAAGATATCATATCCCAGATCTAATTTTTGAGCAAGATATCTAAGAGCAATGTTATCTCTCGGATGACAAGCACCACCATCACCCATACCCGCTTTCATATATGCAGAACTAATAATTCTAGTAGATGCACTAGTAAGAGCATTGGTTACAACGTCAACATCAATATTTCCTTGACGTTCTGCAACATCTTGAATCATGTTAACGAAAGATATTTTGCTGCTGATAAAGGTATTGTAAAACACCTTTACGCATTCCATCTCTTCATATGTTCCAGTAACAAATTTATTCAAAAATTCTGGATTATCTTCTCGCCTATCATCATCTTTATCAAAAATACTACTGCAACTACAATAGAACTTGATTAAGGATCTAAACAAAATATTATCGATCGACAAATTATTCTCTGTCCCAACCATTATCATCTCTGGATTTCTAAAGTCATCCTTTACTGTACCCATAGCAATAAGATATGGGTTGTAAATGAGAGTACAATTAGGGACCAAAGGAAGAAGCTGCTCTCTAATAGTTCCAGGAAGAACTGTAGAAATTAAAATTACTTGCTGGTGAGATGATGCATATTTGTTAACTTCGGTTAAAACTTCTTTAACTATAGTATAGTCAAAATCTTTTGGTTCTAAATCCATACATGGAGAACTACCATCATACTCTTCACTGTGCGGTGTAGGGACAGCAACAAAAACCATAGCAGTCTTTTGCACCACACTTTTAATAGTTTTGTAGTACTTTCTGGATCCACCCTCTTCAGTTACTTTGATATTTTTGCCACCAGCAATATCATAAGCAAATACTTCATGACCAGATTCCGCAAACGCCTCTGATACTGGACCACCAAGTCTACCTGTCCCAATAATACCTACTTTCATCCTCTCTCCAGATCTAACGTTACACAGTGGAATCCTCCACTAAGAGTTCTTTGATGCCTCATGGGAAGCATAGCACACTCAATACCATATGTTTCTAATACCTCTCTAGTTGGATGCTGATGTTCTTCAAGAGCAACCAAATTTGGTGATACACTAAACAAATTCATGTTACACCACTCCGAAGCATTATTATACCCAGGATAATATCCAATGTCAATAGGATCTGGTGCATTAATCACATCCCAAGTGTTGAATGGATGTGGTAGTTGACTACCAGGATCTGTAACTCTAGTAGGATTAACCATCAACAATCCTTCTCGTAAAAATGCAATTGTAGTATCTATATGCACATAAGTATAGATATCTTTAACAACAGATACATGTGCATCACAATTTAATAACTTCTGAAGTAAATGTGCTCCTGCAGCATTACCACTATTTGATTGCAAGTAAAGCACATCGCCATTTGCTCTAATTGCATTAGCAGCATCAAAAGCTGGTGTAACTTCAGTCAATGCAAGAATGTCTGGATTGCCAATACACTTTTCGTTATAAAGTCCATCATGGTAAGAGCATGGCATCTCAAAAACGTTTTCAAGATGATGCTTAAACGATCTCCAATTTCCAACTCTTGACCTCAAGGGTTGCGGAGTCGCCAATACAAGATCACCATGAATAAACACAGAATCTCTAGGGCAGTAATTATAATATTCGGTTGGTTCTCTATTTGGTCTTAGAACCTCTACATCTTCACCGCGCAAAAAGTCACAGAAGATTTCAAGGTCCTCATTTGCCTCATCAATGACTTGTTGAGGATAAGGTCCAACTTTAACCGAAGATACATCAGAGCGATCTGCATAATTGATAGTCCTGAGACTTTTGTCCATCTCAGGTATCTGAGCAAAATCAGCAACTCCAACTATTACCTTCTTAAGTTTATCCCATTCGTTTCTTGAGTTCATGCTGTTAAAATCACCATCTTGTGATCATTTCGTTTTCCAAAAGTAAAAAAATCATCCAAAGAGAATTTTAAGTGCTTTGCCATCCACCAATAATAATATGCATGTCTAGAATTCTCGTGGTGTTTGCGTTTTATGTCAAGACCAAACTCTGTACTTGGCAACTTAACATTGGTTGTTATTAACGGAATACAATACGTCTTGCCAGTGTGACCCACAAAATAATCCACAGTAGTTGAGTTACCACTAAAACCACGTATTGCAGTCGTATGATCGAATCTATACTTATCCTTGTAGCAATGAAGATGTAGTATCTTCTCAACATAATCTCTCTGCAAAATTACTGGACCAAAATATGAATGTCTCAACTTTGGATGAAGGAAGAATGGTATAAACTCTGAAGATTCAAACCCAATTTGAAGACAGTCCCAATCATAAGGTAATCGAGACATCAAATAATCCCAATCAAAATTCCAGTATTCAAAGAGAGTTAAATCATAATCATCTTCCATAAGAAGAAGATAATCATCATCACTATTCCGAATCCAATTCTTCATAAATTCAAGATGAGTTACTGCATTACCAATGGCATAAGCAGGTATTCCCTTGACAGTACCAACAACATAATCGGACACCCAGTCTTCGATAGTTGATGCTAAAAATTTTGATCCTGATATTCTAGTGAATGGTAACTTCCAATAATTAAACTGCTCCTCCATGTATTCTCTACGATCAGTACGATTATCGAGATTTACATAGTGAATGTGTGGGAAGTTTTTTAACTTGTTTCGCAGATCCATTTTAAACGTACTTCGATATTTTTTTCAACATCCCTCTATCATTGGTTTTTCCATACGTAAATATATCATCCATACTAAATCTTTTCTTATCAGTTCTCCACCAATCATAATACGCCAATCTGCATCCCTTAACCAAAATATACTTCTTTGTCTTTTTATCAAAGAAATCAGTATGATTTGGGAACATTGGTAAGCAATAAGTTTTACCGCAATGACCAATAAAATAATCTGGAGTTCCAGAATGGAGTCCAAAGTTTTTGTTGGCACTAAAGTTTGATAGATTATACTTATCACCAACACAATGAAGTTTGATCAACTTCTTCACATACCTTCTATTAAGAAGAGCAGTATTATAAGTGTGGGCTGGCATAATTTGATGTAAGTAAAATGGGATATAATTTAGATTCTCAAATCCCAAGATAAAGCAGTCCCAATCATAGGGAAGCTTTTTCATTAAAAACTCCCAATCAAAATGGAAGTGTTCAACTAACCCAAAGTCAATAGTATCCTTACTTATTATTAAAGTTTCTTCTTCAGTATTCTCATACCAATGCTTCAAGAATTCAAGAATTGATATTGAATATGCTGCGGTAGCGATTGGAAGTTTATACTTAGATCTATTGACCAATAAATCTTTCCACTCACTTACATTACTGTTTGTGTACTTTGAAGTAGATACCCTCTGATAATTCTTTATCTTTAAGTTATCTAGATTTCTCTCCATGTGCTTTTTCAATGGAGTATTTGAATCTAGATTAAAGTAATAGAAGGTAGGAACCCCAGCAAACTTATCGTATAAATTCATGTTCCTCTAAAATAATCAAGGTATGATTCCCCATATAATTTATATGACTTCCCAGTGATATCAAATGTACGGTAATTACTAGGTGTTAGAACCATACTATCATGCTTCCTAGTACCATAGGTAAAAAATTCATCTAAAGTAAATCGATCTCTCTCATGTTGCCACCAAAAGTATTGGGTGTTCCTGGCAAGAATATCTCCCTCACTCCTATAGAATTTTTGAATAATACTATTATTTTCAAAACTACCAAAGTTTGCATTAATAGTAATCAAAGGCAAACAGTAGGTTCTTCCAGTATGAACCATAAAGTAATCAACAGTTCCAGAACCAGCAACATCAGATTGCCTATTCCATGCAGCATTAGCAACAGTATTTACTAACTTGTATTGATCTCCGACACAATGAAGATCCAATAACTTCTCAACAAATGATCTTCTTAAAAGGACAGGACCAAAATCATGTGCTGCTTCAATAGGATGCAAATGGAATCTCATTCCATCTGGATTTTCAAATCCCATTTGAAGGCAGTCCCAATCATAAGGTAGTCTATCAAGCACTGTCTGCCAATCAAAATGCCAATAGTCAATCAGTCTAATATCATAATCATCCTCCATTAGAAGAACATATGGATCATTAGACTCTTTAAACCACCTCTTTAAAAAATCAAGATGAGATACAGCATTAGCTGCAATAGGAACTAGAAGTTTGTAATCTTCAATATCTTTGATTAGATGTTTCCACTTACTACTTTCAGAAGCAAGATATTTTGTTCCAGAGATACGTTCATACTCAATACCATAGTAATCAAACTGATCAACCATCCATTCCCTTCTATCATTCCTATTGTCAAGATTGAAGAAGTGAACTTTTGGAAATCCCTTTAGTTTATTATTTAAATCCATATCATTATACCTTCCATAGGATCCATATAAACTCCATCAGAATCAAACTGAACTTCCATTTTCCACTCTTTGTCTCCCTTATTGTAGTGAAAGAATTCAAAGTTTGAGAACACTGGTGATTTATTCTCCCACCAATATCTAATAGCATCCGATGATATTTTTTCGGTATGACTAAATTCACCTTTAGTATTTAATGCAAATATAGGAAGAGTATATGTTATTCCAAGATCATAAAAGAATGAATCAAGAGATCCAAATTCAGTAAACAATAAAGATCTATTTGGTGATGGGTATGATAGTTTATATTTACCATCAATCAAATGAAACTTTTTTAAACGCTTTGCAAAACTCCTAGTAACCATGCAGCATCGCTGTGATTTATTTTGATCAATCCAAGGGTGAAGATGCATCTTAATTGATCTATTTGGAGATGCATAAAACTGAATACAATCCCAATTATAAGGAAGATGATGAGTTAAAAATTGCCAATCAAACATCCAATCATCAGACACAGAAAAATCAACACAGTCATCTGCAAAAATACACACTTCAGATGATTCTGAATCATACCATTCAACTATAGAGTCAATAACATTTAAGCAATATGCAGATTCTTTTGGTGTTATTGGAAGTTGATCATCAAGAATTAAATCTTCCCACTCAGAATAGTTATCTTCATGATACTTATTAGAGTGCCTATGATAATCATCAATAACCCAGTGTGAGAATTGATTCTCCATAAACGCTTTACCATCTATATTACTATCGTAATTTCTATAGATGATTTTAGGTAAACCTTTAAATCTTACACTAGTCTCAAATTTTATTTTACTCATGGCGCTATATGATCATACCTTGGCAACTTCATTACCATTGTCTCGTGAATTGCACCTCCCCAGGATAAAATATCGTCAGCAGTATATCTAGAACTCTTCTCTTCCCACCATTTCTTGATGCTTGAGGTGGCAAGAATATCATATATTTTATTATGATAAACAGCAATGATTGGATCATAATCATCATCAGATTGCTGCTTATTATCTTGTGCCACTGCTAATTTTGGATCTAGAGTTAGTAATGGCAATGAATAAGACTTACCCACCTGATAAATCAAAAAGTCATCACTACTATACGATTCTCTAGGAACTTGAAGATCTCTAAGACTTTGATCTAACTTAAATGATCCATCTGGTTGTAGATGAATCTTCATCAACTTCTCAACAAAAGATCTGTTAACCATAAAGATGGCAGCAGAGGAACTATGCCACTCTCTAGGATTAAGATGCATTTTTATTTCATAGTCATGGCAATGATAAAACTGCACAATTTCCCAATTATACGGAAGTGCTTTCATTACATCTTCCCAATCAAATGGCCAATACTCAACAAGATCAAAACAAAGATCATCCTGAATGATGAGAAGGTTCTCTGATATTCCAGATTCATACCATTCAATCATCATTGTAAATTCATTCATGACGATTGATGCATCAGATGGAGCGAGAAGCATTAAGTCCAACTTATGTCCCCACTCATCAATTTTTTTAGTAGAAAACCTAGAAGCAGACCACCGAGTAAAATCAGTGATCCCCCACTTTTTAAATTGACCTTCGATATGTTCCTTCCTATCAGTCCTATGATCTAAGTTCAAGTACATTATGGGAGGAAGTCCCTTCAGTTTATTCATAATGCTGGATTAATTACATCAGATGAAATATGACTATTTAATGAAATATCACCAGCAACAGATATCCTGTACTCTTTAGTCGTAAAGTGAGGATAAACAATATGATTTATATCACTGGGAAATAAAAGCATAGTTCCCTCCATTTCTGGAGTTAAAGTCCAGTTTTGCTTAATTAAAGTTCCACATGTATTTGGGTACACTAGTCCAAAATCGCTGGCATATGGTCTAAATCCAGATTGGACTGTGTTCTCTTTTTCTCCATCAAAAGGAATTTTCATCCATACAACAAAAGTAAAGATGCCCTCGTGGTCATGTAAACTTTGATAGTCTCCCTCAGTAGATGCTCTAGTCCAAAATCTATTTAAAACAAGATCATGATAATTACTTGTCTTATGACGAAATGGAGTTCCAAATTGATCCAAATACTCTTGAACTAGTGGCATCAAAACATTTTGTTTAAATGATCCATCATCAGTTATAGTCCACTGTTTAAACTCAACATCAATATTCAATAATTTATTTTCATCCCACTCTGCAGTCTTTGGGGAATTCTTATGAATAAGTTTCCACAGATTATCAATTTCCTCTTGACTTAAATCTGCTTGCAAAACTCCAGGATTGGGTAAATCAATTCTTGCAATTTTCATTTGAATACACTCATATTAGGAAGATAAGGGTAAGATCTATAGTCCTTGATAAGAGGAAATGAGTCTTTGACTTTCCAGAATACCTCAATACCTTTTTTTGCAGTCTCTGGGGTCATATAATAATGATACCCCATCACACTAATGTTTTGATCTCCCCAAGGAACGTACTTCTTACGTCCATCATAGGTCATCATTCGCAACTGTTCCGCAGCGTACTTATCATCTGTCAGGATCATTCCACCTCTACCCAAAGATAGATGCTTCCTATATTGAAAACTCAAGCACAAATAAGTCCCAGAGATATATGAATTTGGTCTCCATAAAACTGCACCATCAATAATATTAGTACCACCAAGATGGTATTGATCATACCACTCAATATTATCAAATCTCCATTCAAGACCAATCTTCATGCAGGTCATTGGAATGGAGACATAGGTGCGTTCTGGTATTGTTACCTTATCATATCCTTCATATCTTAAACACAACTCAATAGCATGAGTACAACAGTCTGTTGCGATTCCATACTTTGCGCCATAAAAGTTTGCGATAGTGTCCTCAAATTTTTCAACCTCATGAAATGGGTCAGACACCTTTTGCGTATAACTCATAGTCCGATTCATAAAGATCACAAAACCTTTTGTTATTAGGTTCTACGTATTCTGTATATATCTTAGCACAGAGTGGTTTGAAATTGGGGGTGAAATATTTTGAATCTCTAAGGTGAGGCACTTCAAATGGTTTATAATCTGACGTATGATTTTTTACAAATAAATTTACTTTTGTAGATAAATCACCATCCAATTTAATAAGTTTCAACTTTCCTTCATTCTCCAAACACAATCTCAAAAATGCTGTTTGAGGTCCAGTGTGTTCATCAAAAATATATTTACCATTCTCAATTTGTTTTATGACCCAATCAATTGGTGGTTTATATCTACACATAAATTCATTTAATCCAGAGATCCACCGTTGGACTGGATCTCTAGTAACAGCAAAAAATGTGTGACCACTCTCAACAAAATATTTTGCAAGGTAATCTGGATCTTTGTCGGTCTTTAATAAATCAAGAGACAAAAAGTTAGGACAATGTAACTTTAGTGCAGAGGACACTGATGTACTTCCACACTTATCAATATGCATATAAACTAATTTACTAGTTTTATGCCAGAAGCAATTAATAAATCCTTCTTTATGGATTTGTCCTTCTAATCCAGATCTTAACTTAAAAGTAAAAGTAGAGCAGTAGTTACCATACTGCTCTACAAGATCATCTACTACTGCTCTTCGCTTCCGCATTTTAAAGTCGCCGTGATTTGCATAGTATATCTATTCTCTTTACCAAGGTTTGCTGCAAGGTGAGTAGTATCTCCAGTCCAATAAAGATAATCACCCTTCTTCCATTTGGTATATGGTTGACGATCCAGTTCAAAATAGTGTCCCGTCTTCCAGTCTTCAAGAAAAATTAGAACTCTACAAATTTTATTGATGTCTGGTTCTCCATAGATCTCTCGGAACCTTGGATAAGTATCCTCATGCTCTGGCATAATTGTGCCTGGGGGCATGTTATAGAGTGACAAAGAAGTCTTATCCATAAAGTACCACTTATCACCAACTGGAATATATTTCTTCCTAAGAACCTTTACGATCTCATGACTCCATTCAGGAACCCCGCGATACTCTTCACGAAGAAGTCCAGTATAATTGACATACAGATGACCAAGATTTTTCCAACGCTCTACAATCTCATCGCTAGGGAACTGTCTGCGTGCAGGGTAATCAATGGATTTAAAATCACCGATTAGTTCTGGGTTAATGCTCTTCATAATCAATCAAACTTGAAGGATCCAAACTTTTCTTTGCGAGAAGACTTCTTCTCATCAAACTCATACTCTTCGTCTTGACCACTGTCAAGGACATCATTCTGTGCAGACTGCTCACAATCATACAGTCTCATTTTAGCACGATCAATACCAACAACAAATCTCTTATTAATAGAAATATCATTGTATCGATTCTTTAACTGCTTCACCATAATCTGCCCGAGTTCTTCCAATTCATCTGTGCTAATAAGGGCAAACATAAGATCAGCAGTAGCAGGGAGACCAAAGGATTCAGAAGTGTCAGTAAGGTCAACATCACTGCTACCATAACCAGAACGAGTGGTCTGCGTGGCAGAAACGATAGGGACGTTTGCTTCAACAGCCAATCCTCTAAGCTCTTCTGCAATTGACTTAATATAAGAATATGAATTGACAGTGCCGCTCTGGCGATACCGAGAGGAAGCACATATATTAAGGTAATCAATGAAAATAATATCAGGTCTAAATGACTTCTTAAGTGCAAGCTCATTAAGAAGTGCCTTAAAGTGTCCACTATGTGCGCCCGCAGTTGGATACTCTTTAATTATAAGAGAACCCTGTGTTTTTTGTGACAACTTTGTGACTTTGCTGTCAAACATCACTTTAGGAAGATCAGCAATCTCCTGTATGGGAACATTGAGGAGGTTTGCATCAATACGTTCAGCAATTTTCTCCTCTGCCATCTCCATTGTAATGTATAAGACGCTATGTCCGTTAAGCAGACAGGCGCTAGCCATATGGCACATGAACAAAGACTTACCGACGCCTGTCCCAGCAAGAGCGACATTAAGACTCTTATTAACAAGACCTCCCTTGGTAATCTTGTTAAAGTATTCCAAGTCGAAGGGGATTTTTTCCTGCTTCTGGTGATAGAAGTCGAATCGCTCATCAGCATTTGCAAAGTAATCGTGACCAATATTATTGTCAAAAGAGACTGCCAATGCTTCACTAAGAATAGATGGGATAGCATCTCGATTCTTCTTCTCATCATTGCCATCAGCAATGTTAATAGAGTCCATCAAAGCAAGATAGATTGCCCTATCACGGCACCACTTCTCAGTAGTATCAAACAACCACTGAAGATCTGCAGGACTATCTTCCAAATTAGTAATAAGAATCTGCAACTCTTTGAGCATACCTTCATTGATATCCTTCCTATTAGAAATCTCAATGAGGAGTGCTTCAACTGTAACCTGAGTATTGTACGTTGTGATGAAGGTAACAATCTCCTCAAACGTAATTTTCTGAGACACCTCTTGGAAGTATTCAGGTTTGATAAAGGGGATTACCTTGCGGGAGTATTCTTCATTATATAAAAGATTCTTTAGAATCGTGTGCTCAATAGACTCCATTACTCACCATAACTAAATTCGGACTTAGCAATAACGTCAAGTTGCTCTAGAACTTCAGAAGTAAAATACTTCTCAGGTTCTTTGTAGATTGCTTTGGCATAGACTTTCTTAGTCTCACCATCTATGGTCATCTCATATCGACCAGCAACGTTCTTCCACATCCCGCCAATCTCACCGAGTTCAAGAAGACCATAATATCGATCAAGACCACGCTCATCATAATAAAGGCGAATTTCCACATCTTTGTTCTCCTTACTTAAACGAGACTTAGCAGTCTTTGCCTTGATGATATTACCTACCACTTCTGTTCCATCCTTCTCCTTCTTTTTGCTGAGATAGATGATAGTGGAAGCAGCATACTTAAGACCAGAACCGCCACCCATTTCCTTTGTGGGGACATAAGCACCGATAACATCATAGGTGTGATTAGTAACAATCATGGGGATGTTTGCCTGACCCAACTTAAGAGTGAGCATACGGAACGCACCTTTGACAAGTTGGGATTTGGTCATATCCCGAACTTGCTTATCATTGAGAGCGTCTGTAATCTCCTTCTCGGTGGATAGCATTCCAAGAGAGTCTAGCACAAACATGCAGGGTTTGCGATCCTCTACAGGCGCTTTGAGGTACATATCTACTGCACGGAGTGCTTTACTTCGGAACTCTTCGATAGTTACAACGTTGACCACAACAACTCGGTTTAGATCAACTCCGCGACTAGCGAGTAGTCCCTTGTTAACAGCAGCCTCAGTATCAAAGTAGAGACAATAACCATCGGGGTTAGAATCCAGAAAATTCTTAACCACAGCGAGAGAAAAGAAAGTCTTTCCAGTAGAAGACTCTCCAGCAATAGCAGTAATCTTGTTCCCAGATACACCACCAAATACACTACCTGATACGAGTGCGTTAAAAATGTGCGAACCTGTGTCAACATACTGCTCAGTCTCGTCAATATCTGCAGCGAGCTGAGTGTAGTCATCGCCAATCTCTTTTACAATATCTTTTAAAAAATCCATTAGATCACAAATCCAAACTTTTCACGAGCAATTCTTTTATAAGGTCCGCCAGGGTTCTCCTCACGAATCTCCTTGATGATCTTCAACTTTTGATAGAGAGAGGTATCTCCACCCAAACGAAGCGCACCTACGATAGTAGCGAGCTCTGCATCATTAATAGGAAGTTCCATTATCCAAAAAATAGTTCAAGGTTTACAGTCTTCTCAACATTCCATCCGATGGCGTCGAGAATAGTTTTTACGGGTTCAACAAAACTCTTGTCAAATTGTAGGTTGTAGTCAATATATTTGTCAAGGTTAAGTTCCTTAGGAAATTCTTGAATGAATGAGATAACATTCTCTCTCAGTGGGTTTGGTTCCTTCAAATAGCAGAACTTAATCTTCTCTCCGTTATTGATGAGTGAGTATTTATTAGTCAGTTTTTTGTCCTTTACATGATGATTGAATAGAAGAGCACCCCTGACATGGATAGGTGTTCCCTTTGTATAGATAGAAGTTCTACACTCATACTTCTTGACATTCGATACGGATCTTGGGAATGAGATCTGTTCGGGAGGGAGTTGCTTGAACTCTTGCCTACTCTTATCAATAAATTCAATCACGTCCTCCTCAGTACCAGTCATCATAAGTTTTAGAGCACCCTTAATCATTGCCCGACAAGGTGCAGGAGTTGATGACTTAACTGCCTCAATACCCATGATCTTCAGTTTAGGTTCAGCATAAGCAACACCCTCGCTGTTCCAGACATTCAAGATATATCGCTTCTTAGCTGTCCAAATACCACGGTCAGCAATGTTCTCACGCTTCATGAACATCTTCTGATCATAAGCGTTGACATATTCTGCCAAATCTTTGTAACTCTTATCAATAAATGGTTCGATCTGATCTTGACATGCTTTGTCAAGGAACTCAACTACTTTTGCTTTATCGTCAGTTCCTTCAGGAAATACGCGATCAACAAGTGGACCAAGATGTAGGTAGATAGAGTCAGTATCAGAAGCAATAACATAGTCCTTGCCTTCTGTCTTTAGAATCCTATTTAGATAGGCATTCATTCTGTTCTCAATCCAACGGATGGAGACTTGTCCAGATAGGGTGATTGCTTCGGCGTTAGCAAGTTTATAGTAACGAAAATATTGATTGCCAATAGCACCATAGGCAGAGTTAAGGGCGATCTTCTTAGCCATCTGAATATTGTTACAACGTGCAATTTCCTTCTCCAATTCTTTAGTAGGTGTCTTCTCATATGCTTGCTTCGCTTTGAGCATCTTCTTCTTGAAGATCACTCGCTCGCTATACATCTTATCCATGAGTTCTGGCAAGAACCCACGGGTATTCTTGCGGTACATGGATCCGTTAGCACAGACCGCACTATCTTTGCAATCCTCAAAGTCTATCTCTTCATTAAGAATTCGATCAACTGTTGCTGATGGATGCCTGGTATCCTGAAGCGTCTCTGGCGAGATGTTGTACTGCATAATAAGGTGAGGGTACAGACTATTAAGGTCAAAAGACACAACCCAATCATACTTTCCTGGAATCGGTTCCTTGACATAAGCACCTGCGTACTTTTCGTTTTTATCGGATTTTTCCTTGGGAGGAATGACAATCCCCATTCCCTTCAAATAGTTATAAATGATTGTGTCCCACATCCTCACTTGATAGAACACATCTTCATAATTGACCTTAGCATCATATGCCATAGTCAACGCAAGTTCAATCAACTTCATCTTGTCTTCCAATCGGTCAACAAGTTCCACGTCAATGATGTTGTATTCTACAAACTTCTGCCAACCGTTGGTGTAGAAATCCTTGAAGGTATCAAATTCTGAGTGGTCTAGCTTCTGCTGACCCAACTCTACATTTGCAATATGATCCAGTCGATAAGACTCTTGGTTAGTATAAGTAAACTTCTTATAGAGATCTAGATAATCTAACTGAGAGACTCCACCAATGTCATAAGACATTTGCTTCCTACCTTGAATGTAGACTTCTTGCTCAGTCACAAGACCCCATGGAGAGAGTCTCTTCATCAACTTCTCTCCAAGGATTCGATCAATGCGGCGAACTAGATATGGAATATCATACAGTTTACTATTCCATCCAGTGACAACTTCGGGGGTGTTGTCAATCCACCAACTGATGAAGTCATGAAGAAGATCTTCTTCATTGTTGAACTGCTTGTAATAATGATTCCCTTGCTTCAATTTGAATGGACCCTGACCCCAAGTGATGATTTCCTTGGTCGCATAATCCTGAAGGGTGATAAGGAGAACTTCCTCGGCAGCAGACTCTACATCTGGGAATCCATTCTCAGAAGCGACCTCAATGTCAATGGTAGATAGCATGATCTTACCAATGTCAAACTTGATCTCTTGCTCAGAATACTTCTCAGAGATGTATTGGTAAATAAACCGCTCATTACCGTAGATTTTAAATCCCTCTACACCATCATATTTTTTGATGAACTCACGGCACTCATGTACGGTCCCAGGTTTGATTGCTTCAACCTGTTCTCCACTAAGAGTCTTATAGAACGTCTTCTTTTGTGAGGGCACAAAAAGGGTCGGGTTCCACTTCTCGCGAGTTGTGAAGCGTTTACCGTCTTCATAACCCCTAACGAGGAATTGGTTCCCGACCATCTGGACGTTCGTATAAAATCTCACTTAGTCAAGTTGCCGTACAGTTCCTTGATTCTATCAGTTGGTTCGGCAATGGTCAAGATCTTATCGGAATGAATCTTGAACTTTTGATCTCCCGTAATATCACCCAACCAACTTTTAAGAGTTCCGTCAGGCATAATATTAAATGGTTGTACCAGAATACAATCTGGTTCACCAATATCAGCAGATGGTGCTTCCTCTAATCGAGAAATCAGAGTTCCACCAGTTTGAAAAATAATAACTTTAGGGTCCATATCAACAGTCCTCACAACTATCAGTTACTACCATGGATTGACTTTGATCCTCTTCCTCTTCTTTGAGGATGTCAACCAAATACATACGATGAAGTTCATTGACAGGATCAACGAACGTTACGATCCAATCAAGAGGAACTGGGAATCTATAACCTTTACCCAGAGCAATCCAAGGACTCAATTTAATCTCAAAGGATGCACCACCCTCTTCACTAACCTCTGGATCACCTGTTTTTACTATACAGGGTTTGTTAAAGAAATATCCAACTACTTTGTCTTCGAGAAGCATCTCTTCAACATCAGTAATGATTTGTTCTCCTGTCTTTACGACAGCTAATTTAATTGCCATGACTAAACGAAGTTTAATGTGATATTAGCACGAAAAAGAAAAGTGGGCAAGGGTTGATTCTGACCAACCCTGCCCGTGCGGCGACGATATTTGGGTATGCCCCGCAGTTATTTATAGGTAGTCTTTGCGAGCATGATGTTCTGGAACTACTTTACCAAGTTCAATACTTAGTAACCCATCCTCAAAAGTAACTGATCTAATTTCCGTATCATCACTGAGCGTCCATGCTCTGGTGAAAGATCGTTGAGCCATTCCTCTATGGACGTAGTTCGTATCTCCTTTGGATTCTTTTTGTCCTTCGACAAAAAGTTTTCCGTACTCGGTGTAGACATTTACCTCCTCCTTTTTGAATCCAGCAAGCGCGATTTCTAAACGCGACTCTACATTGCTAACCTGGATCAAATTATAGGGAGGATAGTTGGTAGATGATTCATGGATGTTGAAAAGACGATCAAAGTACTCGTCCATTCCAATACTATTACGATTGATTCTATCCAGAAGCTGCGAAATATCTGCAGCACCGTATCTCATGAGGTTACCCATGGTTTTAGCTCCTTTACTAAGCGAGTTTATGTTGTGTGGACCCCTTCGGCATCCACTACTATTTAACCATAAACTACAAAAAAGAGTAACCGTAATAACCGAATATGGTTATGGGGTTAACCGTTATTGAATGTGTGGTCAGCAAGCATAGCAAAAAGTTGAGACTTCATATGCCACAAGAACTCTTGTTCTTCATATGGTCTAGCAGGTGCTCCTGGCCATTTCTCAATTGAATAACAAGTATGGTTATAAAGCATACGAACATCATCTATTGATAAAAATAGTTGATATTCGTATGACTCTTCTTCCATTTGATTACTCGGTCGCTTCTACTTTTTTCTTCGACCCAATGTTATACTTCTGTTCCAGGATCCAGTCGTTCTTATCTTTATAGGATAAAACCTTAATTTGGTTTAAAGGTGCGATATCCATAATGGATTCGCCATCTACTACGCTAATTAAACCCCAATCAGAGAGGAGTCTCGCAATCCTGTTCCGTCTCTGAACATCATTTACAGTAAGGTTTGCATGTTTGCCATCAAGAGCAAACAGTTCCTTGAAGTGAGTGATGTAATACCTACCTTGCTTGTGAAGAATGTGGCAAGACTGATAAAGTTTCTTTTCTTTGCGTGAAGCAACACCGATACGAGTAAGAGTCTCACGAACCTTCAAAAAGTCATCAGGTTCATTCAACATAACTTCAACCATCATCTCAGGTTTCCAGTTTACCTGAGGTTCAATACTGTTTGTCATGTTCCACCAATGTCAAGTCGTTTCTTAATAAAATCTATTTGATCTTTTGACAAGATCTTCAATGCCTGCATTGCCTTCTCATTACTATAACCATAGTATTGCTTGACAATATCAAGATCAGTAATCTTATCCTTTCGGAGCCAAGGAGAAAACCTTTTACGCTTCCTCAAACTATTTAGATAAAAAGAATATTGCATGTCTTTATCAAGGTGACCATTCTTATTCATCTCATTGGCAAACAAAACACAATCTAAATGACCAGACAAGCAACGATTAACAATGAATGGTGGATATGACTTGATGTCCTCAGACAAATCTTCTTTTGTTTGATTGATAGAATTCAACCAATCTTTAAGTTCCATAGTCCTCTTCGCGAAAGTTAGAAAACTCATGATCATTTTTTCGATAAACTGGAACTAATTGATCACAGTTTAAACTATCAATTACAATATCACCCGCAATACTAATTCTGTATTCATCGGTAGTATAATGAGGATAAACTGTATGATTTAGATCTCCTGGAAATAAAAGCATAGTTCCTTCATCTTTTTTACCCAATCTAAATGGATACACTTGAAGTCTTCCAATAGAATCAAGATAATGAATAGTAACATTGCCTGCTTCTGGATATAGTTCTATGGCATCACCAGATTGCTCATCCTCATATTCAAAAGGAATATTCATCCAAATAATGAATGTCCAAATTGATTGATGATCATGAAGTGGTTGATATTCACCTTTGCCAGAGACTCTAACCCACCATCGATTCATTTTAGGAATCGGATAATGACTAGTCTTAAGTGCCATTGGGTATCCCCAATAGTCTACATACTCCTTAATTGCTGGTGCTAATACTTCAGATCTAAATCTTTTAGTATAGTCATCGAGTGCCCATTCTTGATATGGAGTTCTTTCAATAATCTTATTATTATCGTCAAACTTCCAGGCACCTTTAGTAGTAGGTTTTTTAAGATATGCCCATAGAAGATCCATATGATCTTTATTTAATTTCCACTTAAGTATTCCAGGATTAATACGAGGTGAGAACTCATACCTATAGGTCATGATTATTTTTTAAAGTAATCGGGGATGTCTCCAATTTGATCAGCACACAAATTGGCACTGACACCAACAATTGTTGCGCCAGGATTTTTCTCTAGAGCAATCACTCTAGCATCCTGGAAGTCTGCTGCTTGACACTCCTCCTTCCAGAGTTTGCCCGCCTTGTAGAGTGAGACTTCTATTTTCATAGTTCATTAAAAGTAGTTCTTTACGTTCTTTTTGATCACTCATGTAATCACCAACAGATCTCATAGTATATGTGAGATCAAACTCTCCAGTTCTCCATTTAGAATCGATAAAACGATCTTTAACAAGTTGATCAGAATTATAACTGATCATCATGTCTGTAGAAGAGTTACTACAGTCTTCTGCAAATTTATCATGATCAAATCCTTTGTGCATCCCACCCTTTTTACCATACAAATTATCTTTAATATCATATGGAGGATCAAGATAAACAAACACACCAGATCGATCAGAAGATTCATCTAGAATCTGATCATATGAATAATTGGTGATCTTCCAATTATGTATAAGTTGTTGATATCCAGTCAATTTAAGGATACCCTTCATAGAGAAATTATTATCAGATGCTTGTGGAGAGAACGATGATGATTCACTCAAACCAGAAAAAGAACACTTATTAACAATATAGAAAGAGATTGCTGTCCACAAAGGTTCGGACAGATCGGTGGCAAGATACTCTTTAGATGCTAGGAAAATTCCCTTTGCAGAACCCCTATCAGGATAACGAGACTTGAGTTCATTAAGTTTCTCTTGCATCTGGCGTCCATTAGTTTGGAGTTGCTGCCAGAAGGTTGCTAAAGGTGGATGAAGATCATTTACCCAGATCTTCAGATGAGGATACTTCTTAGTGATGTGTAGGGCAACACTGCCACCACCAATAAATGGCTCATGGTACTCCTTATAATCCCTGAGATCAGGGAAGTAAGGATCCATCTTTTTACATGCCCTGGACTTGCCTCCAGGGTAGCGGAGAGGAGTCTTAAAACTTTTCATTAAAGAATCTCTTGCAGGTTATCGAGGATCTCTGCAGAAGTAATACTCTTCTTTGCAGGTTTAATGTCCTTGGCAAGGATAGTGAAGTCTCCTGGGAGAAACTTGACCTTGGCAGTAGGAGATTTGGGGGTGTAGTAAATACGCTTTTCTACTGTGTCCCAATCAGTAATGCCAATTGCCATGGATCCAGTGTCTACCAGAAGCATGTAGTCAAACGTTTTCTCAATCACTTTGTTGTCGCCTTGGAAGTTCTTAAGAACGATGGATGAGGTAGACCCATTCTTGTTGAACATCTTGAGTTTACCCTTCATCTCATAGTTAATGTTGTCTTCAGAGACAAAATCAACTCCATCTTTGAAGTCTCCAACATACTCAAGCTGACCATCACTCCACTTGGCAAAGGACTTCTCCTGCAACCAGGTACGGATAGTTTTAAATGCATTGGACTTCATCTCTTTGGTATTGGTAGCGTTCACACAACCAAAGAACTCTTCAAGATTGATGCGATCAATGTTAATCATAATAAAATAAAAGACTCAGAGAGCGAGTTTTTTGTTAGGAGCAATGATGGGACTGAACATAGACTGATATTCAGTCACGATCTGGTCCTGTGCTTCTGCAATGTACATTACAAACTTTTTGTCGATTGTCAACTCCTTTACCTCTTTACTAAGAAGTGGAGACCAGGGAGCAAAACCAATCTGACCATTGCCAGCAGGAACTGCAACAATTGCATTAGAGAAAGTAACCGAATCATCGGTCTCACTTAGAACCTCACAGATGACATCTTCACCAGAGGTGGTACGGACAAGTTTAACGTTCATTTGTAGTCTTTAAGATCAGTGGACAAAAGAGTATTAAAAAACTCAGTAAGTTGTAGGGTGCTTGCTGCCATTACACGGTATCCAGTACCAACATAGATCTGTCCAATGAGGACGCAAGCAGTCATAATAGACCAGAAGTAATAGTACATTCTGGATTTTGTCTGTCTAGGTTTTTTCATTTGAATTCACATTCACACATAATTTCAGTCAACGCCGCCAAAAGATTAATCTCTTGATCGGCAACGAAGGCAACCTGATACTGATACTTAGCAATAATGAGCACAGCAGCAGGAATGGTAGAAGGGACCAAGGATTCGTAACAAGCATCGTAAATACGACGCAGAAGTACACTAGAATCATTGTCCAGATTATTGACGACCCATTTACGTACTTCAGGGAAGTTCTTCTCCTTAAGTTTTTTAACAAGGTCATTCGTCTTGACATCTGCAAAAGACGCCAGAATCGCGGAGTCGATTTTTCCACCCGCCGAGTAACGTTGACATTCATTTAAAACTCTCCTCCAATCAGGGAAGTGTTTATTAATAAGTTCTACCAGGACCTTGTTATCATATTCAATACTCTCTGCATCCAGGATTTTTTGGAGGCGGCCAAAGAACTTGGATGCCATCTCTGGACGCTTGCTTGCTGGTATTGAGAACTCAACCACTGCACATCGGGAGTGGAGGGGTTCAATGATTTTGTTTTTGTAGTTACAGGTAAAGATGAACCTACAGTTGCCAGCAAACTCCTCAGTAAACGCCCGTAGGAGGAGTTGTACGTCATGGGTTGTGTTATCTGCCTCATCAATGATGATGACTTTATGTTTAGCAGTTGACGTAAGCGATACGGTCGAAGCGAAGTTTTTCGCATTGTTTCTGACAGTATCGAGGAATCGACCTTCGTCGGATCCGTTGATGACATAAACGTCTACTCCTAGTTCATTACAAAGTGCTTTAGCAATCGTTGTCTTACCACACCCAGCAGGTCCAGCAAGAAGAAGATTGGGAACTTCGCCCTTTGACAAGAATTCCACAAAGGTCTTCTTGATTTCATTGGGGAGAATACAATCTTCAATTGTTTTGGGTCGATACTTCTCAACCCAAAGGAATTCGTCACGAGTCATATCCAATCTTGTTTTTTGGATCAGTAATAAAGAGAATAAAGCATAAACCCAGATGTGGATGAACCAAACACTTAGATAGAAGTAGGAGGGTCATCGCTTGGGTTATGTTCATTGTACCAGTTTTGACATTGAAATTGCCAGTAGGAATGATAGCATGATCACTACATCCCAGGCTTTTGTTTTTGCAAAATACGGAATAGAGATCAGATCAGCAATGAAGTTGATGATCACACCCGTAAGAACATTGACATGGAGGATAATGAAATAGGCAGCAATGACACCAATGCTGCCCACAATCCTCATCAACGTAAGAGTACGCATTAGAAGTTAGAATCAGGTTCCAGAGCAATATAATAGGTCAGATCATAGTCAGTGTTGACAAACTTTGACAAAAGTTTACTGGAGATGCTGACGTTGTAATCACCAGGAATAACCTTGATGTTCTCAACTTTAAAATGGAAGCAGAACTCTTCATTAGTCTCACCAACAATAACTTGAAAGTCATTGGAAGTATCATTCTTCTTGTCATGAACAACAAGTTTAACAACTCCTGCCTCACCGACAACGGAGAGATCAGGAAGCTGGAATGCCAAAACTGCCTTACGAATCTTCTCAAGTTGCTCTGCAGCCAATTCAAACTCAACATCCATTGTGGGAAGAGTTAGAGACTTCTCAGGGGGTACTACGATTACACTGGGGTCAGCGAAGAAGTACTTAGAGCGAGTCTTGCCTTCACGAATGACAACGTGCCCATCATTACCAAAATCAAGTTCTGGTTGGTTGTGCAGGTACATACCCCGAAGGAACTGAGTCAAATCATAGATTGCAAAGTCTTTAGGGAACTCTTCTTGAACCTCTGCTTCTGCCATGATGTTCTTCATCACAGAGATAGTGCGGAGCTTGTTGCCTTTTTTGAACAAGATGGACTGATTGATGTCCGAGAAGTTCTTCAGAAGGTTGATTGTCTTATCAGAAAGTTTCATAGGTTCCCTTAATTTCATTATGCAGTCCAGAGAAGTGGTAGAGAAGAATGCAATAGTGAATTGCTTTTAGAATGTCTTGCTTTGACTTACCGTTCTTCTTACCAAATCGAGACAGGTATTTGATTGCATTAGATCGACAGAAGGGTTCTGAATCACCAATGCTCTCAATCAAGTCAAGAGTCTGGGTTTTAGATTCTTGAGAGGTGTAGTGAGATTTATATGTTGAAGAGAGATACTCACGAATCTCTTTCATAGTCTTATCTTCTTCGTACTTCCAAAAACCATTGGTCGTAAGTTGATCAAGGTTCAAATCAATTTTGTCTTCAGGTTCCATAGTAAGGTTGAATGAAATAGTGTCTGGTGCCATAGCACCAGGATTACCAGTCAAACTGAACCCATCTTCCTCCCAGAAGTCTTGATTAGATGTGCTGAAAGGATTGGGTCTGTCACTGCCATTACGATCATAGTCGTAATAATAATCGGAATGCTTTACTTGATCCATTACAAAGTAGCGGGGGTCATGAGGCATAGTTATCAGTTATCATTATATCAGGATCCAATCTCTTGGTCAATGTATACCTTCTCACCAGTAGCAGTCAGGTCAAAGTCAGCATCAACTTTGTCGTAGAGTTCCAGAAATGCTTGCTTGGTATCTTCATCAAATCGATTGATACAAACTTGCATTGCCTTCTCTTTATTGCCAAAGATCTCATATGCCTTAACAATGTGAACCAGACGACGGGTGCTGATGATCTCTTCAATACCACCATCATAGAAGGTCTTACGGATAATGTCTGCCCAATCTACAAGACGTTGGCAGAAGTCATCATCACCACAAATCTTGGAGAGAATGTTCTTCTCAACAGAGACCGTAGGATAAGACTGCTCAAACGTCACTGGGAATCGCTCAAGGAATGCTTCATTGAGAACATTGGTTCCAATGAATCGTCCATCATCACTACCCTTACCCTTAGTGTTGGCAGTTGCAATGACGTTGAACCCAGCGGTAGGTTGAACAAACTTACCAATCTTCTTCAAGAACACACCCTTACCTTCAAGGATGGACTGGAGGCATAGAATTTTGTTGGAAGCAAGGTCAATTTCATCGAGTAGCAGGATTGCTCCTCGTTCGAGTGCTTCAACGACAGGTCCATTATGCCAAACAGTTGCCCCATCGATAAGACGGAAGCCACCAATAAGATCGTCTTCATCAGTTTCAATAGTGATATTTACGCGGATGAGTTCCCGACCCAAAGCTGCACACGCTTGCTCAACTGAGAGCGTTTTACCATTGCCAGAGAGTCCAGTAATGAACGTTGGATAGAATAGATGGGACTGAATAATTTTTTTAATATCAGCGAAGTTACCAAACTTGACGAAGGAATCATCTTTTTCAGGGATAAGGTTTTGTTCCTGAGAGGGAATAATTGCAGGGGATGCAGCAGGTGCCTGGTAGTTTTGCTCCATCTGTTCCCGAACAGTAAGATTCCACTTACCACGACCAACTTTACAATCAGCAATTTTATTGGTAACGGTCTGATAGTTGGCATCGTTCATCGCACACCAAGCACGAATGTCTGCTGCAGTCACAGAATCTCCGTAGAGATCTTGCAGAGAGTTGACGATGCCTTCTTTGGAGAGACCCATTGGATTTGTTTGAACTGAAGTTAGTATAGTGGAGAGGTGGGGGAACTAAGATCCCCCGTGGACAGTTTATCAAGCGACCAGATCGATGAACTCGTTCAAGACTCGCTTGTTCATTTTCTTAGTACGAAGACTCTTAACAAATGCACTCTTGATCTGGGATTTGGTTGCATCCTCTTTGACATCAAAGGTGTTGTCCTGTGCCAAAGAAGTTGCAGACATAGCAAAGTAAGAATGATATCCAGAGTTGGTGATCGTAAATGCACGCTCCCTCCTCCAGATGGCATGAATGCGATCATGATCATCATTCCATCGACCATAGTAACGAGCAATAAAACTATGGGCATCACGACCTTCAAGAACACGAATACCAATAAAGTTAGTATCCTTGAACTTATCCTTGAGATGAGTCAAAAGAACATCGGTAACCTCATACCAGTTACCATTTAGAGAATAAGTAGTTCCAAGTTTACGGTCACGAAGAATACAGTTGTTGTTACAAACCTGACGAACACCAAGATAAGGTTCATTCTCCCAGTGACGCTGAACAGTCTTATGGAACTTCAAAGGAGGTGCTTCACCATCAGTAAGAATCACACACTGAACCTTCTCAATATTATTCTTCTCCTTGAATTGAGGAATAATCTCATGCAAAGCAATAAGAGTATCATTCAGGGGAGTGCCTGACAGAGATAGTTTGCCAGGAATGGGATAATAAGTATAGTGATTGCGATTAAACCCTTCTGCAATGCGGAAGATAGTCTTCATCTGATTGTCCAGTTCTTTGATCTTTGTCTTACTAGAAAACATGTTCATCAAAGAGAACTGTTCATAGACTTGCAAAACACCATCCCGCTTCTTATATGTATCTGGAGGACATTTATAGATGCGCTCTCCGTCCTCATCGACACTAAATCCATACTTAGGGAAGTCACTAGTAAAGGCATATACCTCGAAGGGAATACTGACCTTTTTGCAGAACCAGATCAAGTTGAACAGTTGTTTGACAGTATCTGTAAGAACATCTGCCATCGATCCAGACCAATCAAGGATAAAAATCAATCCATGATTCTTACCATCAGGAACAACACTGACCTTCTTGAACAAATCTTCATTGTACTTATAGGTGTGAAGCTTAGTGCAGTCTAGGACACCAGTACGAGCAGTGGTAGCGCGAGCATATGCGCTGGCAGACTTGCGACATTCAAACTCCTTTACCAAATAGTTGACTTCTTTTTGAGCCGACTTCTTGAACTCAGAGTATCTCTTATCAACTTCATAAAAGTATTTTGGATCAATATCATTCCAACGTTCAGGAACATCCCGATAGACTTCCTCGTTTGGAATAATAATGGCGTCAAGATTAACCTTAGGAACCTCAAGATATTGATTCTCATAAGATTGATCACTAGTCAGATCCTTAATGGCATCCTCAAATGATTTCATCGTATCAACATTGAAGTCTCCACCATTATCTCCACCCATAGTGGGTTGATCTGCTACATCTGTGGGAGATCCCTGAATATCATCATCGTTAGAATCGTTGGTTCCTTGGGATAATTCGCTGGACGGGGATTCTGATTCTCCCTCCTGACTATCTGATCCCTGTGGGATGGTGGAAGACCCACCATTATTCGGCTGTAATTGAACGTCTGCAGGGGACTCTGATTTCTGTTCATCCTTGCAATAGTTATAAATTGCTTCTGATACATCCAGCACTTGTGCAAAAGTCTCACAATCGCAAACTGCAGATAGAAGAGACTCTTCTTCATTAGTGAATGGAATGTCTACGTAATTACCAATCTTACAGTACAGGTTGATTTTGTCTGCAAGATTGAAGGTTGACACATCTTCATCATCAATACTAAAGAAGTCTTCTGCTGCCAACTCCTCGTATCCTCGGTAGAAGGTCTTGGAAAGACCAGCATACCGACGCTTCATCATCTTCTCGATACGAGCGTCTTCGACAACATTGACAATCTGTGGTGGGATCTTACGATCCTTAATCCAATCTTCATCTGGTGTATATAGGGCGTGACCAACTTCATGACCCACCAGAAGGTCATACACATTATTAGATGCCTTGTTCCACTGAGGGAGCGTCAGCACTCGGGTATGGACATTAAACTGAGCAGTATCTACAGCACGATGCTCAACCACCAGGTCTTCAGTGGCAAGCAGTTTTGCAAGTTGTCCTTTGACTTCGTGGTTGATAGTCATCGGGATTCGTTTGAACTGAACACAGTATACAAAGAGGAATCCCCATATGGACGGTCAGGAACCAGTTTTTACACTGTCCACTGCTTTGGCAACCCACTCCCTAAGGTCTACTGTAGGTTCCCAACCAAGGGTCTCTTTAAGTCTAGAGTTGTCTGCAAGAGTGATTCTTGCCTCTCCTGGACGAGCATCAATGAATCGCTTCCTGGAAGAGATCATCGCTGCAATCTCATTGACAGAGTAGTTCTCCCCATTACCCACATTATAAACTTTACCAAAAGCGTCTTCAGGTAGATCTTTAGTTGCGGCAAGAATATTTGCCTGGACAACATCAGAGACATGAGTAAAGTCTCTACGTTGCTCACCATCACCAACTACAGTCAACTCTTCACCATTAGCAAGTTGACGAAGGAAAATTCCAATCACAGGAGCATATTGACCTTTAAGTGGTTGACGCTCACCATAAACATTAAAGTATCTGAAGATAATCGTATTGAGATTAAACAGATCAGTATACATCGCACACAACTTCTCACCAGCAACCTTAGATACTGAATAAGGATTCAGACAGTCATCTCCTTGAGTCTCAGTGTTTGGTGGAGAATTAAATCCATATGCAGAGGAAGTAGATGAGTAAATCACCCTGCTAACATTTGCTTCTCTAGCACATTGAAGAACGGTTGCTGTACCAAGAGTATTAATTTTAACAGCGTTAAGTGGATTTTTAATTGCTGGTTGAATCCTTGCTTCTGCTGCAAGATGAAAGACCCAATCAACCCCACAATAAAAAATTCTAGTGAGTTCGTAATTACAAATATCTTGCTTTACATAATGTGCCTTCTCATTGTAATAAAACTGGTCATGAGCATCCGAATACTCATTATCAATTACTGTTACCGTATGTCCAGCACCTACTAGAGCATCTACCAAATTAGAACCAATAAATCCACTACCACCTGTTACTAAGCAATTCATACAACTAACCTACTGAATCCCTTTTGCTTCTCAAATTTTAACACGTTTAAGAACTTATCACGCATTCCCTCTTTATGAGAGATGACAAACGTATTAGCGTCCTTAATAACAAACCGAATAATCTTCATGAATTCATCGGTTCCAAACCCATCAAGAGACGAGTCAAAAGTTTCGTCAAAGATGATGAGGTTACAATTTAAAGAGTTCTTAATCTTAGCAATCTCTCTCCACGTAAACAAGAGAGCAAGATCGATACGCATCTTCTCACCTTCACTGAATGAAGAGTAAGAAAAATCCTCTTGGATGGGAGATTGGATTGATTCATTAAACTCCTCGTCCAGGCAGAAGTTAATGAAAAACTCCATCATCTGCAAATACTTATTAACTTGACTGTTAATAAGTGGCAGATACTTTTTAATGATTTGTGTTTTGACGCCTCCATCTTTTAAAAGATCATACACAAAGTTAAAGTTAGTCAGTTGATCTTTTTTAGATTCCGTCTCTTCGGAAGCGGTCCTAAATTGTTCTTGTAAACTCTCTAGCTTCTCATGTTCAGAATTTCTTTCTGCAAGTCTAGTGGCAACAGTTTGAATTTCCTGTTCAAGATCTCGGACTTGTCTTTGATATCCAGAGATCTTAGTATTGATTTGAGAAATCTCATGTGTAAGGTTAGTAACCTCTTTAGAAACTGTAGAGAAGTGACGCTCTCGATCTTCTTCCTCTTTAATTGCCTCTTCTAGTTGTATAAAACCAGAACGCAACTCTTTTGCTTTATTTTGAGCGTCGCTAATTCTATTTATTCTAAAGGTCTCTTCAATAGACTGGGTACAAGTGGGGCAAACCGTATTATCACTAAAAAACTTATGTTCTTCAGTAATGACAGATACCTTCTGTGAGATCTTACCCTTTAAATTACCCAACTTCCTCAACTTAGCAGTTGCACCAGAATACTTTTCAAGTTCTTTTTGCTTTTCAATCAAAGAATTCTCAACATCCAAAGAGTCTTTTAAAAGTTTATCTTGAGTATCTGTTAGAGTTTTGATTTGATTTTTCTTGGCACCAATATCTTCTGTAGCAAGTCTCTCAACTTCTACAATGAAGTCTTTTTGCATCTTGACCTTCTCTTCAAGATTATCGGTCTTATAGTCTAGAGTACGAATTTCATCTTTAATTGATTTAATATTCTCCTTTACAACAGTATTCATAGAGGAGAAGATTTTAATATCCAACAAATCTTCAATAACTTCTCTCCTAGATGCTGCAGGGAGTTGCATAAAGGGAATGAAGTTACTACTACCCAGAATCACGATCTGAGTAAATGACTTATAATTCATCTTTAGAACTACTCTCTCCAACCAGGTCTGCTGGTCTTTGGAAGCTGCATCAGAGTTTAATAGTTCCCCATCTTTATAAATTTGGAATACTGTAGGTTTAATGCCACGCACAACCTTCCAAGCAGTATTCCCAATTTTAAATTCAATCTCAACAAGACAATCCTTCTCGTTAACAGAGTTAATCAAGAGAGGTTTATTAACACCGCGATATGATTTACCGAATAGAGAGAAAGTCAATGCATCAAGCATTGTGCTTTTACCAGCACCATTGTTGCCAACAACAAGAGTAGTTGATGCTTTTGTAAAATCTAATTCAGTAAATTGATTTCCAGTACTAAGAAAGTTCTTGTAACGAATCTTCTCAAAACAAATCATTAATCTTCATCTGGCGGTATTACAAGATCATTGGCAGTAATGATGGCATAGTTATACTCATGCATCTCACATGTTTGAATCATGAGATCATCATCTACTTCAACAACATCCAATTCTGGATAATCCTTATCCTCAAGCATCATAGAAAAACGAAGAGCATCATCTTCTTGCTCAAAAATATAAAGGATTTGATTTCCTTTACTATTCGTGACAGAGTATGCTCCTTCTTTATTTTTTCCAGATAGAGTGAGAATAAACATATTATATCAATTCACATGCTTGTTTGTAAACCTGATGTATCAAATGTTTGACTTCTGCTTTATTTAGAGATAGATCAGAATCATCAATATATTTACTTAAAATAGAAATAGTATCTTCGGACTCTGGATCATAGTCGTCAAAGTTTGTCTCAACATCGACAAAGGTTTCAACAATTTTCATCTCATTGATATCTGATCCAAGAAGTTTATCAACGAACTTCTCATACTTTTTAGGATCACTCTTTTTACGAACAATCAACTTGACAATCTTGCCTTCATACTTTCTGGTATCAAAGGTTTGATATGGAGTATCCTCATAATCAATTACTTCATACATTGTGTATGGGTTATTGATTGATTCCAATTCCATCGTAGTAGTATCGAGAATGTGGAATCCTCTATCATCACCAATATCATTTGAGTAAATCTCGTATGGATTACCCAAATAACTTATTCTTCCGTCTGTTGATCTAGTGTGATAGTGACCACTGAAGACATGGGTGAACGACGCAAATAACTTGCCATCAAGACCTTCCTCCATGGTGTGTCCACGATAAGCTGGAAATCCTCGTAGTTCAAGGTGCCCCATCGCGCACTTGCTACTGCTACTTTTAATAGATTGATGGGTAGTTTCAAAATTTTCATCATTAATCCAAGGAATGAACAATACGTTTAATTTACCCAACTTTGCTTCAGTTGGTTCAGAATATACTTTGACATTCTTATATTCTCTAAGCAAGAGATCAACTGCATTCAACTCATTTGTATTTTTGTAGTATGCAGTATGATTACCTACAATTGTATGGACAGTGACTCCCATCTCTTGAAGTCGATCGTAGTAATTGTCTTTTGCCCAAGCAAGAGCAGCAAAGTCAATACCTTTACGACTATCAAAGGTATCACCCATGTCAACAACAGTTTTAATTTTGTGCTTCTCTAATGTAGGGAAGAACACATCATTATAAAACTTCAGGAAGTAATCGTGAAATTGCTTAGAGTTTTTACGAGCACCAAAGTGCTGATCAGTAATAATAGCAACCTTCATCAATACCTAGACTTGGAATGAATACTATCCTTTATTTGATTATAGTCGGAGTAGTTTGCTCCGTCAATCGTGTTATCATCGTAGAAGACTTCATCAAAACCCGTCTTCTCCAAGATCTTATTTTTAATCTCAAGCTGTTTCTTTTCCTTCTGTATACGACGTAGAAACGCGTAGTGAATAATTTGAGTGAAATAAGCAAACGGGTTTTGAGACTTTTCAGGGTCAAAGTTATGGATATATTGAACACAGTTCTCAATGCCATCAGAGATCATATCATCTTTAAAGATATAGTTTACAAAGTTTGGCTTGAATGACAAGTGTGTTGCAATCTTTAAGAAACATTCTCCCAGATAATTTGTAATCTGTGGTTTTGGATCTCCTCTAGTTGCTGCTAACTGTACCGATTCCCTATACGCAATTAATGCTGCAAGAAATTCTTTGTTGTTAACATAGTGTACTGATCTTTTTCTTTTAGTCATGGGTCCGATAACCATAATAGTATATCTATGTTCACAGTGATATCATTATTATATCAAGATGAACGAATAAACACAAGGCTTGACAAGACCCCTGAATCTGTGTACAATAACCTTTGTGGAGGTTCAGAAACAATATTAGCTTTCTTTAAATAATCTTTCTAGGATCTCTTTGGTATCGTTGACGTTACCGATCCTACCCATCTTTCTATCGATTCTTTGTCTGTATCCAGTGGGATCCTCAGAATCAGTAAAGTCTTTAGACTCTCTAATCCATGCTTGGTACATCATGATCATTTCAATGTCCTTAGACTCACTCATGGTCATGACATCACCCATATCTATAATGAACATGTCATCACGAGAAGTTTTTAACCAAGATTCCATCTTGTAACCAGATACACCTCTTTTAGTCTTAACTTCAGAGAATGTAATTGGATTTGAGACAAGTAAGAATGTTTTTTCTTCTTCTGTACAGGGTGAGACTTTTGAGAATATCTCTTCTCCAGATCTTAATTTGATAGTTGCGTAAAAATCATCTTCCATATGTTATACCTTTAAATTGACGTTTATAATGTCATAATTAAATTTCTCTTCATTGTAAACTTTGATTCTTTCAATCAGGTGATTCAACGTATAGTTTCTTCTTGACTTGTGTGTACAATCATCGGAGATGTCATATAACATTGCTTTGGTCTTGTTCTTGCCTTTTCTCAAGACTCTTCCGATAGATTGTAAGTTACGAATTCTGGATTTACTGGGTGAAGCAAAAACCACGTTGTGTAGGTTTCTTATATTTATTCCTGTAGAAAATACACCATATGAAGCAACAATAATTGCATTCTCTTCTCTTTCAGTGATTTCTCTAACAAGTTCTCTTTCTTCAGTATCTACACCACCATGAACGAAGAAGACTCTTCTATCTCCTTTTTTTGCAGCATCAATCATCTCATATAGAGGTTTGCCATGAGCTTCTACTCTTGAGAATAGAATTAAAGTGTTTCCTTTAAGATCTAGTGCTAAATTCTTAATAAAGTTGTTCCTCTTCTCATGAGTAATTATAAACTGAACTTCGTCTTCATAGGTTGCAAATATTTGAGGATTATGCTTTAATACCAAGCATGTAATATCAAGTTTAGATAGATGACCTTGTGCCATCAATTCTGCGGTTCTAATAATTTTATAAGATGGTCCAAACAATCCTTCCAAAACCCACTTATGAGTCTGTGTACCATCCAAAGTTCCTGTAAATCCAAACCTATATTTGGCATGGTGAAGCTTTGTCATTATAGATATTAAAGACTTACTTTTAAAAAGGTGCGCCTCATCACCAATGACCACCTCATAATCCTCAAAAAATGATCGATCTAATTTATAAATTGACTGCCATGTAGTAATTGTCACAGGAGCATCCGTAACTTTTTCACGTCCAGAATAAATCTTGTGGCAATATGTCTGAGCATCCCAACCATAATCCTCAAAGTCCTTATACATCTGCTCTACTAGCGATGTCGTTGGAACAACTAAGAGGATTTTTTTCCCTTTATCTGAGTAATACCGAACTACTGAATAAATCATCAATGATTTACCTGAGGCAGTCGGTGATATCAGTAATTTTCTGTTATGTCTTAGAGCATCGTATACTCCCTCAATTTGATAGTCTCTGGGACGAATTGAGGTAATTGAATTCATATAATCTTTAACACCTTCTTTTGATATGCCATCATTTATCTCAAATGGCATACCATAGAATTTATTATCTTCAAATTTGTAAGAATACTTATAAGTCTCACAAAAAGATATAAGTTTATCTAATAACCCAACATATAATTGTTTTGTTCTCATATCGAACAAATGAATCTCACCATTCCAATTTCTACCCCTATACTGGGGCATAAACTTAGCATTAGGAACTTCAAATTTAAAGTGGTCTCTTAACTCATACTCAATATGAGGTTCGCACTTAATCTTTACAAAGACTTCATTTGATTTTTGAATAAGGAGATCATGAGTATTAGCCATATCCTGCCTGGAATTTTAGGAAGTCAATAGCATTCTTTATCTGGTAAGTTCTGTTCTGAATTACCTTCAGAATGCTTTCCAAATAGTTTAAAGTGACATCGTAATATTCAACCTTCAAACTTATTTGTGATAATTTGTCGTCTGCGTCAAGATATTTTTGTAGAGTGTCTTTGTCTCTTACTTTTTTGGGGAATGGTGATTCCACGTACACTTCAGGATCTGCTTTACCTGTGAAGTATTCGTAACGTTCGTGCCTGACATTCTTGCGGGTTTGTTCCGCTTTTTTCTTAAGAAGAATTACAGTATTGTAAATCTCGAAATATTTAGCATGTAACGCGGGGACCTTAATTGACTCATCATGTAAGTTATCCATGTTGATGTGAGAGTCCTTCTTCCACATCTCTTGGATAGATTCAAGATCGATCATAGTCTATTGCCTTCAGGATCTGTTATATTGTAGATAGTATACTTGAAATCGACCTCTGCCGTAAAGTATTCAGTGTCTGTATTGGTAGCATCAAAAGATAGATCTGACAAGTTATATGGGAACATGTCAGTGAACTCAACATTAAATACAGTTCTTTGATTACTATTCAAAACAGCAAGAGTGCCATCAGAATAGATATTCATTCCCTGTCCATCATATCTAACTTGAGTTGGATCATCTCTTTGTAATTCAAATATCTCATTTTGAGATTCTGGGAATCCAAGTCCTCTAATCCATTTATGGATTTGCATGTAATTCTCTAAGTTCTCATCAACAATAAAACTTAGAGTAAAATCAGAGTATTGTAATTTGTCTCCAGGAAGATCAATGTTCTTAAGATATGTTGGTTGTTCAGCAATACCTAAAGTAATTCCAGGAATATTTGCTTTGTTAGAAAAGAACGATACCTTCCTTGCTCTACTCAGAGTAAATCTGAATCCAATTGAGGATAAGAAGTTTCTATTTTGTATCTGATTGGTGTAGGCGTTTCCTACGTTTGGGAATGCCATTAGATATGCTCCTGAAGTTTTTTGATCATATGATCACCTAGTTGCTTATATCCATCAGTTTTGGGATGATATGTATATGGATTCAGCAAATTATTATCACGGGCATATACAAAATCATCAATATGCCATATAGGTATTTTTGATTTGACTTTTTCTCTATGCTTATTGACGAGAACAGATAAAAGATCTCTTCTTCTTTTCTTCAAGTCAAAAAAGTTTGGAAGATCTACTGAATAATTAAATGAAGAGAATGTATCATACCAAAAATTTTTAATACCCAGTAGTTTAAAATACTGATTCCAATGTAAAAATTGAAGTTCTAATTCTTTTACTCTAGCAGGTTCATAGTAAGAATATTTAGTCAAACAAGCAGCAATATGGTCTATAGGTTCTGAATTTCTTCCAAATAGATCTGGATGAACATCCTGACCATCAGTATGCTTTAAAAAGATATGCTCATACTGATAGTTTTGTTTGATCCAAAAATCATATCTATTAACAGAAGTTGTACCCCATAAAACATATATCTTTCTATTTTGTTGATATATCTCTTTGAATCTTTTAGATACAAAGAATTTTTGTGCTAATCTAAACTGCTTATCATTACTACTACCACCAAGACCAAAGTTTATATGGTCAAAATCAAAATGTTCTACAACATGTCTTCTCCAACCATTCTCCCAACATAAATCTTTGTCAAGATAAATTTTATCGTATTCATCTTCTGTCATCCCTTCTTTGTATGCAGAACCTTGACCAAAGGTCCAACTACATCCAAAAGTTATCAGAACATCCTTCATCTTAAACATTCCAAGATAATTTTATTTAGACAAAAAAAGAGACCCTTGCGGGTCTCTGGAACAGATTGTGAATCCGATGGATCACATGAGGTTCTTGATCTGAACTCTTCTGTAGTAACGGTTCTGGTTGACCTTGAGGCGACCCAGACCTTGCTCGGTTCCTTCTGCGAAGGGGTTTGCAACAAGACCATAACGGGTCTTGAATCCGATCTTGGGCTGGAAGGTGTTCTCGCCAACTGCACGTACCATCTGGAGGGGTACATATGGGCAGTAGAAGAGACCTGCGTCGTAAGGAGAGGATCCCTTATAACCAACAACGTAGTACTGCTGAGCAGCAACGTTTGCAGCATAAGGATCGATGTAGACTCTGTACTTACCAAGCAGAACACCAGCGAAGGTGTTACCAGTGTCATCAACGTTCAGGTTAGCGTTGAGTGCAGGGGTGTAGTCGAGTACGCCAGCCATGGACAGTGCGGATGCAACGTCAGCGGAGCACATGATTACATTGCCCTTTCCTCTACGAGTTCTTTGTGCGATTGCGTTAGCATCGCGCTCGATTTGGAACAGCAGACCCTTGAACTTCTCAACACTCCAGCGACCGTTGGAGTCGATGTCGAGGTCGAATACACCAGCGGTAGCGGTGTTTGCAGCAGCACCTTGCTCAGCAACCTTGTAGATGGTTCTGATGACTTCGCGGTTGATCTCAGCAAGAATCTCAGTGGAGAGAATGTTTGCGAGTTCCGCTTCAGCGTTCAGACCGTGGATTGCCTTCAGGTCCTGTGCAAGCTCAAGGCTGTATTCTGCCTTCAGTGCTCTGGACTTGGCTTCAACGAGAACCTTCTCGATGGAGAATGCCATCTCGTTGAACTGATTACCGTCGCCATTGCCCAGGTTCTCAGCATCACCAGTTACCATACCCTGACCAACGTTGTAGCCAGTGGAGGATGCAGTACCAACAGGGTTCAGAAGACCAGGGTTGCTGCCTGCTTGTGCAGTAGTACCCATACCTGCAACGCCATCAGAGAATCCTGCAGCCTGATCAAGACCATCTGGCTGACCAGAGAATGCAGTATCTGCTTCGTTGAACAGTGCTTCGGTTCCGCTCTGATTGGTGTAGCGGGAACGCATTGCGAAGATCAGTCCAGTAGGACCGCTCATTGGTTGAACGCCTGCGAGGTCATAAGCGACCAGGTTAGGCATTGCACGTCTAATCAAGGAGATCAGAACGGGATCGAAACCAGCAACAGGACCACCTGCAGCTGCGTCTCCACCGAATCCACCACTAGCACCAGCAGCGTTTGCTGCGTTGGTTGGGGTTTCGTTCAGAATTCCGCCTTGGAATGCTTGTTGTTCGCGGAGGAACTTTTCTTGGTTTTCTAACAGGACAGCGGTTACTGCTCTTCTGTGGTTATCCTTGATAGGATCAATACCATCATAGTCGAGAAGTGGTGCCCACTTTTCCTGCAGATGCTCGGATTGGAACATTTGCTTTTACCTTAGTTTACGTTTGATTGATAATTAAAAAATCACTTCTTGCTAACAGCACCAAGTGTTCTGAGGTAGCTATTCATGTAATCAGGTGCATGACCTGTTGCATCAATATCTACTTCCTCAGACAGATTCTCGGTCTGCGCTTTAGGAGCTTTCTTTGCTGAGAAGTAGGACTCCTTCAGCATCTCCAGTTTCTCACGATACTTGTCGCCACTTTCAAACTCTACACTTTCGGCAAGTGAGGCGAGCTTCTCTTTTTGACTGAGGGCAAGACCTTCAGCTACTTCATCAAAGATACCATCAGCAACCGACTCAGAGAGGCGGGAGTTGAGTGTGATATTCTTTTCGATCTGCTCGTTGAGTTTTGTCTCCATTTCATCAAGTTTTTCTACCATGCTCTCAAGTACATCATATTTCTCTTCAGGGATGGATACATAATGTTCTTCAAAAAGACTCTTCATGCCAGAAAGGAAGGATTCAGACATTTCTGCCCTCAGACCGCTCTCAATGGCGAGTCTGTTTTCGGTAACCCATTCCTCAGCTACGTACTCAAGATAAGAATCTACTCTTTCTGTCAGAGCAGACTTAATCTCGGTTACTTCTTCTACGAGGCGCTCCTCGTATGCTTCGTCATAAGCGGCAATCATTCCTTCCTTGATCTCTTCGACCTTGGAGCGGAGTGCTGCCTCAAAGATGGTGCGAGCTTTTTCTTGGAATTCTTCCGAGAGCTCTTCACCTTCAAGAAGGGCGCTGACATCTTCAGAGACATCAAACTCCTCTTCTTCGATCTCTTCTGCCTCAGCGACAACTTCCTCTTCAGACTCTTCCTCTTCGGAGACAACCTCTTCTTCGGTTTCCTCTTCTTCGGATACGACTTCTTCTGCTTCTGCGGTTACTTCCTCGTCTTCTTCGATTACCTCTTCAGAATCGAGTTCTTCCTCTTCCTTCATACCCTTCATTGCATCCGCAGACTTAGCGCCTTTGTTTACAACGTCGCGTACCTGCTTGAGGGTTGCGCCAGGGGTCTTCAGCTTAGCTGATTCGTCGTCGGACTTATAGTTGTCTGGAGTAGGACCACCAAGATCTTCATACGAACCCGTTTGACCTGCTACTGCGCCAGGAGCAAGCTTCTGCATGGGATCGCCTGCCTTTGCACCAGCATTGACAGCGGTCTTGGATTGAGTTGTGCCTGCTTCCATTTCCTGTAAGTTGTTGTCACTAGACATTTGAGACTCTCCGATTAACCTTTGTAATTTAATCTATATTTATTTATTATTTTTAAAAGTTGAACTGTATATATAGCGTCTTAAAGATTATTCAGGAAGTCATTGAACAAGTCCAATTTCTTCTCTTCTAATACCCTTTGTCTAGATGCTGCTTCAATTCTCATTTGTGTTTGTTGAGCGAGTTTTTCGCGGAGGATACCTCCATCCCAAACCCATTCTTTACCCTCCATGATGCCTTGAACAAAAGCATCAGGAGCAGATGGATCAGCAACAATGTCAGCAGCAGTTGCCAACATGAAGTCTTCACCAACTTCTTTATAACCCGACTTGACGTTATCTCTCAGGGAACCAATTCCACGAGAAGACACGCCGAGTGTTACGCCATCTTTGAGAAGTGCTTCCGCAATCTTACCCATAGGGGTATGCAGAATTTGTGCTTTACCGATAAAGTTATTACCGTCCTGCTTGAGTTCGGTAATTTTATGGGATACTCTATCGAGGTTTACGGTTGGACCATCAGGATGACCCAGTTCGCCAAGTGCTCTGCCCTTAGCAACATAATCCTTAGAATATCTCTTCACTTCTCTTTCCATGATTGGAAAGGGGTACATTCTACCGTTACGGTTGACCATCTCACTTTGGAGGAACACACCCTTAATGAACATGTTCTTCTTACCATTAACGGTCTCAGTGAGAACTTCAACCTTCTCAATCTCTTCCCTAATCAGCTTCATCTCTGAACACGCAATCGATTATTTAGTTATTTATCCGCGTTCAGTCTTCAACCTCACCAGCATCATCAAACATACTGTTTGACACCTCAGGTCTCAGTGCTTCTACCTTTTCCGAAGTCTTTGCATAGAGCATATCTTTGATCTTATCAGAGACGTTCGATGGAGATTCGTCACCGATAATCATATCTAAAATGTCGTCCATTGTTAAAATGTGGATTACTCAGTTATTTAGGATAAATATAAAAAACAATTTTTATAATGGTTGCCTTGAATGGGATTCCGCATGTATACTGCTTTACGCTACCAGATAAGGTAGACAGACATGTATACATGGAAAATCAGTTCAATTATTACAACATGAGATATTCTATGGTTGTAATGAGAGACGATGATATTTTGTATAAATTAAGTCCAGGGCATTCTGAAAAAGCATCAACTAGATGTTTAGCATACAATTGTTATTTGATAGATACTCTAAAAAAATGGTACTTTGAATCTAAAGACGAATATGTAATTTTAATGGAAGATGATTATGACCTTAGTTTTGTTGATCTATGGCACTTCACTTGGAAGGACTTGATTGATCGACTCCCGTATGATTGGGATTGCCTTCAAATGGGATTTGAGTGTGAAGATAAGGTTAGATTTTATCTTCATCCAATTGAACCTAATTACTCAACTGGTCCTTCTTTATTGAAAAGAAGTTATGTTGAGAAATTAATATCACTATTCTTTGATGGTACTGGGTATAATTTTAAAGGCACTGTTGCAAATGCATACTATTTAAATAGAGATTCTGGGATAAATGATAACGGACACTTTATAGATCTTGCAGGAACTCCTGACTATTTCATATGCCAATGTGGAAAAACTTATTCATTACCTTTGATTCCATGCAATCCTCTTCTTGAAGGTGCATCCCATAAAGGAAGTTGGTATCCAATGATGACGTTTATCTTTTGCTATGAAGCATATTATGAATGGTGGACACATGATAGAGATAAGTTTACCCTAGATGAATTTTTTTCATATGGAAAGAATAATGATATATTGATGGAAAGAGACATCAGTAGGTGGGACTCTAAATATTTTGAGGATAAGTATAAAACTCTACATCAAAATTTTATATGAAAAACGTATACTTCATTCAGCCACAATATAGTGTCAATGTAAGAGACACTAAAAATTATTGGATGCCATATAGTGTTGCTTGCTTATGGAGTTATTGTAAAGAATTTGATGATATAAAAAAATCTTATGATCTAAAAGATATTGTTTTTAAAAGAGAAAAACCAGAACATCTTTTAGATAGATTAGAAAATCCAGTAATATGTGCATTTAGCTGCTATTTGTGGAATGAGCAATATAATCTGCATGTTGCCAAACTAATCAAAGAGAAATATCCAAATTGTATTATTGAATTTGGTGGTCCGCAAGTTACTACAAAAATGATGGATGAAAATCCATTCATTGACTGTGTTATACTGGGTGAAGGTGAAGAGGCATTTTTAAAATTACTTCGTGACATTAATGCTGGAAATAAAATTGATAAAGTTCATGAACGTCAAAGATTAAATGATCTAGAATTTAAAAGTCCATATCAGTCTGGTGTTTTTGATTGGTTGTCTGAAAAAAATCCAGATGTCATATGGGCTGCAATTTTAGAAACAAATAGAGGGTGTCCTCACAGATGCACATTTTGTGATTGGGGAGGAACAACAATGAGTAAAATCAATAAGTTTGGATTAGAGAGAGTCGCTGAAGATATTGAGTGGATTAGAACAAATAGAGTTGCATATGTCTTATGCTCAGATGCTAATTTTGGAATTTTTAAAGAACGCGATATTGAAATAGCAAAAATGCTACGCAAAGCAGCAGAGAATAGTTTAATGCTTGACAATATTGATCTTCAATATTCCAAAAACTCAAATGAAGCTGCTTTTGAAATAGCACAAATTATGGGAGAATATTCTCGTAGAGGAGTTACTTTGAGTGTTCAAAGTATGAACATGCCAACTCTAAAAGCGATTAAAAGAAAGAATCTTCATGTGAAAGATATTGCTGGTCATGTTGATCTTGCTAACAAGTATAATGTAAAATTATATACAGACTTAATTCTTGGAATGCCTGAAGAAACTGTGGATTCCTGGAAGGATGGTATAGATTTATTGATGGAGAATGGACAACATTTTTCTGTCGATTCTTGGTTTTGTCAAGTATTTGAGAACGCAGAACTTGGAAGTGAGTTTAGTAGAAAGACTTATGGTATAAAAACTGTTAAAGCAGAAGACTACATTTCATTTTGTAATGATGAGTTTGATGATACCAAAGAATATATTGAACTCATTCGTGCAACAGATACAATGACAGAAGATGAATTTTTTGATGCTCACATGTTCTCATGGATAACAATTAAATTTCATTATGTTGGGTATACTCAAATACTGTCAAAATATTGTAGGCATGTTTTGGGAATGAGTTACAGAAAGTTTTATGAGCTTCTATATGACTATACTATAAATGACTCTGGATTTTTAGGTGTTGAGTTTAGAGAATATCTAAAAGCAATTCGAGAGTATTTTGCAACTGGAAAGGTTCCTAAGAATCATTCAAGTGGTCATGGACTTGGTGTTGGTATGCCTAATGACACATTATCAAAATTTGAAAACAAAGAAAGAATTTTAGACTTTGTTAAAAAATTTGCAGACGAAGTATTAAATATTGATGATGATGTGTTTACTATTCAAAAGAAATTTATGTATGATCCTGATGTAGACTATCCTTGTGTATCTACTTTACCTTTTGATTTGGACACATGGGATAAAAAAGATACCAGATATTCTATAGAAAATGAAAGAACAGAAGAAGAAAGATATAATTTGTTTGTGATTAAACGTAAGGATTTGACAAAGAACACTTTAGTAAAATTATGAGAAATCTATACATGTTTCAACCGCAATATGCGGTAGAAGTTAGAAAAGAGGATACGTATTGGTTACCGTATAGTGTTGGGTGTCTTTGGGCATATTGTCTTCAGTATGGTGATGTTGCTAGTGGTTATCACTTGAAGGATTTTATTTTTAAAAGAGAGAATCCAGAAGAACTTGTTGCGAGATTGGAAGATCCAGTAGTTTGTGCATTTAGCACATACATTTGGAATGAACAATACAATCTGCATGTTGCTAAGTTAATAAAAGAGAAGTATCCACATTGCGTTATAGAATTTGGTGGACCTCAAGCAACCGAGAAACTTGCAAAATATGACTTCATTGATTGTATTATTGTGTCTGAAGGTGAACAATCATTTTTAGATCTTCTTAGGAAGATAATCATGAATGAACCTTATGAGAGAATCTATAAAAAAGAAAGGATAGAAGATTTAGACTTCCAAAGTCCATATCAATTGGGAGTGTTTAATAAAATAATTGCAGATAATCCTGATGTTCTCTGGTCCATGACAATAGAGACCAATAGGGGTTGTCCCCATAGATGCACTTATTGTGACTGGGGTGGAATGACATACCAGAAAGTTAAGCACTTTGGATTGGAAAGAATCGAACAAGATATTGATTGGGCAGCAAGGCATAATGTCGGATTCATATTTAATGCAGATGCAAACTTTGGAATGTTCAAAGAAAGAGATCTTGAGATTGCTAAACTCTTCCGAGATGCAGCAAATCGTGGTAAAATAGAAGCGATTAATGTTCAATATTCAAAGAACTCAACTGAAGTTATATTTGAAATTGCTAAGATCCTCGGTGATATTAGTAGAGGAGTAACACTTAGTGTTCAAAGTATGAATGAACCAACTCTTAAATCGATTAAGAGAAAGAACATGAGTATCAATAAAATCTCCGAGCAAATTGAAAAGAGTAAAAAGTATGGTGTAAAAACATACACTGAGTTGATACTTGGATTACCAGAAGAGACTTTAGATTCTTGGAAGGATGGATTTGCTCAGATACTTGAGTGTGGACAACATGAATCTATTGATGTTTGGTTCTGTCAAATGTTTGGTGATACTGATTTGAATAGTGCTTTGTCAAGAGAGGTTCATGGTATTAAGACTATCAAAGCAGAAGACTATATGTCCTTCAGTAAAGATGACCATGGCATCAAAGAAGTCATCGAGTTGATCTCGGAAACCAACACAATGACTAATGATGAACTAATTGAAGCATATCTTTATGGTTGGTTAGTCATTCAATTTCATATTGCTGGTTACACTCAACTTGTAGCTAAGCATCTCAATAGTCTAGGAGTAGGATATAGAACTTTCTATGATACCCTATTTGAGTATATAAGGAATGATATTGGCATTATTGGAAATCATTATAGAGAGATTGAAAGATCAGTATCTCACTATATGAAGACTGGTAAGATTCTGGATCAAGGAAAGCACGGACACACTCTTCATGCTGCAAGTTTTGCCTTTATGTTCAGAAATAAGCAAAGTATATTTAATATCTTATCCGACCTTAATTTGGTTGATAAAGATATTCTAAAACTTCAAAAAGCTTTTATTTTTGATGAGGATACTGAGTATCCGTATCAGTTAAATTGTGGAACTGAAAAGTATACTGTAGATACTGAGTTTAAAGAATTTGACAGGAATGATCCCCACACTGTGTTTATTTTGAGGCGTAAAGGTTTGCTAAAGAATCAACTGTGTAAGGTTTGAATGCTTCAATTGCTTCATCCCACAAAATTCTTCTCTCATATGGAGTGTTTTTGTCCATAAGAGCAATAGTAACAGTAAATCTTTTATTATCTGTTGGATTATGTGAGCTATGAAGAGGACCTACATTCACTAAACTTGGAGTAGATACATCTGCTTCATATTCTAAAGTCGAATACTGTTCTCTTGTTACAAGAACTTGTCCATGATAGTGATCATTAGTTCTATCACCTACATTATATTCACTCCTCTCTGGAATTTGAGTTGAGCAAACTTGTTCTGCACTGGTACTAACTCTCATCACCATATCAGATTTCCACCATCTCATGGTGCTACCTTCACCACCGAATTGAAAGATTAACTTTGCCCAGTCAGCATAATAAACATTATCAGAGTGAATTACACCATCATCATGTGGAGGTGTGTAGAAAAATTCAATCCATGTAGAGGTAAATCCCATACTCTCTAACCAGGGTTTTATCTTATCGTTACCGAGATCTTTAAACTCTAATTGCTTATGGAACTCTGGCCAACGTATTCCTTCCGTGCGATATTTTGACACATCAATATTGGGGACATACTCCCCAATATCCAAAAATCTATGATATAAATTCATAATCAGACTATTTCAGGTGCTTCCGTACTTCCTCCATCTTTTGCCCCATCAAGATTCGGTTCTTGAATTGGTTCTCCTAAATCCTCACCACCAGCAGGAATTGGTTCTCCAGTTGCAGGATCGACTGGTGCATTAGGATCAGGAATAATTCCTGCGGCAATTTCTTGTTTGATTAATTTATCTTGTTCGATAATTTCCTCATCAGTCTGACGAAGAATCTTACGACGAACATAATCTTGAGAGTAATACTTACCAATATAAGGTTCTGCAGTTGCAGCGATATTAAGTCTCTCGGTCATCAACTCTGCATCTTTGAGTTCAGAGAAGTGATTATCATAAAGGAAATCATATTGAATGTGCTCAGACATTGTATTCCAATCTTCTGGAGATACAATATTTTTGAGAATCAACTGAGTTTTGAGGAGATCATTAAACATGGCAGAGAATCTCTTTCTCAGTCGCCCAACAAACTTAGTGAACTTCAATTCATCTCTAAGAATTTCTGACGAACGACCAAGGTTGAATCCTTCTTGACCCCCAATTCTGGATGTTGGGACATTCAATGAACGATAGAGTTTTTCTTGGAAGTACTTGATATCAGACAATTCTCCAAGGTTTTGACCTCCAGGAAGAGTTGAGATTTCGGTCCCACGACCACCTTCACGTCTAGGAAGCCAGAAGTCTTCCAACATAGACATATACTTTTTGTCATCTCGAATCTCCCCAGTTTGAGCATCGTATACAAGTTTGTTACGATATCTCATCATCACATCACGAAGGTATTGTTCTGCCTTCATCTTAGGTAGATTGCCAACATCAATATAGAAGATACGACGCTCGGGTGCTCTACTCAGACGATAGATAACTAAAGAATCTTCAATCATACGAAGTTGATTAAGACCTTTAATTGCCTTATGGAGATATGACAGAGTAAGATTTTTATTACGATCTACAAGACCAGAAGTGCAGTATGTGATAGAATCTTTTGCAAACTTGATCCCCTGAGATGCTTGATTAGATCCTCTATTTGCAATAGAACCAATCTGACTAGTAGATTGGTTGTAAATAAAGTATTCTTGAATGTCTGGGAATCCTGCATCTTTAGGATCTTTCTCAGCGTTTGGTTGATATCTAATATCTTCTTTCTTTTGTTTACCTGCTTGACGAATAAAACGCATTTTTAATGCGTCAATATATCTTAGTTCCTGGATACCATCACTAGGATTTTTGAGGTCAATTACTTTATGATAATAAAGTCTACCATCTACATACCAGTTTCTGTAGATCTCATGTGCTTTTTTATCAAAGTCAAGCAATTCAAGGAGATATTTGAATTCTTCTCTGATTTTTTTCTTAAGACCATCGCTTGCGTTCAAATTAGATAATTCAATCTGAACAGGACTATCATTAGTATCGCTTACAATTGCTTCGTTAACAATATCTTCAATTGCACCATCCACCTCTGGATGCAGTGCCATCTCTCTATAACGTTTAATTAAATCATATTCAGATCTATAGACGCCCTCAATGTCAACATAAGAACCAAAAAATCCACTCGTCAGATAATGATCTACCCCGTCCTCATTATTTTGAGGAACGGGGGAGACTGCACCTTTCGGCTTATTATCACCATCTTCGATGGAAAAACCAAATAACTTCGCCATTATAACTTGGGCGTAAAACTGTTAGTACTATTTATTATACAACAAATAGCACTAACTTATATCAGGAGATTACTGTTGACGTTTGATCTCCAGTCTCGCCCGCTGTCCAGTATTGTACTTGGAAATCAACCGTAAACTCTTCTGGAGTATCAGTCGATTCATAGGACAGATCAATTTGACCAACATTAGTTGGGAAGATATCATAGAACTTGTAGGATCTCAGAGGAGCCTCATATTGAGTTGCCTCCCCACCATGACCAGTGGATTCTTTGCTAATACCTCTACCAAGTTGATGAACAAATGCATCAACCATGTAAGAGCTAGGGTTAGTAGCGCCAGTTGCGTTATCTAACTTGCTCAGCATGTTCATCCAAAGTTCCATTGCTGTACGGATTCTGAAGTCCTCATCATTGATGATTGTTACAGTCCACACATCGAAAGTGCGGTCTCCCGCAACCTTCAGAACTCTTCCTCTAAATGGGATTTCGATTTGAGCAACATTAGAAGCAGGTAATGCTGCTGCTTTTGCCATGAAGCTAAACTTCTCTCTAGTTTCATTATCCCAACTTCCCGCCACGAAGGCGGGGAAGCTTGGAATCTCAACCTCAAATAGGTTGGGTCTAGCAGCGCCACCTGCTAATTTGGATTTAAAGGCGCTGATAGTTCTGATGTCTCGTGCCATTTGTTAGGTTCCTCCGTTGTTTATATTATCAAATAGATCAGACTCTACCAGCGACTTCTTCAAAGGAGACGCCAGTTCTGGTAGCAACAAACGTCAGTGTGACGTAGTTAATCGACTTAGCAGGCTTCAGGAAGATGTCTGCTCTGAATTCATTGTTATCAATAACATCGGGTGTGTTATTGGTCTCATCACAAATAACGAGATAATCATAGATTCCGCGCTTCGCTTGGACATCGCGGAGATATGGTTCAACAATATTTACAAAGTTAGATCTTGTAATTTGATCGTTGAACTCAAAGAGTTGTGCTTCCGCTGCTCTCTGCAGAGATTGCTCAACTGTGAGGAACAGACGGCGAACATTGATTCTATCGAACGCAGACGCATATGCGAGAGCGGTTTTATCACCAAAGAGAAGTACTCCTGCACCAGACTGATTAACTACAGAGTTAATTCTTGCAGAGTATAGTGCATCTCTTTGTCCCTTATCGGGATTGTATGCAAGTTTAATTGCATTCTTGATAACACCTCTTTGTTGACCCGCTGGGGAGAACCAGGGGTATGCAATGATGTTTGTACGACACATCAGACCAGCAATATCTGCGTTACATGGGATGTAACGGAAGAGATTGTTAAATCTATCATAAGTGTACTTATAACCACTATCAAAGACTGCATAAGAAGAGGAAGCAAGTGGTCCGAAGAACTCAAGAAGATTATTGGTCTGTACCGCAGTGTTTGTAAGATCTACAATAGATGCTCTATGGGGAGAGATCACTGCAACACAATCTTTTCTTCCATCTGCGATAGAGATAAGTCTATTTGCCTTTGCTTGTGAATCGTTCAGAGAATCACAACCAGGACCCATGATTAAATAGTCAACCGCAACATCTTCTTTATTATTGAACAATTCGTATGCAGTAACAATATCTCCAAGAGATGCTTTAAGATTTCCTTGAGAAGTGTAGTTAGTACCACCTTCAAGAGTGTAAGCTACTGCACCAATAGAACTGAACTTTCTTCCTTGTGCATTTTGATCCCAATTTTGATCTGCAATAGCAGATGCAACACCATAGTTTGTCTCTGGATCAGATCCAGGATAGATGCTTACTACACCAGACTCGACAAAGGTAGTAACTGTTGGGAAGGTATTGTGGAAGGTGTCGTTTTGACTACCTTGATTTCCTCCAGCATAAAGATACTGTGAGAAGTTTGCCAGATAGTTCTTATACCAGATTTTTTGAGGAGAATTGACTTGAGATACTGCATCTTTTGCCTTAGACAGACCAACATGCTTCTCAAGAACATTACCTCTAACACCAGTGACAGAACCATCATCGTCAACTACAACAAGGTGCATCTCATCATTCTCAGCATTACGCTCAGCGGAATATGCAGAGGTTCCTGGTTTTGGTGCAAGTGTGCTCCAGTAAACTTGAGCATTATCTAAACCTAATGTTTGAGAATTGTACCAGTCATCAACACCAACAATCTCAACTCTAGAGTCTGCCTCAGTAATTTCAAGAATAATCTTGTCATCTCTAAGAGCAGAAATCGTCATAGTAGCATCATCACCTGGAGTGACACCACCAATAACGTTACCTGGAATAGTAACTGTACCTCCGTTTGGATATGCAAGACCAGCATTTGTTGCTGTTACAGTACCAATGCCGCCAGATCCATCTCTATAAACATTGAAGGAGATTCCAGAACCAACTGTACTTACGCCTGCAACACTCAGATATACACCGTTAGATGCTGCTGGAACAGTACTAGAAGTTGTAAGACCAATAGTCTTGACTGCACCCTGAGAAAGATCAAAACCACCAACAGAAGAACCGCCAATAGATACAGTCTCACCGACAGTGTATCCTAAACCAGGATTGGTAATTACGATACCAGAGGCATCAACATTTCCATCAGTATTATTTCTAGTAATAGTAAATGTTGCTTGGCTACCAGAACCAGATGAAGTTCCTGCTACGCCAGTATAAGATGAACCTTGCTCTCCATTAATTGGCGTGGATGTAGTGATTCCTACACTAGAGATAGAGTCAACTGGAGAGGCAACTATGCCACCATTGTCAATGAAGCTAATTCTTTGACCTTTAAGGAAAGAAGAGTATGCACTACCTTCAGCGTAATTAACTCTATAATGTCTTCCTGGTTGTGTACCACCAGTAGAAACTCTGGAGTGAATTTTGACTGTAACAGCAGTTAAACCAATTTCTGGAGTATCAACAACTTGAGTAATGATTCCCTTCAAGAATCCTTGGAATGCCTCAGTTGTTCCAAGACCAGGAATAACCTGTCCAGTAATATCAACAGTTACACCGTAACCAACTTGAGCACCAACAGAAGCACCAGAAGTTGTCCCAATACCGAGGATTTGATCACCTAAGTCGTCAATGACACAAACCTTAAGATTGTTGGACCAAGATCCTGGATTTTTTGCTGCGTAGTAGAAGTTAGACGCTGCAGTAGCATAGTTGCTATTGTAGTCATCAAAGTTCTTGATTTTGGTTCCTGCAACAGAAGATGTTCCAATGCCAATGTTAGCGTTAGAAATCAGTGATCCATCGGTACGAACTACTTTGAGGATGCCACCGTATTGCAGATACGAAGAAGCAGACATCCAGTATTCATACTGATTGTCCTCTGTCTTTGGTTTGCCGAAGTTGTTGATGAACTCTTGCTCGGTAGCAACAGTAATTGGTTCGTTGACAGGTCCACGCTCAAATGGTCCTGCGATTGCTCCAATATTATCAAGAACGTTCTCAGCTCTTCCTACGGTTAAGTCAACCTCTCTAGTTAATACACCAGGAGATAATTGAGGAGTCGCCATGGATTCTGTCTCCTTGTAAGTCTCAGTTTATCTGGAAATATTTAGGAAAAGGGGCATTTACGCGGGGAATTTCAGCGTGAACTACCAATCTGGGTATTCCCATCGATCAAATATGCTATTTGTCATCTTACTTATAACAACTCTCTTTTTTGTACAGTCTTTACATTCATATGAGAATGATGATGGTATTACTCCTCTATCTTTTCTAGTTCTATAAAATCCTTCTATAAGATTTTTTCTTTCACCACAGGTTCTACACTTCCTATCATGAAGAAGTAGATGACCAAATTTTACCTGATCATCTAAATCCATTATCTATAATCCCACATGTAAGACATATCACCATACTCATCAGTATGCCAACGATCTCCATCGGCATCTACAAATGAAGTTTGATCTAAACCATCTTCAATAAAACCAAATGGTGCCATGTCTTGCTCTATTTGGTTTTTCTGCTCTTCATATAATCGTTTACGAACATCCTGATCAGTTAATTCTTTAAAGTAATCTTGTTGAACTAACCAGGCATAGATAACCAGACACATTGCCAAGTCATCATTACATCCGTCTTCCGCCTCAAATGAATTATGCTTTTGAATGAATGTAGTAAGTTCTGCAATAACATCATAGTCCTTAAAGATTAACTTATCTTCTTCAATCAAAGTCTTAAGGTTCAAGCATCCAACCTTCTTGACAGTCTTAGACATCTTGACACCAAGTTGTGTCTTCTTACCAGAGAATCCTTGACCAACAATCTGTCCTGCTCTGCCTCTCATAGAACACATCAGAACATTCTCGTATTCCAAGTCAAAGTTTAGAATTGCAGCAACCTGATCACCAACATCATTGACTTCACATAATACATATGCTTTATTATAATTATCTGCTACCTCTTTAATGATGCTGGGGAACAGCATTGGTTTGATTTCATTGTTCCTATATTTACATACCAATTGGTGTGGGAATGTTGTTATATCAATAACAGTAAAAGCGGAATAGTCTCCTCCAACTCCCCTTGCAACGTCAACTGTAATTACATAATTATGATTAGGTTGTACATCAGTGAATACATCCAAACCCTGATGTGTGATTGATGGTTGTTCATAAACCATCGTTCTTAGTTTGCTTGGAGCAATCAGTGTATCAACGGATCCAAGGAATTCGCATTCAAACTCAACTTTGAACTGCTGTTCAGAAGTGTTTGCAATTGTTTGGCGTTTCCATTCATCATCCCTTCCAGGTACATCACTCCAGTGAACTTCAGTTGGAATATATTCATTTTTTTGGCGCTCAGCATCATGCCATAACTTATAGAAGTGATTCATACCGTGAGGCGTGCTCACGATAATAACTTTGGTATTTTTACCAGATGAAATTGTAGGATATACTGAACTGAAGAACTGATCAGCAATATGGTTTGCAACGAACGCAAATTCGTCCAGGAAGATGATGTTGTAAGATCCACCACGAACTGCAGACGCAGATGTAGACGCAGCAATAATCTTTGACCCATTCTCTAATTCAAGAGATGCTTTGTTCCAGGTCAAAACACCCTGCTGTAACCAGCGAGGTAAATTTTCATATGCAGTTTGCAATCTATCTAACAGGTCTTTAGCAGTAGACGCCTTGTTAGCAAGGATTGCAATATTTACGTTGTCGTTGAAGATTGCATAGTGCAGAAGGTAAGACACAACAATAGTTGACTTACCAGACTGTCGCGGTAGTTTGCATATGTTAAATCGGTTATGGTGGAATCTATCCAACATAACCTTTTGGAATTCGTATGGTCTAAAATTCTGCAAACCATAGTCCAGAGTAACAATCTGGATATAGTTCATTGCAAAGTAGACTGGATCATCAATACACTTTGCAAACTCAAGAACTTGTTCTTCTGTAAATTCTTGAGTTGTATTTGCTTTTTTTAGAAGCGGATTACCAAGATAATGATCAACAGCCATGAATTACTCAATAAATTGCGATACCTACACCTTCGATTGTTCCAGATGCAGTTTTAAATAAATCCGTTGGTTCTTTTCTAAGAGTCACTTCTTTTGATTCGGATACTGCATTGATATAATATCTACCAATTTCAGTTCCTAAAGAATCAGTTCTAATAACAGTAGTTGAGGTTAATCCAGATGCACTGACTTGGAAAAAGGTAATTTCTGTCTGACCATCAAAGTCAGTTCCAGCAGTTCCAACTGTAGTAATACCAGTTTTTATTTTGATGGACATTTTACAAAATCTTTTTTCTATTTATTACCTTTGTTCGATCCAGTTTAAAACAGCAAGTGCTGCTTTGTTGACATTAGGAGCTGCACAAGCAAGAGTATAAGTATCACTGATTGTACCAATACCAGATCTTCCAATTTGTAGTGCTGCTTTATCATCAATATTAACCAGAGAGGCACCACCAGCAATCGTAAATCCTGAGAGGAGTGTTGTTCCTCCAGTGAGTGCAGTTGCTGTAGTATCATATTGCATAAAGGAGTTTGGATCTGGATGATCTACCCAACTCGCACCAGTCAAAGTTGAGTTCTCGTAAAGTCTCCAATACACATTCGTGTTATCGTTCGTTACTGCCTGTAGAGATCTCAGTAACATAACTGCCTGAAGTGCAGATGACTTAAGACGCAAACTGATGATTGGATAGAAAGTGTTTGCGAGAGGCATCGTTGTTCCAGTGATGGAATTTGAGACACTCAACAAAGTACCAAGTTTTTCTGGTTCACCTTCTTGGATCAGAGAGTTAGAACCCTGATAAAGATAATGAGTTCCAGCAACACCAGTTACATTCTCAATCTCCATACGAATTGGAAGGAATGGACTTCTACACCAAACTAAATCATTGACATTTGAGTTTTGAAATTCATGACTAATAATAGTCTCATTTTTCATTAACCAATTAAATGTTACACTACCTGCACCATACCATTCATAGTTAATGGAAATCATCTGTTGTTTGGTTGGATCTGCAGTTACACCAGTGTATCCGTTACCATCAAACTTTTCACCATTCCAGTTTTCTCTGGTTACTCTTGTTTCTGTGGTGATACCAGTTGCACTACTGCGAATTACATAAGAATATGTGCCTCCATCATCCTCAAAGAAAGCACCATCAGTCTCATTAAACAATCCGAATCTTCTGCGAATACCGACTTGTGGTGTTTCTAGACGAACTGCAAATGCAAGAGTTGCTGGTCTACCAGGAATGTATCTCATTACCTGTTTAGTCTGTCTGACAACCTTACTACCAGCAGTGGAACCAACTTCCATAATCACATTACTGGAAGAGGCATTATGAGTAGCAGTTGCAACACCAACTAGACTCTCATCCCAAACATCAGTCTCCTTACCATACTGGAAAGTATTGAAGAAAACTGTTTGGAAGGGAGCAACCTTTAGTCTGTTATTGTCAGAAAACTGAGGTCTCCAGTCCGTTTGGTTTCCCCAGTGATCTGCGATATTATAAACCTCAAAGAGACTTCTCTCTTGATTCAAGAAGTCTTGTGTATTCTTATTCCACTGTGCCATAATTAGTCAATCCATTCTAACTTTGATGGGTGATATCTCCTTGCATTTTTGATATTAAAATTCTTTTCTTCTACTGGATAAATGTTATGTACAATAGCTCCTGGATATTCTTGCTGGAGTTGCTCACCCAATTCTCTTTTTGATGGTAAACCTGTTTTAGTAACCATCTCAAGTCTATATAGACTTCCTTTCCACATTACGTCAGCAACATAATTCTCACCAACTTCTTGTGGTTGTTCTTGTTGAGAATTTACGTATATATTACCATTGACATTACCAGATATGTTTACGTTTTCATTAACATCACCTTTTGTATCTCCTTTATGAAGTTGTCTAGCAAGACTCCTCAAACGAGCACCATGCTTCTTCATTACTTTATCTCGTTGTTTGAAGTTGGACTCTTCGCCCATAAATTCTTGGAATGATTTCATTTTTTCTTCCCCTTCTTTTTAACTTCAGTAGCAACGTTAATTGGTTTACCTTTACGATTTGGATTCTTGTCTTTTTTATTCTTCCTTCTAAATGCACTTTCCTCTTCTTTTTTAGAGAGGTTGCGCTTCATTTTTGAAGAACCACACTTTGGTTTGGTTTTTTGTCCTGGTTGTTTTGCACAGGGTTTTCCTGCGTATTTACCACCCAATTGAACCCAACCAGGGGTGCCATCAGAAGAGCGACTCTTGCCAAACCAGTCACGCAAAGAAGAATCACCACTTTTGTTCCCTTCTTCGATTTTTTCATCACCTTTTTTCTTCAAGTATTTTTTTCTAAAAGCATCAAATCCCTCTGGAGGTTGAGAGGGTTTTGGTTGAGGTTTGGGTTTGTATTCTCTATATGGAGAACCACCCTCACTTGCTTCTGAGATAAACTGGTTAAATGTTTTCATCAGTTGCAATTCCAACGACGAAGTGCTTTATTGATTCTGGAGTCTGGATCTCTTGCAGTTTTTGCAGATGTCAGTCTCTTCTTCATACCCTTCATCCTGGAGCAGAATGAAGATCTACGCTTAGCATCTTTGGATCCCTTCTTAAGTTGAGAAGGTTTCTTAGTAACAGCAGTCTTCAGTTTGGAACCTGGGTTCTCTTTACGATAAGCATTAACTGCCTTCTGACTCAGACCATCTGTTTTATCCTTACGATTGACTTTTTGCCAATCTTCTTTATTTACATAACCAGACGCTGCATCTGTATTGTGTTCAGTGTCAGTAATCTTTGCTTGAACCCAAGCAGGAATATTCTTTTCTTTTTTACCTAACTTCTTTTTTAACTTTTTAATATTCTCTGAAGATTTATCAAGTTGTGCTTGTGCCATAGACACTTCATGATCTTTTTCTTCGTCTGCCTGCAACTTGGCAGCAATTGCCATCTGACGACGCTTCTCTTTTGATTTACCTTTAAATTGAGGAGCATCAGAATCATAGAAGTCGTCAATGACTTTTCCCATGTCTGCCTTCTTAATATTCAGTTTTTCTTCTACTTTCCCAGGCGGTCTTCCCCCTCAAACTGTTCTTTTTTAGTTTTATTTCCCCAATTTTTAGCACCAACTTTGCGACACTTAGATAGTGCTCCTGATGCATAGGCACTTGGCCATACGCTATAACGAGATTTTACTTTTTTATAGCAAGCATCTTTCTCACCTGCTGCTTCATCAACCTTGTGACAGTCACATTCACAACCTTCACCACACTTACCAGCACACTTTGGACATGCCTCTTCCTTTTGTACTCTTACAATAGGAGCATTATGGGGAGAATACTCACTTGGAAGATCAGTTCTATGGAAGTGAGTTACTTTGCCACCAGGATAAACTTTCTCAATCTCTCTTTGAACATCTTCTCTCTTAGGCATGGATGCATGAGGAAAGAACATCTTCATCATAAGGGACTTACCTCTCCACATGACAACAACTGCTAAGAGGTTGCCATATTCTGCAGGAAGTCTTACTGCTTCATCAACCTGAACTTCCTCTGCAGGAACGCAATTCGGAACAACCTTATTACCTTTCTTTTTCATGCCTTTTTGGGTATAACCCTTCCAACACTTCTCAACAATATCCTCTGGTTTGATTAGATCAACTACTTCCATGAACTTATTACCAAAAGCATCTTCAATTGAGAGGGATTCACTAGTTCCACCACCATTACCACCGTTACCGCCTTCTCCACCCTCTACAGGTTTGTCAATTCCAACTTCTTGGGGTTCATGACCACCACCACCAAAACGTGCAGCCATCTTCAAACCCTCAGGCATCTTCTTGCACTTCTTATCAGTGTAGCAGTAGTACATTCCCTTACCACACTTCTCTTCACCGAGGATAATATCAACAAGTTTGATACCAGGTACGACTTCTTCTTCAGACACTTTTTTCATGTCTTGGGTGCGTCCAGGGAGGGAAGGTCCTTTACCTTTCTTTTGCAGCATCTTTGCAGCAGTTCTTCCTTCAACACCGCCAGCGTCTGCTCTATTCTGGAGTTTCTTATCTCTCTCGGAACCCTTCTTCGCTTTAGGGTTGATTTCAAAACTAGGCATCTCTAGAAAACACTTTTTTTCTATTTATCTTCGTTTAGATTTTTAGCTTGCTGCTTAAGCATCTTTGATAACTCTGCAGTAGATCCAAAGAACATTGCATTGTTGGTTACGTTTGTAGGGCCTTTTTCGTCGGCGTCTAAGTCCTTCAACTTCTTCTGAAGATCAAGTAATTTGTCAGTCGCATCTGCAACATTTTTAATTAACTGTCCGACGACTTCAAATTGTCTTGCTTGTCCACTGTCTTGGGCGAGTTCCAACGCAGTATCCAACGCCTCTTGTCCCTTCTCAATGATGGAATAGAGGTTACCTCTCGTGTATTCATAATCCTTAGTTACATCTTCAGATTCTGAAGGTCTTGTTATCTCCTTCTTCTCCTTCTCTGGTTTTACAATCTCTGCCTCCACATCAAATGTATCGTTAAGATCCTTAAATTTATCATTCATGTCAATTACCCACTAAATCCAAAGTCATCACCTGCTTGAACAGAATCATTATCAGCACTGGTAATTAAGAGAACACCAGCACCTTCAACGTGTTCAGATGCAGTAGTTCGATACATTCCACGAGTAACAGTTAACTCACCACCATCTTTTTTCTTAACATACATTGTCTCATCATCAATAGTGATATAAGATCTTACTGGAATGTTTTGATCGTCATTAATCTTAACTAAGGTACTGGAATCAGAGAGGTCCTCTGCAAGATTAGTAATAACGTTTCCATTGTATGCTTTTGTTGCAACGGGAGTTTTGTATATAATAGATCTTGTTGCTTCTGGACTTGGATCTCCAGCACCCAAACCAATGGAAACTCTGTTGATGATATCTTTGCTGCTGTCTGGTACTGGTCCAAACAAGAAAGTTTTTGCTGTAAATTTTAACGTATATAATAGTACTCTTCTCGATGTGTAATCTCCCTCATAATTATCTTGGAAGGATACACTTTCTAATGTGATTGGAATGTCTCTCTTTTCACCAATAGACTCAATCAAATCAATTGTAAGATTGAAGTTTGGTTGGAAGTATGGTAAAATTTGCTCTACAATTTGCAGAGCATCATCATTTAAAAGTGTCATAATATTCAACTCAAATGCCATATTGTATGGCACAGGGAAGAACATTTTTTTAATATCTGTTTTATCTGTTCTAGGTGCTACAGCATATGCTTGTGTAGTCGCTAACTTACGACTATTATCGTAAGATACTCCAGTGAACTCAAATGACATTCTTGGGAGACTAATTTGAATGGGTTTATTCAGATCAGGTTGCTGTTCAATCCTTGCCAAGAATTTTTGAGTAGGTCCATAGGCAAGAGGAACTTTGATGATCTCATCACCATCCCTATTAATCTCAATACCATTGAAGAGGGTTCCAAATGCAATCACCGTCTTCCTAAAAATCTGGTGATAAAAATGATCAAACATGGTCTATCTCCTAAGGGCTGCCAAATGGGTTAGATTCACTAAAGTCAAGAATCGCATCTGCTTCCTGTTCAATGGTTACATTCTGCGCGTAACCATCTTCAGGAACATTAAATGTATTTAGGTTAATATTTGCGTAAGCAGCACCACTTGCTTGACCTATAATAGATTCTCCACTCTGGAATTCCCCGACAATATCTTTTAACTTAAGAACTTGAGTTACAGAATTCCAAGAATTAACCCGTCCAGTTGCACTACTTGCAGAACCAACCACATCTTCATTAGTTAGATATGTACCATATCCAACAGTATTTTGTGGTCCAGAAATTACAATTTCTGGTACTCCTTCATAGTATCCGCCCGCATCTTCAATCACAAGTTCTGTGATTGTTCCTAGACCAGAGAGTCTTGCCGTAATCTTGGCGTCAATTGTAGTACTTGCAATTCCAGGTGCAACAACAGTGACAGTTGGAATACTGATATACCCACTACCACCACTAGTAATAGTTACAATACCAATGGCAGCATCTGCTATTTGAGCAGTTGCATAAGCACCAGATCCCTCTCCACCATGGAAGGTAACTCTAGGAACAGATGTATATCCAAATCCAGGATCTGCAAGGGTAACTTTCTGTACTCTGAGATTATCTGGACTTGCATCACAAAGATCAATAATGCCACCAATCATTGAGGCAATACCAACAGCAGTTCTACCAGATGTCGGTGCAGAACTTATGGCAACTCTTGGTGTGCTAGTGTATCCAGACCCTCTTCTGTTTACAAGTATTCTTCTTACAACACCATCATTCAAGGTTGTAATTGCAGTTGCTGTAGATCCAACACCAACCATATTGAAAGTTTGAATGTAACCAGCATCAATTACATTATCATCAATCTCAGAGACTCCAGTATCAATCTCCTCGTCATTGTATGCAAAGAGTTCTAATCTAAGCTCATAAACATAATTCTTCTGTAATTGCCAGAAGGGTTTTTCATGCTCAACATACTTAATTTCAAATAATCTATCACCAAGTGGAAAATATATGAGATCTCCTTCTTTTGGTCTAGATGTGAGTTTTGTTCTATCAATTAACGCTGCCTGTTGTTGAACAACAGATTCATATCTCTCTTTTGAGATAATAATGGTTAAATCATCAACTTCTTGTACACCAAACTTAGACAATAAAGTTCCTGCACCACTAAATCCTTCATATGTATCCACATATGCTTCAAGAGGAATCGCTGCGGTAAACTCAGACCGAGACACTTCCTCCATGACAGTTTTTTCATTTTGAAAGACTCTTGGAAGATAATATACTTCCACTCCGAACATTTTAAGTTGTTCGTTTACTAAGTCTTGAACTAAATTTTGTTCTCCAGAAGAACCATGGAGAAAGAATGGATTTAACGCCATATGATTAACCGATCATATCTAATGGTGGAAGTTCGTATGTAGAAGACATCTTGTCTATCAGAGCATTTAGCTCATTCACACCATCGTCGTAAATTTGTCTACCATTTAATTCTGTTCCACCAGGAAGTTTTACTCCCTGGAATTTGATTAAGTTCTGACCCCACTGCTTCTTGAGAGCAGCAGTAACATACTTCTTGAGGAAAGAATCACTCCATACTCCAGGAGAATCATTTGGATCAAGAAGTCTATAACAGTCAATGACTAAGATATCTCCAGGATCGAGGGATGACCAGTCCATATCCATGTAAAGTCTATCTTGTCTTTGATTGAATCTTATCTGTTTTTGTGTTGTCAACAAAAAGTCAATATCAGACAATTGTCTCTTAACCATAGAATATGTTAAGAGTTCAAGGGAACTAAAATGATAAAGATCATTCAAGAACAACTGATATTTAATGTTAAACATTCCACTGGAAAGACTGCTAGATCCCTCAAAGTGAAATACTTTGGTAATACCAATAATTTGAGGAGGAACTGGAATAAAATTCTCAGTTTCATAAAAGTTAAATGTAGTTGGTGTTCCTCCTACAGTTCCAGTTACTTGAGTTGATGCAATGCCTACACCACCTACTTTTGCTCTTGCTCTATCAATGTCTGCTTGAGTTACTTCGTACTTTAAAAATGTTTGAACAACACCATCAAAATGTCTCTCATAAAAAAATTGTAGAGAATCATCAATAATATCATCAATTTGTTCATCAGCAACGTTGATCTCCAGCACAGGAGCACCTAGTTGCCTCTTTGCGTAGTCAATCAGTCCTTGTCTGCTTGCTGGAGTTGCCATTTACTTGTCCTTGTTTATTAATTGGATTAAGAGATCTTTAATTTCATTTACATCATTTTCTAATCTATCAAGTCTCTCTTTTTCTCTACCTTTTGCCTTTCTAAGATTTTTATATGAGTCATAGCCTCGCTTGTCGCGATTCACAATCGCATTTGTTTGTGAATCTCTAACAAGAAAACTATGACCCTCAACCTTAAAATACCTATTTTCCATACTATGCAAGTGCGATAACTCTTAGGTCTCTCATTCTTGGCGGATACGCCTGGTTCGTCGAAGTTCCTACGAGTTTTACACTAAAGTATTTAAACTCTGGAAGATTATCAATACTAAATTCATAATCTTTGTAGATTAGATTAGTACTGTCTGATGCAAGTACATCAGTCTTAGGAACTCTCTTATTGGGTAAACCATTGCTCTCTGCAAAGTCCAGGATATTACCATTTACATCCAAATTGGTGTAACCAGGGAATGGATAGTAGAGTGGTTCTACTTCTGGAGTATTGCTGATAGAATAGAATGCTCTGATATCACTGTATGTATTTACATACCCTGCGAGAAGAACTTTAATGGAAGTTGCAGGATTCTCGAGCTCTACTGGTTTGTTTGCATAGATGAATGCGGTTGGATCCTCATTCAGAGATGCTGTTCTAGAGTCATTCTTATAATCAGTGATTGGGGCATTGATTCTATTAGAGATCAGAACCATACCAACTCTATCAAGGTCAATCATTGGAGATACATTGCTATTTGCGGTAGACAATGTAAAGGTCATTTCCATAGACTTATTGCCAGGGAGATTGCTAAGTTGAGCAAGTTCATTGACTCTAGAAGCAATCATTCTGGGTTCTGGCAGATAGGTATCTTCATCAAGATTAATACTGGTTTTTTCGGTCTCAACAAATGAGATTTCATTACCATCTATACTTGTAGCAGAGATACCCTTAAGTTCTGCAGAGATTGAAGTTCCTGGAAGAGCCATTGTTTGAACAATGGGTCTCACTGCTTCATACTGAATGTTTTGTGTTGCATATATCAAATCTCCACCAGTAGACTTGGTAGTATTGATATAAAGCTTATTAAGACCAGATCCAGAACTTCTATCAACACCGTTAGTAGCAGTATTGACTCTAATGTAGTAAGAATCAAGCGTGATTGGTCTATTTACAAGAGCATCTTGTAATGTATGATCAGTATTAATTCTTCTTAAAGAAATACCATTATTTTCATACTTTTGAATAGATGTCTTTAATGGATAGGTGTATGTTCTTGTATTGTCAACACCCCTAGTAATTCCGATTAATTGTCCAGCTTCAACACCAGTGTAAGAGATAATCTCTTCATCAATGATTACATAACCAGGATTAGTAGAAGCAACAGACACATTCTCAAATGTTGCAAATCCAGATGTATTTGCAATACTGATTGCACCAGAGTCGGAGTTTGTATATTCTGCGGTAAGAGTTGTTGGTTTAAGATCTCCCTTGACACCACTAATACTGACAGTATTTAAAGTAGAGTGCATACCATGGTTTTTATGATTAACCTTGATATGAAGACCATCTTCCGCAAGACTTGCAAGTTCAAAATCATCAACCGAAATGTCACCACCAGCAACAGCAACCATTGTCGTAATTCCTGTTGATGGACTTACATACTGAATTGGTTTTGCTGCGTTAATTTCAAATTCACCTTGAATATTGTCAATTATCAGTTCATTGATGCCAGTTACGTTACTGAGAGATAGTTGGAGATTTCTTCCTAACTGATCATTACCAAAGTTGCCGACAGTGAATACATCACCAACTTGATAACCAGAACCACCAGAGTTAATAGTTGCAGCAATAGCAACACCATTTATAGAACCATCAGCGCCAATTGTAATATCGGCAGTAGCATTTCTACCATTACCACTGAATGTAACCAAAGGCACATTAGTAAATGTGAATTGATTTCCATCAGATGGTGTATATCCAATACCAGCATTGATAATGGTAAGATCTCCTGTTGCAGATCCACCAGCGCCAACGTAATCACCACTTACATTTGCATCTTTCTGAACAATAGTGTTACCTATTACAAAGTTGGATGTATCAATAATATCGTTAGCAGTAACAATTACCCGCTTAGATTCAAACTCTAAGGCGTCCTTAGTGAGGTTTGCAATCTGTTGATTACCTTTAGCAAGTTCTGGATTGAAGAAAGATACCGTAGCAGATTCATCAAAACCTGCAGTATAAAGACTAAACTTAAGATCCTCATACTGAGATGCATTCCAAGTGGAACCATTTTGAGATTTAAACAGAGATCCAAGGTGTGGTTGTGCAGATACGAGAACTTGTCTAGACTCTGCTTGTAGCAGTGTGCTTACATCAACTTCACCCATTCTGGAGATCCAGACGGTGTATTCATTAGACTGCGAGAGAAGAACAACACAATGCTCTGTTCCACCATTCAGATAAACTGGTGCTGGGAATACTACAGTTGTAGGAATTGTTGCATCAAAAGATTCTTCAACTTGATCAGATTCAAGAATTACCTCACCAAATGGATATATTTGGTTAGAAGGATAACCATTTACCATCGGTCTCAATTGTACCGTGACAGGTAGAAGTGGATCCTTCGTTCTGAAGAATACTTCAACCTCGGTTACAAATGCTCCTGGATCATCAACAATCGAGAACGATTGTGCCAAGGGGTCTTTACCTCTTCTGGGTGGTCTCGGTGGACGTGGAGGACGAGGTGGACGTGGGGGTCTTGGTGGTCTAGGGGGACGTGGCGGAGGTGCTGGACGTGGCGGAGGTGCTGGTCTAGGTCTTACCGCAGGGCGAGGAGGTGCCGAAGGTCTTGGCCTTGGTGGCGGTGGTGGTGGTGGTGGAGGTGGCGGTGGAGGCGGTAGAACCGTAACACTAGTTGAAGTGCTATTAGTAATTGCTGTCGTTACTTGTACATCGGTTGCAGGTCTACTTTCGGATGCTGCTACTCTCTCAAATCTTGGTTTTCTGGTGGATCTGATAGTCTCTTGGACATTATTCAAAGTACCAGATGCGAAGTATGCTTCTTCTCCACTAGTATCTGTAAGACCACCAAGAGTACTATTTACAGAACTACTAGTAAGTCTGAATACCTTTGTACCTACTTCAAAAGTTGGGTTGGTTGGGTTATTTGGATTTGGAATGAAGAATGTACCAATAACAGTACCGATTCTATCCGTTACCAATTTAACATCTGTAACCTCTGCTTCACCTGTAGCACCTCTGAGGCGCATACCAGATCTTATCCAACCACTATAGCGAGACTGATTACTCTCAGAGAGAGTTCTAGTATCTACGTTAAGAATAATGGAAGAACTGGAATAGTTTTCGGGAATTGTATAATTCTCATCATATGGACTAATTGTATATGTATCTGTTGGTGCATTAATTGGTCCATACTTATGGTTAGACTGAGCGACTCTAAACGAAATTGTTGGAGATGCTCCACCAACAATAGGAGTAGAGCTAGTTGGCATAGAACCAGTTACAGTCTCTCCAACAGAGAACGATCCACTGATCATTCTGATTTCAATTAGTTTTGGAACAATGAAGTTATTTACATTAATTCCATCAAAGAATCCATATACTCTAGTTCTTGGTTTGAACTTTCTACCAGTAAATTCAACGTTACGTGATCTCATAAATGCGATCACATCCGAACTTACAACTCTATCACCTTCATTGATAGTTTCAGTCTGCTCAGAAACTCTAAGTCTCTCTCCAGATCTATTTTCAGTACCAGTTCTAGTTGTTGTCGTTACCGTGGTAGTTCTTAATTGGTTAGTGGTAGTGATTGTTCTACCACTTTGTACCGAACTACTACCAGTTTGAACTGTGCTGCTTGTAGACGTAGAACTGGATCCAGTCCATGTTGCTGCCCAAGCACCCCAACGCACAGGTCCAAGACCACTTTGGGCGTCATAACCAGCAAACTCAAGTTGTAATCTGGTCTGAGTATAATCATCTACATTGATTCTTTGTGGTGCCAATCTTACTTGGTCAATCCAGATATCCGAGGTTGGGAAGAGTTCAATATTACCAGTGTAAGTTGTAACCAGATATGGAGTTACGTTCTCAACTCTTGTTGCAAATGGATTCTGAATTTCAAGACTATCAACATAGTTAATAGTAATTACTTGACCAGTTCTTCTGTAGTTAGAACCAACAATGTCAGTTACAAATGCAGGACTTACATTTGGATTTGCTGTAGTTCCAATACCGATCAGAGATCTAGAACCGATCAGCATATCAACTTCAGTTGTGAAGTGAGAAGGTCTCAGTTCAGTATTAACTGGATCAATGGAGTTGGTAATATTACCAGCTTTGAGTTGATTCTGAGTAGTTGTAAAATTATCAACAAAAATACCAGATTTAAATCTAGTAAGACCAGTTTCATCTGGAATGATCAGTGCTTCAGTCTTTGCTTCAAGCAGAGATAGTGCAGTATAATACTCAAGATTTTTTATCCTATCTTCCAGAAGTGCAATATCTTGCATTCTGTATCTCTTATGTGACTTCAGAGAAATGCTTACATTCTCTGCGTTACAGATATATGGTGGAAGACTAATTGTTGCAACTTCCAGAGCATTCTCAATAGGAAGAGGTGGAAGAGGAGATTCACTAGCAACACCCTTCAGTAACTGGAATCCTCCATCTGGATTGAAGTAAATCTTATCAATTCTAGGCAAGTAGTGTCCATAGGTGATTAGAATAGACTCATCGGATGCAAGAATATTTTTAGCAGAGTTTGTTCCATCTTCAAAAGTTCTTGAATTGAACTCAAAAGGAGATACAGAACTTGAATTGGAATCAAACTGCCTTACTCTAGGTCTAATATCAATAACATCAGTTAATCTTGTATTATCTTTGAGAAGTGGTAGATCACAATAATCAAACTGATCATAGGATGATACAGTTGTCAGATCACCTTCAGTAGAATCGTTATATTCTGCAGATTCAAATACGACTCTTAATTGTCTTCTAGGTGCTTTAGCGTTTGGTTTTCTAATTAATCTAGAATAATCAACAATAGTCTCTCTGTGACCAGAATCTAAAGTAAATCTATTAAGAATATTTTCATCACCTTGATCAAAGTCATTAATTGTTCCAGTAATCCCTGTGGTTTCTGTAAGAATAGATTCTCCAATTTCAAAGCGCAAATCATTTAGATATACTAAATTTGCACTAGAAGAATTTGGTTTTTCAACATATAGTGCAATAGCACCACTAGTTTGACCTACAATTTCTTCACCAAGAACAAAGTCATCAGTCTTACCTGTTGGTCCATTTAAATTAAACAGACTGATAGATGGTAAAACTGGTGCTCCAGTATCACTGGATTCAAAAACACCATATACTTTAATTACGTCTGGCTCAAGAAGACAAACATCTTTATCTTGAACTCTAAGACCATAACCATAAGAACCATAAGCAAGTCCATCATTGAGAGTAGTTGATCCAATGCCAGAAGATGACAGTTTGGATTTATTAACAATAATGGAGTTTGTCTTAATAGAATTTTTAACTTTATTAGTTACATTGGTCTTCTTAAGAGTTGCAATTAAGCGTCCAGATCCAGTAGAACTAAGACCAAAAATTCTTAACTCTCTACCACCATTAGTATATCTGAATTTATCTGCAGATAACTCTTCAAATCCACCTTCAGCATTAATAAGAACATAACGTTCCTCATCATATGCAAGGAAAGTCTCATTCTCTCCCGCTTGAATAGTATTGGTTGCATTAGCAGTAATAGTTACATTAAACTCTCTCTTAATAGAAATAGTCGATTTTGTAAGGTCTACTGAGGAGATGAACTCTTTTGGCAGAGGAGTGTATAAAGTATTGTCGGTTGAAGATTGGAATCTTGAACCGAGGATCTTAAAGTCTGTGGGATTAATGCTTGAGGTTGGCAAACCGCCGTCATTAATAAGTGGTACTGTAGTAATACCAGAGATAACAATATTATTAGCGTCAGTAACACTATCAACTTTTGCATAAGTTTTAATCGAAGTACTTCCAAGAAGATTATTTGTGAAAGATACTAAGTCTCCAGATTTAACAAGATTTGTGAATACTTGTTCGGAAGTTGTTACGGTGGAAATTCCTGGAGCAGTTCCAGACTTGGGAGAAATAGTAATACCACTAAATTCTAACTTAGAATACTGCTTAACGTCAGAATTAAAGGTTTGAGCAACACCAACATTACTAAACAGCGACTTTACATCAGCCATGCTGTATTCAGTAACTGCTGTTGAGATTCTTCCATCATCAACACCATTAAATACTAATTTTTCTCCCTTTAAGAAAGAACCTTTAGTACCATAAGCAGTTACAATACCAGTAGTGCTATTATATCTTAAATGAGCAGTAGCTCCACTAGACTTACCTTCAATATAAGTAGGTACATTTAGTGTACTTGCTTGATTAAGACTAATCTCAGTATATGGTTGAATATCATATAGAGTGATATCCCACTCATTAATATCAGACGCTACACTAGAGTAAGAACCAGACTCTAATGCGTAATCATATACACGAGCAATACCAATCTCTTTACCAGCAGCAGTTGTGCTTGTTACTCCAATTCTAGAATCTCTAAGACTGATTGTAGAGGATGTGCTAAATCCGATTCTAGGAGCACCAAATGTTCTATTAAGAGTTAGAGTTGGACCAGTGAAGTAGTTAACTGCTTGCTCTTTTAATGTTTTAATAGATCGAGTCTTTTCAAAATCAAGATAGTGGACTGTTCCAGAATCTACTTCAAAACCACGAATAAATGCCTTACCTGGGGAAATTTTATAGGTCCCCAAATCTGGACTAGGAATATTGCTATTGTATGTTAATTGATCTTTTGTAAAGATACCATTATTACCTTTACGATCATCGAGAGATTCTCTGGCATGAATAGAGAATGGTTTTACATAGAAGTCGCCAGATTGATCGTAGGTTCTTCTAGCAAGCTCTTCTGCTATCTCGTTATATTGTGTTCTATCTTGAATATGTTGTAAGTCACCATCTCTGATCAGCATCAACTGAACAAAATTTTCACTCTTATCAGATTCTAAAGGTTTCTTTGCAAGAAGGGCACTTATTCTAAGTCTATCTGCACCAGGAGCAGCATAGTTATTAAATCCCTTTGCATTGTCAGTAAGAGTATTATCTTGACCAGAAGAGATTACCTCCTCAAAGATTTCAAGTCCAACTCTATAAGATGGGTCGGATTTATGTGCATCAAGGATAAGAGTTTGAGAGGGAACTTTTACAAAAGTTCCACGAAGGAAATAAACACCTTCAGTTAAAAATACTGCAGAACCAATAGAAGTGGAATTGATTGGTGCTGTGTTTGCAAATCCTTGACCACTCTGGAAGTTTACAACTGCCGTGGATAAATTATCTTCTAAAAGAAGAGTCTCATCGTCGTCAAAAGTATCTTTTCCGTTATTACCAGCACCAACATAACTTACAAAGAATGTGTAATATCCACGCTCAGATGCTGCTGTTCCTTCATAAAAAACAATCTTTGCTAATACATTAGAGTTTTGTCCTCTAATGTATACATTTACAAGATCGTCTGCATAATTCTCAATGGGAATACCTAAGTATTCTGGTTCAACTTCTACAGCAAAAAGAGTGTTATTATAGTTGATCTGTCCAGGTATAACAATAGAACCCTCTTTGAACAAGTGGGTTCCAATCTGCTCAACTTGATCTTGGAGAACTGCTTGGAGTGACGTTAACTCTCTTGCTTGGACTGGTAGACCAGGTTTGAATAATACTCGGTAGTAATTCTTCGCTGGATCAAAGTCGTCAAAATAAGGAGATACGTTGAGATTAGTTTCTTGTGGCATAATCCTTTAGAATTGCAAAATAACTTTGATATCTTCTCTTTGGTTTACTGACCTAGTAATAGATGGTCTATTATCAACATAAAGTATGGTTCCAGAATACTTTTCTGCTTCTGGATCTGCTACACCCTTAATATAAGTTTGTCCCAGGTAGTATGTCCTATTATTTATGACGGTACTAATACCTGGATTAGTATCAGTTCCGAATCCTTCGTCAATAAACAGTTCTTTACTTCCACCAACAATTTTTAATGATCCTCCAGGAAGGAGAGTTGAAGTAAATTTATTTTGAGATAATCCATACTCAGGATTTGATCTTTGTGTACCATCAGTATTAAATCCAACAAGTGCTCTATCTTGCCAGTATCTTAATACTCCAGTTTGTGCGTTGTATGAAATAACCCTACCAACAGCAGTAACACCAGTTCCTACTGTTTGTGTAATAACAGTATTTGGTTCAAATGTGGTTGACTTAAAGTCGTCTTGATTTGGTGCTTGACCTTTTAGAACAAGTCCATATAGGGCACTTGCCCTATCGTCAGTTAAAATTGTGTTAGACTTAAATCCTTTTGGATTTTCTACAATACCAATTCTTGCAACAGATGCTCCAGTAACAAAGTCTGGATTTTGCTCATCATTTTCAATTCTGGAGTAAATTAAAACATTAGTAGACCCAAGTTCTGCATAAACATCAGCTCCGTGACCACCTGGAGGTGGAATAATAACATCAAAAGTTGGGGTTGTTGATCCAGTCGGGACATTTCCACCCACCAAATCAACACTTCCGTAAGTATATCCACTGCCACCATTTGATACAGTGATTGACTCAACCTTTGAGTCATTATTAATTACAATAGTACATTCTGCACCCTCTCCATCCCCTCTAATTGGAACTCTAGAGTAAGTTGAGTTTGGTGGACCAACAAGAAAACCTCTATTTGTAACAAGAATAGTTTTTAATTGTCCACTTGTAGTTGCGTTATTTCTAACAGTTTGATAATCTGCGTTAGTTTCCCAATCAACTGGAAGTGGAATAAAATTCAGGGAGTCAAATTTAATAACATCACTTGGACTAATGGTATAAAGATACTTCCAAATATATCCATCACCACTAGTACCAGCAGATCTTGGTTCTAAATCTGTAAACAATGGTTCATCGAGAGACGGTTTTCCATTTGGGTTTTCTGGATCAACACCATTGTTCAAGCATATATAAACTCTAAATTCACTATTTACAACGTAATAGTTTGATGCATATAAGCTTGTCTTATTTGAAGGTTTGGACAAATTATTGCGATTTACATCATGACGATACATGTCATAGATGGTTGCAGATGCCCACTGGATCTTTCTTACAACAGGTCGAATGTCATCAGCAGAAATTTTCTTGAGAGCAAGCATCGTGTCCCAATAAGTATTGGTATCATCGAAGCAATCTCTTGGAGCGGGTGGAGAAGTATCCCACGACGAAGCAACTTCTGAGGCATTAGGGAGACCAATAAACGTATAGTACGATCTATTAGCGTCCCTAATTTTCTCAATAAAGTTCCTAGCGTTATTTACTCTCAATAAGTCAGTTATAATTGCTGCCATTTGTTGAAAGAACTTTTTCTATGATCTATTTATCAGGTAATGTAACCAAGATATTTGAGTGGTATTTTACGCCTTAATATTGGGTTCGTTCCAATACCAGATTGAGAACCATTGTTCTCTGCTGTCCAAGTTTGAGGTTTAATTCTTACTGGAAGGCCAACTCTACCCCATGTGTAGTGTCCATACAGTGCAGTTGTAGCAAGACCAACAACATTATTTGAACCCGCACTTTGGAGAGCAACAACAACGGATGTAACGGTTGTTCCAAATCCAACAGTTGTTCCGAGTCCATTTATACCTGCAGGAATTACTGATTGTTTTGTATAGTAATCAATACACTCATAAGTCATATCACCATGAAGTGTGGAGATGCCAATTACAGAACCATCAGCACTGAGTGATGTCTGACCAGCACTTACAAAGTTAGTTCTAGTTAAGTTGAATAAGTCACCAGTCGTAATTCCTGGAAGAGTGATATTTAAACCACGTCTTATCTCAGAATCCATGGGAATGTATAGATCAAAGACTGCACCTATACTAGTACCCGCACCAATAACAGTTGTTCCAACACCAACAACTAGTCCGTAGTCTCCCTCATAAGTAACAAATCTAAATTCTTCCAGTCTCCTTTGCGGTGGTGCAATCAATACTGGAGGAGATTCGATACTAGCAACAGCAAATTTTATAGGTGCAGTAAGAGCAAATTGTCTAGATGTTGTTGCCAAACCTACGTTATCATAGGTATCTACGAATAAAATATCACCAACCTGATAATTTGCTCCACCTTCTTTAATATTGACAGAAGCAACTTCAAAGTTTAATGTACTGATTTCAATATCAGCAACTGCTCCTCTACCTATACCAGTTTCACTTGCAAGTTTCGCTCCTCTGAATACATTATTTGAGGTGTCAATTGGTGGGAATCCAGAACCTTGTTGATTCACTGTCATGGAGGACAGTGGACCATAGAAGTAGTTGGTTCCACCTGCACCTACCGATACTGAGATCAAAGTACCACCTGCACCCACGACAGCACCACCAGTTGCTTGAGTACCATCGCCGTATGGTTTTGCAATTGTTACTTCTGGGGAAGTAGTATAACCATATCCTGGATTAGTGAGAAGGAGATTTGCAATAGATCCACCAGCACCAATGACTGCAGTTGCAGTTGCTGGTTCCAATCTTTCTTGAGATATAATCTCAACTTCAGATCTATCTGTTGCCGAAATTCCTTCAAATGGATTATCAAATAGTGGTCTAATGTCATAAACATATACATAACTATCTGCAACTCCAACATTACTAATAATATTAGTATTTGGGTTGATTACTGGCTCGTAATATACTCTATCCTTACCAATATAGACGTTATCGATAATTTTATCGACTTTTTGCTTAGACCAAGAAACAGGTCTTTCAAAAAGTTCATTTAATGTCACACCTTGACCAGCATAGTTATTTGTGATAATCTTGTCTGCTGCCTTAATATCCATTACAAGTCTAGGATCTTGCGTAAATGTAGTGTCCTGATTACTATAAAGTTGAACTTCATCGCCAACCTCAACGCTAGGAAGAACATCTACAGTACGAACGTCAATCGTTTGTGTGCCAGTGTACATAAAGATTTTTGCTGTATCACCTGTTGTAGTAAATCCAGCAAGACCTCCCTTTGGTGCTTCTGTGAATCTGATGGTACTACCACCAGTAAATTGATATCCCTCTCCAGGTGTTTGGAGAATATCATTCACGAATACAAGCAAGTTGGATTCTAGATTAATACCAGAGTTTGATCTAGCGAAGAACGATATACTCTCACCATCAACAGATAGTGGGAATAATCTTCTAGCACCATTAAAGAATGGATCAATTTTATCAAGAACAATAAATTCACCGACGTTCCATCCAGAGAACTTAGACTGGAAGACACGATCAATAGTCAATTCAAATGGTTTATAGTTTGCAGTGCCAGTAGTTTGAATGCCCGTTGTTCCGCCAATAGCAACGGTTAGTACTTCTCCAGACCCATATCCATATCCAAAGTTATTAACTTCAAAATTCAACATTGTAGTATCTAAACTTGGGACAAGATCTACAGTCGCACCAGTTCCAAATCCAGTGTTTCCATCTGCATAAATTAGTGGTACATTATAGTATGAGAGTGGTGCATCAATAACAACATCAACAGGAACTCTTACCTCACCACATCTCTTATATTGATGAGTGTAAGGAGAAGGTCCAGAATTGATAATAAACGAGTAATCATCAATAATCTTGACAATTTCTGTTCCATTTGCAGATGGATCTTGACCTGTTGGTGAGTTATTAATCTGCCTTGGAGCAATAATAATTTCTTCAACAATTCCACCAGAAGTGTAGAAGGACTCAGCAGTACTTACACCAACATTAATTTCAAATTCATCAATACTATTAATTCTAGTAACTTGTGTTCCACAATATGTTGGATCACTTACTCTTGGATGAGTAAGAATACCGACTCCACCATCATATGAACAAGTAAAAGCGAGTCCAGTAAGTGCAACATCAGTGCCGACTTTGAGTTTGTGTCCAAAGGTGAGGGATCCTCCATTTACATAAGTATGTGGAATTGTAGAAATTCCCACATTAAATGTAAGTGTATACCAGTCTGGTGCGGAGGTAACACTAAAGACATCTCCAAGAGGAGAGTTTTGAGCATTTCCTGGGAAGATGTTAGTTGTAATACCTGTTTGGATTACACCACCAGATACATATGCGTGAGAGATAGAAGATACGCCAACATTTACAGTGAAGGAGGTTGTTGTCCCAACACTATTAACATTAAAGAAGTATCCTTGAGAACCGTCTGGGAATTTAGTTGTTGTAAGACCAGCAGTTACCTGGCCAGCATCATTCTCAACATAAGTATGCTGAATAGTAGATATACCAACATTTAACTCAAATTTATCAGATGCAGTTACATTAGTAACTGTAAATGTATTTCCTTGAGTACCATCTGGGAAGATAGTTGTGGTAATTCCAGAACCACCAGGGCAAGTGAATTCTAAGTTGTCTAATCTAATATCACTTCCAATTCCTATAACACCAATAATAGGCTGAGAAGTAGTAACTGTAGACAGACCAGTAACATTGTCATACTGGAACTGCGTGATAGTAAATGTTTGACCATAACCTGTAGGACCTCCAACATTGCAACTAAAGATAAGTTCTCTCATCTTAAAGTCATCGGATGCGTTAAGACCGTGATCTGCAGTAGTGAATACTGTTGCCAATCCAGTTGTATTGTCATACTGGAAATCATAAACTGCAACTGTATTGCCATATCCAACACAAGAAAGTGCAAGACCAGCAAGACTAAAACTTCTTCCGATTGCAGTCATTGGAACAATCTTCATTGGTTCCAATGTTGTTACTGTTGCAAGACCAGTGGTATTATCGTATGTAAAATCAGTTACGGTGAATGTAGATACTCCAGTAGTAACTGTCATAATACCAGTTGTGGTATCATAAAGTGCATTGGTTACGTCAATTGGTGGATAGTAATCACAAGTAAATGCAGCTCCAACAATTTGAACCTCATTTCCAAGAGAGAGGTTATGTGGAGTAGTTGTTGTAACTGTAGTAACACCAGTTACTGAGCTATATCCAATGTTAGCAACTTCTCTGGGGGCATAAAAGACCTTAGAGTTTGTAATGGCAACGCCAACAACGTGACCATCAACAACAGTTGCAATTCCAATCGGAGTAATATTTGCGGGACCATAGCTTGCAGTTTGAATACCCACAGATACTGTTTGTAATCCAGATCTATATCCAGAACCAGTATTACCAATCGAAATATTTGCAATAGTTCCTGCTGCAGATACCAGAGCAGTTGCACCAGCAGAAACTAGAGGTTGGAATCCAAATCCTTCAGTTGAAGCAACACTGACGATAACTCCACCTCTAGGAACTTTGTTCACATTAATATCATTGTGATTCGATGGATCAGTAACTTCGCCATTAAATCCGAGATTTAATTGTCCGCCACCTGCTTCTAACTTATAATCACCTTCAATATTTGTAAGAACATTACCCAGTCTTTGAGGTCCTTGGAAAATATCATCAATTAGAATGATAGTATTACTTGCAAAAACATTATCAATATCATTTCCTCTATACTTCAGTGTAAATGATGTATTGATTCCATTGAATTGATTTGAAATATCATCGTAGACATAGTTATTGTCATACGCTGGAAGGAAGCTAGTAGTAAATGCTTGGTTGAGTGCAGATCTTAAGAATATACGACCACTAAATCTAGAGCTAGTTGTTAAACCAGTGTAATCAACGTCACCAGCATCCTGTGCCGTAGTTCCAAGACCAACAGGCAGATTCCCCCATGGACCTTCAATAAAGTGAAGACTATTATTAACAACACTATAATTGCCAACCTGTTTGGTTATAACTTCATTAGAACTGTGAGATGTTTCATCAGTTCCCATCCATGCTCTTCTAACTGTCAACGTATTGTTGATATCATTAGATCCTGCTACAAGCATGACCTCATCGTTAATTCTAATAAGATCTCCACTAAAGATTGATGTGATACCAACAACATCAATCTGAGTTGATCCAATGCCAACATTTGCAGACAATGCAGATGTTACTGCACTTCCAACCATTGGAGACTGAATAGTGCCATTAATAGTAACGAGAAGTCTATTATTTGGTTCAATTGCCCTGAAAATATGTGTTGTTCCAATACCAACACCAGTTAATCCAACACCAATTGGGTTAAACAAAAGTGCATTTGTTGCAGAAGTAGCAACTCTAACCTTCTGATTATCCTGTTTTATGATGTAGAATTGTGATGGCAATAAAGATGTAGTTCCAATACCAACACCAAAATCAGTCTCTTGAATTTGAATAGCGTTTGCTCTATTATTTCCTGGTGGGGTATACTCAATAAGCTCACCACTTACAAAGTAATGGTTTGTAATGTTAATTGTTCCTTCCCCAACCGAAATGCGATTGGAATCACTACCATCGAACTCAATCTCAAAAATTGGATTATTATCAGTAAATAGTTCAAATCCTCTTTTTTCTCCATCAAACTGATCACTAAAGTCATCAATAGTTAATACTCTATTTCCAATAAACTCCTGATATTGTGCAAGGAATGGTAAGTTAAATAGAATTTCATTAGATACCAACTTTCCACTAACATCAATACTTTTTTCTCTTCCAATATCAAAGTCTCTAACGGTATTGACATCAACAACATTCGTCAGATCAGAAATTGCAATAACACTATTCAAGTCTTGAGATGTTTGAATACCAGTTATAGTTGGATCATAAGAGTCGATAATCAACTCACTAAACTTTTTAAATCCAGCAGTATGGTTAAGATTACTTACAATAGGATTCCAATTCTCATATGATATGGAAGATCTAACTGAGTATGAGAAATATTGATAATAATCATTATCATGCATTCTTTGGAAGAATCTATTCAATTTACCAGTATCCTTTAACCACCCCTTTCTAGTGATACTGTTTGATCCAATCAAATACTTTGAACTTATACCATCAACGGAAGAAATTAGACCCTTGTTTTGAGA
>Ga0222719_10000044_pt1 | contig 111869 bp, 105 predicted proteins | sample C33_34DmetaG_FD_165039 | JGI IMG/M metagenome (GOLD analysis project Ga0222719, IMG submission 165039) | Estuarine water microbial communities from San Francisco Bay, California, United States - C33_34D | ecosystem: Environmental > Aquatic > Marine > Unclassified | place: USA: California... | reverse complement strand
TAATTGGCTTACCCTCCGGTATTACTACTTTCCAAGCGGCTTAAATATTAAAATTAACTTAGGTAGTAACGTCATAGATCCTAGTAAAGCTGCCAACATAGCAAGAGCAGTGAGAAGCCCGAAATATACGGATGGTATAAAGTTAGATAATGCCAAAATCGAGAAGCCCATAATTATAGTAATTGCTGTATAAAATAATGCGCGACCGATACTTGCGTGTGCTCGATGCATCGACGCCACATAATCACGATCAACTTCAAATTCTCGTTTGAATCTAGTTATATAATGAATAGCATGGTCAACCCCAATTCCAACTGTAATTGCTGCAATTGTAATCGTCATCATATCAAGGGGTATTCCTGCTATACCCATACCTCCTAGAACGACACCTGCAGCTAAAAAGTTTGGTGTAATAGCAATAAGAGATATAGATATTGACCGGAATAAGATCATGAACATAGTCATTATTCCGAGAAATACGGTACCCATTGTCATGATCTGTGAATGAAATAAGCTTTGTAGCATATTATTATATAGAACCAATATGCCTGTGAAGTTAACCTGTTCTTCTGTAAAGCCAGCATCATTTGTAGCATACGAGCGAATTCTCTCTAAAAGCTCTTGCCTATTGAGCTCCCCTTGAGTTTCGTTTACCCGCATAGTGATTCTTGCCTGGTTATTTTTTTCATCTATGTAAGGATCTAGTAAAAGCTCTTTATTTTCTTGAGAGAGCATTAAAGACATAAAGGCGAGCTCAAGATCGTTAAGCTTATGGCCGGAAAGATCAGATGCGACATCTGTTACTGTAACTAATGAGTCAACCTTACCAATCTCTGGTAGTGATTCTAAGTAAAGGTGTATTTTGCGGATATCTTCTATACCGGCACTAGTTAACCAGTAACTATCTTCAACAACATCCACCTGCGTCACTCCAATAATATTGCTATCAGCGAAAGAATCAGTTGACTCTGTGAGCTCTTCATCTTCATACATTCCAGCAAATGGATCATAAGCTTCTTTATTCTCGGAAACAGGAGCATTCTCTTCATCTTCATACATTCCAGCAAATGGGTCATAAGCTTCTTCATCTTTCGAAATATCCTCCTCACCGCTATTTTCGTATGCCCCACCAAATGGGTCTCCATATGGATCATCAGCAGCGGAAGGACTAGAATCGCCACTCGTAGCCATTATTTCATCAAAGCTTAAAGAGCCATCGTCCTCTGCTGGCGGGGCGTTTAAAATAATCTCTAGAGGTGTAGTTCCACCTAATTTTTCATCAATTAATGCTAGGCCTTGATGTATTTCTGTATGGGACCGAAAATAGTCTATGAAACGATTTTCGACTTGCAGTTGGGATATTCCCCATGCACTAGCGATTCCGGCGATTAGAGCTAGGGATAATACTACTCCTCCAAATTTTTCAGTAAAATTTGAAAAACGAAGCGTGAAGCTAGCAGAATTGTCCCCTGAGTCAGTATTTTTTGCTTTACCTAGTATAATCATTCCTGCTGGAATAATTATAAATGCAAGAAACAATGCTAAGATAATTCCCATTGTCATCATCCAACCAAAATCAATAACTGGTCGAATATCACTTACAACCAGCGAAACGAAAGCAACTACAGTAGTTAAAACTGTATAAACACAAGGTAGAATCATATATCGAACAGTATCACGCACTAGATCAAGCTGAGATCTATCAGGACCATCTCTTAATAGCTCTCTGTAGCGAACAATTAAGTGGATTGTTAGGGCGAGTGTTATTATTAGTAACAACGATACAAAGTTTGAGGATATAACGGTTAGCCTCCAATCAATCCAACTTAGATATCCAAGAATTATCTCTACAGCTAAAATACATGTAATTAATGGAAGTACAACCCAGCGGAGCTGCCTAAATATTAATGCTAAGGTTGCAATTATGAATAATAATATTCCAGCTCCAAAAATTTTTAGATCGCTCTTGATAAAATCAACCATATCAGCGGTGATCATACTGGGACCACCAAGGAATACTTGCGCATCCCCTTTAAATTTCGACATTCTTTCGCGGATATCAGCAACTCTTTCGCGCTCTTCCGCAGCACGCAGAGTTCGGTAATCAAGAAACTTTTTGCTTACATTCTCTAATTCAAGAGCTTCTTCAGGCGTTAAGCCATCTGTATCTCTTTTGATTCTCAACGTATCTCGAGCATTGACAAGAGATAAATATTCATTGTCTAGCTTCATTGTGGCAAGTATTGCTGTAGTTTGCCCATCTTTACTCAAGATGAGATCTTTATAGATTGGACTCTCAAGAAACTCTTTACGGACCATATCTCTATCAATATTTGCTAAAGATAAAGTCCTTGGTGGTTCTTTGAGCTGGGATACAGTAATTTTTGGACTATATAATAACGGTACATTCATCATAGACAGCACACTAGCTACACCATCTACTTTTTCCAATTCTTTATGCATTTCATCAAGGGTTTGGAGTGATTTATCATCAAATAAATCGCCTGTATAAGGGGTATAAGTTACTACAAGAAAGTCACTGCTTCCATATTTTTTGAGTGATTCACGATAATATGCAAGGGCTGTATCGTTCTCTAAGGTTAGTGAATCTGCAGAAGCATCTAGCTTAAAATTAGGAAGACCAAACGCCATGGCAATAGCAATTAATATTACAAATGTAATTGAAGTAATAGGACGAAGTAAAATTGAATTTTCATAGATTTCTAACAACCTTTTAGACATCTGATTATCCTTTTATTTTAATAAATAAGTTATACATTATGACAGAAACGGAGATTAGAGCACCACTCTGATATTTTATATATATCAACATAGAATAAAATTCCCCATTATTGAAAAAAATAATAATTTTTTTCGGTTTAGAGTCACATCTTTGTTTTATATTAGCTCAAAATGTTAAGGTTATATTCCTACAATTTATAAGATTCTTTAACTTTCTTCTTCACTGGGATGTTAGCCAATTTTTTGTATACAGGTACACCGTTTTCATAGGGCGGGTAGTTCTCCCCCTGTATAAGAGGGGAGAGGTAATCAATCCCTTCCTGCGTTACACCATATCCATCAGCAGTAATATAATTCTTTGGCATCTTTTTTTCTTGATTTGCAACATCAGTCAAATCTGCTTCTCCCAAACTCCAGGAGTAAACACTATCTTCTTTCCGTTCAATGGTAACCATCACGGAGTTTTTCCCTGTAAGAGCATATTCAACTGCTGTACGACCTACAGCATAAGCTTGAGCAACATCTGTAGCAGATGCAATATGCCTTGCAGATCGTTGTAAATAGTCTGCAAGAGCCCAGTGATATTTATAACCTAGAGAGCTTTTGATCATATTTGCAAGTGTTGGAGCCAACCCTCCAAGTTGATGATGTCCAAATGCATCTTTATTTGTTGAACCTGAAATGAACTTACCATCTAAGTATTTTGTGCCCTCTGATGCGACTACTACGCAGTACCCTTCTTTTAATACAGTCTTCTCTACTTTATCAAGAAAACTTTGACCTGAAAAAGGCACCTCAGGAAATAGGATGATATGAGGAGGATCTCCAGCTTTTTCTGCTGCAAGTGCACTTGCAGCAGCAATCCAACCAGCATGTCTGCCCATAACCTCAAGAATAAATACCTTAGTTGAAGTCTCACACATTGATGCTATATCTAAGCTTGCTTCCTTGGTCGATACGGCAATATATTTAGCAACAGAACCAAAACCAGGACAATTATCAGTTAATGGCAGATCATTATCGACAGTTTTTGGTATATGTATGGCCTGAATTGGGAAACCCATTTGCTTTGATATTTGCGACACTTTAAGACAAGTATCAGCAGAATCACCGCCACCATTATAAAAAAAATATCCAATATTATGCGCCTTAAAAACCTTGATGAGCCTCTCATACTCAGCTTTGCTATCTTTGAAATTTTTGAGTTTGTAGCGACATGACCCGAAAGCTCCCGCCGGGGTGTTCAGTAAGCTAGCTATTGCTTCATCAGATTCTTTATTAGTATCAATTAATTCCTCTCGTAAAGCTCCCAGAATTCCATTACGACCAGCATAAACATTGCCGATTTTATCTGCATTTTCACGAGCAGCCTCTATAAGACCACAAGCAGTAGCATTAATTACCGCAGTTACTCCGCCCGACTGGGCGTAAAATGCATTTTTCTTTTGTATGGTGCTATTGGACATAGTTTTTACTCGTTAGTAAGTCTTAATCAGAACCTGAGTAATGATACTTTAAAGTTAGAGTATGTTGCATGTTTTATGAGGTTTATTTGTAATTCTTATAATTTAATCTATGCACGGAGAGAATTTTTCTTCATCGAGACTTGCATGAAGTTAAAATTCAGTTATGTTGATCTATATACTTTTAAATTATTGATAGGGCGGTTGCCATATAATGCATATACATATTTTAGGAATCTGTGGAACTTTTATGGGTTCTTTAGCGCAGCTCGCTAAAACGCTAGGTCACGAAGTTTCTGGAAGTGATACTGATATATATCCTCCAATGAGCGTTCAACTCAAGCAGTCAAAAGTTAATCTGACCGAGGGGTATAGTGATCTTTCACAATTTACCCCTACCCCGGATATCGTAGTTATAGGTAATGCTTTATCTCGCGGAAATCCTGCAGTAGAGTATGTACTAAGGAATAATTTGAAATATACATCCGGTCCTCAGTGGCTACATGACCATGTGCTTCATGACAAATGGACGTTGGCTGTTGCTGGCACTCATGGTAAAACTTCAACATCAGGTATGCTTGCATGGATTCTTGAGTATGCTGAAATGAATCCTGGATTTCTTATTGGTGGAATACCAAATAATTTTAATGTATCGGCTCGGATAGGAGACTCTAAATTTTTTGTCGTTGAGGCAGATGAGTACGACACTGCTTTTTTTGATAAGCGTTCAAAATTTATCCATTATCACCCTCAGACTGTTATATTGAATAACCTAGAATTTGATCACGCGGATATCTTCAAAGATATTGCGGCTATTCAAGTCCAATTCCACAATTTGATAAGGACAGTTCCAAATACAGGTTTGCTTATCACACCGTCAGATGATTTGAATTTAAATGAAGTAATTGATCAAGGATGTTGGTCGAATCTCGAATATATTGGCAAAGGAAAGGACTGGGATTTAGAATTTATGGATAAAAGCTGCTCAACATTTTCTATTCTCTATAAAGGGAAAATTAAAGGATCTGTTTCTTGGACACAAACTGGAAATCATAATGCCAGAAACGGTTTAGCTGCTATTGCAGCTGCCAATAATATCGGAATTGAACCAGGACTAGCCTGTAAAGCATTATGTAGTTTTCTCGGAGTAAAGCGTCGTATGGAGAAGATATTCGAGGTAGATGGAATCACTGTATATGACGATTTTGCCCATCATCCTACCGCTATTAGTGCGACGATTGAGGGTGTGCGATCCAATGTGGGTACTGAAAAAATTATTGCTATTATAGAACCTAGATCAAATACAATGAAAATTGGTATTCATAAAAATGAGATAATCGAAGCTATTAAGTTGGCAGATGAGGTTTTGTGGTATGAGCCAGAGGAAGTTAGTTGGTCCATGCAGGATATCTCTCATCAAAGCGCTACTAAAATAAGCATTTTCGATGATATTGACCAACTTGCTCTCGGAGCGTCAAAGAGTATAAGTGGATCAACTCATATCATTATAATGAGTAATGGTTCTTTTGAAGAGCTTCATATTAAACTGATTGATGAAATTAAAAAAAATTTAGTAACATAAAAGGTTTTTATCAGGAGAGTCATGATGTCTAAGTTCCAGCGTTCTATAACATTAGCGATGACAGGCGCTTCAGGTGCTCAATATGGATTGAGATTACTTGAGTGTTTGATTCAAAAAGGCCTTAAGGTACAGTTTTTAATTTCTGATGCAGCGCGTATCGTAGTGGCATCAGAAACAGATCTAGATTTACCTGATGACTCAAAACTTGAAGAATTTTTGACTTTAAATTTTGACGCAGAACCAGGTCAAATTGTAGTAAGTACCTCTAGGGACTGGTTTTCATCTGTAGCTTCAGGATCTGCTGCACCTCAGTCTATGGTAATATGCCCAGCAAGTGGAGCTACTATGTCTGCAATTGCTTCTGGAGCAAGTAATAATTTAATTGAAAGAGCAGCGGATGTAGCTATAAAAGAAAAATACCAGTTAGTTGTTGTACCGAGAGAAACTCCATTATCAGAAATTCATTTAGAAAATATGCTGAAATTAGCTCGCTTGGGAGCTACGATTTTGCCTGCTACACCTGGTTTTTATCATGATCCAGAAACAATAAGCGATCTAGTTGACTTTATTGTCGCTAGAGTTCTTGATCATTTGGACATCAGTCAAGATATTGTTCCCCGATGGGGTGATGATACCCGAAATTTCGAGCACTAAAACTGCTGACCAACTTTTTCTTGGATCCATTTCGATATAGCTGATATTTCTTCCAGGCATACGCTGTGATCCATTAAGAAAGATTTATATTCCGGTTCTAATCCTAGGTCTATCAGCTTTTTTAAACTACTTTTTGCTTGGTCTTCTGAAATAACAGTATCATAGATACCGTGAAAAAATTGTATTGGTAGACTCTGGTTTGCAGGTGCAATATTGATTGATTCGATAGCCACGAAATATGTAGACATAGCTAAAATACCAGATAAACTTTTTGGGTAAGTCAACCCAGCTTGAAGAGCAACGGCCCCCCCTTGTGAGAATCCAGCGATAATAATATTTTCACTATCGACACCTTTTTCTAGCTCTCTATCAATTAAAGAGTGGATTTTATTTGCAGAACTTATGAGTTGAGATTCATTGATTTTTCTTACAGAGTTCATCTCTAAAATATCATACCAAGCTGGCATTAAAATTCCGCCATTAACGCTAACTGGAATTTTTGGTGCTTCAGGAAAAATGAATCTAATTTGGTGAGTTGAAGGTAGCCGAAGTTCGGCAATAATAGGCTCAAAATCCGAGCCATCTGCCCCTAATCCATGTAACCATATGACTGTTGAATTAGCTTTTTTTGAAGGTTCGACTTCAATTTTATCAAAAAAATTCATAATATAAGTTTACAATATCTGATCTTCTAGAAAGTATAGTTAATTAAAAAGGTAAATACCTCAGTGTATTACTACTATTATGATACCAATTTTATATTCTTTTCGTCGCTGTCCGTTCGCAATTAGAGCAAGAATGGCTCTATTCTATTCAGGAATAAAAGTTGAGATAAAAGAAGTTCTACTTAAAGATAAACCTCCCATTATGTTGAGTTTGTCCCCAAAAGGTACTGTACCCGTGTTGATTTCCTCTGATGGAACAGTATTGGATGAAAGTTATCAGATTATGCTGTGGGCAATAAATATAAGTGACCCTGACCACTGGTATCCTTCCTGTATGTCTAAAGAGATAGATGATCTTGTTTATAAAAATGATCATGAGTTTAAATCAACTTTAGATAAATATAAGTACTCAGATAGGCATCCGAGTAAATCCAAAACTTATTATAGGATACAAGGCGAATATTTTTTAATTTTTTTAGAAAAAAAATTAAAATCAAATAATTATTTATTAGGCGACAAAATCAGCCTAGCTGATATAGCAATTTTTCCATTCATTAGGCAGTTTGCTTTTGTCGATATTGATTGGTTTGAGTCCAGCCGATATTTAAAATTAAGGGAGTGGCTTAATACCATCTTAGATTCAAAAATTTTCAATGCAGTGATGAATAAAATTAAATGAAGACTTACATAATATTTTTTACGGTAAAAAATTATGAAAAAGTATGTTCTTTAGTAGGAAATTCTTTCGATCTTACTTGCTTGCTGTATAATTTAAGCGCACTTTCAATATCTCCAGTGCCATTTAAAAAGTTTTTCGAAAAACTAGGTATCCGAGGAGATAAACCTAGAATATCGTAAATAACTAAAACTTGTCCGTCAGTATCAACACCAGCACCAATACCTATAACTGGTATTCGAACTTTTTGTGTTATTTTTTGAGCTAATTTTGCAGGCACACATTCCAGAACCAGTAAGTCAATTCCAGCCTTTTCTAAATTCAATGCATCTTCATAAATTCGTGTTGCACTCTGCTTGGTTCGTCCTTGCACTTTATTTCCACTCATTTTATTTACTGATTGTGGCGTAAGACCTAGATGGCCACAAACAGGAATTCCGCGCTCGCAAAGCATTTGAACTGTTGTGTTTAACCAAGAACCTCCCTCAATTTTAACCATATTAGCTCCAGCCCTCATGAGCATTGCAGAATTATTAAGTGCTTGACGCTCATGAGAGAATGCCATGAATGGAAGGTCAGTGATTATAAACGTGTTTCCGCTACCACGACGAACAGCTTGAGTATGATAAATCATGTCATTTATCGTTGTTGGGATAGTGCTGTCGTGCCCTTGGATTACGTTGCCAAGTGAGTCCCCTACTAATATGACATCAATACCTGCATTATTAGCTAGCCTAGAAAATGAGGCATCGTAAGCAGTTATTACAGGAAATTTTTCACCACTTTTCTTTTTTTCATTTAGGGTTTTTATGGTAATCATAACCATGCCTCAATTCTATTTATATTTATCAGTCAATTATAAGGAAGAGCGAGCATTATAGTAATGTCGGCCCGATACTACATTTAGCATATAATCGAGTAGCCCTTGGTAATCCCGATCGTTATTTGCAAGATCTATTTCTGTAGCATTTACTATTAATAATGGAGCATGATCATAATAATAAAAAAAGTCTGTATAAGCTTCGTTTAATCGACGTAAATAATCACTATTAATTGATTGCTCATAATGAATCGCTCTTTTTTGAACACGACTTAATAGTGTGTCTGTTGGAGCTTGAAGGTAAATTACTAAGTCAGGTTTCGGAATATCGATAATCAGTTGTTTATATACAGTCTGATAGAGCTTTAATTCCTCATTATCAAGTGTAGTTTGCGCAAACAGCTGATCTTTTTCCATAAGAAAATCTGAAACTTGTACTTTTTGAAACATATCACTTTGACGTATCTCTTGAATTTTACGTGCACGTTGAAACAAAAAATATAACTGGGTCGGTAGGGCACCTGTTTTTTGATCTTGATAAAATCTCTCTAAAAAAGGGTTTTCTTCTGGCTGCTCTAAAAGAGTTTCACAACTAAAAGTATTAGCTAATCTTTTTGCTAGCGTTGTTTTCCCTACACCAATAGGACCCTCTACAGCAATGAACTGAGGAGACTTCCCTTTCTTAATAATTAATTTTTTATCATCAACCAATTTTTTCAACAATATCTCCTGGTAAGATCGGAACGACTTCCTTCAGCTGACTATTTTCCAATAGTGAGCTTAAAATGCTTCCATCTGGAAGAACTAAATCCGGCTCTATATCCGCAAGTGGAGTTAATACAAAATTCCTAATTTTCATTTCTGGGTGGGGTATCGTGAGCGTCTTTGTATTCACGTTTCTGGATCCATATAACAAGATATCTAGATCAAGTGTTCGAGGCCCCCAACGCACATTTCTTATTCTACCATGCACATCTTCTATCTCATGTAATTTTTTTAATAATTGATTTGGCGATAATCTAGTTGATATTTTGATGACACTATTAACATACTTTGATTGATTTTTTGGCCCCACAGGATCACTCAAATAGCAGCCAGATATAGCTTTAATACATATATTATCTGCTATTTTTAATTTATCTATAGCACTTTTAACCTGTTGAAATGGATTATTTAAGTTGCTACCAACTGAAATATAAGCGATTTCAGTCATAAGTTATTTTTTTTAGGAAGTTTCATTGATTTGCTCGTGGTAAACTTAATTGTTTTAATCATCTCTTCTCGAGTGGTATCATTGGAATCTTGAAAAACTGTCCACCATAGACCAAGTCCAGGCTCAATTTCACCAGAATCCTCCCTTAATAGTAAGAAATCGTACCCTGCTCGAAATCGTTTATTTTCCATCAATTTGAGCGCTTGATTTCCAGCACGACGTGGAAGACGTGATTGAATTTGCCATATTTCTTTCATGGGCAAAGTAAATCTGCGTGGTATAGCTATTCTTTTACATTGCTTATGAATTACTTTTTCTGCGTTGTCATTAAAAAAAAAGGAATTATTTTTTTTAGACTTATTTTGTTTTTTTTCACTTTCTTTTAAGACTGGCCAGAGTAGTGCTGCAAAAAGAAAAGCTGGGGTAACTCTTTGTTTCTTGCGAATACGCTTATCAGTATTTATTAGTGCTCGCTCGATGAATTTAAGATAATAAGTGGAGTCAAAGAGTAAAGCTTTTTCAGTGTCTGGAAATAGGATTTCAAATAAACCATATTCACGCAATGCGCCAAAGCTTGCTAAGGCATTGCCATTCATGAATAACTTAAGAACTTCATCAAACAATCTTGCCGGAGGAATATCAGCTAGTAATGAACGTGATTTATAAATAGCTTTTGAAGATTGATCTTCAATTGAAAAACCAAGTTTAGCACTAAATCTTAACGCCCTGAGCATTCTGACAGGATCTTCTCTGTATCTTTGAGAGGGGCCTCCAATTACTCGTATCAGTCGTTTATCTATATCTTCTAAACCTTTTGTATAATCAGTTATCTCATTTTCTATTGGGCAGTAATAAAGCGCATTCATAGTGAAATCACGACGGACCGCATCATCTGCAATTGAACCAAAAATATTATCACGAAGTAACATCCCTTTTGATGAAAGCTGAGATTTAGATAATTCATTTTTAATTTCAGTGCGTTGTGCACGAAATGTTGTTACTTCAATCATTTCTGATCCGACACGCACGTGAACGATTTGAAACCTACGACCTATGATTCTAGATCGACTGAAAAGCACTCTAACTTGCTCTGGTGTTGCGTCAGTTGCTACATCAAAATCTTTTGGCTCCATGCCCATTAATAAGTCACGAACGCAGCCACCGACTATGTAGGATTCATAACCCCTTAACCGCAATTTTTCTACAACTGTTATAGCGTTATTGCTAATTTTTTTTTGATCAAGAACACTGTTTGCTGGGCTGATTATAACTGGCTCAACTAAAGTTTTTGAATTGTAAGGTTTGAAAATTTTTGAAATACTTTTTAGCATTTTATTAATTTTAATTATAAGCCCCTAAAAAATATTTTATATGAAAAACATGTTTAATAAAATTTTTACTTTAGCATATTGAGTTAAAAAAAACTCTTATGTCTTGAGAGAGTTAAATAACTGTTTTTTTTCTGCACAGGTGATGTTATTTCTTTGCCAATTGCTTATTGCCCACGTTAAAATCTGATCAGGGCTTTTGCTTTTTGATAGAGACGCAGGCACCTTTAAACCTAACCAATTTATTGCATTTATAAGATTTCTTTGAGCTGAACTATAGTCTAGAGATACCGCTAAATTTTGCTTACTAAGCTTCACCCCGTTATCATCTATTGCTATCGGGATATGACCATAAACTGGTGTGCTTAATCCTAGTAACCTCTGTAGGTAGATTTGACTAGGTGTGACACTTAGCAAGTCACCCCCTCGAAAAATATGAGTTATTTGCTGAAAAGCATCGTCAACAACTACAGCGAGGTTGTAAGAAAATAATTTTTCTTTTCGATAAAGCACCATATCACCAGCATCTTTTTTAATTAGCTGGCTTTGGTTCCCTTGAAATAAATCATTGAACTCTACTTTATTATTATCTTTTACTTTTAATCTTAAAGAATACAAACTAGTAGTGTCTTCAGGTTGACATGGATAGCTATGAGTAGTTACGCCAGCCTGTAATCTCTTACGACTGCAGTAACATCGGAAAACTAAATCGTCACCTTGTAACTTTTTTATTGCAGATAGGTATGCGTTATTGCGCTGACTTTGGAATAAAACTTCTTTATCCCAATGTAATCCATGCTCTTGGAGTTGTTGAAGTATTTTTTTAGTTGAGCCTTTGGATTCCCTTGGGGGATCTATATCATCAATTCTCACCAACCACAGGCCATGATTTGCTTTTGCATCAATATAGCTCGCAAGAGCACTCACTAGAGATCCAAAGTGGAGAGGACCTGTCGGAGATGGTGCGAACCTTCCAATATATTTAGAATTAGAGTTCTTCAGAGATCCCTTTCTCATAATTGGAGTGTAATATCGTAATGGAGACTATCAAGCATTCAACCTCCTGTCAGTTGTCTTTCCTTGATTTCATCCAGCGTTTTGCAATCAACACATAAGTCTGCGGTTGGTCTAGCCTCTAATCTGCGAATACCTATTTCAACTCCACATTGATCACAAAATCCATAGTCTTTGGCTTCGATGCGCTCAATAGTAGAATCAATTTTCTTAATGAGCTTCCTTTCTCTGTCCCTGGTTCTCAGTTCTAAGCTAAACTCTTCTTCTTGGGTAGCCCTATCAGCTGGATCCGGGAAATTTGCAGCCTCATCTTTCATATGAGTAACCGTTCTATCTACCTCTTCCATTAACTCTTTCTTCCAAGTGCTAAGTATTACTTTAAAGTGAGCTTCTTGCGCACCACTCATGTACTCTTCACCTTTTTTTTCCACATAAGGAGCGAGACCATGAAGAGGATTTACTAATAATGTTTCTGCTTTATTTGGCATGAATTTAAACTCGATAAATTTTGAGGATACGGTTTATAGTGCTATAAAGTATTTTTTTCAAGTAAAATCTTACATTTCATTAAATTTATTACGATTGATTGTATTTACCTAGGTTAGTATATATTTTACTTTTGTATTTGATTTACAGAGTTTTTTGAAAGCTTTTAGGCTATATATGAATTTTTCCCCCCGTTTAGAGCAAGCTTATATATTAAGACGCTATAAGAGATTTTTCGTTGACATAGAGCTATTAGATGGCACAACTCTGACAGTCCATTGCCCAAATACCGGCTCAATGACTAATTGTTGGACTCAGGGTAACCAGTGTTGGTTTTCACGAACTGACAACCCAAATCGTAAGCTTCCTGGCACTCTTGAGCTTACAAAAACTACTGATGGATATTTATGCGGTGTAAATACCCAGCATCCAAATAATTTAGTAGTGGAGGCTATCGAGAATGGGATAATTAATGAGTTACAAGGTTATGAAAACATATATAGGGAGGTGAAGTATGGAGCTGAAAAAAGCCGCATCGATATATTATTAACAGATGGTGAAAAAGACTGTTATGTCGAAGTAAAAAATATGACCTTTAATTTAGGCAATGGCCATATGGTTTTTCCTGATGCAAAAACCACGAGGGGTGTGAAGCATTTACGTGAATTAATGAAGATGGTACAACAAGGATCCCGTTCAGTAATTGTATTTTGCGTTCAACATTCAGGAGCCTGTACTACAGGTTTGGCTAAAAATATTGATCCTCTATATGTTGAAAATATGAGAAATGCAATTAATGCGGGAGTTGAAGTAGTTTCTTATGGTTGTAGTATGTCACCAGAAAAAATAAAAATAGAAAAAAGATTACCATTTATTTTTGATTAATGTTTATCTATATTTTGTGCTTAAGTTTTCTTCTATTTCTGACAGCTGTTTCTTAATGTCCTCTAACTGTTCCTGTGTGCGGTTTAAGATTGATACCTGCGCATCAAATTCGTCTCGAGAGACCAAATCTAACTTATCAAAAGTAGTTTGTGCTGCTGAGCGCATTTTTTGTTGAATTTCTTTATTTAGAGATTCGGCACCCGGAGCAATTACACTATTAAATTGGTTTACAAACTTTTCAAGTAATTCATTTTTTTTCATTTAATTTTCTCCAGCAAAATTATACGTCTATTACTATTTTAAATTTGTGTATGACTTGCATCTAATCTTTATCAACAATAAAAAATAATTTAACCAACTAAGCAAAATATTTGCAAATAAAATGGAAAGCTAAGAAATATCAGTTTGGTGCAATTTTATATAAAGGGGTAGTAAACCAGCACTACTATAGCGCATATTTTCTATATATCAACCATTAAATATAATAAAATCAATAACTTAAAAAGTTGGCACGAAAAATGCATTATATATATTGAGAGATTTTTTAATTTAACTTTATCGGAGAAAAAACATGCATACATTTAAAAAGTTACTTTCAGTCGCGTTATTAGCCACAGCTATACCAATCACTACCCAGGCTTACGAAACATCTGGAAATGTAACATTGGCTACTGACTATAAATTTCGTGGTATTTCACAAAACGCAACTTCGCCAGCAATACAGGGTGGATTCGATATTGCTTTTGATAACGGTTTCTATGCGGGAATTTGGGGTTCTAATGTTGATTTTGAACTAACAGGAAGCGCAAATCCATCTATGGAATTAGATTACTACGGTGGTTTTGCTGGTAATTTTACAGAAGATCTTTCTTTTGATGTGGGTGTTCTCTACTACGACTACCCAACATCTTCAGAAACAAATTTTACCGACGGAATTACATATGACAAAGATAGAGACCTTGATTACGCAGAGATATACGGTAGCCTCGGTTACAAGGATTTTACTGTAGGATTTGCTTATTCTGATGACTATTGGCAAGAAACAGGTGAATTTGCCTATTACTACATAGATTATAGTTTTGGTCTATTCACTCTTCCAAGTGATATTGCATTAGATTTTCATGTTGGTTTTAACGATTTTGAAAATTCTAGTGATGACTCCAATCCTAAAGATGCCAATGAAGCATTCCTATCAGATGGTGAGGATAGCTATACCGACTTCTCGGTTACTTTCAGTAAATCTATTGCTGGATTAGATTTTGCCTTAAGTTTTGTTGACACAGATTTGGATGAAGATGAATGTTGGGGTACTGACTGGTGTGACAGTTCAGCAATATTTTCAATCAGTAAAAGTATGTAACTGCACAAGGATATTTTTGAGAAACCAAAAATATCCTTTTTTTTAAAAGGAGAAGAATAATGAAAATGATTACAGCAGTTATTAAGCCCTTCAAACTAGATGATGTGCGCGAGGCATTATCAAATCTTGGTGTGCAGGGAATTACAGTATCAGAAGTTAAGGGTTTTGGTCGTCAAAAAGGCCACACAGAACTTTATCGCGGCGCTGAATACGTTGTTGATTTTTTACCTAAAGTAAAAATTGAAGCAGCTATATCTGATGAAATGGTTGAAGAGGCGATAGATATTATAACTACCTCCGCAAATACAGGAAAAATAGGCGACGGAAAAATATTTATTACTAGTATTGAAGAGGCTGTGCGTATTCGTACTGGCGAAACTGGTGCGGAAGCACTCTAAAATAGGAGAGAAACAATGAGTCCTGAATTAATCGAAGTAAAATATGCACTAGATACCTTCTATTTTCTTATATGTGGTGTGCTAGTGATGTGGATGGCTGCGGGCTTTACTATGCTCGAGTCTGGCTTGGTGCGTACTAAAAGTACTACCGAAATTTTAACAAAAAATGTAGCTTTATATTCTATTGCATGTGTTATGTATTTAGTGATGGGGTACGCAATAATGTACGGCGGTAGTAGTGGAGGCTATCTTCCGGATGTGTGGTTTGGGAATATTATTTCTAATTCTTCAGCTGAAGAGGTTATAGCTAGTAATGGTGACACATACTATTCGGGTGCATCTGATTTTTTCTTTCAGGTAGTTTTTGTGGCAACCGCAATGTCTATAGTATCTGGTGCTGTAGCTGAGCGTATGAAATTATGGTCATTTTTACTGTTTACAGTAATTCTGACAGGATTTATCTACCCCATGCAAGGAATGTGGAAATGGGGTGGTGGATTTCTTGATGCTGCAGGCTTCCAAGATTTTGCAGGCTCAGGCGTCGTACATCTTTGCGGTGCGACTGCAGCTATAGCAGGTGTGATTTTGCTTGGTGCAAGAAAAGGTAAATATACTGATGATGGTAAGGTGAATGCAATCCCTGGATCTAATTTACCCCTGGCTGCAATAGGTATGTTTATTTTATGGATGGGCTGGTTTGGTTTCAATGGAGGCTCCGAGCTTAAAGTATCAGATGTTGGGGAAGCAAACGCTGTAGCTGATATATTTGTAAATACTAACGCTGCAGCCGCGGCTGGTTTGCTAACAGCTCTTGTTACTTCACAGTTTTTGTTTGGTAAGGCAGATTTAACAATGGCAATAAATGGAGCATTAGCTGGCCTTGTTGCAATCACAGCTGAGCCACTTGCGTGGACTGCAGGTTACGCATCAATTATCGGAGCTATCGGTGGAGTCCTTGTTGTTTTCTCAATACTTGCCATGGATAAAATAAAAATTGATGATCCAGTAGGTGCTATATCCGTCCATGGTGTCGTTGGTATTTGGGGCCTTTTAGCCGTATGTTTGTCCGGGAATGAGGATGCCACACTCATGGGCCAACTAACGGGCATCGTAGTAATTTTCGCTTGGACTTTTGTCACTAGTATGATTGCCTGGTTCATCATTAAGAGCATTATAGGTATTCGAGTGACTGAGCAAGCAGAGGCAGATGGTGTGGATGTAAGTGAATGTGGCCTGGCTGCATATCCTGAGTTTACTAAATAAATATATAAATTATTTTCACTTAAGCTTCAAAGGGGGATTATATCCCCCTTTTTTTTATTATTAATTTAAGTATTTCAGTTATGCAGATAAACTTTTTGAGTTATTTAATTAATAATCTTATACTTATAAACAAGATATTGAATAGAATTTTCAGATTATCATATGAACTATAGAGCGCTTATCTTGCAATAATTGCAACAAGCAAACAAGCAAACAAGGATTACCAGGATACTTATATGAAACTCATTACTGCAGTTATAAAGCCCTTTAAGTTAGATGATGTTCGCGGTGTACTAGCTGATATTGGTGTACAAGGTATGACAGTCTCCGAAGTAAAAGGGTTTGGCCGACAAAAAGGCCATACAGAATTATATAGGGGTGCAGAGTACGTTGTTGATTTTTTACCTAAAATAAGGTTAGAAATAGCTGTTGAAGACAATCAAGTTGATTCCGTTATTGAATCCATTTCTAAGTCGGCACATACAGGAAAAATTGGTGATGGAAAGATCTTTGTCACCACACTTGAAGAGGTTATTCGTATACGTACAGGTGAAACTGGTAACGACGCTCTATAGTAAGCTCCCTTGTAGCTAATTATTTTTTTTTGAAGCACGTGGGTGAGCTTCATCATAAACTTTTGCAAGATGTTGGAAATCTAGGTGAGTATATATTTGAGTTGTTGAAATATTTTGATGACCAAGTAACTCCTGCACTGCCCGTAAATCTCCACTTGATTCTAACATATGGCTTGCAAAAGAATGTCTGAGCATATGCGGATGAATCTTACCTTGCATACCCTGACGTATTGAGATTTTTTTTAAACGATCCTGAATACTTCTTGACGAAAGTCTTTTGCCATATATGCTTAAAAACATCGCTGATGACTCAGTTGCAATTTTATTCTGTCTGCATTGTAACCAAATTTTTAGTGCATCTATAGCTTGTCTTCCTACTGGAAGCGACCTAGTTTTACTACCTTTCCCTATTACTCTAACGGAACGTTCCTTTAAGTCTAAGTCAGTCAAGTTCAACCCTGATAGCTCAGCGAGTCGTAAGCCTGACGAATATAATAATTCGATAATAGCGTGATCTCGATAGTCAATCCAATTTGTAGTTGTGAATGAAAGAAGCTTTTTTGCTTGATCTACATCTAATGTTCTAGGTAATTTTTTTGGTGATTTTGGTGCAGTTAAACCATTCGCAGGATTTTTATCGAACCATTGATTTTTCATACCATAGTTAAAAAAAGTACGTAGCGAAGATAGCCATCTTTGAATACTTTTTCCACCTAGACCGCTTTTATGCAGATACGATAAGCATGCTCTTATATCGTGAGTAGTTATATTCTCAAGCAGTAGCTCGGATTCTGCACACCAAATAGCCAGCTTCTCTAGATCACGTCGGTAGCTGATAGTAGTATGACCAGAGAGCCGACGCTCTGTGCGTAAATGTTCTTCGAATTCTTTTATTCTTTCTTTCATATCAGCACTCATAGCTTGATAAATTTATAATCTAGGAAACATTTTAGGAATCAATCCATTCAAAACTTTAGTGATATGACTAAAAAAAATTGTATCCAAAATACTATTATAATAATTTGGATTTGAGTTTCCGATTGCAAGGATGCCAATGAGTGTATTATTAAAGAGTCTCACTGCAGCAGCAGATTTTACTTTTCTTTTTTTATTCCCAAATAAAAAATCAAGCTCAATTCGATCTGATATACCTGAGAGCGGCTCTTCTTTTTTAAGTAATCTGCCAACACTGTCTTCTGCTTCTCTAATAGAAACAATTTTTGTATGGGCATTTGCTTCTATCTTATAATTATCAAATAAAATGAGCTGATGAAATTCAACCTGAAAATCTCTACTGAGGCTCTCAGTTAGCCTAGAAATCAGTGATTCAAAGTCAGCGGCCATTATTAGTGAAGACACTAAACGAGTAGTTTTTTCGAACAATTTAACATTGTCTTCTGCAGTGATTTGAATATTTTTAATGTATTCTGAAAGCTCTATATTTTTTTTTCTAAGTAATAAAACTTGACGCTCAACTAAAGAAATTGCTCCGCCACTAAAATGAGGTATAACCAAATTTTCCAGAGTATCTGGGTTTTCGTCAAAAAAATTTGGATTATTTAGAAGATACTCTTTAATTTTTTTTTGAGTTACAAGTTGACTATTATTTTTTTCATCAGTTACTTTGCTCATATATAAATTTGCCCATGAAATACTGTAACAGCCTTCCCAGTCATCATGACCGGATGACCATTACCCGCCCATTCAACAAACAAGCTGCCACCTGTAAGGTTTACTCTGACACTAGTCTCCAAAAGCCCCTGTAGTTGCCCTGCGACAACTGCTGCACATGCACCTGAGCCACAAGCAAGAGTTTCACCACAGCCTCTTTCATAGACTCGTAAATTTATTTCGCTAGGGTTAATTATTTGCATAAAACCAACATTTACTTCTTTTGGAAACATTGAATTTTTGCTGATCACTTCACCTATTGATTTCACCGAGGCAGAGACTGTATCTTCTACAACCAGCACTGCATGTGGATTTCCCATTGATATAGCACTCAATAGTATTTGTGATTTTTTGAAAGGTACCTTATAAAGGATTTCTTGTTTGCTAGCATCGAATGGAATTTTCTTGGGCTCCAATTCTGGTGCGCCCATATCAACCTGCACTAAACCATCATGCAAAAGTCTTGTTTTGATTATTCCATTTTTAGTTTCGACAAGAATATTACTTTTTCCTGTTAATTTACGATTATGTACAAACTTAGCAAAACATCGAGCACCGTTACCACATTGCTCGACTTCTTCGCCATTATTATTAAAGATACGATAACGAAAATCTACATCGGGTCGACTTGGACTTTCGACTATTAAAATTTGATCACAACCTACACCAAAATTCCTGTCGCCTAATTTTTTAGCTATTTTAGGAGTTATAGTAACGGACTGCGAGATACCATCAATCACCACAAAATCATTGCCTAGGCCATGCATTTTTGTAAATTTTATCAACATAGCTTACCCAGCTTTATTAAAATATTTTAAGTACTATTTTTATTCATTGGGCAATAAAGACTCTCCACGAACTAGGTCTTGGACAGTTTCCCTTTTTCTGATTTCATACATATTATTGCCATCTACCATGATTTCTGCAGCCTTACAGCGACTATTATAGTTTGAGCTCATAGAAAATCCATATGCTCCCGCTGATCTAATACACAGAAGATCACCTTGACGTATAGATAGTAATCTATCTTTTGCAATAAAATCTCCAGTTTCACAGATCGGACCTACTATATCCCATTTTTTTGGGAGATCTTTATTATCAGTAACTGGTTCAACTGCCAACCAAGCCTGATAGAGTGCAGGTCTGATCATATCATTCATTGCAGCGTCAATGACTGCAAAATTTTTCTCTTCCCCAGGTTTTAGATACTCTATTGTAGTAAGTAAGATTCCGGCATCTGCAACAATTGATCTACCTGGTTCTAATATTAAAGTAATATTTCTTTCCTGAAGGTTTGAGACTATTTCTTTTACATAGTCTTTAATTTGAGGTGGTTTTTCATCTTTATAGCAAACACCAAGCCCACCACCAATATCCAAATGCTCTATGTGTATCCCATGCTCTTGCAGATTGTCCACTAATACCAAAATTCTTTTGAGAGCATCTATGAAGGGAGCTGTCTCGATTAATTGCGAACCTATGTGGCAGTCAACCCCGGTAATTTTTAGAGACTTCATTTTTTTTACTTTTAAGTAAACATCAAGAGCTTTTTTGATATCAATGCCAAATTTATTTTCTCTAAGACCAGTAGAGATATATGGGTGAGTATTAGCATCGACATCTGGATTTACTCTCAGAGAAATAGGAGCTATTTTATTGCAGGACTCCGCTACATCATTAAGAACTTTAAGTTCGGCTTCAGATTCAACATTAAAACAATACACCCCTAGTTCTATAGCCCTTCGCATTTCTCCGGGTGTTTTCCCGACTCCCGAAAAAATAATTTTCTTAGGGTCACCACCTGCAAGTATAACTCGCTCTAATTCTCCACCTGAAACTATATCAAATCCAGCACCTAGCTTTGCCAGAATACCCAGAACTGCAATATTAGAATTAGCTTTAACAGAGTAGCAAATCTTATGCGGTTGATTATCTAGTGCTTCAAGATACGAGAGAAAATTATTTGTAAGTGCGGCACGACTATAAATATAACTGGGTGTTCCATAGCGCTCTGCAATAGACTTCATAGCTATTTTTTCAACAAACATTGTACCTTTATTAAAATAAAAATTTTTCATAAATTACTCATCATTATATTTTGTATTATCAGATGATTCGGATTGCTTATTGTTCTCAATTTCTTCTGAATTAGGTATCTCCACTTGGATCTGCTCCGGAGGAAGATATAATGGCCCCTTAGTACCACAACCAGATAAATTTAAAGCCGATAGCGATATAACTAATAGTAATATTAAATAACGTTGCATGGATAAACCCGTGTATTCTTATTAAATTACTACCGAGTATAACGGCTGATGACCACTTCACTCAATCTGATATGGCATTAACAATTAATAAATATGTTAAAAATGGCGAATAAAGATGAAAGAAAAAGAATTTAATCAATATTGTGATAAGGTAATGATGTCTATAGAGGACACTATTGACCATACTCTTGAGGATATAGACTGCGAAACTTCAGCTGGAATACTAACCCTTACAATTGAAAAAAATGGATCTAAGATTATTATCTCTAGGCAGCCCTCTCAAAGGCAAATTTGGGTAGCAGCAAAATCTGGTGGTTATTATTTTGAGTATGCCGAGGATCAATGGGTTTGCACAACTAGCAGAGAATCACTAGGGGTACTTTTGAAAAGAGTGTGTTTTGAGCAACAGGGTGGTGAGCCGACTTTTGATATATAAAATTCAAATTTAACTAACCTAACATTTTGAATTATATATTTTCTCCCTAGCCGTCTGAATTGCCATTTTAACTTGCTCTGGTGCCGTACCACCAATATGATCCCTGGCTTGAACAGAGCCCTCTATAGTGAGTACTTTATAAATATCATCCTCAATTATATTAGAGAATTTTTTAAGTTCTTCCATCGACATTTCTGAAAGATCTTTATTGTTTGCAAGACAGAATGCGACTGCCTTCCCAACGATTTCATGAGAATCCCTGAAGGGAATTTTTTTTCTTACTAAATAATCAGCTAAATCAGTTGCTGTGGAAAAGCCTTTTCTTGCAGCCTCTGCCATAATTTTTTTGTTTGACTGAATTTCAGGAACCATACCAGTAAAAGCCTTCAAGCAATTTTTTATAGTCTCAACCGCATCAAATAATGGTTCTTTGTCCTCTTGGTTATCTTTGTTGTAAGCAAGCGGCTGAGATTTCATTAGAGTTAGCAAGGCAATCAGGTGGCCGTTAACCCTACCAGTTTTACCTCTTACTAATTCAGGTACATCTGGATTTTTTTTCTGTGGCATAATCGATGAACCAGTACAAAAACGATCTGGAAGACTTATGAAGTTGAATTGTGCTGAATTCCAAATAATTAACTCTTCGGACGCTCGGGACAGGTGTGTCATAAGCATACTACCAAAAGCACAGAATTCAATTGCAAAGTCACGGTCACTTACAGCATCAAGCGAATTGGCCATAGGTTTATCAAACCCTAAACTTTTTGCTACCATTTCTCTGTTAATAGGATAAGAGGCGCCCGCTAAGGCAGCAGCTCCTAGTGGACATTGATTAAGTCTTTTTTTGCAGTCAAGCAAGCGATCATGGTCTCTGTCTAACATTTCATACCATGCCATCAGATGATGACCAAAGGTAACTGGTTGTGCAGTCTGAAGATGTGTAAAGCCTGGCATAATAGTAGCGGTTTCAATTTCAGCTAAATTAATTAAAGCACTTTGCAGATTTAGTAAATCGTTACTAATAAGAATTATCTCATCTCTAAGCCAAAGTCTCATATCAGTAGCGACCTGGTCATTTCTTGATCTGCCAGTATGAATTTTCTTACCAACATCTCCAATTTTTTCAATCAAAGCTGCTTCTAAATTCATATGCACGTCTTCTAGATCATATGACCAATAAAATTCTTTTGATTCTATTGCTGACTGAATATCATCGAAAGCATCTTTTATAGCTATCAGTTCTTTAGAAGATAAAATTCCTATACTAGCTAACATTTCTGCATGAGCTAAAGAACCTTTTATGTCATGTATGGCGAGTTTATGATCAAAATCGATAGATGCAGTAAATTGTGCTACAAAATTATCCGTTTTTTCATTAAAACGGCCGCCCCAGGACTGGTTTTTTTCTTTCTTTGTATTCATGGGCTAGGAAATCCTTTTTGTAATAAAATTATTAACTATCTCTGAGTACTATTTATTTGATTATAGCAAAACGCAAGTTACTATATAGATATAAGATGATTATATTTAGATATCAGATTCTAGAGTAACGAAAATAACTTATATTGTGTTTATTTTGCAATACATGTTCACAAGTCTTTATAAAGACGTGTCTGCTATTCGGTCAGTCTGATATAATCTTTTTTTTATGATTTAGGTTGCTATGACGTATGACATCACTGCCATCTGAAACCTCAGTAATACGTATTGCTAGTCGGCAAAGCCCCTTGGCAATTTGGCAATCAAATTACGTGAAATTAAGATTACAAGAAATCTATCCTGACATGAAGGTCGAAATAATTGGCCTAAAAACACGTGGTGACAGGATACTTAACGTAACTTTATCAAAAGTTGGAGGTAAGAGACTTTTCGTAAAAGAATTAGAACTTGCTCTCCTGAATGGTACAGCAGACATTGCTGTCCACTCAATGAAAGATGTTCCTATGGAGTTTCCGGAGGGCCTAGGATTACAGGTAATTTGTGAGCGTGAAGATCCGACAGATGCCTTTGTATCAAACCAATATTCATCTATAGAAGATTTACCTGAAGGTAGTTGTGTCGGAACATCCAGTTTGCGAAGAAAAACTCAGTTATTAGAGGCTTTTCCTAATTTGCAGGTGACAGAATTGAGGGGTAATGTAAACACTCGGCTTAATAAATTAGATAATAAAGAATATGATGCCATTATTTTGGCTACTTCGGGCTTAGCAAGATTAGGTTTTTCAGGGCGAATCTGCCAAAGAATAATCCCTGAAAAATTCTTACCAGCAGGCGGTCAAGGTGCTATAGGTATCGAGTCAAGACTAGATGATGAGAAAATTAACAAACTATTAGTATATTTGAATCATTCAGCATCACAAAAATGTATAACTGCCGAGAGATCTATGAATCGTTACCTTCGGGGAGGGTGTGAAACACCTATTGCTGCGTATGCAATTTTAACTGGTCAAAAATTGGATAGAATTTGGTTAAGAGGCTTAATAGGCTCACCAGATGGAAGTCAGGTTATTCGTGATGATATTGAAGGTATGGCTGATAATGCAGAGATATTAGGTGTTGATTTAGCAAAGAAATTATTAAAGCAAGGGGCTGGAGATATCCTAAAAAAAGTGTACGGAGATAATTGGTAAGTGGCAAAACTGACTGGATTACAAGCATTGCTTGTGAGGGCTATTCAGCCTAATGATTCGAAAGAAGATATATTTGTTAGGCAACTAAGCTCAGAAGGAGCTAGTATTCATCACTTTCCTGTCATGGAAACAGTTGCTATAGACCAGCCCTCTGACATAAACTCTATTAGTAACCATCTTCACAATTATGCATCTTATAAAAAAGCTATTTTTGTCAGCAAATCCTCCGTATATTTTCTCCTTGATTGGCTAAAAAATAATTTAGAAAAATACCCTAAAGGCTTACCTTTAGGTCCGAGATATTATGCAATTGGGAAAACTACAGCTGATGCTTTAAAAAATATTAATATAAATGCTGATTACCCAAAACAAGATTTTAGTAGCGAGGGGTTGTTGGACTTACCATCTCTCTTTGTGGGAGATCATCAAAAAGTAGTAATATTTTCTGGGGTAGGGGGACGTCAATTATTATCTAGTGAATTAAAATCCCGTGGGTTCTTGGTTTATGACTGTGAGCTTTACTATCGTAGATGTTTAAAAATTTTTTCAGATGAGATTAACCGCCTAATTAGTAAAAATGTGCTCGATGTAGTGGTTATTCATAGCGCAGAACTTCTTGAAAATCTTTTGTCTCAAATAGCACCAACCAATCTTTTTACTTTGAAAGTATTAACGCTTTTGGTTCCAAGTGAAAGGATTCGACTGTTAGCAAAAAGTTTAGGATTTAAGAAAATAATTTGTTCGCCTTCAGCATCAACAGAACAAATGGTTTCTATGATGCGCGAATGTTACATTAATCAATCATAGATTCAAAAAAATGGATACTTTATTTCCAGTTGTATTCTCATTGCAATTGCAACCAAAAATCGCAATTTATATTAAGAGGTATCTTAATTGAAGAAAAAAGACAACAAACGAGACAATATTAATCTTTCGAAAAAGCAAGTTAAAACTGTAGCTGATTCTGACTCACCTGTATCATCCGAAAAGACAAAAAGTGAAAAAAAATCTAGCGATGAAAAAAATACTGCATCTACTAGTAGAATTTCTTTAATAATTAAATTTATGGTCAAATCATTTCTTTTGGTGACTTTCTTAGCATCAGTCACCACAATCATATTTGGCGGACAGGAGATTTATAATATTCGTCAGCAGCAAATTGAAGATCGAAAATTATCGAAACAATATCATGCACATATCGATGCTTTATATAGCAAGATAAATAAAGATCAAGAAATTATTCGAGAGAGATATGCTCAATTAGATACTATAATTAGCAGTTTAAAAGAGAGCGTTACAGACAACAGCAGTCGTTTGGGAGAATTATCTTTTCCTCGCCAGAGATCTACATTGTTAGCAGAGGCTGAATATCTAATATGGCTTGCTGAAACCTACATAGCTGCCAAAAATTCACCTAAAAAAATAGCAGAAATATTTCTTTCGGTCGATGCAATTTTAGGGAAGCTAAAATTTTTTAGTGCTCAAGAATCTCGAGAAGCAGTAGCTGCTATCATTTCAGTTTTGCGCTCAACCTCAGTAGTCGATAGAGAAAATATTTATTCAAAGTTAAGCTTAATGATAGATCAGCTTGATCAGTTACCACTAATTCAACCTCTTCATGATTCAGGGGCTACCCTTAAGACTGAAACTAACATTTCTGAACCAGAGCAGTTGCGATGGCAAGAAAAAATTTCTACTGGAGTTTATAACTTTCTCACTAAGTTCAAAGATTTAGTTCATATCAAAGAATACAAAAATCCACCTAATTTAGTATCACCTCAGGAAAAAAGACAGCAGCTTATCCAGCGGCTAAAAAGCATATTTGGGCAGACTCAAATCAGTTTGTTACTCGAGGAAGATGGGATTTACAAAAAAAGTCTTAAAAAAACCAAAACAATACTTTTGAGAGACTATCCTGAACATGAGGAGTTAATAAAAACTTATATCCAGCAAATCAACGAACTTGAACAGGAGAATATAATTCAAGTAATCCCTGATATTTCTTTGCAATTGAACACTATAAAAAAGAATATTAGTACACAGAAAAAATATATTAGTGGAGGTAAAAAGTAATGAGGACGGGGCTTTTTAAGATTACTTTAGCTACTCTAATAGGAGGATTTTTAACCTGGCAGCTGACCAAAAATAATAGCTATATTCAAATAGTCTACGGAAACTATACTGTAGATATGAGTTTATGGTCGCTGGTATTAATCCTTAGTATTCTTTTTGTGGTAACCCTCTTATTAAAAAATACTATCAGGGTCATAGTTGATCCAAGTCAAAAACTAATCAAAGATTTCTCTGAATTTAAAGCAAAGAAAAATCAATTCTTAGTTTCGCGTGGTTTGCTTTACTTCGTACAAGGTGAGTGGATAAATGCTAGAAAAGATCTAGAAAAATCTGCTAAAGATTCACCAATGCCTATCGTAAACTACCTTGCTGCTGCATTTTCTGCATATGAAGCCGGAGACTTTGAAGATGCTGATCAATTGATAACAAAGGCTCAAAAAAATAACACTAAAAAAGATATAGCGGTTGTTCTAATAAAAGCCAAAATGTATGTAAGAAAAAAAAATTATACAAAGGCATTAGAAATTCTCAAGCCGTTACTTAAAAGCTATCCATCTAATAGTGCTATTTTAAAAGAGCTTTATACTATATTTATGAGTTTAGAGGATTCAGAAAATGTAAAAAATCTATTTCCAGATTTGAAGCGTTATAAAGTTTTTAAGAAAAATAAGATAAATGAAATTGAAATATACATATATCGATCTTCAATAGAAATTTTTTCTAAAAATAATGCTACTTGCACTGAAGATTTGAACAAATTTTGGAGCAAGACACCGAAGAACTTAAAGAGAGAAAAAACAATTTTTTTACAATATGTTACAAAGCTATATGAGTTTAGGGAAGAAATAGCCGCTGAATCATTAATACATAGTTTTTTGAAATCTGATTGGGATGAGAAGTTAATTAGACTTTACGGATTAATTGCAGGCTCTAATAACGAAAAACAGTTGATTTTTGCTGAAAGTTTGCTCTCGGCGCACCCTAATAATCCAGAATTGATGCTAGCACTAGGTCGCCTTAATTTAAGATGTGAGCTATTGGTCAAGGCACAAGACTGTTTCGAGAATTCCATAGCTATTCAGCCTAAGATCGAAACGTATATCGAGCTAGCTAAGTTAATGGAGCGCCAGCACAAATACAAAGAGAGTTCTGTTTATTATAAGCAAGGATTGATTTTGGCCCATAATAAATAATCATTAAATTCAGAATTTTAACAAGCTGCCTTGCCCCTAAAAAAACTAAAATAATTAAATTTGTGGTCCCGCTTTAATTATTTTTCTTGAAACATTATATTTTTGAATATTATCGATGAATAATTTCGCTAGTTTTTCCGCCTGTAAATCATAAGCTTTCTTATCGCTCCAAGTATCTCTTGGATTTAGGAAGCTAGTATTAACTCCGGGTATGCTAACAGGTATACTTAAATTCAAGATTGATAGCTTTGTAGTTTCAATATTTTCAAGATCACCGTTTTGTATGGCAGCAACAATACTACGTGTCACTGGTATTGGAAATCTTGAACCAGTTCCATCAGATGCACCTGATCCTCCAGTCCAGCCGGTATTAACAAGATAGACTTTACTTCCAAATTGATCTATGTATTTCATCAGTAGTTCTGCATAGATTTTAGCAGGTCTGGGCATAAATGGTGCACCGAAACAAGTTGAAAATGTTAGATGTATTCCCTTTTCACCACCCATTTCTGTAGACCCAACACGTGCAGTATAACCACTAAGGAAATGATAAGCTGCAGCTTCTTTGGATAGAACAGACACTGGCGGTAAAACTCCGGAGACATCACAGGTAAGAAAAATTACATTTTTTGGTTCACCAGCTCTATTTTCTTTACTCCGCAAATCTACATGTTCAAGCGGATAGCTACATCGGCCATTCTCTGATAGAGATGTATCATTATAGTCTGCAGTTCTTTTACTATTTACAGAGATATTTTCTACAATTGCACCAAATCGGATAGCATCCCAGATAACCGGTTCATTTTGTTTGCTTAAATTTATAGTTTTGGCATAACACCCACCTTCCATGTTGAATACAGAGCCTTTTGTCCAGCCGTGCTCATCATCACCAATTAAGTATCGATCTGGATCTGCAGAAAGTGTTGTTTTTCCTGTGCCAGAGAGACCAAAAAATAAACATACATCACCATCTTTACCTACATTAGCTGCACAATGCATAGACATTACGTCTTTTCCAGGGAGAAGATAATTTTGAACTGAAAACATAGCCTTTTTCATTTCACCAGCATACTTTAGACCTGCTATCAGTACTTTTCTTTGTCCAAAGTTTATAATTCCTACTGCTTCACTATTTGTGCCGTCTCGAACTGGATCACAAGTAAAATTAGCAGCGTGTAAAATCTTCCAAGTTTCTTTATTAGAAGGATTGTAGTTTTTTGGCCTGATAAACATATTTCTAGCAAATAAATTATGCCAAGCTGTCTCGGTTTTAACCTCAACAGGCAGATAATGATTCGGGTCCTGTCCGACATGCAAATGAGAAAGATAACAATCCCTTTGTGCTATATGACTTTCAACTCTTGCCCATAGTTCATTAAATTTATCTTGATTGAACGGCCGATTAACTGGACCCCATGCAATTGAGTTTTTGCTACTAGATTCTTCAACTATAAATCGATCTGCTGGAGATCTTCCAGTTCGATTTCCTGTAACGGATAAAAATGCTCCAGTATCTGTCAGGTGTCCCTCACTATTTTTAAGAGCTATTTCTATGAGTTCAGATGAGCACAGATCCTTGTAGATATTCAGGTTTGAGTTTCTTGTAAATGTCATTAGTGTAGATCCTATTGAAGATTCTGAGTCGAGTTGCAATTTTATGCTGTATTTCAATTAACACTCAATCTCATTGAGCAGATAATGAATAAAAATCTTTTGGATTATGCCAGAAAAATACCCACTAGTGGAGCTTTCATAAAAAATTTAAAAAACTAACTATTTATTCGTTTTTAAGTGCTCATATGTTTGAACTTATGTGAATTTCAGCCTTCAGATTTATTAATCCCACTAAATCTGTGTATCTGTCTCCTTTGTTTTTTTGTTGGCCGTTGATTGTTAGCATGCATTCCTACATTCATAGCTTTTCTAGCAGCATTATTTTTCGCCCTGTTATTTAAGCTTTCTTCTGTTTCGGAATACATAGTCATGGCTTTAGTGGCAGAAAATCTGGTATCACACAGCTTCTTTACTATCACCGTTCTTTGATCTGCGCCCTGTTTAATAAGCAATTTTGTTCCCAGTATGAGTTCTTTGCTTACTTTGACCCTTTTTCCATCCACTTGAACTTTCCCAGAAATTATAGCTGCTTTCGATAGACTTCTCGTTTTGAAGAAACGGGCAGCCCACAACCACTTATCTAAACGAATTTTTTCCTCATAAAAACTTTCTTGAGTTATTGGAAGAATTTCATTGAAATAACTGATCGAATTAAAAATCTTAATCTTAACAGCGCTCTTTTTACTATCGGGCTTATTTACCCCTAAAATATACCTAATACCAAAGTGCTCAGCAGCCATCAAAATAGTTGGTGAATCATCTATGAAAAGCGTTTTTTTTGGGTCAAATTTTATTCGATCTGCCAATATGCTCCAAAATTCTTGACTTTCTTTTGGATATTTAAATTCATGAGATGTGAAAATCGCATCCAGCTCTTTATCAATACCTGTATTTTTAATTTTCAACTTAAGACTTTCAGGATGTGCATTGGTAATGAGGATACGTTTTTTTTCTGCAGATTTAAGCTCTTGTAGGAACTTAAGCACAAAAGGCCTCACCTTTATCAAAGAGCTTATTTCTTTTTTAAGTTGATAAATATTTAAATTTAATTTTTCAGACCAATATTCAGTTGAATACCAATTTAGCGTGCCTTTTACTTTACTGGTAAGCTGTTTAATATATTCATTAGCGCTAGTTAACGAGATACTATGAATTTGTGAATATCGTTTAGGTAAGTGATTAAGCCAAAAGAAATTATCAAAATGAAGATCCAATAAAGTTCCATCCATGTCTAATAAAACAGTATCAATATCCATCCAATTTAAATTTTTATCATTCAACGAGATAATATTTTCTTTATATTTTTTCATATTTTTTATTTATTAGTGCTGATAAAGTAAGATACTAAATAAACGAATATTAAGTATAATTTTTGCTATTGCAATTCGAGACTGTAATCGTTTGTTATTAAATTTCAAATTACCTAAAAAAAGAGCAAATAAATTGATAACTGAAAATATTTTTCTTGTAGGGCCCATGGGTTCTGGGAAAACAACTATTGGCCGAACATTGGCTGAAATTCTTAATCTCAAGTTCTTTGATTTGGACTCTGAAATTGAGAAAAGAAGCGGTGCTAATATACCATGGATTTTTGATATGGAGGGGGAGAATGGATTTAGAGAGCGTGAATCTCGTATTTTAGAAGAGCTTTCTTCCTTGACTGGTATGGTTCTGGCTACAGGTGGCGGTGCTGTAATCCGTGAAAAAAATCGTAATATACTTAAGAAAAATGGCTACGTTGTCTATCTGAATGCTCCAATAGAAAGATTGATTGAGAGAACTTCCCACGATCACAATAGACCACTTTTGCAAGTAGAAAACCCTCGTGAGGCAATTGAAAAAATGGTCTTGGAGCGGGAGTCTTTTTATCAAGATGTAGCTAATTTTGTTCTTATTACAGATAAAAAAAAATCACGATTAGTTGCGAATGAAATTGCTTGCGAAGTTCGTAAACTCATACACTGATGTGGTACATTCTATTATTGATGTAACTAATAAAGAATAATTATTGTGAAAAAAATAAATACACTTTTAGTAGACCTTGGAGATAGAAGCTACCCTATATTTATTGGTGAGGGGTTACTTGCATCCCCCGAGCTTTTGGCGCCACATATTCACGGAGATCAGCTGTTCATAGTTACCAATGAAGTTATTGCACCCCTTTATTTAGATCTTCTGGTTAAAAAACTCTCATTACAAAATACTGTCGAAACACTAATTTTACCAGATGGTGAGATTTATAAAAACTTAGAAGTTCTAAATACAATTTTTGATGCTCTTCTATCAAAAAAATTCAATCGCTCTTCGACGCTCATAGCACTTGGTGGAGGAGTTATTGGCGATATGACAGGGTTTGCTGCCGCTTGTTATCTGAGAGGTGTAAACTTCATTCAGATACCCACATCATTTCTAGCACAAGTAGATTCTTCTGTGGGCGGAAAAACAGCAGTAAATCATAATTTGGGAAAAAATATGATAGGTACATTTTATCAGCCAGAGTGCGTAATGATCGATATATCCTTATTAAAAACGTTACCAGATAGAGAATTTAGAGCAGGCTTAGCTGAAGTTATTAAGTATGGTTTAATTGCTGACGAGGGTTTTTTCTGTTGGATAGAAAAAAATATAGAGCAACTCTTAGCCAGAGATTCCAATGCTCTGTGTATAGCTGTTGAACAGTCATGTTCAAATAAAGCAAAAATTGTTTCAAGAGACGAGTATGAAAATGATATTCGAGCAATCTTGAATCTTGGTCATACGTTTGGTCATGCGATAGAAACCTTTTTTTCTTATAAGAGCTGGCTACATGGGGAGGCAATATCCGTTGGAATGACAATAGCTGCGAAGCTTTCAAGTGAGCTTGGATCGATTGAGCTAGCTGACTATATCCGCATAAAGGACCTCTTAACTCGCTGTGATTTACCAGTCTCCAAGCCAGACGAAATGACTGCTGAAATATTCTTAGAGCTCATGTCATTAGATAAGAAAGTAATTGATGGTAATCTTCGCCTTGTGCTTCTTGAGTCTATAGGTAAAGCAGCAGTAGCTTCTAACATCGAGCGAAATATCCTAATAAAAGTGCTACAATGAGTAAATATAAAGCTTATCCTATATTTCTTTTAGTTATAGGTTTTATTTATATCATCACATTGTGACATACTTTATTTGGGTATAAAATTGTTCATAAAATCCAGCTACTTAATTGTTTAGTTTTATATACACAGCTGGCCTTTAAATCTTCAAAGCAAGGCTCCAATTTATGCAAACTGGCCTATACGACTTAAGCGAATTCAAAGATAACTGCGGATTTGGATTAATTGCCCACATAAAAGGTAAGACTAGTCATTGTGTATTAAAAACAGCCATTGAAGCACTAACATGCATGACGCATCGCGGAGGCATTGCTTCTGATGGAAAGACTGGCGATGGTTGCGGGCTACTACTACAAAAACCAGATTCCTTTATGCGTGATATCGCTAAATCTTTATTCGATATAAAGCTACCTGAATTATATGCGATTGGTTCAGTCATGCTTAGTCAGAATAAAGATCATAGAAGAAATGCAAAAATCACTATGGAGAAAAATCTGCATGACCAAGGTTTGAAAATAGTTGGCTGGAGAAAAGTGCCGACTAACAATGACTGTCTTGGTGAAATAGCTTTAAAAACTATACCCGTCATAGAGCAAATATTTATAACATCTGGAGATCTGGATAAGAAAAATTTTAACGCTAGATTGTTTGTCGCAAAGAGAAAATCAGAAATAGCACTTTCATCAGATAATTCATTTTATATTGCAAGTCTGGCAGAGAATATCATTAGTTATAAAGGACTAATGATGCCTGTTGATCTACCGAAATTCTACCTCGACTTAGGTAACCCTTCATTGGAGACAGCTATTTGTATTTTTCATCAACGCTTCTCCACAAATACCAGCCCTGAGTGGCCTCTAGCACAACCATTTAGAATGTTAGCGCATAATGGAGAAATCAATACATTGGCTGGTAATAGAAACTGGTCTTTAGCAAGAACCCCAAAACTCAAAACAACATTACTACCAGATTTACAAGAGGTAACTCCTCTCGTGAATAACACAGGCTCAGATTCCTCTAGCCTTGATAATATGCTGGAATTCATGGTTGCTGGAGGTATAGATCTTCATAAAGCTGTACGAATGCTTGTGCCTCCTGCTTGGGATAACAACCAAGAATTTGGAATAGAAGAAAGAGCCTACTTTGAATATATGGCTATGCATATGGAGCCATGGGATGGCCCAGCAGGAATAGTAATTACTGACGGCCGCTACGCTGTATGTACGTTAGATAGAAATGGATTGAGACCTTCCCGATGGGTTCTTACTAACGATGATATTATAACAGTAGCGTCAGAGATTGGCGTTTATGAGTATGATCCTAAAAACGTAACTGCAAAAGGACGCTTAGGTCCAGGAGATATGCTCTCTATAGATACCAATAGTGGCGCTATTATGAATGCCGCAAAAATTGACAAAGAGTTAGCTTCTGCTAACCCTTATCAAGCTTGGCTCAACGAAAGAACTATAAAAATAATGTCATCTTTAGATGATGAAAGTATTGAAGTTGAGGGCGCCTTAAGCAAAGAAAGAATTCGTAACTTCATGAAAATGTTTTTAGTATCTTTGGAGGAAAAAGAACAGGTTTTACGTCCTCTTGCTGAAGGCGGGCAAGAAGCAGTCGGTTCAATGGGCGATGATACTCCAATGGTAGTTTTATCATCTAGAAGTCGCAGTTTTTATGATTATTTCAGACAACAGTTTGCACAGGTAACCAATCCACCAATTGATCCTCTACGAGAGACATTAGTGATGTCTCTTAAGACTCAACTTGGAGTAGAGGGAAATATTTTCTGTGAAACTCCTGAGCATGCAAAACGTATTAATTTATCCAGCCCTGTGCTGTCACCCACAAAATATTATGCACTTAAAAATAACACACAAGATGACTACCGCGTAAAAAAATTCAGTGTCAACTATTATCCCGACAAAGATTGCTTAGAACAGGCAATAAAAAAATTATGTATCGAAGTAGCCGATGCTATTGAAGATGGCGTTAGATGCTGCATCTTATCAGACTCTGATATTCAACCAGATAAACTACCCATACAAATGTTAATGGCAGTTGGTGCAGTCCATCATTATCTAATAAAATTAGGACTCCGTTGCGATGCAAATATTATTGCATCAACAGCTTCTGCTCGCGATTCTCACCAAATAGCAACTTTAATTGGCTGCGGAGCTTCTGCTGTATACCCTTTTTTAAGCTATCACGTGCTCTCTGATATGGTAGATCTGGGAGAAATTCGTTGCGATACAGGTACTGCCTTTAAGAATTATCGTCAAGGTATGAATAAAGGGTTATTAAAAATTCTATCAAAGATGGGCATTTCTAATATAGCTTCATATCGCGGAGCACAGTTATATGAAATCATTGGTCTCTCGCCTGAGATAGTCAGAACTTGTTTTATAGGAACTCCGAGTCGCATAAGAGGTTCAGAATTCAAAGATCTGCAGGATGATCAGCAAAAACTATCTGATCAGGCATGGAGTGAGCGTAAACCAGTCAGCCCCGGAGGACTGCTTAAGTATGTTCATGGACAAGAGTATCATGCATATAATCCAGACGTAATTACCACTCTTCATCGAGCAGTAAAAGAGAGTGATTACTCGGCATGGCATGATTATGCTAATTTAGTGAATAAACGTCCAATAGCTACACTCAGAGACCTTCTGAAAATTAAGAGTGATGTTAAGCCAATTCCCTTATCCAGTGTAGAACCAGTTGAAAAAATACTACAAAGATTTGATTCGGCTGGAATGTCACTAGGGGCCTTGTCACCAGAAGCTCACGAAGGTTTAGCTCAGGCTATGAATACTTTGGGAGGTCGATCCAACTCAGGTGAAGGAGGGGAGGACCCCAGTCGCTACGGCACGATTAAAGCTTCTAAAATAAAACAGGTAGCTTCTGGCCGTTTTGGCGTCACACCACACTATTTATCTAGCGCTGAAGTAATTCAAATTAAAATAGCACAAGGTGCAAAACCTGGAGAGGGAGGGCAACTTCCAGGTGGTAAAGTGAATGAGCTTATTGCTAAACTTAGATATTCAGTTCCGGGTGTGACCTTAATTTCACCTCCACCACATCATGACATTTATTCTATTGAGGATTTAGCTCAATTAATTTTTGATCTTAAGCAAGTAAACCCCCAGGCTTTAGTATCGGTCAAATTAGTTTCTCGACCTGGCGTAGGCACCATAGCTGCTGGGGTTGCAAAAGCTTATGCAGACCTAATCACAATATCTGGTTACGATGGAGGAACTGCGGCTAGTCCATTAACGTCAATACGTTATGCCGGGTCACCCTGGGAGCTGGGACTATCTGAAACTCACCAAATGTTGAGAGCAAACGATTTGCGACATAAGGTTCGTGTTCAGGCTGATGGAGGACTGAAAACAGGTTTAGACGTTGTAAAGGCTGCTATTTTGGGTGCTGAAAGCTTTGGTTTTGGTACTGGCCCAATGGTTGCACTTGGTTGTAAATACTTGAGAATTTGCCATTTAAATAATTGTGCTACAGGCGTCGCTACGCAGGATGCTGAGCTTAGAGAAAATTATTATAAAGGTACTGTAAATACTGCAAAAAACTTTTTTCTTTTCATGGCTGAAGAAACACGTGAGTGGATGGCTAAACTTGGAGTTAAAACTCTAGAAGAATTGGTTGGCAGAGTCGAGCTGCTAGAGATTTTTGACGGTGTTACCGCAAAACAAAGAAAATTAGATTTGTCCCCATTATTACACACAGACAAGTTATTGGAGAGCAAACAGCAAACATGTGGGATTTTGAGAAATAATCCCTTCGATCAAGGAAGTCTAGCAGAAAAAATGGTGGAAGATATTTTATCTGCAATTGAAACAAAAACAGGTGGTGAATTTAAATATGATATAGGTAATTGTGATCGCTCTATTGGAGCTAGGCTTTCCGGTGAAATAGCGAAGCGTCATGGTAATCAGGGCATGATTGATGCACCAATTAAATTAAAACTCAAGGGTGTTGCTGGTCAGTCACTCGGAGTTTGGAATGCTGGTGGATTAAATATATACCTCTGTGGCGATGCAAATGATTATGTTGGAAAAGGGATGGCTGGTGGAAAAATTGTTATATTCCCACCGAAAGAAAGTAAACTTATTTCTTATACATCACCTATTTTAGGAAATACTTGTTTGTATGGTGCTACGGCTGGAAAATTATTTGCAGCCGGTTGTGCGGGAGAGCGATTTGCTGTCAGGAATTCTGGAGCCCATGCTGTAATTGAAGGTGCAGGCCATCATTGTTGTGAATATATGACTGGAGGCATAGTAGTTATATTAGGCTCCGTAGGCCCTAATTTTGGTGCAGGCATGACTGGTGGCTTTGCTTATGTTCTAGATGAAAATAAAACTTTTGTTGATAGTTATAATATGGAGCTAGTTGAAATCCAGCGTATTACAACAGAATCAACAGAGAACCATAGATTACATTTAGAGGCGATGATAACTGAATTTGTTTATGAAACAGGAAGCGTTTGGGGTCAAGAGATTTTAGATAACTTTGAAAATTTTATTAGAAAGTTTTGGTTGGTTAAACCTAAAGCCGCAAGCCTGCGTAAACTATTGGCACATACACATATTGAATCTCAATAGTTAGAAGAAAACGATAAATTTCAAGATGCAGTTGATATCAGAGAGTTGAAGCTTATGAACGATAGATTAAATAATGATTTCCAGTTCGTTCAGGTAAATAGACATGATCCTGAAACAAAGAATATGCATATTCGTACAAAAGAATTTGTTGAAATATATCAACCAACTGAAGATAAAGATGCCTGCAATCAAGCACATCGTTGTCTAGATTGTGGGAACCCCTACTGTGAATGGAAGTGCCCCGTCCATAATTACATACCAAATTGGTTAAAATTACTCTCAGATGGAAATATTATTGAGGCTGCCGAATTATGCCATTCTACCAATACACTACCTGAGGTATGTGGTCGTGTTTGTCCTCAAGATCGATTATGTGAGGGAGCTTGCACTTTAAACGAAGAATTTGGAGCTGTAACAATCGGTAACGCTGAAAAGTATATTACAGATACAGCATTCGCTATGGGCTGGCGACCAGATATGTCGAAAGTGATTAAGACTGATAAAAAAGTCGCTATTATCGGTGCTGGGCCAGCAGGATTAGGTTGTGCTGATATTTTAGTTCGCAACGGCGTAAAACCAGTAGTTTTTGATCGCTACCCAGAAATTGGAGGCCTGATAACTTTTGGAATTCCAGAATTCAAATTAGAAAAATCGATTATGCAACAACGTCGCGAGATATTTGAGGGTATGGGTATCGAATTCAAGCTAAACACCGAGATAGGTGTAGATGTTAGCATTGATGAATTAGTAAGTGAATTCGATGCGATTTTTCTGGGTATGGGAACCTATAAAGCAATGAAGGGCAATTTTCCTGGAGAAAATCTTCCTGGAGTTTACGATGCATTACCGTTTCTCATATCCAATGTAAATAGGAATATGGGCTGGGAAAAGGATTCTAGTGATTATATAAGTGTGGATGGCCAACAGGTTGTTGTTTTAGGAGGTGGTGATACTGCGATGGATTGTAATCGCACATCAATAAGGCAAGGAGCAACATCAGTCTCATGTGCTTATCGTCGTGATCGAGAAAACATGCCTGGATCACGCAAAGAAGTAAAGAATGCACAGGAGGAGGGTGTCCAGTTCCTATTTAATAGGCAGCCTATTGAAATTATTGGAAAAAATAAAGTTGAAGGTATAAAAGTAGTGACTACAAAATTAGGTGCACCTGATGAAAATGGTCGCCGTAAACCAACTCCAGTACCTGGTAGTGAAGAGATACTTCCTGCGGATGTTGTACTGATTGCATTTGGATTTCAACCTAACCCAGCATCATGGATGAAAGATCTAGGAGTTAATCTAAACGACTGGGAGGGGGTCATTGCACCAGAGGATCAGCAGTTTAAGTTTCAGACTACTAATCCCAGAGTTTTTGCTGGGGGCGATATGGTTCGTGGGTCTGATTTAGTTGTTACTGCTATTTGGGAGGGCAGACAAGCTGGTGAAGGCATCCTTGATTACCTTAAAATCTAGAGATTTCTTTGATGATAGAACTTAAAAATGATCGCTTTCTTCGGGCATTGATGCGTAAGACTGTTGATATCACTCCTGTATGGATGATGCGTCAAGCTGGACGTTATCTTCCTGAGTATAGAAAAATTCGCGCTGAAGCTGGAGACTTTATGGCACTCTGTACAAATCCAGAGAGAGCATGTGAAGTGACCTTACAGCCTTTAGAGCGTTACGATTTAGATGCAGCAATACTATTTTCAGATATCTTAACGATTCCTGATGCTATGGGCTTAGGGCTTTTCTTTGAGCCTGGCGAGGGACCTCGTTTTCACAATCCAGTAAGAACTGAAAAAGATATTAATAAGCTATCTGTCATAGACCCTTATAAGGATCTACCTTACGTAGTTGATGCAGTGGCTAATATACGGCGGGAGCTGAACGGACGTGTTCCACTTATAGGATTTTCTGGCAGCCCTTGGACACTTGCAACCTATATGGTGGAGGGTAAATCCAGCCGTGATTTTTTAATAAGCAAGACGATGATGTTCAATCAACCAGATTTGATGCATCAATTGCTAAATGTTTTAACAGACTCAGTCATTGTTTATCTTAATGCGCAAATTAAGGCTGGTGCACAAGTAATACAGATCTTTGATACTTGGGGGGGTATGCTCTCTTTTCACGCTTATAAAGAGTTTTCATTACAGTATATGAAAAAAATTGTTCATGGTTTAATCAAAGAAAATGAAGGCAGAAAGGTCCCCGTAATTCTCTTTACCAAGGGTGGCGGCCAATGGTTAGATGAAATCATCACTAGTGGTTGTGATGCAGTTAGCCTTGATTGGACGACAAATATTGGCATTGCACGAAAAAGTGTAGGAGATAAAGTTTGTCTGCAAGGCAATATGGATCCAGCAATCTTGCGATCAAATCCAAAGCGTATAAAAGAAGAGGTAGAATCTATTCTTATGCAATTTGGTGGCGGTGCTGGTCATGTGTTCAATTTAGGCCATGGAATAACTCCCGATATCAAACCTGAAAATGTGAGAGTATTTATTGACGCTGTGCATGAGTTGTCATCAGTTCACCGTAACGCGTAACTAATCCGGGCTTATATTTTTCCAACCAAGAAGTTTTTCTACGTTCGAATATTACTATCACTGTGGAGCCAAATTTAAACCTCCCCATTTCTTCACCCTTCTTTAAACTGAAGTTTTTTGAATTCATATTATCGATTAGGGGAACTTGAGGATAATAGTGGCCACGCCAAACAGATTCAATTCCAGCAACCATCATTGCACCTACTAAAATTACTGCACAGAGACCAACTGGAGTATCAAAAATACAAACTAAACGCTCGTTTTTAGAATATAGACCGTCTATGTGATTGGAAGTTTGTAAATTAACAGAGAACAGTTTTCCAGGTATATATCTGGCTAAAACTAATTTTCCATCGATGGGCATATGTACTCTATGGTAGTCTTTTGGAGATAGGTATATTGTTATAAATTCACCACTAAGAAAACTTTTGGTGTATCCATCATCAGATCCGAGCAGAGCAGCAGTAGAAAAATATTTTCCTTTAGCTTGAAGAATATCTCCTTCATGAATTGAACCTACCTGACTTACAACTCCGTCAACAGGACAGATAATCGAGGAGGCTAAAGTATCTATAGGCCTAACATCTTTTTTTAACGCTCTTGTAAAAAAAGCATTAAAGTTTTCATAGCTATCAGGGGAATCTGATATTGCTTCATTAAGATTAATTTTATAAACCTTAATAAATAGTTTAATCAGAATATTTTTTAACCAAATAGTTTTAGTTTCAGCTAAAATTGAACCACCTCTTGATAAAATATGCTGTGGAAGCAAGCGTTGAAATGCAATGAACAATTCCGTGCAAAGTTTCTTCATCTGATTATTTTTCCACTAAAGTTTCTGGATGGTTACCCCATTCTGCCCAAGAACCATCATAAGCACGAATATTAGTGAATCCTAATATTCTACCAAGCATATATGTAAAACCAGATCGGTGGTGTGATTGACAATGAGTAACAGTAGCTTTGTTTGCCGATATACCTAAATTTTCTAGTTTAATTAATGCATCTATATCAATGCGTTGATTGCGTTTGAAGTCCATCATCTTTGTCCAGTCACAATTTATGGCGCCAGGTATATGTCCAGCTTTTTCAGTATAGACTGTCGTTCCATTGAATTCTGCCTCACTTCTTGCATCCCAAATTTGAAGGTCTTGATCGCCTAATAAAGTCATTAGCTCCTTGATATCAATTATAGGAGTTCGGTTGATCGAAAAGGTACGCTGAACGGGATTAACTACTGGCTTATCTGAGGTTACAGGATAACCTTCGTTGTGCCATGCAATCAGACCACCATTGAGGTAAGACCAATTTTTGTGACCGATTACATCAAGGGTCCAAAGGAATCTTCCAGCCCATCCGCCACCTTCATCATCGTAAGCAATCACATGCATCTCTTCAGTTAGACCAATATTATTCATGATCTCTGTAATTTGCTCTATTGAAGGAAGCTTATTAGGTATAGGAAATGAACCTGCAAGAAGAGTTTTTGGAGACAAATGAATTGCACCAGGTATATGTTTTTGGGTATAAAGACCATCGTTACATAGATCGATAATCAGAATATTTGATTCTCCAAGTTGAGCACTTAAGGACTCTGGCTCTATGAGATGCTGTAGTTTTGACATGGTTACCTTCTCATCTTATTAAGATTTATTAGGCTAATATTATCGCTCAAGACTTTACCTATCTCTAGAATTTTTATTTTTCTCTTCCAGTGTTATGGATCATATGTAGGTAACTATCGAACCTTTCACGTGCTATTTTTCCATCTTTTACGGCCATGATCAATGCACAGCCAACTTCTCGTCTGTGGCTACAGTTACGAAATTTACATTTTCCTAGATGCTCAATGAATTCTATAAAGCCGTTAGCAATTTCATCTGGTTCAAGGTGCAACAAACCAAACTCACGTACACCAGGAGAGTCAACTACACTTCCACCTTTGTTGAGATGAAAAAGTTGAGAGGTAGTAGTGGTATGAGTTCCCTTTTTCTTCGATTCAGATAAATTTCCAACTTTTAAGTTAATCTTGGGTATTAGTTTATTCAGCAAAGAAGACTTCCCTACACCTGACTGACCTACCAGAACACTTGTAAAATTATTTAGATAAGCTTCAAGTTGTTTTAAACCATAACCATTTTTTGCTGACACCAAAAAATGGTCATAACCTAAATTTTTGTATTTATTTGCTAATGAAAACAAAGCTTCACAGTTCTCTTTAACAATAAGATCAGCTTTATTTATTATTAATAAAGGTCTTATGGATTGATTTTCAGACTCTACTATATAACGATCTATAAGATTTGAATGGGGTTTTGGATAAAGGGAAACAACAATAGCTATTCTGTTGATATTAGCTGCCACAGCACGTAAATTTCCTCGATCATCAGGACGACAAATTTGAGTTTCTCTTGGATGTCGCGCAATTACCACTCCGTAATCACCGTGATCTTTCCAAGTAACTTTGTCACCAGCAACAATTACAGGTAAATTGGCCCTCAAGTGACATCGACGTGAAATCCTCTTTGACAAATTTATTTCTTCAACATCAATCTGCGCACCATAGCTTGCAGTGACTACACCGGGTTTCTCTATACCAAAATTCTCAGAGTCTTCCACTATATGGGCTTCAAGAACATCAGTTTTAGCGCTTGCACTCAATTGATTCTTTTCAATACGCTTGCGTTGCTGTTTGGTTAGTTGGCGCTTCGTCAATATTTTTCCTTTTCGACAACAATAGTCTCCATCAAAAATTATATTTGTAAATAAATACTATCATTTTTGGCTTGAAAATACTTAAAGATAAAGTATCAGCATTTTTTAGAAAAACTATTGTCGGAACTATAATTAGAAAACATTATTTATAAAAATGTTTAATATGTATAAAATATGATTAATTTCAATAAATGGTAAAAAATTTTGATGAACTACTCGGGCGAAGAAAAAAAAGATGCACATAATCTCGTATGGATTGATTTAGAGATGACTGGTTTAGATACACTCAATGACGTAATTATTGAAATTGCCACAATCGTGACAGATAAAAATCTCAACATTATTGCTGAGGGTCCAGTTTTTGCTATAAATCAAAAGAAACAAATACTTGATAGTATGGATGAATGGAATACACGACAACATAATCGCTCTGGCTTAGTTGATCGCGTGCTGCAAAGTAACACTTCTTCTGAAGATGCAGAGGTAAGCACGATAAAATTTTTGAAAAAATTTGTAGATCCTGGAACCTCACCTATGTGCGGGAATTCAATTTGCCAAGATCGACGTTTCTTATCAAGAGAAATGCCAACCCTAGAAAATTTTTTTCATTACCGTAATTTAGATGTTAGCAGTATAAAAGAGCTTGCTTCACGATGGCGTCCCGAATTGCTGAATAGATTGAAGAAAAAAAGTACACACCTTGCCATGGATGACATAAAAGACTCTATTATAGAATTAAAGCATTACCGAGACTTATTTTTTAACATTCCATAATTAATTTTGAAGGGTAAAAAATTATTTCTTATGTTCTATTTTTGGAAAGTCGGTGGCAAATAAGAGGGAGCCTATACCCTTGAATTTATTCTAGAGCACTTATTTTTTTGCTGAACCAAAGCCCAAGATATGTGCTCTCGAACCATTTTTGATGGGAAATCTTTTCTTTTAGTTAATGATTGAACAACTTTTTCTGAGTAGACTGCGTTACCTAGCCCAATAGCAAGATTCCTGAGCCATCTTTCATAACCAATTCTTCTTATCGGAGATCCCTCTGTGTACTCTAAAAATTCACTTTCGGTCCAAAGAAATAATTCAGCTAATTTACGATTATCTAGATTATGCCTTGGAGAAAAGTCTATCTCACTTGTCGTTTTTGCTGCCTTATTCCATGGGCAGATGGTCTGACAGTCGTCACAGCCAAATACTCGATTACCCATGGGTTTACGGAATTCCTCAGGTATCTCCCCCTTATTCTCAATTGTGAGATATGAAATACATTTTTTTGCATCAAGAATATAGGGTTCGGGGAATGCATCGGTAGGACAAACTTTAATACATGCCTTGCATTCACCACATTTACTTTTTTCTGATGGCTGATCTTTTGGTAAAGGTAAGCTAGTATATATTTCACCAAGAAAAAACCATGAGCCCTCGTGGCTATTGATGATTAGAGTATTTTTACCCATCCAGCCAAGCCCTGCTTTTTCTGCTAAAGGTTTTTCCATAACAGGGGCGCTATCAACAAATGGCCTCTGTACTACACTTCCAGGAACAGCTATTTCGATTCTTTTACTTAATTTCTTTAATCGATTTCGAATTAATTTGTGGTAATCTCGACCTAATGCGTAGCGTGAGATATATCCCTTATCACTGTCTTTAAGCACAGCAATCATATCGCTATCGGGTGGAAGATAATTCATACGTGCTACTATAACTGAGCATGTGCCGGGCAATAACTTTTCTGGGCGGTAGCGTATATCTCCATGAGAAGCCATCCACTCCATATCTCCATGGTAATTATTTTCAAGCCATTTATTGAGTTTTTTGCTTGTGTCACCTAGATTTATATCTGTGATGGCAACCTGCTGAAAACCTAGCTCGATTCCCCATTGCTTAATTTGGCTAGCAAGGTATATATAATCTATTTGAGATTTTTTTGAGTGCATAATCCATCAGCTATCTGAAGTTAGAGTATAATTTTGCCAGATATTTGTTTAATGAGAAGAACTTTATAGATAAATCGATATTTATCCATTATGTTTAATATATTTTAATAAAGATTAACTGATCTAGACGGTTAAAAAATGAAGTATTTACATATAATGAACATTTCCAGTGAAGACGAAATGATTACATTTGGCAACTTAGTTAGCCGTATTTTGCTCGATTTTATTCCTGAAAAAGCCAAAAAGGCTACCTTACTTTTTTTTGAAGGAGATCTTGGGGTTGGAAAAACAACAATTTGCAAAGGAATATTAAATTCTTCTGGTTATGATGGCATCGTAAAGAGTCCAACTTATAATTTGGTGGAGACTTATGAGCTAGCATCATCGAGATATCACCATTTTGATTTTTATAGACTGGGGTCTCCTGAAGAGTTAGATTATATTGGCATAAGAGATTACTTTCAGTCTGGAGACATTTGTTTGGTTGAATGGCCAGACCGAGGTAAGGGGTTTCTGCCTTTACCAGATTTATGTTTTAAAATATCGGTTAAGAGAAGCGGTCGAGAGCTTAATATTGAATCTAAAACTCAGTTAGGAGAATTATTTTTGAATCATTTATCTATAGCTAAGGAAAATCAACTTGGCTGATAAACATCACTACAGTTTTTATATACTAATGACCGTAGCCTCTTTATTTTTTCTTGAGCCTATCCTTGCATCAACTGTGAATGACATGAGAGTTTGGATGGCCCCAGACCATACACGATTAGTACTCGATTTAAGTGATCCAGTAAAATATAAGATAAATACATTACAAAACCCAGATCGATTAATAATAGATATTGAAGATACCTCAATAAAAAAAAATGTATTAAAATTTGATATTTCTGCAACTCCTATAATCTCTGTTAAAAGTAACAAAGAAGAAAAAAATCACCTTAAAATTACACTTAATTTAAAAAAACCTCTCAAGCCTAAGCACTTTAAGCTTGGAGTGAACAAAAAATATAATAATAGGCTAGTAATAGATCTTTATGATATAGAAAAAATCGACGACAAAGAGACCTCTTTTGTTATCCCTAATGATGGAAGAGATATTATTGTGGCTATAGATCCTGGACATGGTGGAGAGGATCCGGGTGCGATTGGCCCAAAAAGACTTATGGAGAAGCATGTAGTTTTAGCTATAAGCCAAGAATTAAAAAAACTATTAGACCAGAAGTCTGGCTTTAGCGCAGTTTTAATTCGATCAAGTGATTATTATGTTCCTTTACGTAAGCGTATAAAAATTGCCCATAAAAAACGTGCAGACATATTCATCTCTATCCACGCTGATGCCTTTAAAAAAACAAGCGCAAAAGGCGCCTCTGTATTTATATTATCTCGAAGTGGAGCCACCAGCGAAACTGCCCGCTATCTGGCAAAAAGAGAAAATAGTACTGACTTAATTGGTGGTTCTGGAAGCGTCAGCCTTGATGATAAGGATCCTGTTCTAGCTAGCGTGCTTTTAGATTTATCCATGACTGCTACTCTAAATAGTAGCCTGGATCTTGGAAAATCTGTTCTCAAATCTATAGGCAATATAGCACGGCTGCATAAAAATTATGTTGAAGAGGCGGGTTTTGTAGTCCTAAAGTCCCCAGATATACCATCTATTCTGATAGAAACAGGATTTATATCAAATCCTTCAGAGGCTAAAAAGTTGGCTAATAAAACCTACCAAAAAAAATTAGCATATTCAATTTTTAAAGGAATAACTCAATATTTTTCGGGCAACTATCCTATCGGTACTCTACTAGCTTCTGAGAAGTCAGATATTGAGAGACCTCTATATTATCTAGTTTTGCCAGGTGATACAGCATATAAAATTTCTAAAAAATACAAAATATCGGTTAAAAAATTAATAAAATTAAATAATTTAAAGGGTGATAAAATTTACTCGGGACAGAGGCTCAGAATTTCTGATAAATGAAAATATATTTTAAGTTACACGTTTAGATATTTGGTATTACGATCTCAGCGATTAAAATTGGACGCCCGCACTTTTTTTAGGAATATGCTTTTTCGTTACCTGCCAAAATGTCTCGTTCCAAAAAGCATGCGCTTTGGTTGTTCTGATGCTATAGCCATGGTAACCAACGAATAAAATTCCGTCATCTTCGATTTTATATATTAGTGCTTCCATTCCTGGGTCTTCCTCATAACCCTTAAGAATTATAAAGTCGCCTACAGATACTTCTGGTCGTTCCATGATAGATCCTATTTATTTAAAGCTAAGTATTTTATAGCTCCGAGCAATTTATGTGAACAAAAAAATAATATTTTCCTACTCGGTATTTATCACAAGATTCGAGAATATATCAATATAATTTTTATATTTTGGATAGTAATTATTATCCAGATAACCCATGATCCATTATTTCTGCAGGGGAACCTGTATTTGTTGTACCTACAACCTCAGCTGGCACACCAGAGGCAACTGAATGTGGAGGCACATCTTTTAGTACTACGCTAGCTGCAATAATTTTTGAGCCTTCTCCAATTTCAATATTACCTAGTATTGTTGCACCCGGACCTATTAACACCCCACTGCGAACTTTTGGATGACGGTCTCCACTTTCTTTCCCTGTTCCTCCTAAAGTTACCCCCTGTAGAATAGACACACAATCTTCAATAACAGCAGTTTCTCCGACTACAAGGCCTGTTGAGTGATCAAGCATTATCCCCTGCCCAATTTTTGCAGCAGGATGAATATCTACATCAAATACAACAGATATCCTATTCTGCAACATAAGAGCTAAGGACCTTCTATTTTTTGACCACAAAAGATGAGTAGCTCTCCATGCCTGAAGCGCATGAAAACCTTTATAGTAAAGAAAAGCAGATAAAAAAGTATGACATGCCGAATCACGATCAATCAATGCTTCTATATCTCTAAGGATTGCTTTTTGAGTTTTAGTATCAGAACTGAATACATCATCAAATATATCTTGCAAAACATACTTTGTTACAGATTCATGATGAAGCTTACTAGCTAATAAGAAACTTAAAGAAGAAAGTAATGATTGGTGAGCCAGTATAGTATCATCAATATATTTGATTAAAGCAGGCTCAGTCATGCAAACCTGCTGGGCCTCTTTTCTAATTTGTTCCCACAGTAATTTTAAGGACGAAACTTGATTCATCGTGGCGCCACTCTATTTGGAATATAACATTCGCTCATTATCATAGCCTACGTAATTTTTTTCCAGCTATGATATCTTTAATACACAAATTAATCTTAATTAGTCAACGGAAATTATATTTTTGGTTGACAGCTAATTTAACTCGCATATCATATAGATATTCATTAGAGGCGCCATATGTTACCTAGTTACATGAAACCCACTCGGCATGATTGGACAAAGCAGCAAGTGGAGGATTTGTTTAAGCAGCCTTTCAATGATTTAATGTTTAAGGCTCAATCAGTTCACCGTAAAAAATTTAACCCCAATGAGGTTCAATTAAGCACTTTGCTGTCTATCAAAACAGGTGCCTGTCCTGAGGATTGCAAATACTGCCCTCAAAGTGCGCGTTATGACACTGGACTTGAAGTAGAGAGATTATTGGCTGTTGAAAAAGTAATAGAGGAAGCAAAATTAGCAAAAAATGCTGGGGCTACTCGTTTTTGTATGGGCGCTGCATGGCGATCACCGAAAGACAAAGATTTACCATATGTTACAAAGATGGTGCAGGAAGTAAAAAGCTTAGGCCTAGAAACTTGCATGACTCTTGGTATGCTAGAGGAAAATCAAGCCCAAGCATTAGCAGATGCTGGTTTAGATTATTATAACCATAATCTTGATACATCCCCTGAATACTACGGCGAAGTCATTACTACTAGAACATATTCTGACCGTATAAATACTCTAGATAATGTTAGAAAATCTGGTATGAAAGTTTGTGCTGGTGGTATTGTGGGTATGGGTGAGAGTAAAACAGATAGAGCCGGATTGCTCATGCAGTTAGCAAACCTCCCACAGCATCCAGAGTCAGTTCCTATAAACATGTTGGTAAAAGTTGATGGTACTCCATTTGAGAACGTAAAAGATCTCGATCCATTTGAATTTATTCGAACTATTGCAGTAGCTCGCATTATGATGCCTGAGTCTCATGTGAGATTATCAGCTGGTAGAGAGAGTATGAACGATGAGCTGCAGGCGTTAGCTTTTTTAGCAGGAGCTAACTCGATATTTTATTGTGATTCACTTCTAACAACTGCGAATCCTAAAGCAAATCAAGATATGGCTTTACTTAATAGGTTGGATATTGTCCCTGAAAAAAATAAAATAAATATGGACCCTTCAGATCAAGAAAAAACCCTTCATAAAAAAATATTATCTGCTAAAACTGACCATCTATTTTATAACGCTGTTAATTAGGAAAATCGATTCATTATGCATTCAATGGATCAAAAACTTTCAATTAAACTTGCCCAAAGAAAAAAAGCTGGTCTTTATCGTTTTCGTTATCTACTAGAATCTCCACAGTCATCTAAAGTTATAGTTGATGGAAAAAGTTACCTAGCTTTTTGCAGTAATGACTATCTAGGTCTCTCTAACCATCCATCAGTTGTCGATAGTTTTAAAGTAGGGCTAGAGACCTTCGGAGTAGGTAGCGGTGCATCCCATTTAATCTATGGACACTCAGCAGAACACCATGCATTAGAAGAGGAGCTAGCAGAATTTACGCAAAGACCTAGAGCGCTCTTATTTTCAACTGGTTATATGGCTAATATTGGGACTATAAATGCCCTTTGCGGAAAGGGTGATAATATTTTTGAAGATCGATTAAATCATGCCTCATTAATTGATGCTGGTCTATCGAGCTTGTCTAAATTCTCACGTTATAGTCATTCCGATATATTGGGTCTATCTAATAAAATGCAAAAGGCTTCTGGTAGCAAGCTAGTAGTTACAGATGGTGTATTTAGTATGGATGGTGACATAGCTGAATTACCTCAATTAGCCAAAGTTTGTCAAAAAAGACAAGGGTGGCTCATGGTAGATGATGCACATGGATTTGGAGTCATGGGAAAAAATGGTGGCGGTTTAACAGAATATTTTAGCTTAACTGCTGAAGAAATACCTATCCTTATTGGCACCCTAGGGAAAGCATTTGGAACTTTTGGAGCATTTGTTGCTGGCTCTGAGGAGCTTATCGAAACTTTAGTACAATTTGCTAGAACCTATATATACACTACTGCTCTTCCACCAGCAGTAGCTTCAGCATCACGTGTCAGCTTAAAGATATTACAGCAAGAGACTTGGCGTCGAGAAAAACTTAAACATTTGATAAATTATTTTCGAGAGGGAGCAAAATCCCTAGACATCAATTTGATGGATTCTTTAACCCCTATACAACCAGTTCTTTTATATGACGATAATCTTGTAATGAAAGTTGCAAATCGCCTTAAAAGCGATGGTTTTCTTGTCGGCGCAATTCGTCCACCAACTATCCCTATAAATACATCTAGATTGCGAATAACTATTTCCGCAAAACACGAAGAAAACGATATTGATGCACTTCTTGAGTCACTTAGCAGCATCATCAGGGATATGAGGACTTTAACTAGATGATTGTTAATGACGCATCTATATTGACTAATAAATTGGCAACACGCACTTATGCATGTACAGGTAGGTCTTTTCAGTCAGATCCATTAGTACTCATTCATGGTTGGGGTTCTGATAGCAAAACTTGGAGTTTAATTCTATCTGAACTAAGAAAAAATCTAAACATAATAACCATTGATCTGCCTGGATTTGGTTGCAGTGAATTTTATAAAAAAGATATAAGCTCAACGAAACAATCAATTTTGGTTAATCATTTTATTGATGCTAGTTTGAAAGTAATACCTGCCAATTGTAGCTTAATGGGTTGGTCCCTAGGGGGAGCCATAGCAACTGCAATGATAGGTCAATATCCCTCAAGATTTTCTAATTTAATAACAATTGCAACTAATCCGTGTTTTGTCAAAAAAGATGATTGGGATTTTGGTATGCCAAGCAGCATATTTAACAAATTTTTAAAATTATTTCAGGATGATCCATCAGTTTGTTTGAAAAAATTCCATCATCTTCAGCGTTCTGGTGACTTGAAAGAAAAAAAATTGTTTAAATTTTTACAACCTAGCGAAACAAAAAAAATTGCTCTTTTTGCGAATTCGACTAAAAAAAATCATAGACACATTTATTGGTTGAGGGCTTTGAAACTACTCCAAGAAATTGACAACAGAGATATCTTAAAATCTTTAGAGTCACCAAGCCTTCATTTTTTTGGTGAGAATGATCAATTAGTAAATAATCGAGTAGCCGATGAAATCGTACTGTCTAATCCAGCTCATAAAATAAGAGTTTTCGAACAGAGATGCCATTTAATTCATATAAGTAACGCAAAGGAAATAGCCTCTTCTACAATAAAATTTATAAAAGAAAATCGATATTCTTTAAATAAAAAGAAAATAGCAAATTCTTTCAGTAATGCTGCAAGTACCTATGAATCAGTATCTAGGTTGCAGTCCCAAACTGGAAAAAAACTCCTAACTATGATGCCTAACCAAGTAACACCAAATACTATTATTGATCTAGGTTGTGGTACCGGTTGCTTCGTTAAATCTATACAGAATAAAAACAGCTATTCAAAAATTATAGGGTTAGATTTAGCTGAGGGAATGCTTAAAATGGCAAAATCACAATATGATGATACTGATATTTGGCTTTGCGGTGATGCAGAAAATATACCCCTAGCCAATAATTCTGTAGATATTATATTCTCTAATTTAACTTTTCAGTGGTGCAGCCAGACAGCTAAACTAGCTAAAGAAATTGCTCGAATTTTAAAACCTGGCGGTAAGCTACTTTTTACTACTCTCGGTGAGAACACGCTATATGAATTAAAAACATCATGGATGAAAGTAGATAACTATGTCCATGTTAATAAATTTGTAGATGCGGATATTTGGAAAATAGCTTTTGTTAACGAAGGTATTCAGTTCGAAGATTTTCAAGTTTGTGATTATATCTTACAGTATGGTGATCTAAGTGATTTGATGTATGAGCTTAAAAAATTAGGGGCACATAATATAAATTCGGGGCAAAAAAAAACCATGACCAATAAAAAAAATATACGTAACCTTATTAATGCGTATGATCAATATAGAGACCCAAAGGGAAATTTACCTGCTACATGGCAAGTAATTTTTGGAATAGGTGTTCTAGGTGCGTAAATCATACTTTATTACAGGAACGAGTACAGGTGTTGGAAAGACGCGTGTTGCCACAGGTATTCTTGCTGGAGTATCAAGATTAGGTTTTTCTACTGCAGGTTTTAAGCCAGTTGCTGCTGGATGTGAATGGACAACAGACGGTTTACAGAACGGTGATGCCCAGAAGCTATTATCTCAATCTTCTCTGTCATTGAGTTACGAGCAAGTTAACCCTATAGCACTTGAGCCTGCTATCGCCCCTCATATAGCAGCTGAAGAGATAGGTCAGCGCTTGAGCGCTGCTAGGTTAGCTGGATTTTATCGAGGACTCATGACAAATAGTCCAAATTTCTCTGTAGTGGAGGGGGCTGGGGGTTGGAGAGTTCCTATTAATAACCAAGAAAATTTTTCCGATTTAGCAAAATTAATTAAACTACCTGTAATACTTGTTGTCGGTATAGATCTCGGTTGTATCAATCACGCTATACTAACTGCCGAAGCTATCCGTAAAGACAATCTAGTATTGGCAGGTTGGATTGCTAATCAGATTGTGCCTGTGATGAATCGCTATAAAGAAAATGTATCAACATTACAACACTGGATTTCATCACCAATGATTGGGGAGTTGGTTCATAATCGAAATGCCACCCCTGATGAAACAGCTGATCAGTTAAATATTAAATCTTTGTTATAATGTTTAAAAGAAAATTACTCAGTACTTAAATAAGTTGGTGAATTTTATGGGCATGAGAAGTAAAGAAGAATATAACGAAGAAGATTTAGCTAGGATTAATGAGATAGTCAATTCTGGAATCCATTCTGTTGAACGAAAACCTTTTAGATTTAGATTATTGTTCTGGTGGTGGGTTGTGGTGGGAGTATTAGGTGGCATTAGCTGGATATCAGCCAAGCTCGTGGGGGTTGTTTAAACTTTGATCATGAATGCCCATATTGCAGAATTGAAAAATCTGCAATATGGGTTTTTTTGCCTTCATAAATGTTTTGGGTTACTCATACTTTGAATTTTAGATTTCTTTTACACGCACCATAAGCTTCCCAGTATTTTCTCCAGTATACAACTTTTTTACACACTCAAGAGCCGTCTCTAAGCCTTCTGATACATCAAGGCGAACTTTGATTTTTCCCTCAGACATCCATTTGAGGATAGATTCGTTAGCTTCAGGAAAACGCTCCAGATAATCTAGGATAATAAAACCTTGAATTTTAAGCCTATGCATTAATATCAAGCTATAGTTATAGGGACCCGGTACTGGTTCTGAGGCGTTATATTGAGATATAAGTCCACATGTAGCGATTCTCCCATGTAAATTCATTAATTTTAGGCATTCGTCAAGAATAGTGCCGCCAACATTATCAAAATATATATCAATACCATTTGGACAGCTCTTAGAGAGCGCATCAGACAAATTTGCGGTTTTATAGTTGATAGCCTCATCAAAACCTAGCTCCTCTTTGATCCATCGACATTTTTCATCAGACCCAGTTAATCCAACTACATGACAGCCTTTGATCTTTGCTATTTGGCCAGCAATTGATCCAACAGCGCCGGCTGCAGTGGACACCACTACAGTTTCTCCAGCCTTAGGTACTCCTATATCTAATAAACAAAAATATGCTGAGGGTCCAACAAGCGCTAGAGTTGCAAATGCATCCATTACAGATACATTGTCGGCCCCACTCAATAAACCTACGGATTCGGGTGAACCAACTTGATAGTCAGACCATGTTCCAATTCCACTTACAATATCACCTTTTTTAAAAGCAGGAGTCATGCTCTCAAGGACCGTACCGCATACTACACCTCTCATTGGATCACCCAGTGCAACAGGCGGCATATATTGCTTCTCATCACTCATCCAAATTCTATTTGTGGGGTCTAAGGACAGGTAGTTCAGTTGAAAAAGGCATTCCCCATCTTTTGGATGAGGCATACTTTCTTTCTCGAAACTTAACGTGTTATTTGTGATGTTTCCAACAGGCCTCTCTTGAAGTCGCCAGACACGATTATTTTTACTCATAGTTAACTCCTAAAATTCTTTGTTGGTTCAGTTGAAATTTTGTTTAAACAATCACAATACACTAAAAATATTATATATGATAAATGCTCTCATTTTGAAAATAATAACCCCTTAAGCTATTTGACAACAAAAACATCGTACTTAACAAAACCTTTATCACCAAATTGGATTTCCACCATCTTGTTGATAGTTTGGATCTCATTAAGCCAATTGTATTTTTCAAATGAAGTTTGAAAAGTAGGAGCCGCTAAAAAATAAGGTATATCTTTATGTGTTAGTCTTTCTCCATTTGTTAATCGCTCAAGGCTTTCAGGGGTATTTTTTATTACCCCATTGTACGTTAGATATATATAAGCATCATCATCAGTTTTTATTAGCCCTCTTACATCTAGACGAAAATTCCCAGAAGGCATGATACGCAGCCAGTCAGCGCCAGGAGCAATAAATTTACCATTTATTTTTGGCCCAGCAACCCAACCCCCTTCGCGCACGTTAACTATCATCATACTCTCATCAATTGCTAACGGCGGATCCAAGGGGGCTTCATAGCTCATTATATATTCGGTAGTGATTTCAGTGCTCTGTATAGTTGAGTTTTCTTTTTTCATAAAAAATCCTTATGTTAGAGTTAAATACTTTAATTATATAGTTAGCTCTATATTTTTATGTAGCGAAAGCTTGCTATCCATTATTAAAGAATCCTATTAGTCTGTCGCTGACTCCTTCACAGGCGATTCCTTGAACTTGAGCTATTAGAGGTATGGGTGGGCCAACTCCCAGTAGATAAGAGGATCCTTTGCTGTCTATTTTTATCTTTCCTTTTTCAGTTAAGCCCCTTAGATCCCAAATAGTGGCTTCGTAAGAGGAAGTTTTATCCCAACTCTTAAAACCAAAGCAGCCTCCACTTGGAGCCATACCACAAGTCATAGATCCACTTTCTTCAGTAGTTTCGGTGCTACCGTCAACCCATACGATATATCTAATCTTTAGCGTTTGAATCTTTTTGGCTATTATATCGTTGTTGAGAACTACCTTCATACGATTTAGATTTAGTGGAGCTATTCTTGGCTCAAACCAAGGGTAAAATGTATCCAGAAAATTTTTTTCTCGTAAGACATTTAAATTCTCAGATCTAGAGATATTATTTCCAATGCAGTCTATGAAACCAGGTTCTGTTTCATAGGAGCTCCCATGCCTTCTTCCCATAATAACTATTTTTTCTTCACTATCCATGCTGAGCTTAGTGGAGCTAGATTTTTGCTCATCAACAATAGTTGAAGTGGAACAACCAGATATAAAAGTTACAATCAATATACCCAAAGAAAAAGAGCATATGACAATAACCTCGCTTAGACTGCTAGCTTTCATTTTTTAGTGCCTTTTTTATATTAATCCAGTTGAGTATTTCAGGAATTTCATAAAAATCAGTGACAATTTGCACGCCGGCATCTCGCAGCGCTGCATTAGTAGCCTGGTGTAGTGCTTTTTCTTGAGAGCCTAGAAATCGTGTTTGAGTTCTTCCGTAAGAGCTTATAATCCATTCATATATACTGGACCCTTTGCTATCAAAAATTTCGAGCTTATATTTTATCCATATTTCAAAAACATTTACGCTTGTTTCACGAGGCAAAGAAAGCTGAAGATCCTCAACTACAACAGAGATATATAAGTCTATGGGTTTTATTGGGCTTACGGGTTTCACAGTAAATTCTGATACACCTTGAAACATAGAGTTAAAAGTTTGATTGAATAATTCACTCTGAGATTTTCCAAGTGAAATAGTGATTTTTTCTTCATCTTTTTCTCTAATAAATGAGTAATCAGTGAATGAATTGTCAAGCACAAGGCCTATTTTGTAAGGCAGCACTTTTATCAAAGCTATTGGATGCTCACTAATAACAACTACGTGGGTTGAACAGCCTATTAAAAATAATTGAGAGACGATGATGGAGGCAAAAATTTTTTTTTTAAAAGTAGTAATCATATTAATCACTTAATATCTTTAGAAAAAATTTTATTCAAGTCCAGTAAGACCTATGAAAGTTCCGTTGTTATCATAACTTAGCTCTCGCATTAACGCAGAAAAACGTGTGGCGGTTTGCAAATTACCTCCTTCAACTTTGAAATGAACAGGAAACCCCACAGTATGAATACGAACCAGTCGATCTGTTCCTTGAATTTTATTGATTTTATCAGTTGCTTTTAGAACTTGACCTATGGATCCGCCGGTAAAATCATCGCCAAATACATATAAGCTGATTTTATTTTTTGAGGTATAAAACTGCCTTATAGCTTTTTGTATACCCTCCACAGGGCTTGAGTTACTGAAAGGTGCCCAAGTTGCCAGTCGGTTTAATATAGCTTTTCTTCTCGCAGGAGTATCGGGTATCCACTTCTTGTTAAAACTAGAAAACATATAGTCGCCCATATCATTCATTACTTGGATACCCTTAACTTGGGGGTAAATATTAAGAATATTAATCATCTCTCTTTTCACTTTGGTCCAAGCAAAATTCGACATACTACCTGATGTATCTATGATGAAGACAATATATTCACTGTCAACCGGAATACCACCAATTGCGTCTTTCTTTGATTTTTTTTGGATTCTGACTAACCGTCGCATTTCATCAGTAAGACTTTGTTGGGCTAACTCAAGTTTGGCTTGTGCGTCAGCAAATACTGAGTTTTTTTGTTGGTTTTCGATTATCTCTTGTTCGAGACTAGCTACTTTTTTTCTAGCATTCTGCAGTTGACCCTCTTTGTATCTAAGAGCTTCTTTCAATACATTTATTTCTCCGCGTATTTCAAATAGTTTTTTTTGTATTATCGGAATTCTTAATAATGTTGGATCTTTTTCAGTTTGAGAGAATGACGAATCAACAGTTTTTGCGATCAACAATAAAAGTACTATTGCCCCAAAACCGCAACTTATAACATCTAGAAATGAGATACTAATTTCACTTATATTCCTTTTATTTTGTCGTTTTTCACGAGTCATGGCCAATCTCTTGATGGGCTCATAAAAGATCCCTTAGTTGATATTGCCAGTTTCCAATAGCTTGCAGCTGCGAAAGGATCACCCTCCATAGGAAACAAAAGTATATTAACTGGAGTCCTAGATGGTAATTCTTTTAAAGACTCTTGAAATAGCTTCATTCGATCGCTACCAGTGATGGTTATATTTTTCTTCTTTTTATTTCCTTGAGTAGGAAGGCCGTCCGTAATCAAAAATATATTATCCGGAGATTTGCGAAGGTTACCGATAGTCTGAAAAGCTTTGGCTAGGTTCGTACCTCCGTTTGGAATTACCTTTTTTAGTTCTTGTATTGAAAAGTTTAAGCTTGATAAATCCCGTATATCTCCCCAAACGCCGCTATTACTGCTGATCGATTTAGTTGAGGAGTTAAACGTATAAATTTGATATTGGCTATCTTTAGGCATTTGAGAGATAAGCCATTCAGTAGTTTTTATAGCACGCTTCCACTTAGGGGAATTTTTTTTTGATTCATCATCCATATTTCTCATTCGGATAACATTTACTATAGAATCAGAAAGCATACTGGCAGAGGCGTCAACTAGAATAACGATTCTTTTACCGCTTAATTTAAGACCAGTAAGATATTGTCGTTCTCCATCACCTAAGAATCTCCTTATATTTTTACCATTATTCTGTTCTTTAAGGAGTAGTATTTTTTCCTCGAGTACAAAGATTTTCTTCTTTAAAACATCTAACTCTCTCTCCGTATCTAATTGCGTCGGCGCTGCTTCTTTAATTTTTTTAATATCTTCTATTATCTTAATTGTATTTTCGTCTGTAATAGTTAGAGTATTTTTCAGTTTTAATAGGTTTTCTTTTTCGGTTTGAATTTCTTCAAGAAGGATTTTTTTTTCTGAAGTTCCAGCTAGATCTATAATTTCAGTAGTAATAGGATTATGTTTTAGTATCAGAAATAGAAGCGTAACGGCACCAAACCCACAGGCCATTATATCTAGAAATGATAGACTAAAAGTTGTAATTTTACGTTTTAAGCGAGCCACTTCAGGTAACCCTAATTAATTGAAATGATTCAGATCCAACTGTGATAACTTCCCCTAGGTGTAACTGTACTTTTTCTTTTTTATTTCTATCTTCATCATTTATGTATAAATTATTTTCCACTAGAAAGATTGATTTTTTTGATATCTGACTTTGGGCAAACCTTAAAGAATCTTCTTGAAGATCAAAATATAGAATATTTCCTATTTCAATAGCTTCATGCTTATAAAGTATATGGGTTGGTAGCTTCATTGAGGTAAAATTCATGGTATCTGGTGTATCAGGAATCAAATTATTAAGTGATATGACGAGATGCATATTTTCTTGATCTCTCGTAATTTCTTGCGAATTTTCTAGAGAACCAAAAACTGCCGCATCTTTTTTTAGTATATGGAATTTGTCTAGTTTCTCTGATATTCCCGGTAATAATAGCAATCTATGGCTAGCAACCAGAATATCCCTGCCTTTTACTTTGGAAGTAAATCTCTTTTTTAGTTGGTTTATTTTTTTTGTACTTTCTTTTAGGAGTTCATCAAGATGGATCACTAACTGATATGTACCTTGCGGGCTGTCCAGAACAGCTGTTGTTTCTGAACTTAGATTTAGTTCTCCAAGCCATTTTGGTAATAGGTTATAGAGTTGCTGTTCTCCTTCTGCAGTATGGAAAGGATCAAAGCGATATTCTTTGATAAATTTATCAGCGATACATCTTGCCCAATCGTCATAAAAAGTTGCTATTCCCACATCCGTTACGATATCGACGGCAGTTCTCTTTAGAGTACCTTGACTTTTTTGTAATTGGGTAAAAACTGTTTGATGTAACTGAATATCCAAGTGCACAAAGTATTTAGTACCACTGACTTTATCTTTGGATTCAAAATGACTTACAGCTGCAACAGCAGAATCAACTAAACCAAGAACCTTAAAACTTAATGCCTTGGCTAGCCCAAGAATTATAGAAAGTTGCTGATGGTCGAAGGAACCAGGAATAGCAAATATAATTTCACTTGGTTTATTTAGCTGATTATATAAATCTGTTAATTGTTGAAAAGCTAGATCTGCATTATGCCTAACTTTATTTGTTGGATAAGAGACTGGCGATAAACTAAGTTGGCGCCAAAATTGATTAAAGCTTTTTTGTGGCGATAAGAAGCTTTTTTTCAGTGCGATATCTCCAGTTTCAATTCCGTCATTTGTTAAAAAAGCATATCCAGGGCTAATAAAAATTTCACCCATGCCATTTCCGCAACAATGGCCAGAGTCATTTATTTCAATTATCGCCAAGCTCATATTATTACTCTTATGAAAATTTTATGTATCATTAATTATCCAAAGTCTATTTTTTTAGTCTGTTTTTAGATGCCTAACTAGATTGTTATCACAGTAATCATGTGAATCTAATACTAATCGCTCCTGTGCCAACTGAAGTTGATGTACTATAAACATTAAAAATATACTTATCACGAGTGCAATAAAAGTGGAGTTAAACGCCACACCTAAACTTGCTGTAACCCCTGCAATATCTCCCTGTACTGCCTTATGGGCTTGACTTAACGCTTCCCCAATGCCTCTAACAGTGCCTATAAATCCTATAGATGGAATTGCCCAAGCTATATAGCGAACCATAGAAAGCTCTGAGTCAAGCTTATCAGACTCTTTATCTAATACCTCACTTATTGCATTAGAGACATCCTGTATATTTCTAGTGGAGTCAAATCGATGAAGGGCTATTAATAGCACTCTTGGCATCAAGCCTTTTTTTTGAGTAGAAGTTAGTGCTTGAATTGGCCGAGATATCTGACGAGCATCCTTAGGCAGTATTCGTGTGCCTTCTGGAATAGTTAGTAGCTGATGGTTTAACAATTTTCGTTCATCTATCAGGTATCTAGCTTTATATCCCATGATGGCACAAGCCCATATCATTAGTATAAAGCATGCTTCTTGCTCAAAATCCTTTATGACAATATAAAAAGACCTTACTGCTACATACGACTCACCTGCCTCTTCTTTAGCTAATTGATTTTCTAGTAGGTTATTCGCATTGGGTCGAATTAATGTTAGGTAAACTGTATGGACTATAATTAAAGCCAAAATCAGTGAAAAGATTTGATACATGAATTCTGATGAAACTTTTGTTTGCATTTAAATTTCTCCTTAAATATCGACAGGGAAGGGTATAGCTAAATCTTCAGAAATTTCTTCGCTGGGGTTGAATTTTTTTGCGGTTACATTTTCTTTAGACATTTCCAGAATTGACTGATTTGTTGTTGAATGCAAGCTACCGTCAGCTGACTGTAATTTTTTAGGAGTATATTGCTTTAACTTTTTAGTATCTTGCTTATCAGCTACTTGCTGATCATTACCAGTGACACAACTGCTAAAACCAATTAATATAAAAAGAATATAATAGAATTTCACGACTTCTCCTAAGTTTTAATCTTTCTTAAACTTAAACTTAAACTTAAACTTAAACTTAAACTTAAACTTAAATTTATTTTTTTGCGGTTGGCTTAATATATCGTGCAATCCTAAATCCTACATCATCTGAAGGATTGTTTCCCATATCTCTATATGTTGTCCTAAGAGTGCTTATATCGCTATCACGCCAACTGCTGCCCCGAATAGTTTTAAATTCCCCAGTCTTAGGACCCATCGGATCAATTTCGGTTTTATCGTTAAGATTAAATTTTATCTCATAAAAATCATGCACCCATTCAGATACATTGCCTTGCAGATCGAACAAGCCCTTACTGTTGGCATCAAAACTGCCAACTATTGCAGTTGTTTCGGCCCCATCATCATAAAGAGGTATCACTGAACTCAAGATATTAGATGCGCTCAGATCAGCAAAATTACCACTCTTATTTTTTGGAGAAAAATAATTTCCAAAAGACTCTGGTTGAATAACAGACTCTTGGAAACGAGCAGCCCATGCCCACTCTGCTTCTGTAGGTAATCGATATCCAGTACTATTAATATATGACCCAGTAATTTTACCATTTCTTTCTTTGTAGAATGGATTCAAGTTATCTGCTTTACTCAACCAATTACAATACAGTGCAGCTTGCTCCCAGCTAATATTTACCACGGGTTGCTCAGGCATATCTAAAGTTTTTCCACGAAAATGACGTGAACTGTGCTTTTGGAACTGCCAATATTGTTTGTTTGTAACTTCTTTTTTTGCTATATAAAAAGGGCGAGTTATATTTACTTTACGCAATACTTCGTTAGCCCTACGTCCAGTTTCATGTCTAGGAGCCCCCATTAAAAAATCACCATTAGGCCTAAAGTATTTCAGTCCATGATTGTTAGTGGTGACAATCTCTTTTGGTATATTAGCCCAATAAGCCTCTTCTTTCGTGAGTAATTGAACTTTTATCGTTTGTTCCAACTTTGGTTGGGGCACGATATTTTTTTTATACGTTTCGTAACCAGCCCTTTTAATCTCCAAAAGTTGAGGATGAGAGGGAAGCTCAAAACTGCCGTCACCGATACTTAATAATTTTTTTTCGATCCATACCGACGAATCTTTAGGAGATACAAGAACCTTGATAATACCGTTATCAGGTTTTAGCTTTAGAGTAATATTTTTTTCTTCTCCAGATGATAGAGAAATTGATTTTTTATGGGTTAAATAACCATTAAGAAAGATTGATATACTATGTTCTTCATGAGCGTCTAAATATAAAGTTAATGGGGTATTTCCAATATATTCTCCATCCATTGTAACTGTTGCTTCAGGAGGGGTAGTTACAAGATTTATAACTCCATCTACAGGCTCTAAACTTACCGTGGAAAGTTTTTTTGTTTCATTAGAGTGTACAGATAGCTTTTTTGTCCAGGTTTTATATCCATCGAATGACATTGAAACTATCTCACCGGTTGATAAGATTGGCGCTGTAAAGGGTGTTATTCCAGCAAATTTTCCATCTATCTTAATTTGCGCTCCAGTTGGCGAAGAGCTTAACTCTATAAAACCCCAGTCTGGCTCGAGATCAACGTGAAGATTTTGCTGAATATCGAGACCCTTTATTTGAACATCCAACCTTTTACTTTTATAACGAGGTAAATTTACATTTATTGTGTATTCTCCGGATTGAAGAGATTTTATATTGAAGGGAGCCAGACCAACTAATTTATTATTCATGAAAATTTCACCACCCAATGGCTCAGTAGTAAGCTTTAAGTGCCCTGGCTTTTTTTTCATAGTTAATTCAATTTTAGTACGATCTTTTTCATCAATACTAAATACATGATTAAGATCCACATAACCAGAGGCACGTGCCTTTAAAGAATAACTTCCGGGTCTGATTAAATAGTTATCAGACAGCTGAAAATTTAAGCCTCCATATATATTTATCCGAGGCTTGGCTTCAGGCGGCGAGATTAAAATGGTCAATGATTTCGCAGTAAGCAAAAACCACATAATCAGTATACTCACTAGAAACCCCAATCCAACCGTCACTTTTAGGGGGCTGAGCCGTATACTGGACCTGCTCGTCGATCTTTTTATTGGCTGAAAATTAATAGCAATGAGTTTTTCTTCTGAAGAGGACAGTTGTTGGGATGAGTTAATTTTATCGTCTCTTTTAGTTGTCATTATATTCGCTCTTTGCAAGCCACCTCTATGTCAAGAGGCAATTCTTTTAATGCTACACGAAACTCAACACGAACGTCTCGATAGCCGTCTCTAGTGCCAGTTGCAATATAATTACCGGGTTTTAGGGAGATTTTCTTTTCATTGAAAGACCCAAGACTGCCACTTTTTAGTAGGGATACATTAGTAAACTTATTGGAGCGAAATCGAACGGTAAGACTAATTTGTGACCTTTCTAGTGCTTCTTTGAGTTGATTTATTTTGTCTGCGTGTTTTGTACCCACTGGCGTGATTTTTTGAGCGTTAGCCAATAATTTTTTTGCTTCATTGTATATCTGTGGTGTTGACAATCTTAGTGGTGAAGATAAAATTTTATCTATATCGTTGCTCATATTAAGCCTATTTTTAGTTCTAATTTGCCCAAGCTGCGCCTCGTTTAATGAACTACTTTTTGACAGAATTCTTTCGTAAGCCTCTAGAGCCTTATTCCAGTTTTCCTTTTTTTCATAGGATATAGCGCTAATCAAATCATCGGCTATAGTTTTTTGGAGAGACAATGATTGCGCTTGTACTAGACCTGAAGAAGCAGCTGCATTACCGGGTTTAATATTCAGGGCTACTCGAAACTCCTCTATAGCCATGCGGAAATTTTTATTTTCTAGCGCTTGATAACCCGCACCCATAACCTGTTTGAAGTTTCTGTCTGTGATCAATAACGAAATTTGATTATATCTATCATCAGCTGCTTTATTTAGAGGGTCTAATTTTTTCACCCTCATGAGCAAATTTCTAGCCTGCCCGTAATTACCTTCTTCGAAAAGTCCGTCAGATTTTTTTAATAATAATAATACCTCATCTAAAACAGCTGTTCGAGCTAAGCCTTGCTGAGCTTCAATGCTTGATGGTTCGATAGATAACGCTAATCTATAGTATTCTGAAGCTATTTTTGAATCCCCAAGAAGAAAGGCATCTTCTGCAATTTTTAAATTTATAGTCAACTCTAAAGGGATTCTACTTTTTAGTTCATTTAGCTTAAGTGTTGCTTTTTTATAAAAAACTAGAGCTTCATTGAAGTTTCTTTGACGGTAAAGGGAATCTCCCTTTGCCCCTATTTTCAGGGCATTTGTAAACGCATCTTTCCCCCATTTATTAACATTTCTTTTCTCCAGGAATTCTTGAATATTAAGAAAATTATTAAGACTATCTTGTGACTTCCTTCTGGCCTTAATTAATTGTGCGTCGATAAATGGAGATTCTTTTATAGACCTTGTTTCTGAGGTTCGGTTTTCAGTAACCACTTTAATTTTCTTAGTTTCTGGGATTAATTTAGGAAGAGCAAATATAACAATTAAGGCCAAAAAAAAACTAAAACCAAGCGCAAAAATAGTTCCCCGTCTATTTTGCCAAGGAGTATCTTTTGAATTTCTATTAGTTTTAGTCAAAGGTATATTTGTGGGTATTATAGTTTCGGATTGAGGCCTATTTTTATCAGAATTAGTCATGTTGGCTATGTCTCACCATGCTCAGCTTTATACCTCTGAAGTAGAAAAGATTTCCATTGATTATAGTGTTCAGTTACATTTCCAGTTAGAACAACTCTATCATTTTCAAGTTCAATGATACGCGGTTCGATCTCTGATTCCAAAGATTGCTCCAGCTCAGTTAAGACATCCTCATGAATTTTTAACTCTGCTCTTTTTTCCATACCGCTCTTAAGAAGTAAAGCACCTGATCCAATCGCTACTGCCCCTGCGGATTGTGCAGAACCATTACTACTTCCAGAAGCCATTATTCCACCAATTATAGCTGCTACGCCACCGATAGTTCGCGTAATAGACTGTCTTTTAAGCTCTCTTGCAGAGCTAATTTCTTCATGTGTAGCTTGCCGCCAAGATTGATAGGGTTTATGCATGCGTCTAGTGAAATTATCATAATGCCCTTGCATTGCATCAATAAATAAATAATCTCTTTTTCGGAGGCTGGATATTCTTTTGAGAATAGGATCATTTTCTGCAGGTAATCTTGATATTTCTAGTTCACCTGATGCTGTCTCTTTTATGTGCCCGTTAAATGATTCAGGAGAGAAATCTCCAGCAAACTTTAGAGTGGATATAGTAGATAATTTTTCTGCTTCACCATAAGGCAGCTTTCGATTATATTCTAATAGGTCGTTCGCAATGTTATTGAATAGATTTTGAAAAGGATCTCGATAGAACTCCATATTTTTTTTGTAAGCATAGTAACCAACCGTTTGAGTGTAAGTTTTTGTAAACCAGTTTTTATTAGCAACATCAGTCACTGTAATTTTTAATGTTAATTTTTCACCATCAGAATTAATAATTTGGCCATTTACGTATACATCTACAATTGTTTTTCTATCTGGAATAGATCTTACTGCACCCCAAGCTGATGTTTTTTGTATAGTGGATGTCAACTGGTTAGCCAAAAAAAGTCCTTCCGCATTTTTTGCAGTGGAGGTTGTATATGAATCATTATCTTTTGTGGATTGATTTTCATTAGGCTTAAATGGAATAACAGCGATATCTAAAGGGTGCACCCTTTTTAGTGTCACGACCTGTTTTTTTAGTGGCATTTCGACAGTACTTGTTACTTTTTGAACGCCACAAGAGGACATTGCCAATGCAACAAATATAATGGGGATATAAAATACTAATAGTTTTTTTATATTGATCATAATTTGCATAAGTTTATGTTATTGAACTCCTTTGTATTTTCGATACTCTTCCCATAGTTTTTCTTTGAGCTTAGGATTTTTTTCGCTTATAGCAGCTTCGCGAATCTGTCTTGCAATAATATCATCACTTTCTCCGCTAGGAATATCTTCTGGGATAATCATATTTTTTCCTTTACCGGGAAGGCTGCCTTGGTTTGAAGTAGACTGGACAATGTAGTTATTATTTTTCCCTATAATTTCCTCATAATTTTTTCCTAGAGCAGATTGTTCACCAGAACCGCCCTCATTACCTTCACTTGAGTTAGAAGCAGATTTTGGCTGACTTTCCGAGTTTGAAGTATCTTTTGCTAATGCTGAGCTAGATTGCCTACCATCGGACATTTCACTTGTAAGCTTGTCTTTTTCAACTTCTATTTCTCTAATTTCTACAGCAAACATGTTATCGAACTCAGCCATCGATTCTTCTAATTTCTCATCAAGCATTAATATTTTTTCTTGTTGTGTAATTACTTCTTGATCATTAACATCGATGCTAGTCAGCTTTGTCTTAAATTCTGATTCCATCTTACCATCATTACTTCTATATTCATTTTTTACATTATCTATTTGGGAAACTTTGCATCCAGTCATAAGAAGTAGGGTAATTGCCCCAAAAATTGTCCACAACATGAAGGACATCTTCAACTGATGAGGAATCTTAAAATTATTCATTTGGAATTATAACTCTCATCGGAAATTGGGTTGAAAGCACAGGAGAGCCATTAATAAGCTGAGGTCGAAATTTTTTTTTACGGACTGTTTCGATAGCTCTTGCAGCAAAATTTTTCATTTCCGACGGAAATATTTTCTTAACGCTAAAATTAATTGGATTTCCTCCATCTGTAATATCTACCAAAAGATTAACATATCTTATCGTGTGCGAAAGGTTTAAATTTTCTGATATATCTGATGTTAGATCATTATTTTTTTCGGTACCAAAAAACTTGCTAGTCTTAGGAAGCATAACTGGTTGAGAATATATTTCATCAAGAATTTTTATGTTTTTTTGGTTATTAGCAACTACTTCATACGATTTTTTATATGCACTCATTGCTGATTGATATTTGCCAAATAAAAGGAACCAATCACCTAAGTTAGCCTGTCCTTTTGCAATTTCTATCGGTGTGAAATTAGGATTTTCATCAAGTATTTGCAGAATTTGATTCTGCACCATCTGTCCATGCTTGAAGTAAGCACCACGACCCACTACCTGATTTATCGGTGCCATAGAGCGATAACCAAAAGGAAGTGATGTATCAGTCTCTCCATAATCAGGAAACCTTCGTTGATGTACAGATAAATAATAGCATGTTATTGCTAACTTATTGAGTGATGATAATAAACTGGGGTGCAGTTCTCCGTTTTGTTCCGATAAGATTCTAATAGTGTCAGTGTATAGATTAAATGCAGCTTCAAGGTGATATACATCATCTCGTCCGCCAGTTTGTGTATATGCTTTAATACTCCAATGACTAAACTCGTCAATCATATCTAGAAAACTGGGATTATTTTCTTTATAGTTTTTTCTATAAATTTGTAAGAGTTGTGAATAATTGCCGGCAACCTCTTTTATCTTCCCTTGGATCTTCTGACTTTCGATAATAGCTTGTAAACTAGTTTCCTGAGATAAGCTGTGCAGACCATTATTTATTCGATTTATATAAATAGCTTTTTTGTAGACATTTATTGCCTCTTCATGTCGACCGTTAGATTGTAACTTTTTCCCTAAACTATAGAGCATTTCCGGTATATCACGATTATACGGCCCTTTATCACCCTCTTTTTTCTCAATGGCCTCAATATAGCGGTTGAAAACTATATCAAGATTCGATTTATCTATAATCTGGGCTTCTTTTTTGAGGTCTGCAAGATTATTTTCAGAAATTATTTTTTCTTTAACTTGGCTAGCAATCAAATCATGGCAAGCAAGGTGACAAATACATACAATAACGATGAGTTTAAGGTTTTTATTAAAGTTCATATATTCAACTCGCTTCGACATGAGATCAATATAATTAGCGCAAAATAGCACTATAAATATTATACAAAGCTTAATGTGATTTACCTATCAAGCCATTATAAATTGAGTATAGCGGATTTTTAATCAAAATGAGGTTGTGAAAAATGCTATTTGAGCTTTGGAATATAATTGCCCCAGTTTTTGTTTGCACTATCATAGGATATTTCTGGGCGCGATCATCCACACCTTTCTCTGCTGATTTTGTCAGTCGTATAGTCATGAATATAGGGGCTCCATGTCTAGTTATTTCAACTATAAATGGGGTCGAAATTTCTGGCCAAGATTTTTATGCAGTTGCTTTTGCTGCAATATTGATATTCTTGTTTACTGCGATAGCTGGTATTTTGGTTATCAGAATGCCCGGCGGAACCATCCGCTCTTTGCTGCCAACAGTAGTTTTTCCAAATAATGGCAATATGGGCTTACCCTTATGTTTATTTGCCTTTGGTGAGGAAGGGTTGGCTCTTGCTTTAGCTTTTTTCTTAGTTCAGATGTCTGCTTTGATGTCTGGTGGAGTGGCACTGATGTCACGTAATAATAACGGGTTTTTATCAGCCCTCAAAGATTTAGCAATCCTGCCTCTCATACATTCTATCGTTATAGCAATCTTTTTATTAGGGACAGGCACAAAGCTCCCAGGCTGGATCGACACAACACTTGGAATACTGGGTGGATTGACTATCCCTCTGATGCTGATTACTTTGGGCGCCTCTTTAACAAATTTAAGCACTAAAGAATGGAGACGAAGTATGATTTTTTCAATATTACGCATTGGTGGAGGTTTTTTATCTGCTTGTATAGTTGTTAATCTAATGGGGCTCTCTGGAACTGCAAAACATGTTGTATTATTACAAGCGATTATGCCGGCAGCTATTTTTAATTATTTGCTCGCATTAAAATTTGATAGAGATCCTGACAAAGTTGCGAGTGTTGTCGTTACTTCTACTTTATTATCTCTTATAGCAATACCTATACTACTATCTTTTTTGTTATAGGATTTCGTTATTAAAAAATATGATATTTGATTTTTTCTGAGCTTGCTGACTAAAAAGGATAGATGATGAGTAAGAATAATTCTGACTTGATTGATATTAAGCCTTTAGCAGGATTTCGCGTCATAGAGTTAGGCCAACTACTTGCCGGACCTTTTTCTGGCGCATTGCTGGCTTATTTTGGAGCTGAAGTTATAAAAATTGAGCCACCGGGCAAAGGTGACCCGTTACGTAACTGGCGAGTAGTTGATGATGGAACGTCACTATGGTGGCGTAGTTTGGGACGCAATAAAAAATGTATAACCATAAATTTAAAAAAACAAAAAGGTAGAGATTTAGTAAGACAGCTTGTTGATGAGGCTGATGTTCTCATAGAAAATTTTCGCCCAGGTAAAATGGAAAGTTGGAGTTTAGGGCCTGAGCACTTTAAAGAATCAAATCCAAATCTAATTTATACGCGTATATCCGGCTACGGACAAACTGGGCCTTACTCACACAAACCAGGATTTGCATCAGTGTGTGAGGGAATTAGTGGATTTCGATATGTGAACGGTATTCCTGGCGAGGCCCCTATACGACCTAATTTAAGTATCGGTGATAGTATTGCCGGTCTGCACGCTGCTTTTGGTATAGTTTTGTCGTTACTTTCAAGAAAAACTGGTGGTACAGGTCAGGTTGTAGACGTTGCTCTGTATGAAGCTATGTTTAATCTTTTAGAGGGAGTAATTCCTGAATATGATGGGGCTGGAGTAATTAGAGAGCCTTCTGGTACTACAGTTACTGGAATTGCCCCAACAAATATTTATCGCTGTGCAGACAAAAAATATATTGTGATTGGTGGAAATGGCGATTCTATTTTTAAGCGGTTAATGATAGCTGCAGAGAGACCGGATATGGCAGAAGACGAGAGATTTTCTAACAACTCTGGTCGAGTTAAGCATGAAGAAGAAATTGATGATGCTCTATCCTGCTGGTGTAAAAAACAAATTAGTACTAAAGTTTTGGAAACCCTTGATCTAAATGATGTACCATCTGGACCGATTTACAATGTTGAAGATATGATTCACGATCCTCATTTTATTGAAAGAGGTTTATTTGAGAGTGTAAAAGTAAAGAATAAGTTGCTTAAAATTCCTTCAATGGCTCCAAAACTAAGTGAAACACCCGGCTCTACCTCATGGGCGGGTCCAGAGATTGGCAGCTTTAATAAAGAAATTTTTGAAAATATACTTGGTATGGACGCATCCAACCAAAAGATCCTGAAAGACGAAGGTGTTATTTAAGCTGAATAATATCTCTAAATAGAGCATAAATAATAATAGTACTCGATATGAATACCGCCGTTAAAGAAAATCTATATCAATTAAATATTATCAGAGTAGTGGTTCTTGGTGCAGAATTTTTGGCATTGATATTACTCACATTTTTTTTTGAAGTTATATTACCTATCACTGTGCTCAGTTCCGTATTAATTTTTTATGGGATTGTTATCACAGTTGTAGCTTATAGATTATCGCAAGCTGATAAAATTTCTGAATCAGAATTTTTTTACCACGTTTTAATTGATATTCTTTTTTTTACAGGAATATTATATTGCAGTGGAGGAGCATCAAACCCTTTTGTTTCATATTACCTTGTGCCTATTTGTATTGCAGCGGGAACGTTATCATTGCGTTATACAATTGGCGCAGCTTTGATGTCGTTGGCTGCTTATAGCTCTTTATTTATAGATAGCTATAACATTTCAGCTTTCTCTCCAGAAAATCATCATAGCCATCACACAAATAATAATAACTTACACATTATTGGTATGTGGTGTAATTTTCTAATTAGTGCAATCGTAATAACTTTTTTTGTAACAAGAATGGCAGGAACACTTAAACAACAAAATACTGCAATAGCTAAACATCGTGAGAATCAATTGCGCGATGAACAGTTAATCGGTATAGGTGCTTTAGCGGCAGGAACAGCACATGAACTTGGTACCCCTTTGAATACTATGAAAATAATTGTTGATGAAATTAAAGAAGGTGGCTCTAGCTTCAAAAAAGATATAAATATTCTTCATAGTCAGATAGAACAGTGCAGAGTAACATTAAGAGAACTTGTAGCTACTGCTGAAATCTCAGAAAATAATAAACAATATAAATTTATGAGAGGATATATAAAGCAATTGCTAGAGCGATGGCAAATTCTCCACCCTGAAATGAATGCTTCGATAGTTCTTTCAGAACAACAGGAAGATCGAGAAGTTTTTTTTGATCCAACAATAGCACCATCGCTTATGAATCTTCTCAACAATGCAGCTGAGGCTAGCCCACAAAAGGTAGATGTTGAGGTAAAATGGAATACTGAATTGCTAGAAATACATATTCGTGATTATGGTGATGGCTATATTTCTTACCAGCAAGGGCTACCGAGAAAACCTTTTTTATCTAATAAAAATGGTGGTATGGGCATCGGGCTTTTTTTGACACAAGCATCAATTAGTCGTTATGGGGGCACTGTCACGATTAATTCGTTTAATGACTCAGTTGGCTCACTTACAACAGTCAAGTTGCCACTATTTAATGATTGAAATATATCAAATATCCTTGGTGCATTATTAATATGGAACATATTCTAATAGTAGATGACGATCAAATATTTTCAAGTATCCTTGGAAGGGCACTGAAGAGGAGAGGTTATGAGGTTATTGTTTCTTCTACTATTGAGGAAGCCCTTAAATCTTTTAAAAAATATAAGCCCAATAAAACTATATTAGATCTAAAATTAAAAAAAGGATCAGGCTTGAGCCTCATCGACCAATTCATCGATATAGAACCTTGTACAAAAATACTTATACTAACAGGCTACTCCAGCATTTCTACAGCTGTTGAAGCGATTAAAATGGGCGCAAAAAATTATCTTTGTAAGCCTGCGGATGTATCTGAAATTCTAGCAGCATTTGATGAAAATCTGGAAACTTGGAAAACTAAAAGTAAAAATCTGGCTCCTGCAACAGTCAACAGGGTTGCATGGGATCATATTCAAAAAGTACTTTCTGACAATGAAGGTAACGTTTCGGCGACAGCTAGAGCCCTTAAAATGCACCGAAGGACCCTTCAGAGAAAGTTATTAAAAAAACCATACACAAATTAATATGTAAAAAATAATTAGTGCGACAATATGCCACATTTATTTTTTCCTAAAAAAAGTTTATCTTGCGCGATTATAAATTCAATCTTCAGGGGAGTTGCTCATGAGGTTTATTCTATTAATCACGATATTGTTTTATTTTTCTTCGGCATTTTCTGATAGTTATCCTCAATCAGATTTTCACAAAGCTCAGTCTAATTTAGAACACTTGAAGCATAACCATAAGATGCCATATCAAAGTAATAATCATGCTCCAAAAAAACCTCAGATTAATCACAAAGCAGCGACTCACTCACAAGAACATATCCACAAAAAAGGTGGATGGATGTTCACTTTTCGATCAATGGATATGCATATGGAAAACAATCTTGATGGTAGCAAAGGTATTTCATCAAATGAAATTGTTACTACCGTTCCCAACCGTTTTTTTGGTGTTCCAGAACAGCCCTCTACATTGAGGGTAGTTCCCACAAAAATGGATTCCCGCATGGATATGTTTAGTTTGATGTATGCCCAAACTGATAAAATTTCATGGATGATTATGTTACACCACCTCAAAAAGTCTATGAAGCTTACTACCTATATGGGTCAATCAGGTACAACTCAGCGTGGAACGTTTAAAACTAAATCCAGCGGAATGGGTGATACATCTGTGAGTATTGCTTGGAAGGCTTTTCAGCATAAATACCATAAAATTAATTTGAATTTTGGAGTTAGTTTACCTACCGGCGATATTGATCAAAAAGATATTATTTTGACTCCCATGGGTATGCAGCCAAAATCAGTTCTTCCTTACTGCATGCAGTTAGGTTCTGGCACTTATGACCTCCTTCCCGGCTTTACTTATATAGGTAGCAATGGACATTCATCAGACTGGGGGGTTAAATATCAGGCTATTATGCGCACTGGTGAAAATGATGAAGATTATACGCTTGGTGATACCCACAGGTTTTCAGCATGGGGTGGCTATTCCTTTTCGCCATGGATGAAAACTAAGATAGGATTATCTTATAAACATGAATCTGATATAGATGGAATAGATTCTAGAGTGGTTCTTCCAGTTCAAACAGCTGACCCGGACAATTATGGCGGAGACACTCTTATGGCTAACTGGGGTCTAACACTAACTGGACAAAACGGACCTTTAGCTGGTCATAAATTAAAATTTGAATACTCTAAACAACTTGAGCAGAATCAAAATGGTATTCAGATGGAAATGGACGATATGTTTTCGGTTAGCTACCAGCGTGCTTTTTGATAAAAAAAATTATATATGCGCACTCGTAATCAAGAACTCTTTATTTATATTTAAAGTGAACCACAGAGAATATAGCTATTTTATTTTAGCTAAACGCCGTAAGTGCTATAGTGACTAAATAATTTCAACGACGGATGATTTGAGTGCAAATAAACCTTGGTGCGAAAAAAATTGCTATTTTTGTCGATGTTCAAAATATTTACTATACAACTCGAGAGGTTTACGGCCGTCAGTTTAATTACAGAAAACTTTGGGATGATATTTCATTGCAAGGAGAAATTGTAGTTGCAAATGCATACGCTATTAATCGTAACCATAATGGCCAAGAAAGATTTCAGGAAGCATTAAGACATATTGGCTTCAAGGTAAAGCTAAAACCTTATATTGAACGCAGTGATGGAAGTGCTAAAGGAGACTGGGATGTTGGAATAACTATCGATATTTTGGACCTTGAAAAACAAATTGATATAGTTATATTGTTGTCTGGCGATGGAGATTTTGATTTATTGATAACCAGAATAAGGGAGCATCAATCTCTTGAGGCTATTGTTTATGGGGTGCCGTTACTAACTGCAAAATCCTTAGTCGATGCTGCTAGTAAGTTTATTCCAATTGATCAAGATTTTTTAATATAGATGTACGTTTTATTTTTGATTAAACACAAGAATCTAAATCTTGGTTTTGTTGGTAAAAAGAACTTTACATATAAATTGCTGAATTTAATAAGGAAAATTGGTGGGCCCACCAGGACTTGAACCTGGGACCAATCGATTATGAGTCGACTGCTCTAACCAGCTGAGCTATGGGCCCTTAAAATGTTTGCATTTCTCTATTCATCGAGAAAACTACGTAAATGATCAGAACGACTTGGATGACGAAGTTTTCGAAGAGCTTTAGCTTCAATTTGACGAATTCTTTCTCGTGTCACATCAAACTGTTTCCCAACTTCTTCGAGTGTATGGTCTGTGTTCATATCAATACCAAAACGCATACGAAGTACTTTTGCTTCTCTCATAGTTAAGCCATTCAATACATCTCTAGTTGCATCAGTTAGGCTATCATTAGTCGCAAAATCTATAGGCGAAAGAATATTAATATCTTCAATGAAATCACCCAAATGGGAATCGTCATCGTCACCTATTGGTGTTTCCATTGAAATGGGTTCTTTAGCGATCTTAAGCACCTTGCGAATTTTATCTTCGGGCATTTCCATACGCTCACCTAATTCTTCAGGTGTTGGTTCTCTGCCAACTTCTTGAAGCATTTGTCTTGAGATACGGTTGAGTTTGTTGATCGTTTCAATCATATGCACAGGAATTCTTATAGTACGCGCCTGATCAGCAATAGATCGAGTGATAGCTTGGCGAATCCACCAAGTGGCGTAGGTCGAAAATTTATAGCCCCGCCTGTATTCGAATTTATCAACTGCTTTCATTAACCCAATATTGCCTTCTTGTATTAGATCAAGAAACTGAAGTCCTCTATTGGTATATTTCTTTGCAATAGATATAACTAAACGAAGATTTGCTTCAACCATTTCTTTTTTAGCTCTTCGTGCTTTAGCTTCACCAATAGACATGCGTCGATTAATATCTTTAACTTGAGTGATAGTTAGACCATTTTTTTCAGATATACGACCCAATTTTCGTTGTGCTCTTTTTATTTCGATTTCATGATCTTTGAGTTTTTCTGCACATGGGTGACCTTGCTGACAAATTTCTTTAGTCCAATTCTCATTGGTTTCATTTCCTGGAAAACTTTTTATAAAGTCTGCACGAGGCATTCCTGCTTGTCGAACAACCATACTCGTAATTTGTCTTTCTGATGATCTAATTATTGAAAGTGTTTCTCGAACAATAGCAACTAAGAGATCAAATTTACGTGGAGCTAGTTTCAAATACATAAAGTGACCACTAAGCTCTTTAATAGCTTTTTTAGTCAATTTATGGTCACGCCCATTTTTTTCTATTGCTTTTTTAGCACTCTTGTTTAATTTTCGAAGTAAATCAAAACGTTCTTTTGCCTCTACTGGATCTAATCCAGCATCCTCGTCCTCCGTATCCTCAACTACAGCATCTAAATTATTTTCTTCTTCTTTTTTTGCTGCCTCTGCTTGAGCTAGAGCTGAAGGTACGTGTGCCATTGGGTTAAGATAACCAATAAGAATATCTGCAAGCTTCCGCTCATCTGTTTCGATTAAATCATATTCTTCAATGATATAATCAACTATATTTGGCCATTCCGCTATTGAAGACATCAGCTCACGAGTTCCTTCTTCAATTCGTTTTGCAATTTCTATTTCGCCTTCGCGGGTAAGTAGTTCAACAGTACCCATTTCTCGCATATACATACGCACAGGATCAGTGGTGCGATGCTGTTCAGTTTCTACAGCAGCAAGTGCAGCAGCAGCTTCTGCAGCAGCAACCTCGTCTGTGGTTATATCTGCAGTACTTAAGAGATCTTCTGCATCAGGAGCATTTTCAAATACACTTATACCCATATCAGTTAAATTTTGAATAATATCCTCAACTTGATCAGGATCAGATATATCTTCAGGTAAGTGATCATTCACCTCAGAATAAGTCAGGTAACCCTGCTCTCTTCCTTTGGTTATCAAATCCTTTATACGTGACTGTTGTTTTGCGCTACCGCTCATAAATGGTCTGCTATGACTAAAGTTAGGTGGGTATCATTTTGACAATATTATACTGAAATAAATCCATCTTGTCCTATACGAGAAGATAAAATAAATTTATTTTTAGCTCAATTAAGCTCTTGGTTTCGAAGCAATTCGGTTAAAAAGAGACCTCATTTTTTTATTTTTTTGGTCTGAAGTAAGCTTAAACCACGCTCTATTGAGGCTTTTTAAGGCGTAATCATCAATATTTTCTTTTGAGTCGAGATAATCAAATAGAGCTAAAGGCTCCATTTCATAGAGTGAGTCTCTTAGAAGTTTAGTTAATATTTCTTTAAATTCTTTCTCGTTATCCTTACTATTGTTTGTTAGCGGACGAAACATATCTGTAGCAATGATTTTAGTGAAATGATCCGCTTGTTTTGTATCCTCGATGCTCCGCATGTTGCCTATGATTTGATTTAAAGTATAGTCAGGATTTTTTCGAATAATTTTTGTTAAAGAGTCCAGCATATTAAATCCATCAATTTTTAAGTCCATTAACTTCTCATTTTCAGGCAAGCATTTTTCTAGCTCCGGTTGATTAGCCAATAGAGAAATTAGCTTATAGATGGCAGGCATTTTTACATATTTTTTTGTGTTAGAATGAATTTCGATTTGCCGAGAAGATCTATTTCTTTGTCTGCTATGATCTAGGTGATGATCTATTGACTGTTCTGAGTTCTCATCAAAGTATACATTTGGGGTATAGGTAGATTGATTATTATTGGTTGAATATTTACTATTATTATTTTTTGATTTTACAAGACTTTTAAGCTCACTTTCCTCTAAATCAGTTCTTTTAGACAAAGTTCTGATCATTAGAGTTTTAAATACTCCATTGGGCATTTTATTTATCAAAGGTACCACAATTTTACTGAGTTTTGCCTTTCCGTCTACAGAGTTATGGTCATATTCAGTAGAAATTGACTCAAAAATAAACTCTGATAAAGGTGTTGCGTTCGCAGCTAACTCAAGAAATTCTTTTGCGCCAATTTTGCGGATTATTGTGTCTGGATCTTCACCTTCAGGAAGGAACATAAATTTTGCTGACCTTCCATCCACCATTATAGGGAGTGTAGTATCTAACGCTCGATAAGCAGCTTTTCTACCAGCTTCATCTCCGTCAAAGCAAAAAATGACCTCAGATGTATATCGAAATATCTTATTTAGATGCTCAATAGTAACTGCTGTTCCAAGAGTAGCTACTGCATTATGAACACCATTTTGCGCAAGTACTACAACATCCATATAGCCTTCTACAACTATTAGATTTTCAATGTTACGAAAATGTCTATTGGCCTCATAAAGACCATAAAGTTCTCGCCCTTTATGGAAGAGTGGTGTTTCAGGTGAATTTAGGTATTTTGGCTTTTCATCACTTAGCACTCTACCACCAAAACCGATAGTTCTTCCACGAACGTCTCTGATAGGAAACATAATTCTATTTCGAAAACGATCATAGAGTTTACCTTCTTCATTTCGATCAATAAGAAGCCCTACAATTTTTAGTTGCTCTACTTTTTCTTCATTTTTTCCTAGATATTGAAGTAAGTTTTCCCAACCGGGAGAAGCAAAACCAATTCCGAAATTACGAGCAGTTTTTCCATCTAGGCCTCTAGATTTTAGGTATTCAATAGGCTTTTTTGCATTCGTTGGATCTCTTAGACTTAGACGGTAAAAGGAGTCAGCATCTTTAATAACAGGAAAAAGTAATTTTTTATAATTTCTTTCAGAATCTCCACTGAGGACTTCAGCGGGCATCTCTAACCCAACATGTTTTGCCAGATTTTCGATAGTTTCTGGGAATGTAGTTTTATCAAAATCAAGTACGAAACCAACAGCATTTCCTCCGGCGCCACATCCAAAACAGTAATAGAACTGCTTATCTGGACTAACACTAAAGGAGGGAGTTTTTTCGTCATGAAAGGGGCAGCATGCAGAATAGTTTTTGCCAGATTTACGCAACTCTATCCGAGTACCTATTACATCGATAATATCTAATCGATCTATAACATCATCGATGAAATTTTGTGGAATTCTGCCTGGCATAAAGATGCTTTCTCCACTTTATTTTGGCAATATAAGATTTTATGGAATTTTTTTTAATGACATAGTGTTACCATAAACTTTTTACTTCTGAGAAACAATTTTATACTTTTAGATTAGTTTATCCTTGATTACTTTGCTAACTTTACCAACATCAGCTCGGCCTTGTATTTTAGGTTTAATTGCACTCATTACTGCTCCCATGTCTTTCATAGATGAGGCATTTGTCGATTTAATAGCCTCAGAAACAATTACTAAAATCTCCGAATCGTTCAGTGCCTCGGGTAAAAACTCTTGCACTACTTTTATTTCATTAATTTCTATATCTGCAAGTTCCTGTCGGTTTGCATTTGTATATTGTTCTACAGAATCTCTTCGCTGTTTGACCATTTTATCGAGTATCACTAAAACACGATTATCCTCCAATTCAATTCGCTCATCGACTTCAATACGTTTTAGTTCAGAAAGGATAAGCCTAATTGTGCCTAATCTCTCCTTATTTTTAGCACGCATGGCTTTTTTCATCTCCTCTACGATTCTTATCTTAAGTTCTTTGCTCATCGTCTAATCCCCCAAATACAAAAAAGCGCCGACATTGCGGCGCTCAAATAATAAAATAATAAATATAATTCTAAATTTAATACATGCGGACAAATTTGCGATTATCTCGAGAATTCTTTTTAGCATGACGTTTGACAGCGGCTGCCGCTTTTCTTTTACGTTCCCACGTTGGTTTTTCATAGAATTCTTTACTACGGACATCTGCTAATACCCCAGCTTTTTCGCATGAACGCTTGAATCGTCTGAGAGCAACATCAAAAGGCTCATTTTCTTTGATACGAACAAATGGCATAAACTTTCCTGTTAAGTAATATAAAATTGCTTTAAAGTCAGAATTTATTGATTAAATGTATTCACTTTAAGCATTTTAAAAAATAATTGTGGCTATTCTAAACATATACCGTCAGAGTTGCAAAACTTTTATAAAGCACCTAAAAAATATGCGCAATAGTTCTTTAAAGAAAAGAAAAAAACGAAAAATAGCGATAACTAGTTTAATATCACAAATAACAATTGTATCGTGCTTAGCTTAAGTCTGTTGAATAATAAGATAGATAAATTGAGTCATAAAAAATGCGCATATTAGGTATCGAAACGTCTTGTGATGAGACCGGCATAGCCATCTATGACGATAAACAGGGTCTGTTAGCGCATGATCTGTTTAGCCAAGTGGAAGTTCACGCAGAATATGGTGGAGTAGTTCCAGAACTTGCTTCAAGAGATCATGTTAGAAAAATTTTACCTTTGATCAAGAAAGTATTATTGGATGCCAATACGCTACCAAAAGAAATAGATGGACTAGCATACACATCAGGTCCTGGTTTAATAGGAGCTCTTATGGTTGGGGCATGTGTTGGCCGCTCTTTGGCATATGCCTGGAAAGTTCCTGCAATAGGTATACACCACATGGAAGGACATCTATTGGCCCCAATGTTAGAGAATACACACCCTGAGTTCCCATTTGTTGCTCTTCTGGTTTCTGGCGGTCATACACAACTTGTGGAGGTAAAAAATGTAGGGATTTACCACATCCTTGGTGAGTCTCTCGACGATGCGGCTGGTGAAGCTTTTGATAAGGCAGCCAAAATGCTTGATCTTGATTATCCGGGAGGGCCAGCAATTGCTGAGCTTGCAAAGAAAGGTGTTGCTGGAAGATTCAAGTTCCCAAGACCAATGATAAACCGATCAGGATTAGATTTTAGTTTTTCAGGACTAAAAACTTTTACGCTAAACACTATTAACAGTCATCGTGTGGATAATGTTTTGCCTGATGATCAAACAATAGCTGATATAGCTTATGCTTTTGAGGATGCAGTAGTGGATACATTAAAAATAAAATGTATTCGGGCACTAAAAAAAACTGGGTTACAAAGATTAGTTATTGCTGGCGGTGTTTCTGCAAATGTTCGCCTGCGGGAAACACTTGCAGAATCGCTGAGTGAGGTTGATGGGAAAGTATTTTTTGCAAGACATGAATTTTGTACTGACAACGGAGCTATGATTGCTTTTGCTGGATGCCAGCGCCTTTTGGTTGGACAGCATGACAGCCTTGAATTAAATGTTCAGCCTCGTTGGCCAATAGATACACTTCAATCTTTAGATGAAGGATAAGATATGACAGATATAATTTATATCAAAAATTTAAAGATAGAGACAATTATAGGTGTTTATGATTGGGAGCGTCAAAATCCCCAAATGGTTGGTATAGACATAGAAATTGCCACAGATAATTTTGAAGCTGCAATATCTGATGATATTCGATTTGCCGTTGATTACAGTTTAATTGCAGAGCGCTTGGAAAGTTTTTTACAAAGTAGTGAATTTTTTTTACTCGAAACGATGGCTGAAAAAATTGCAGAAATAATCCTTAATGAATTCGATACACACTGGGTGCGTTTGCGTGTAGGAAAACCAGCAGCAGTAAATGCTGCTGACGATGTTGGTATCATTATAGAGCGTGAAAAGCTAAAGAAAAAATGAATTAATGTTCCTATTCATATTGAGCTACCACCGTCTACAACAATAGTTTGCCCAGTGATGTAGCTTGCTGATGTAGCTAGAAACAGAGTTGTTTTGGCAATATCTTGGACTGATCCATTACGTTGCAGCGGTATACTCTTCATAATTTTTTGTCTTGTTTCTTCTTCCATTTGTAATGCGCTATCTGGCCATAGTATAAGACCTGGAGCTATTCCGTTGACACGTATCTTAGGCGCAAGTTCTTTAGCTAAAGTCTTGGTTAGCATTCTATTTCCAGCCTTAGCAATAGAATAAATGCTGTAATTTTCGAGAGGCATAAAAGAATAAATATCATTTATAGTTATAATGCTAGCATTTTCTGTAAGTTTAGGAGCGATTGCTTGGCTCATGAAATAAGGACCTTTCAGATTACTATTGATTAATATATCCCATTCTTTTTCTCTAGCTTCAACTAGAGAGCAGGGAAAAAAGCTCGAAGCATTATTTATAAGGGCATCTATTTTTTTTCGCCAAAGAAGTATACTTTTAATCATAGATTTAATTTCTATAACGTTGCCTAATTCCGCCTTAAAAGCTGCAGCTGAGTCGTCACGAATAATATTTAAATCTTGAGCAAGTCTCTCAGCAGCCTGCTTAGATTTATTGTAGTGGATAGCAACATCATATCCCTTTTGATGAAAAGTACGTGAAATTTCTTCACCGATACGTCGAGCTCCACCTGTTATAATAGCTACGCGTTTTTTTTTCATGTTAATTGAATTAGCCACTTTTATCTTAATAATTCAGCTATGATTTTTTTTCGACGTAGATCTATTTCTTTCCCAAGCTTTATACCTGAATAGCCCTCTGAAATTATTTCTTTGTTATTTAGGAGCAAAATTTGGCTTAATACTTGTTTTAACCAAGCACCTCGCTCATAAACTTTATTATCACCTTTATCCTTTTGGATTATTTGTGCCTCTGCCTCACAGCAATATATAAATTTTTCTAAATTTTCCGTTTTTTTAAAGGCACCAATACTTTTGAGCATATCCAAAATAATTTGGGGCTCTAGATTTTCCAAGAAATGAAATAAATCTCTGTTTTTAACAAAATTTATTGCAGAATTTCGGTAGTGATTAGGAATCTTTAATCGATCAGCAAGACTATTAATAACTTCAATATCCTCATCAATTGATTGTATGTTTGAAGGAATTGATTGGCTACCTAAATTAATTTTGCTAAATAGAACTGCGAATCGAGTGCAGGGGTCTGCATCTAATTTAGCTGCATAACTCAAGATTGATAAAGTATGAAATTTACCATCAATTTTATCTTTTTCTGAAGCGAGATCAAAAAATCTACTAATTTCTGGAAAAATTTTTGTGAGGGCTTTACATTTATAAAGTGTTTCAATGTAAGTGCTCGGTGATCTTTCTTTTAGCGCTTTTTCAGTTTCTAGCCAAATCCTCTCTGGACTTAGATATTTAAGTTCTCCGCTATTTGTGATGCTTGTCATCAAGAGCATAGTCTCATCTGAAATCTTAAATCCAAGATGGTGATAACGAGCTGCAAACCTCGCTACACGTAATACTCGCAACGGGTCCTCTACAAAAGCACTAGATACATGGCGTAATATTTTTTTCGATAGGTCGTCTTGGCCTCCATAGGGATCGATAATTTTTCCATCACAATCCTCTGCCATAGCATTTATTGTGAGATCTCTACGAGAAAGATCTTGCTCTAGTGTTACCTGAGCACCTGTAAAAAAATCAAACCCTTTATAGCCAAGGCCAGACTTCCTTTCGGATCGAGCAAGTGCGTATTCATCTTTAGATTCAGGATGAAGAAATACAGGAAAATCAACACCAATCTGAATAAATCCTTTATCAATTAGCTCTTTTGGTTCTGCGCCAACTACCACCCAATCTTCGTCTGTAAACGGATAATTAATAAGTTTATCACGAACAGCGCCACCAACTTTATATACCTTCATACCTAAATTCTCTCAAGGACTCGAAGTTTAAAAAACCAATTAGCATATATTAACAGAGAGATAGGCGTGAGTATAAAATCAGTTATTAAATCTAATCTCTGTGATTAGAAATAAGAAAACGAAAGGTATCAGAGATTGCACCCAGTATGTTAATGAGGCTTCAATTCTCGGTATTTGCAATATATGTGAAAAATCTGCTGAGTTGCTCTGGCCCAAGTGTTACAGGATGAGTCTTTTTGCAAAGAAAACCAAGCTTATAATTTCCAGGGTAATTATATTGTGCTTGATTAAATAGGTGATACCGCATTAATCTTATTTTTGAGCGAGCCAAAAATATATATTTATATATACTTCTAATGATCATAATACATACCATACTGTTTATTTGTACAGTATCTTATCATATAAGATCACAATAACAATAGTTTGTTACATTTACACAAATATTTTTTTTAAGAAATATCCAGTGTGAGATCCACTAGTACTTGCAACTTCTTCTGGTGTGCCGGTAGCAATAATATGGCCTCCACCTTCGCCTCCCTCTGGACCCAGATCTACTAACCAGTCAGCAGTTTTTATTACATCTAAATTATGCTCGATGACAACTATCGTATTTCCATGATCACGCAATCGGTGTAAAACAGTTAATAACTGTTGTATATCGTGAAAATGTAGCCCTGTTGTTGGTTCGTCTAGTATATATAGTGTATTACCTGTATCTCTTTTAGACAGTTCTTTAGATAACTTAACCCTTTGTGCTTCTCCGCCCGATAGTGTTGTTGCAGCTTGCCCTAATTTTATATAGGAAAGCCCTACATCAATCAAAGTTTGCAATTTTTTTGCTACAGATGGAACGGGTCTGAAAAATTCTAGAGCATCTTCTACTGTTAAATCCAACACTTGAGAAATATTTTTTCCTTTATATACAACTTCTAATGTTTCACGATTGTAACGCTTGCTTTTGCAGATATCACATGGGACATATACATCCGGAAGAAAATGCATTTCAACTTTAATCAGACCATCTCCTTGGCATGCTTCACAGCGTCCGCCTTTAACATTAAAGCTAAATCTGCCAAGCTTGTAACCCCTAGAGCGAGCTTCTTGAGTACCTGCAAATAATTCTCTGATCGGTGTAAATATGCCTGTATAAGTAGCAGGATTCGATCTAGGCGTCCTACCAATTGGACTTTGGTCAATATCAACACACTTATCAAAGCAATCAATACCTTGTATTGACTTGTAGTCTTCGGATTTTTTAGTTGAAGCGTTATTTAACTCAGTTGCAGCAATTGGATAAAGAGTCTCATTGATTAAGGTTGATTTCCCAGACCCTGATACACCAGTAATGCAAGTGAAAAGACCTATAGGTATTTCAAGGTTGACGTTTTTAAGGTTATTTCCGTTTGCTCCATTTAATAAAATTTTTTTATCTGTTGCTAGGGTACGATTTTTGGGTACAACTATCTCCTTCCTGCCTGATAAGTAATCTCCTGTGAGAGAGCGACTCTCGTTTACAATATCGTCATAATTTCCTTTTGCAACAACCTCTCCGCCATGAATACCTGCTCCAGGACCAATATCAACAATATAGTCTGCTCGTCTTATAGCCTCTTCATCATGTTCCACTACAATTACTGTATTACCAATATCTCTTAATCTAGTGAGGGTAGCCAGCAGGCGCTCATTATCTCTTTGGTGTAAACCGATCGATGGTTCATCAAGGATATACATGACACCAACAAGACCAGCCCCAATTTGACTAGCTAGCCTTATACGCTGTGCCTCTCCTCCTGATAAGCTCTCTGCACTTCTATTGAGGTTTAAGTAATTAAGGCCAACATCTACCAAGAAATTTAGCCGATTTCTAATTTCTTTTAAGATTTTTTCTGCAATTTCTCCTCTACTACCCTCTAATTGTAATTTCTTATAATAATCTGCAAGATCTCCTACAGGATAATTACCAATTTCAGGTAGAGACTTCCCATCTATGAAAACATGTCTCGCCGCTTTTTTTAAACGCGCTCCATTACAGCCAGGGCAATTTTGAATATTTAAATATTTTATAAGATCTTCTCTTGCATGATTTGATTCTGTCTCTTTGTAGCGCCTTTCCATATTTGGAATGACGCCTTCAAATGTATGACTTCTATAAAAGGTGACACCTTTATCATTAGTATAGCTGAACTTTATGTTATCTTTGCCGCTTCCAAAAAGTATTACTTGTTGGTGGCTTGGCTCAAGGTTTTGAAATGGGGTATCAATATCAAAATCATAGTGGTTAGATATTGAAGTAAGCATATTATAATAAAATAGATTTTTCCTATCCCAACTTCTGATAGCTCCTTCAGCAATAGAAGATTCTGGAAATTGTACGATTAAGTCTATATCGAAAAATTGCTTGACTCCTAAACCATCACAGTCTGGACAGGCGCCTGAGGGACTGTTAAAAGAGAACATTCTTGGTTCAAGTTCGTCTATACTATAATTACATATAGAGCATGCGAATAGAGCAGAAAAAAGAATTTCTGGTGAATTTTTAGGATTATTATTGTCTTCTTCATCTGATTGAATTATTGGTAATCCATCCATAGAGCTAACTATTGCCAGACCTTCAGATATATTGATTGCAGTTTCAAAAGATTCTGTAAGTCTAAGTTGTATTTCGGGCTTAACTTTAAAACGATCAATTACAATTTCGATAGTATGTTTTTTATTTTTTTCTAGTATAGGCACGTCATCAAGATCTACGATAAGTCCATCTATTCTAGCTCGAATAAAACCTTGCGCTCGCATATTTTGAAAGATATGTGCGTGCTCACCTTTTCTATCTTTAACAATAGGAGCTAGTAGAATTAATTTTGTATCACGGGGTAATGCAAGAACTTGATCTACCATCTGACTTATAGTCTGAGCTTTTAAAGGTGTGCCATGCTCTGGGCATTTAGGCTCGCCTGCACGGGCATAAAGTAAACGCAAATAGTCATATATTTCTGTAATTGTTCCTACAGTTGAGCGGGGATTATGTGATGTCGTTTTTTGTTGAATCGATATAGCTGGAGACAAACCTTCGATATGATCTACATCAGGTTTTTCCATCATTGATAAAAATTGACGGGCATAAGCAGATAAAGATTCAACATAACGTCTTTGCCCCTCCGCATAAAGAGTATCGAACGCTAACGATGATTTACCTGATCCCGATAAGCCTGTAATTACAATGATTTTATCTCGAGGTAGAATAAGATCTACTGACTTCAGATTATGAGTTTTCGCGCCGTGGATGGTGATATTTTTCATAATTTAGGTAAGCCTAAAATTCAACACGCCATGATGATTAAATAATGCTGATAAAGCAAGAGAGACCACAAGATTTTAATCGACCAATGCGTTTTTTTTTCAATAGTTAAATTTATATTAATATTAAGGTGAGCTTTATTGTTTTAACCATTACATCAATTGATGATGCAAACTATAATGTATATATTCTTAGCCGATAAAATACTGAGTAATTGATGAGCCCTTTCGAAAAAAAAAGTCTGTTCGGTTTAGCATCTCTCTATGCTTTTCGAATGATTGGTTTATTTATGTTACTTCCAGTTTTATCTTTATATGCAGAGGAGTATTCAGGAAGTACCATTATACTTGTTGGCGTTGCTCTTGGAATATATGGTTTAACGCAAGGTTTATTTCAGATACCCCTGGGTTTTCTATCAGATAGATTTGGTAGAAAACCAATAATTTTTATCGGAATGTTAATGTTCTTCTTAGGCAGCATAATAGCTGCTATATCAGAAACGATGTGGGGTTTAATTGCTGGGCGTGCGCTTCAGGGCGTTGGTGCAGTTGCGAGCACTATAATGGCTTTACTTTCAGATCTCACCACTGAGCAGAGTCGAACAAAAGCTATGGCAGTCATTGGTGCTAGTATCGGCGTATCTTTCGCTGTATCTCTTATTGTAGGACCAATTTTAGCTAATCTCTGGGGGCTATCAGGTTTATTTTGGTTAACTGCAGTGCTATCAGTTGTAGGATCATTAATATTATTCTTTTTGGTCCCAACCCCGTCAGTATTGAAGAATAATCCAGAATCACAAGCAGTTCCTCAGATATTTTCTAGTCTACTAAAAAATCGAGAACTCTTGCGGCTAGATTTTGGTATTGCAGTATTACATTTTTCTCAGATGGCCATCTGGATCTCGGTACCCTTAGTTTTGGAGCAAACCTTCAATTTTAATCGCGAAGGTCACTGGATAATTTATCTAACTATTCTGGGCCTTTCATTTATCTGTATGCTGCCGTTCATATTAATTGCTGAAAAGAAACAAAAAATTAAGTTAGTTTTTATTGGCGCAATACTTCTATTAATACTAGGAGAGATACTTCTTGGAAGCGGTTTGAATAACCATATAATTTTTTTATTAGGTTTATTTATCTTTTTCATGGCCTTTAATTTACTCGAGGCCACATTACCCTCATTAGTTAGTAAACTTGCACCTCCGGGAGCCAAGGGTACGGCAATAGGAATTTACTCGACTAGCCAGTTTTTGGGAGCATTTTTTGGCGGTATTTCTGGCGGGATGATCGCGCATTATTTTGGATATGCAGGAGTATTTTGGTTAACTGCTTGCCTAACAATCCTATGGGTTATATTTGCAGCGACAATGAAAAAACCACGTCATTTTAAAACACTAACGGTTCATTTGACCTCTGAAGATATTATAATTGCTGAGGATTATATTTCAGATGTACCAGGTGTATGTGATGTTGTAATTGTTGCAGAACAAAAGCTTGCGTACTTTAAGGTGGATATGGATCAATTTTGTCCCGAAAGTATGGAGAAAATTTTGGGAAGAAAAACCTATTTTAGCTAATGAAAAAATGATTCTAGCCTAAAATGGAATGTCATCGTCAAAGTCGTTAGATACAGAACCCTGAGTTTCCGTGATTTCTTTCGAAGCGATTTCAGTATTAGATATTGGTTTTGCTAGATTACTATCTGCGCCTGAGCTCGCATAATCTGAAGAGCCACCACGACTGTCGAGCATCTGCATTTCACTAGCCACAATCTCAGTTGTATATCGATCTTGCCCATCCTGTGCTTGCCACTTGCGAGTTCGCAGAGACCCTTCTAGATAAACCTTTGATCCTTTCTTTAAATATTCTGTTGCTATTTCTGCAAGGCGATTAAAGAAAACTACTCTATGCCACTCGGTTCTTTCTTGTTGTTGACCAGTTTGTTTATCTTTCCATGACTCACTGGTAGCAATTGTTATATTCGTAACAGCATTTCCGTTGGGCATAAATTTACCTTCTGGGTCTTTACCTAGATTCCCTACTAAAATTACCTTATTTATGCCGCGAGCCATATTTTGCCTCAATTTTAAATTTATTAGATTTAACACACAACTTAACAGGTTTGCAATTCAAATTCTATATCGAGATTGAAGATGCTTTTAATTGATGCAAAACATATTTGTTAATTGTTAAAATAATGATTATCAATATTTCTTAAAAATTAATGTTGCATTCGTTCCGCCAAATCCAAAACTATTACTCATAATATTCTTCAAATTAGCTTTATCTAATCGACTATCTAGAATTGGTACATCAATAGCCTCAGGATCCAGATTATCAAGATTTGCGGATGCACAAATGAAATCACTCTCCATCATCAACAAACAATAAATAGCTTCTTGTACTCCAGCTGCTCCAAGACCGTGACCAGATAGTGATTTTGTTGAGCTTATTGGCGGGATTTCATCACCAAACACAGCTTTAATCGCTATTAATTCTGCGAGATCTCCTACTGGGGTGCTAGTGCCATGTGTATTTATGTAATCAATTTTATTATCAGACGTTTCCATAGCCATTTTCATTGATCTAGTCGCTCCTTCACCAGAGGGAGCAACCATATCATAGCCATCCGATGTAGCTCCATAACCAGTAATCTCTGCATAAATTTTTGCACCTCTAGCTACAGCATGCTCCAACTCTTCTACTATCAGGCACCCTGCACCCACTCCTGGAACAAAACCATCTCTGTCAGCATCATAGGCCCTGGATGCTATTTCAGGAGTATCATTATATTTGCTTGACAGTGCCCCCATGGCGTCAAACATACCTGCCATTGACCAATGCATATCTTCTGCACCACCAGCAAATACTATATCTTGCTTACCCATTTGTATTAGTTCCATAGCGTGTCCAATAGAGTGCGCACTGGTGGCACAAGCTGATGAAATTGAGTAATTTATTCCTTTTATTTTAAATGGTGTCGCTAGGCATGCAGAAACGGTGCTAGCCATTATCTGTGTAACTCTGTAGGGCCCAGCACGCTTTATTCCTCGATCACGCATAACATCGATTGTTTCAGTAAACATTTCCCCTGAAACACCACCAGATCCCATGACTAGACCTGTTCTTATATTAGATACCTGATTATCTGACAAATTAGCATCTGCGATTGCTTTTTCCATTGCGATATAACCATAAGAAGCGGATGGACCCATAAATCTAGAGATTTTTCTATCGATATACTCCGTTATATCTAAATCTAACTTAGCCGCAACATTACATCGCAAACCCATTTCTTTGAACTCTTTTTGGAAAGCTATACCTGATTGGCATTCGTAAAGTGACTTAGTAACAGTTTCTTTATCATTACCTAAGCAAGAAACAATACCCATTCCAGTAATTACCACTCGTTTCATTTTATGCCCCTGAATCATTTAATAATTCGGATATTTCTCTACGAAAATCTGTATATTCTAATTTCTGATTATAATATAAACGTTTAAAAGTTGTCAGTTGAATCAAATAACCCAACACGAAGATCTTTTGCAGTATAAATTTCTCTGCCATCTAGGGACACAGTTCCGTCCGCTATAACCACTTTGAGTTTTCGTTCGACTACTCGTGACACGTCAATTCTATAGGTTACAAGTTTAGCAGAAGGAAGAATTTGCCCCGCAAATTTAACTTCACCAGAACCAAGAGCTCTTCCTCTTCCTTGGTTACCTTTCCATGCTAAGAAAAAACCAGTTAACTGCCACATGGCATCTAAACCTAAGCAACCGGGCATGACAGGGTCTCCTTCAAAATGGCAGCCAAAAAACCATAAATCTGGTCTTATATCTAGCTCAGCGATCATTGTTCCTTTACCATACTTTCCTTCAGTCGCATGTATATGAGTTATTCTATCTACCATCAGCATATTATGACCAGGAAGTTGAGCATTTCCATCACCGAAGAGGTTTCCCTTACTACAAGAGATTAACTCATCATAATCATAGGAGTTTTGTGATTGTGGAATAAAATTTATCATTGGTTGCTTAGCCTTTTTTATATTACGTTCAGTTGCTTAAATATTTATCAATAATTAATTTAGAATTTAATCTGATATGACCTATTAAGTCCAGAAATAGAAAATAGCAGTCTAATCTATTGGTTTTTAAAAAACTGAATTGCCCTAAATTTTTTCAAACTATTCAATATTTTCGATCAATAGAAAATTCAGCTAGCTGTAGCATTGCTATTTTTTCAATGCTTTTAGGAAGATTCACCAAACACTGTTTAGCATCCATAGCATGTTTTTTTGCACAAGACATACTGTACTCTAGAGCCCCAGTTTCTCTAATAATAGTTAAAATATTCTTTAGATCACAAACCTTAGCATTTTTTATGGCTTCTTGAATCACAAGTTTTTGCGAATTTTTCCCGTTTTTCATCGCATAAATTAGAGGCAAAGTCATCTTTCCTTCAGCTAGATCATCACCAATATTTTTCCCTAAATTTTCAGAATCACCATTGTAATCTAAAATATCATCCATCAACTGAAAGGCCATTCCAATATTTCTTCCATAATCACTCAGGGATTGAATATGACTAGTTTTAGATTTGGCAATAATTGCACCTATTTTTGCAGCTGCATCGAAAAGTATGGCTGTTTTTTTGAATATTACTTTTTTATATATATCCTCAGATATGTCTGATTTTCTAGCATTAGCGAGCTGTTGAACTTCTCCTTCAGATATAGCATTGGTGGTATCTGCGATAGTTTGCATTACATCTAAGTTGCCAATTCCAACAAGCATTTGAAATGCTCGTGAATAAAGAAAGTCCCCAACAAGCACACTAGGAGCATTTCCAAATTTTGTATTTGCAGTAGCTTTACCGCGGCGAAGATCAGATGTATCTACAACATCATCATGAAGTAAAGTCGCTGTATGTATAAATTCAATAATCGCTGCTAGGTGAAGATGATCGGAACCCTCATATCCGCAAACTTTAGCACTTAGGATAACTAATAGCGGTCTCATTCGCTTGCCACCACCGTCAATGATGTATTGACCAATATTTTCAACTAGGTCTACTTCAGAATTCAAACGATTAACGATTATACCATTAACTTCTTCAAACTCAGATTTAACTACTTCATGAAATGGCAGCATGACAGCGATCCTAACAATTTATGTGAGTTAAATATTATAACAATTATATAGATATTTTATAAAAATTTATTCTTGCGATTAAATTAGGTTTAACTTAGAATTCAACACCTCGTAAAATCGGCCTAAAAAAATAGTTTTTTAGGCGTAAACTGGTTATTACGAATACGGAGAAAACTCTATGTACGCAGTAATAAAAAGTGGCGGTAAGCAGCACCGTGTTGAAGAAGGTGAATTCCTTCGCGTGGAAAAAATGGATATAGCAACTGGTGAAAAAATTGACTTTGATGAAGTGCTCATGGTCACAGACGGTGATGAGGTAAAAATAGGCACACCTTTCGTAACTGGGGTAAAAGTCACTGCAGAGGTATTGACTCACGGTCGTTCTGATAAAGTAAAGATAATCAAGTTCAATCGTCGCAAACATAGTAGAAAGCAAATGGGCCATCGTCAATGGTTCACTGAAATAAAGATTATTAGTATAGGTTCTGATAAACCAAAGACTGCAGCTAAGTCCAAAATAGAAGACAAACCAAAGACTGCAGCTAAACCAAAGACTGCAGCTAAACCAAAGACTGCAGCTAAGTCCAAAATAGAAGACAAACCAAAGACTGCAGCTAAACCAAAGACTGCAGCTAAGTCCAAAATAGAAGACAAACCAAAGACTGCAGCTAAACCAAAGACTGCAGCTAAACCGAAAATCAAGGCTGAAGATAAAAAATAGGAGACCGTTATGGCTCACAAGAAAGCTGGTGGTAGTACAAGAAACGGACGCGATTCAGAAAGTAAGAGACTCGGAGTTAAGTGCTACGGCGGTCAGAATGTCACTGCTGGAAGCATTATTGTAAGACAGCGTGGAACAAAGTTTTATGCGGGAACTAATGCAGGTATTGGTCGAGATCATACAATTTTCGCAACCAGCACTGGAGAAGTAAGATTTTCAACGAAAGGTTCAAAAAATCGCAAATATGTTGATATTATTTCTGCATAATGTCTTTTAACTCTTTTTGGAAACCTTAATTAATTATTATTTTTAATAGTATTGAAATCATTTCAGTGATCTAATTTTAACCCTGCGAAAGCGGGGTTTTTTATTTTTGATAAAAATATATTAGTGGTTGGAACTTATGAAATTTGTTGACGAAGCAACTATTCATGTGCAGGCAGGTCGGGGTGGAAATGGTTGCCTAAGCTTTCGTCGTGAAAAATTTATTGAAAAAGGTGGTCCTGACGGAGGTGACGGAGGTGATGGCGGAAATATTTATTTGGAAGGAGATAGTAGTCTTAATACTTTAGTAGATTTTCGCTTTCAGCGTAACTTCACTGCTGAAAGCGGGGAGATGGGTAAACCAAAGAACTGTACAGGAAGGGGTGGAAATGATTTGATCCTTAAGGTGCCTGTGGGTACAACCGTCATAGATGAAGTTACTCAGGAAACACTTGGCGATATAACAGGGAGTGGAGACCACTTATTAGTAGCTAAGGCAGGCTTCCATGGTTTAGGGAATACACGTTATAAATCAAGTACTAATCGCGCACCCAGGCAGACTTCACTAGGTACTGATGGAGAATTTCGTCACCTAAAGCTTGAACTAAAAATCTTGGCTGATGTGGGCCTACTTGGACTTCCCAATGCAGGTAAATCAACATTTATTCGATCTGTATCTGCAGCTCGGCCAAAGGTAGCAGATTATCCTTTTACTACCTTAGTGCCAAACTTGGGGGTAGTCAGCCCTGAAAAATATCGGAGTTTTGTAATTGCAGATATACCAGGTTTGGTTCAAGGAGCCGCAGATGGTGCTGGACTAGGAATTCGTTTTTTGAAGCACTTAACTAGAACACGTATATTGCTTCATTTGGTTGATATGCTCCCAGCTGACGGTTCCTGCCCTATCAATAATATTAAGGTTATTGAAAATGAACTAGATTTATTCAGTCATACACTCTATTGTCGAGAACGTTGGTTGGTCTTGAACAAAACTGACCTACTGTCAGGGAGCGAAAGAAAGGATAAATGTACGGAAGTTGTAAAACAATTAGGATGGACTGGCCCTGTATATTGTATATCTGGTATCAGCTCTCTTGGAACGGATGCTTTGTGTCTAGATATAATGAATCATCTTGACAAGTCCTGGAATGCTGAGCAAGAGGATTCAGTTATAGCGGCCCATGAATTAGAAAATCAGATAAAAATGCAGCTCGAAGCCAGAGATAGGATAAAAATGCTTAAGGAGTCATCATTGTTATTTGATGATGAAGTTAAATAATGAAATTAAGTAAAAGTTTTTAGAGAAAATAGTTAGCTGAGTAATGTATGGTAAATAACAGAGATTGCATAAAAAACTCAAAGCGATGGGTAGTAAAAATTGGAAGTGCCTTGCTTACAGCCAACGGTGACGGGTTGGATAAGGAAGCTATCGCATTGTGGGTAGAACAAATAGTACATCAACTTGAATGTGGAGTAGAGATTATAATTGTTTCTTCTGGTGCGGTGGCAGAGGGGATGTCTAGACTTAGCTGGATCGATAGACCTAATTCTGTTCATGGGCTGCAAGTTGCAGCCGCTGTTGGGCAAACAGGTCTTGTTCAGGCTTATGAGTCGCAATTTCAAAAATATGGGCGAAATACCGCTCAAATTTTATTAGATCATGATGATATTTCAAATCGCGAGCGTTATTTAAATGTAAGAAATACACTTCAAGAATTGATTAAATTAGGTGTTATACCCGTTATTAATGAAAACGATACTGTTGCTACTGATCAGATTCGTTTTGGAGATAATGATACTTTGGCTGCATTGGTTGTCAATATAATAGATGCTGATTTATTGGTTATACTTACTGACCAAGATGGCCTTTTTGATGCAGATCCAAGAAACAATCCTGATGCAAATTTAATTACTAATGGAAACTCTCAAGACGAATCTTTACTTGAGCTAGCTGGGTCCTCTAGCATACTTGGAAGAGGAGGCATGATCACAAAGCTTAAAGCAGCTAAACTCGCTGCTCGCTCAGGTGCGAATACTGTTATAGCTGGCGGTAGAGTTAATCAGATCTTATCTAGGTTATCAGAAGGGGAAGCATTGGGTACTATGTTAATATCTGATAAAGAACCAATCGCAGCACGAAAACAATGGTTGGTAGGTAGACTTAAAGTGTGTGGCTCTTTGACACTGGATATGGGTGCCTCAAAGATGTTAACCGATCATGGCAAAAGTCTTCTCCCTGTAGGAGTTCTGTCGATCAAAGGGAAATTTTACAAAGGGGATCTTGTAACATGTATTGATGAAAAGGGGCTAGAGGTCGCTAGAGGCCTTGTTAATTACAATTCTGAAGAAAGTGCAAAAATTTTAGGTAAGAGTAGCGAAATGATCGTAGATGAATTAGGTTATTGCGATTCTGAAGAGCTAATTCATAGAGATAATTTAGTTTTATGCTAATTAAGAGATAATTTAGTTTTATGCTAATTAATTAGTTTAGCTAACTGAAAGGGCTTTTATTTTTGTGTTTAATCTGCTTTTGTGCCGAGCAGCTTTATTTTTATGAATAACACCCTTGTCTGCAATGCAATCAAGCATTGGAACTAGCTCATTATATGCAGCTTGGGCTGCTTCAATCTTACCGGACTGGATTGCGGCGTCTGTCTTTTTTAAGTAGGTTCTGAGCATAGAGCGTAATCCACCATTATGCCTACGATTCCTCTCATTTTGCCGCGCTCTTTTGCGTGCTTGTGATGAATTGGCCACCTAGTGCTCCTTGTTAGATTATGTTTAATTTTTTTAACATACTTATAAGACGCGAGAATATACAATGTTTATCTGTGCTTATCAATATGAATTACGACGAAATCTTCATAAAGATATTTAAATCGTCTGTCATAGCTACTCATTTTAAGAGTAAAATTAAGGTTCTATGTGAGCTAATGAATAATCTAGGTGCTCTTAACAGATTATCTTTAAGCCCAGTTTAAATTGTTCAAGTTACCGGAGTTCATATTTTGAATGATCAAAATATTGATCACAAAACTGAGAAAGTTAAGCTTGGATCTAGATCATCCAAGCTTCTTAGGTCAAGCGGCATAGTGTCTTTTATGACGATGTGTTCGAGATTAGCTGGCTTGATGCGTGATGTAGTAATAGCAAGATTTATTGGTGCAGACGCTATGGCAGATGCATTTTTTGTAGCATTCAAGATTCCTAATTTCTTTCGTCGTTTATTTTCTGAGGGTGCATTTTCTCAGGCATTTGTACCTGTTTTAGCAGAATATAAAGAATCTGGAAGTCAGGCTGCGGTAAAAGCTCTTGTTGATACAGTTGCTGGGGTTTTAGGCTCAGTGCTCATTGCAGTTACAATTTTTGTCGTCATAGCTTCACCTCTAGTTACAGGCGTCTTTGCATTTGGATTTTGGTTAGAAGACCCTGAGAAATTTTCTGCTGCTAGTGATATGTTGAGAATAACGTTCCCTTATTTACTTTTAATATCACTGACAGGTTTTGCTGGAGCTATTTTAAATAGCTATCAGAGATTTGCTGTTCCAGCTATTACTCCAATTTTTTTAAATCTCTGTTTAATAATAGCTGCGATTTTCATCTCTCCCTGGTTTGACAAGCCAGTTTATGCCCTTGCTTGGGGTGTCCTGGCTGCAGGTATAATTCAGCTTTTATTTCAGCTACCTTTTCTAGCTAAAATTCGTATGATTCCTGCACCTCAAGTATCTTGGAAGGATAAGGGAGTAGTAAAGATTTTAAGCTTGATGGCTCCGGCAATTTTTGGGGTTTCAGTAAGCCAAATAAATCTTTTGTTAGATACGATGATAGCCTCATTTCTTCCGACAGGCAGTATTTCTTGGCTTTACTATTCTGACCGCTTGGCCGAACTTCCTTTAGGTGTATTTGGGGTCGCTATTGCTACTGTCATATTGCCTCATTTATCACAGCAACACGTTTCTGATAATCTAGAAAAGTTTAGTTCAACATTAGATTGGGCTATCCGTCTAGTATTTCTCATCGCAATACCTGCTGCACTTGCATTAATAATTTTAGCTGAACCTATCTTGATATCACTCTTTTTCTACGGAGAGCTTATGACCCCAAGAGATATGTCTATGGCTTCATTTAGTATGCGAGCTTATTCAGCAGGCATTATAGCTTTCATGTTAATAAAGGTGCTAGCGCCAGGATACTTTTCTCGTCAAGATGTTAAGACTCCAGTTCGCATCGGTGTCATTGCACTCGTTGTAAATATGGGTCTAAATATCATTTTAGTTGTACCATTACATTTTTACCTCGGAATCGGTCATGTAGGATTGGCTTTAGCAACAACATTGGCGGCTATATTAAACAGTTTTCTACTCTTCAAAGGTTTACGTAAGAATGATATCTACAAACCAGAGGAAGGTTGGCGTAAATTTTTAGTAATGCTATTTAATGCTAATATCGCGATGTGTATTTGCCTATATGTGTCAATTAGTTATTCAAATAGCTGGTTTGATATGGTCTGGTGGGAGAGAGCAAGCTCATTAGGTATGATCTGTATCATGGGCACAGTTGTTTATATTTCCATCCTTTTTTTGAGCGGTTTTCGGGCTTCGTTCCTAAAAAACAAATAAATTTACTGTAGATCTTCGGAAAGCTTGGCTAAACGTTAATATAATTATGAACTAATCTATTTTTAATTTTCTTAGATGGGTATAATTTTGTTTCGTTTTTTAAATCGATGATAAGTGATTAAATATAAGAATAAGTTTATTAGGGGCTTACATAACTTAAAGCCCGCCCAAATTGGTTGTGTTGCAACCATTGGATCCTTTGATGGTATACATCTTGGGCACCGTGCTATATTAAAGCAGCTCATAGATAAAGCTAAAGATCTGAAGCTCCCGTCAGTCGTGATGATATTTGAGCCACAGCCACAAGAATTTTTTTCAGGCGAACAGGCTCCAGCAAGATTGATGCGCCTGCGAGAGAAGGTTGAAGAATTCATTAAAGTTGGAATCGACAAAGTTTTTTGTCTGCAGTTTAACCGCTCTTTACGCGGTTTGTCCGCAACAGACTTTATAGAGCAGGTTTTAGTATCAGGTTTAAAAATTCAATATCTTGTTGTAGGTGATGACTTTAGATTTGGGCACGATAGAAGCGGAAATTTTCAGTTACTTCAGAATTTTGGAAAAAATAATAATTTTGAAGTTATTGATACTTGCACCATGGAATACAAGGGTGAACGAATTAGTAGCACCAGGATACGTTCAGCTCTAGAGGCATCAAAGTTTAATCTTGCAGAACATTTATTGGGAGCGCCCTACAGGATCACTGGTTGTGTTGTTTACGGGCAGAGACTTGGAAGAGAAATTGGAGTACCCACTGCTAACGTTCAGTTACAGCGTTTTAGTGCGCCACTAAATGGAGTATTTATAGTGCAAGTTTATATTGACGAGCGCTGTTTGCAAGGTGTTGCTAATGTCGGTATCAGACCAACAATAGGTGATCTTATTAAGCCTATACTTGAAGTTCATCTGATAGATTTTAATGAAGATATATATGGGCAAAGAATACATGTAGAGTTTAAATCTAAAATTCGTGATGAGAAAATTTTTCCTTCTCTAAATTTAATGGTTAAGGAAATACACCGTGATATTTATCATGCTAAAAAATATTTTTCTGTACAACCAAAGAAGATTTTAAAAAATGATTGATTATAAGTTAACCTTAAATTTACCTGCCACCTTGTTTCCTATGAAGGCCAACCTAGCCCAAAGAGAACCTGCCATATTGAAAGGCTGGAATGAAGATAGAGTTTATGAGAAATTGCGTGAAAAGCGCAAAGGTCGGAAAAAATTTATTTTACATGATGGCCCCCCTTACGCAAATGGGAAAATACATATTGGCCATGCTGTTAATAAAATTCTAAAAGATATAATAATTAAATCTAAGAGTCTTAGTGGTTTTGATGCACCCTACGTTCCCGGATGGGATTGCCATGGGCTGCCAATCGAACATGAGGTAGAAAAAAAAATTGGTAAGGCTGGGCATAAAGTAGACCATAAAATATTTCGTCAAAAATGTAGAGAGTATGCGCAAAGACAAGTCGACGGACAGATGAATGATTTTATCCGACTTGGAGTTTTCGCAGAATGGAACAATCCCTACCTCACTATGGACAATGAATTTGAGGCTAATATTATTCGTTCGCTTGGTAAAGTTATTGAGAACGGACATCTAATAAAGGGTTATAAGCCAGTTTATTGGAGTGTGGTGGGTGCTTCTGCTCTAGCTGAAACTGAGGTTGAGTATCAAGATAAAGAATCTTTTTCAATTGATGTTGCATTTTTAGTTTCTGATGAAGAAACTTTTAGTAAAGCTATACATAACATTAGTGGAGCTGGCGACATATTTGTTGTTATCTGGACTACAACACCTTGGACAATTCCATCGAACCAGGCAGTTTGCTTGAACCCTGACTTAAATTATGTGTTGTTAGCTTGTCAGCCAGCAGGTGCTCCATTTGGGAGATATCTAGTGGCTGAAGAGCTCGTTGAGTCATTATTATCTCGCTGGCAAGTCGAGGACTTTAAGGTAGTTGGATCTACTAAAGGAGATCAGCTTGAATTGCAGAGCTTAAAGCATCCTTTTTATAATCGTGAGGTACCCATCATCCTCGGTGATCATGTTAATACTGAAGCAGGTACAGGTTGTGTTCATACTGCCCCTGACCACGGTGTAGAAGATTTCATCATCGCGGAAAAATATGAGATTAAAACCCTCAATTATATTAATGATAATGGCGTATTTAATGAAAATGTTGAATATTTTTCTGGAGAGCATGTTTATAAAGTTGATAGAAATATACTAGACTTACTGAAAGATAAGGGAAAATTGATATCCTCTAGTAAATTTACACATAGTTACGCACATTGCTGGCGCACCAAGACCCCGTTAATTTATCGCGCTACTCCGCAATGGTTCATTAGTATGACGAAAAACAACTTATTAAAAAAAGCAGAAAAAATAGTTCCTGATATTTCTTGGTATCCAGATTGGGGAAGGGCTCGAATTGATGGGATGCTCGAAAATAGTCCTGATTGGTGCATATCACGCCAGAGAACATGGGGTGTGCCAATCACAATTTTTGTAAATAATTCAACGGGCGATATTCATCCTGAGATGCCAAGGCTTATGGAGATCATAGCATCTGGAGTTGAAAAAAATGGTATAGAGTTTTGGTATGAGATGGATAAAAAAACATTACTTGGGGATCAAGCTAAAGACTATAGTAAGGTTAGCGATACACTTGATGTATGGTTTGATTCAGGTGTTACTCATGCAGCAGTTCTTGATCATCGAGAACAGTTAAATTTTCCGGCTGATCTTTATTTAGAGGGCTCAGATCAACATAGAGGTTGGTTTCAATCATCCCTTAAGACTTCTTTAGCCTTAAGAAATAGCCCTCCATACAAAGCAGTTATGACACACGGTTTTGTCGTAGATGCCATGGGCCATAAAATGTCTAAATCCCTCGGAAATGTCCTACCACCACAGCAAATTATAAATGATCAAGGTGCTGATGTTTTAAGGCTCTGGGTTGCAGCTACCGATTGTAGTGGTGAGATGACTGTTTCTGATGAAATACTTAAAAGAACTGGTGATTCATATCGAAGAATTAGGAATACAGCTCGATTTTTCTTATCAAATTTAGATGACTTTGATCCTTCTGAAGATCTAGTTGCCTTTGATGATATGCTAGAACTTGATATTTGGGCTGTAAATTTAACTATCTCTTTGCATAAGGAAATTCTAATAGCATACGATAGTTATCAGCTGCACCACATATATCAGAAATTACATAATTTTTGTGTTACCGATATGGGTGGGTTTTATCTTAATATCATTAAGGATCGTCAATATACTTGCCAAAAGAATTCTACAGCTAGAAGATCGGCTCAAACAGCAATTTACTATATATTAGAGTACTTTGTGCGCTGGATTTCACCAATATTAAGTTTTACAGCCGACGAAATATGGGGATTTATGCCAAGCGATAGAGAAGAGTCAGTATTTTTTACAGAATGGCCAAAATTATCAAATGTTTCAAAGACAAATATTAAAAATCAAGATTGGAAAATAATTATAGAAATAAGAAACATAGTAAATAAAATTTTAGAAGACAAAAAAGCTGAAGGCATTCAAAAATCTCTTGAGGCTGAAGTCACTATTTATGCTAAACAACCATTACTAACCATCCTAGGGAAGCTTGAAAATGAGTTAAGATTTATTTTAATTACCTCAGAAGCCAGTATAAAACCCATAAGCGATACGCTAGATACAAATGATATTATCTCAACTGAAATTGAAGGTCTAAAAGTTAAAGTTACAAAAACCGATCACATTAAATGTCAGCGTTGTTGGCATCATGTAGAAAATATTGGATTCAATAAAGATCATCCAAATATCTGTGAAAGGTGTGTACAGAATATTGAGGGAGAAGGGGAGGTACGGCTTAATGCATAACGACACTCTTGCTGGAAAATACTATATTTTTTCTCTGCACTGGATCATGCTGTGAACTGGAGAATACTTAGGTGGTATTTCTTATCAGTTTTCATAATAATTGCTGATCAGGCAACAAAAAACACAGCTACAAAAAATTTATTATATGGAGAATATATAAACATCTTTACAGGATTAAATTTAATATTAGTCCACAATACTGGAGCAGCATTCAGCTTTCTTAGTGATGCAGGTGGCTGGCAGCGCTGGTTATTTTTACTGATTTCTTTGACTGTAAGTATTATTTTAGTAATTTGGCTCTATAGGTTAAAAGAAAATCAGTTTGTTATATCATTTTCACTAGCTTTAATTCTAGGTGGCGCTGTTGGTAACTTAATTGATCGAATATTTCTAGGATACATAATCGATTTCATAAATATTTATTATAAAAATTATCATTGGCCAGTATTTAATCTCGCTGATGCAAGTATCACCCTAGGTGCAGCACTTTTTATTTCAAAAAACTTTTTTTTGACAAAAAATATAGACAAATGATCCATGAAAAAATTATCTATTGGTCCGGATACAATAATAACACTTCACTTCTCTCTTTCATTAGAAGATGGCTCTATTGTAGACTCTAATTTCGATACAGAACCGGCCGTTTGCACCTTTGGAGACGGCAAATTATTGTCTGGATTCGAAACAGCATTAGTCGGTTTAATCGCTGGAGATAAGGGTGTCTTTTCAATAAAACCAGAAAATGGCTTCGGTCAAAATAATCCTAATAATATACAAGAATTTCCTAGGAAAAACTTCAAAGAAATTAATGACTTGAAATTAGGTCTGATGATCTCTTTTTCTGATGCAAATGGTGGCGAACTTCCAGGTGTAATAGCAGATATTGGTGAAACAATAGTCAAAGTTGACTTCAATCACCCTTTAGCTGGTCATATAATTAAATTTGAAGTTGAAATTATCTCTGTTGAGCCGGTAGAAAAAAAGTGATCGATATAAAGCTAGCTAATCCAAGGGGGTTTTGTGCAGGCGTAGATAGGGCCATTGAGATTGTTTTAAGAGCACTCGAGCTTCATGGGGCTCCAATTTACGTGCGACACGAAGTGGTACACAATAAATCAGTAGTAGACATGTTAAAGACCCATGGAGCTGTCTTTGTAGATGAGATAAATGATATTCCAGATAACGTAACAGTAATTTTCAGTGCGCATGGAGTTTCAAAGGCCATTAGAAAACAAGCCAATAAAAAAAATCTAAGAATTTTTGACGCAACTTGCCCATTGGTAACAAAAGTGCATATAGAGGTTGCTCGATCTAGTTCCGAGGGAACTGATTGCATCATGATTGGACACCATGAACATCCTGAGGTAGAGGGTACCATGGGGCAATACGATAACAAAAATAATATTTATCTGGTAGAAAACGAGTTAGATGCTATGTCATTGGAAATAAAAAATCCCTCCAACGTCGTTTATGTTACACAAACTACGTTGTCAGTAGATGATACTGAGCAAATCATAGGTATACTGCGTAAGCGTTTTCCTTTGATTAAAGGCCCTAAAAAAGATGATATATGCTATGCCACACAAAATAGACAAGATGCTGTTAAGCAACTTGCACTCGAATGTGATTTAGTTCTTGTAGTAGGCTCGACTAATAGCTCAAATTCAAATCGCTTAAGAGAATTAGCTGAGCGCTGTGGTGTTCAATCATTTCTTGTTGATAGCTCCAAGGATATTTCTAAAAATTGGATTATTGGAAAAAATAAAATTGGAGTTACTGCTGGTGCCTCCGCACCAGAGAGTCTTGTAAAAGAGGTTGTAGAGAGTCTAAAGCTAATAGGCTGCCAGTCTGTTGTTGAAATTCCCGGCGCAAAAGAAAATATAAAATTTTCGATTCCAAAAGAGCTACGATAAAATCATCAATCTTATAGTTTAATCATAGATCGTAGGTATAGTGGAACGTTTATGTATTGTTTTATTGTATAAATTCAAAATAGTTTTCAAAGAAGATTCTTGAGCTAATGGCTTCCCCTCTAAAAAATCATCAATTGCATCATAGGTAACCCCAAGTACGCGTTCATCCTCTTTTTGTGGAGAGAGGCATTCAAGGTCTGCAGTCGGTGTTTTCTCTATTATTGATTTAGGTGCATTTAAAAATCTGGCTATCTCTCGAACCTGTCTTTTATTCAAACCAAATAATGGGGCTAGATCGCACGCACCATCACCCCATTTAGTATAAAAACCAGTAATATTTTCAGCTGAATGATCTGTTCCTAGTACGAGTCCTCCCAAATTACTAGCTACTTCATACTGAAAAGTCATACGAATCCGTGCTTTGGTGTTACCTTTAATAAAATCATCCCTTACCTCATCTCTAGCTAGCCCTAAATTACTGCTTCTAATAGAACTATTTATTCTCTCATGAGTAATATCTACACTTGGCTTTATATCAATAAGTATATTTTTAGTGGGACATATGAACTTTATAGACTTTTGTGCATCAATTTCGTCAATTTGTTCACCATATGGGAGCCTCAGAGCAACGAATGAAAAGCTGCGTTCAGGGAATTCTTGGCTTAACTCATTTATTGCTATTTGAGCTAATCGACCACAAGTAGCCGAATCGATTCCACCACTTATTCCAAGAACTAGGTGAGATAATCCAGTACTGAGAAGTTTAGATTTAATGAATGTTACTCTTCTTTTTACCTCAAACTGAGGATCGATATTTGGCAGAACTCTCATTTCATCGAGGATTTTTTTACAGCTTGATTTAATGTCCATCATTTACCACACTTATAGTTGATTTATTTAAATTTTAAGATTCGACACAGCGAAGAAAAACTTAGTCATAAGATGCCCATAAAACATTAGCTACAATAGACCTATAGGGTTTCCATTTTGATCCTATCTCTATCATTTCATCTTCGGTGGGTCTTTTTTTTAGGTACTTAGTTCTTTGTACAGCAACTTGCAAACCTATATCTTTAACAGGCCATATATCTCTTCTATTTAAAGAAGCTAACATATAGCATTCAGCTGTCCAGCTACCAATACCTTTGATCCTACAGAGAGTTTTTTTAAGGTCTTCGTCATTCATTTTGTGTATTAAACTGAAGGAAAGGTTACCTGAAATAATATTCGTTGCTAGAGACCTACAGTAGCTTATCTTAGGGCGACTTAAACCTGTAGATTTCAAATTAAGATCAGTTTCCTTTAAAAAACTCTCTGGATCAAAAGTAGGCAGTAATTTTTTAAGCCTATCAAATATTGCTTTAGCAGAAACCACAGACAGTTGTTGCTCTGTTATTAGTTGAACCAGACCTTCGAAGCCTTTTTTTCTCTTAAATGGCTTAAAAGAGGAATAAGTCAAAAATAAGGATCGAAGATCCTTATCTTTTTCAGACAAAAAAATAATTTCTTCTTTGTACGGATGATGATCGAAAATGTTATAGTTTTTCATTAAAATATATTAGATAATTTGGCGCCTATGTTTGAATTTACCGAAAAATACCAAAGGTAACAATATTCATCCATGTTTCTTCAAGTTCCTCTCCCTCGAGCTTCTTGTAGCGATCATTGAAAAGATGTCGCGTATCAAAATCGATGGATTCTGGTTTATCAAAGAGACCAGCAGTAAGAGTATTAGTCCAACTCCTCTCAATGGATGCAGACTTTTCTTGATACTTGAAACGACCATCTGAATTAAGGGATGTATGATTTGGGTAATTCTGGGCTAGCAATTTTGCTGCTTCTCTTGAAAGATCATGCATATCCATAAGGTAATATGCTTGAGCCATCACTGCAAGTCCATCAGGAACAGCTGGCGTTTTTTGAAAATTTTCTATCACATATCGCCCCCTATTTGCCGCAGCAAGATAAGCGCCACGAGTGAAAAAGTAGTTTGCTGCATGGATTTCATGACGTGCAAGAATATTTCTTAAATAGATCATTCTTTTTTGAGCATCTGGAGCGTATGGGCTCTCTGGAAATCTATTTAATAGCTCACTAAAGGCCGAAAAAGAGTTTCTTGCAGATCCTGGGTCACGTTTCGTTTCATCTATTGGAAGAAGCTTTCCGAACATTCCATCACTTTTTACAAATGATGACACACCTTTTATATAGTATGCATAATCAACATTTTCATGCTGAGGATGGAGCCTCATAAATCTCTCAGCTACACTGATGGCTGAGTCATGTTCACCTGCTTTTAAATGTGCATATATAAGTTCAAGCTGTGCTTGTTCAGCATAATCTCCGAATGGATACTGTGCTTCCAGTGATCTTAGTTTCTCAATAGCAGTTAGCCAGAAGCCTCCTTTTAAATCTTCTTGAATTGCATTAAAAAAATCTTTTTCAGTATAACCTGACGTATCTAACTGATCCGAGGCTGAAGAAACACCATTAACTGTGTTGAAATGAGTGCATCCTGTTGTAAGGAAACAAATTAACATTAATACTAAAAATAAAAATCGCATTCTATTATCATCCGGTTCAACTGAAGCCAGGTTTAATTTAAATTATTCTTTAGACAGTTCTAATATATATAAGATAGTATATTTAACCACACGCTCGACAGTATGAGAATACAAACGACTGAGATTATGATGACAGACAGTATAAAGTTGAAAAAAATTGTACCTCTTACATCACGTGGAATGCGCTTAGATCAGATTGCATCTGATTTATTTAGTGAGCTCTCAAGATCAAGATTGCAAGCATGGATAAAAAAAGGTGATTTGTTAGTTGATGGCAATCTCTATCGACCAAAAGATAAGCTTCAGGGTGGAGAGTTGCTCAGCATTGATGCTTTATTAGAATCTGAGGGGGAATGGCAACCAGAAGCCATTAGGCTAGATATTGTATTTGAAGATGAATGCATAATAGTAGTTAATAAGCAGGCCGGTTTGGTAGTCCATCCAGCTGCCGGTAACTATACTGGAACCTTACTAAATGGAGTTTTACATCATTCTCCTTTTAATGAACAGATCCCTCGTGCAGGGATAGTGCATCGCTTAGATAAGGATACAACTGGACTTATGGTTGTAGCCAAAACCTTAGAAGCTCATTATTCGCTAGTTAAACAACTACAGTCACGAAGTATAACCCGTGAGTATCAGGCAATTACTCAGGGCGTTATGATTGGTGGTGGAACTATAAACAAACCGATTGGACGGCACCCAAAGGTCAGAACAAAAATGGCAGTTGTTGGTGATAATGGGAAGGATTCAGTTACACACTTCAAGATAATCGAGAGATTTGATCATCACACCTTTATAAGAGTTAAATTAGAAACAGGTCGAACTCATCAAATACGCGTGCATATGTCGCACATTGGATACCCATTAGTAGGTGATTCAGTTTATGGGGGACGCATGAAGCTCCCCAAAGGTGTAACATCCCGTATGAATGAGGCTTTGAGGGGGTTTAGTCGTCAAGCTTTACATTCGTCAATCTTGGGTTTAATGCATCCTATTTCTAATGAATATATGCAGTGGGAAGTCGCCTTACCAGCCGACCTATCAGGCTTACTGGATCTATTGAAATTAAAGCTCAAAGATAGTTGATTTTACCTTTTAATTTGAACCATCATTTTAAATACGGACTTTTTAATGGAAATATTTAAACCAAACTGGCCAGCTCCTAAAAATGTATTTGCATTTTTTACTACAAGAATAGGTGGTGTATCTTCTGATCCTTGGAGAGCTAACAACTTAAGTTTTAATGTAGGGGACAAACTGGAGTCTGTTCAGACGAATTGGAAGTTATTATCAAAAAAAATTAGTATACCCGCGCCCCCCCAACTTCTCGAACAGATTCATGGTATAGATATAGTTAAAGCTGATTGTAATGGGTCTACAAAAATTGGCGATGGTTCTTATTCTGATAGAGCTGGAATTGTCTGCGCTATAACAACAGCAGACTGCTTGCCAGTTTTAATTTGCAATACTCAAGGATCTCTAGTTGCATCAGTCCATGTAGGTTGGAGAGGTTTATCCGCAGGAATAATCAGTAATGTAATTGAGAATCTCCAAGTTCCTGCTAAAGATTTAATGGTGTATTTAGGGCCCGCCATAAGTAAAAAAAATTTTGAGGTTGGCTCAGATGTAAGAGAAACATTTCTTAGAAAGTGCATTAATGTTGATATTAGAAAAAAAATAAACTCATGTTTTATTAAAATATCCAAAAATAAAACAGATCATAATAATAAATGGAAAGCTGATCTATATAATCTGGCAAAGATCTATTTTAATGTACATGGGATTTTTGACATTTATGGTGGGAACCTTTGTACCTACGAAGATTCCGAGAGGTTTTATTCATATCGAAGAGATGGAGTTACCGGCAGAATGGCAAGCTTAATATGGTTTTCTTAGTAACTAGAAACTATATTTATCAACTTTAGCTCACCAAAAATACCTGATTTAATTGACTAAATACGATTTACACTCTAAAGTTCATTTTTTCAGTGGTAATAGTCTTTGTTACCACAAACTGGCTCCTTTGCCAGCTTGCTAAGTAAACGTAAACAGCGTTTGCTGGGCATCCAGAGCAGATTTGTTTACCAATGAATCTGAGGTACTGATCATAATTTCAGTTGCCATGTTGCACTAAGCATAACTGAGATGTCACAGCCGTATACTTTTTATTTTTTAGTAAGCTTCTTTAGGAGAGATTTGTTAACTTTAGGGGTTTATAAAAGTGGAGCTTTTGTCTGGTGGTGAAATAGTTGTTCGTGCACTCAAGGATGCAGGTGTTAAGAATGTTTGGGGTTATCCAGGCGGTGCGGCATTACATATCTATGATGCACTTTTTCAACAAAAAGATGTCGAACATATACTTGTAAGGCACGAGCAAGGTGCGGTTCATGCAGCTGATGGGTACTCACGTTCCACTGGGGATGTAGGTGTAGTTCTGGTAACCTCTGGTCCCGGCGCCACAAATGCAATCACTGGTATTGCTACTGCCTATATGGATTCCATTCCCATGGTAGTAATATCTGGACAGGTGCCTCGTGATAAGATCGGTCAAGATGCTTTTCAGGAAACTGATATGGTAGGAATTTCTAGGCCTATAGTTAAGCATAGTTTTTTGGTCATGGATGCATCAGAAATTGCAATTGTCATTGCTAAAGCTTTTTATATTGCAAAAACAGGTCGACCAGGACCAGTTATTGTTGATATACCAAAAGATGTCACAGCTCCAGAACACCGCATACCTTATGAATACCCAGAAAAAATAAAGATACGCTCTTATCACCCCACCACTAAAGGTCATGCTGGCCAAGTCAAAAGAGCAGTAAAGGCTTTACTGGCAGCTAAGAGGCCAGTTATTTATAGTGGTGGCGGGGCTATTTTGGGTGATGCCTCCGCTGAACTAACGGAACTAACTAGACTGTTAAATTTTCCTATAACAAACACTTTGATGGGGCTTGGCGCTTTCCCTGGAAATGACCAGCAATTTTTAGGTATGCTGGGAATGCATGGCACTGTAGAGGCAAATAATGCCATGCATGAGGCTGACGTTATTTTTGCAGTGGGTGCTCGATTTGATGATCGAGTAACTAATACCCCAAGTAAATTTTGTCCGTCGGCAAAAATAATACACATAGATGTAGATCCTACATCTATCTCTAAAACTGTAAATATAGATATTCCAATTGTTGGTGTATGCAGCACTATATTAAGACAGATGATAGAGGAAATTAAGACTACTAAGGATACAACGGATAAGGTTGCAATTTCCGATTGGTGGTCGAAAATTAATGATTGGAGAAAACGTCATGGGATATATACTGAACCACGACATGAACCGAGCTCTGGAAATATCATTAAACCGCAGGATGTCATTAGAAGTCTTTATAAAGCAACAAATGGCGATGCTTTCATCACTTCCGATGTAGGCCAACACCAAATGTTTGCTGCGCAATATTATTTGTTTGATAAACCCCGTCGTTGGATTAATTCCGGTGGTCTTGGAACTATGGGTTTTGGTTTGCCTGCAGCGATGGGTGTGCAACTGGCTCATCCTGATGCAATGGTAGCATGTGTTACGGGCGAAGGGAGTATACAGATGTGTATTCAAGAGCTTTCTACTTGTTTGCAGTATGGGTTTCCAGTCAAGATAATTAGTTTAAACAATCAAGCTCTCGGTATGGTTCGCCAGTGGCAAGATATGCAATATAGTGGACGATATTCATCAAGTTTATATGAAGACTCCCTACCAGATTTTGTAAAGCTGGCAGAATCGTTTGGACATGTAGGGATTCGTGTTTCAAATTTTGATGAACTGGATGATAAAATGGAAGAGTGCTTCGCCTTAAAAGACCGTGTTGTCTTTATGGATATCAATGTTGATCCAAATGAACATGTATATCCAATGCTTATTGCGCCAAACGGTTCGATGAAAGATATGAAGTTGAGTAAAACGGAGCGTACCTGATGAGACATATAATTTCAGTTTTAATGGAAAATGAGCCTGGTGCTTTATCCAGAGTCGTCGGGTTATTTTCTCAAAGGGGTTATAATATTGATACACTGACTGTTGCGCCTACTAATGACTTAACTTTATCTCGATTGACCCTCACGACACACGGCAGTGATCAAATCATCGAGCAGATAACAAAACATCTAAATAAGCTAATAGATGTTGTGAAAGTTATTGACCTAACAGATGGTCCCCACCTTGAAAGGGAGGTTATGTTAGTTAAGGTTAGGGCAAATGAAGCTCAAAGAGCAGAAATTAATCATTGTGTAAATGTTTTTCGAGGACAAATAGTGGATGTGAACACTAATACTTATACTCTTCAAGTTGTAGGTAGTAGTGATAAAAACGATGCATTTATAGAAGCTATTGATTATGTAGACATTCTTGAATTGGTTCGATCTGGGGTTTCTGGATTGTCTCGTGGCGAAAAAGTGCTGAAGGTATAACCAATTTGTAGTACCATTTTTATAATATTTTATTACACACAACTAATTACGATACATAAAAAACAGGATATAAACATGCAAGTTTCTTATGATAAAGATTGTAACCTTTCTATTATTCAGGGTATGAAAGTGTCAATTATTGGATATGGCTCACAAGGACATGCACATGCCCTGAATCTCAAAGATTCTGGTGTCGATGTCACTGTTGGACTACGAGATGGTTCAATCTCAGCTGCTAAAGCGAAAAAAGCTGGATTAACTGTAAGAAGTGTGGCGGCAGCTGTTACTGGAGCAGATTTGGTTATGATACTTACACCAGATGAATTTCAATCTCATCTTTATAAAAATGAAATTGAGCCAAATCTGAAACAGGGTGCTACTATGGCTTTTGCTCATGGTTTTGCGATCCACTACAATCAAGTTGTCCCTCGAATAGATCTAGACGTTATCATGATCGCTCCAAAAGCCCCAGGACATACAGTGCGGAACGAATTTACAAAAGGAGGCGGTATTCCCGATTTAGTTGCAATTTTTCAAGATGCTTCAGGTAAGGCTAGAGATGTTGCTATGTCTTACGCCTCTGGTATCGGAGGTGGGCGAACAGGAATTATAGAAACTACATTTAAGGATGAGACAGAGACAGATTTATTTGGTGAACAAGCAGTTCTTTGTGGTGGAGCTGTAGAGCTAGTAAAAGCTGGTTTCGAAACACTCGTAGAGGCTGGATATGCGCCTGAGATGGCTTATTTTGAGTGTCTTCATGAGTTAAAACTAATTGTTGATCTTATGTATGAAGGCGGTATAGCTAATATGAATTATTCTATATCTAATAATGCAGAGTATGGTGAGTATGTTACTGGCCCAGAAATTATTAATGAACAATCACGAGCAGCAATGAAAACTGCTCTTAAGCGTATCCAAAACGGCGAATATGCAAAAATGTTTATTACAGAAGGAGCAATGAACTATCCATCTATGACAGCGTATCGACGTAATAATGCAGCACATCCTATTGAGCAGACGGGCGCTAAGTTACGCTCTATGATGCCTTGGATTACTGCTAATCAGCTGGTCGATAAAGATAAGAACTAAACGCTCCAAGTTAATATACAAACCGCGCTAAGGCGCGGTTTTTTTATCCCACTACTAAATTTTTAGTATAATACTGCTTGCAATAAAATGAATTGTACGGAAAAAGTAATAATTGAGAGATAATCAAGTTCAATAACACTATAAAAAATTTATCTTGTAGTGAAGGAATTATTATGACTGACAATGAAGGTCAAAAAAAAATATCAAATGCTAATGAATCAACTTCATCAAATAAAGAAGAAAATTCAACTTCTGAGAGTTTAAGGTTCAGGCGCAAAGGAGTTTATCTTCTACCGAACCTTTTTACGACAGGCGCAATGTTTTCTGGATTTTATGCGATTCTAGCTGGCATGGATGGAAAATTCGATGCTGCTTGCATAGCCATTTTTATTGCAATGATATTTGATGTTCTTGATGGAACTGTGGCGCGTATGACAAACACATCTAGTGATTTTGGCCTACAATATGACAGTCTCTCCGATATGGTTTCTTTCGGTATTGCACCCGCTGTACTTGCTTTTAGCTGGATACTTAATGAAGTAGGTAGAATTGGTTGGGCTGCTGCATTTATATATGCCTCATGTGCAGCACTGAGACTTGCAAGATTCAACAGTCAGGTTGATTCCTCTCCAAAGAATTATTTCGTGGGAATTCCCAGCCCAGCTGCGGCTGCTCTTATAGCCTCTATGATATGGTGTAGTTATGAAGTTAGTACAACAAATCAATTAGCATTTTTAGTAGCAATCACAACAGCGTTATCTGGACTATTAATGGTATCTAATTTCCATTATCGTAGCTTGAAGGAAGTCGATCTTAAAGGAAAAGTACCTTTTGTAGTAATTTTTTCTGTAGTGATGAGCCTTATTGTGGTTACAATTGATCCCCCTAGAATATTATTTATTTTTGCTCTGATATATGGTTTCTCCGCTCCAACTTTATGGATAAAGAATAAATTTTATAAACCTAAGGTTTAGCATGAAAAAAGAAAAACTCATTATTTTTGATACAACATTGCGTGATGGAGAACAAAGCCCCGGGGCCTCTATGACCAGTGATGAAAAACTGCGAATAGCTAAGGCTTTAGAGAAATTAAAAGTTGATGTTATTGAGGCTGGGTTTGCTGTTTCTAGTCCAGGTGACTTTGCATCGGTAAAATCTATTGCTGAAACTATCAAAGAAAGCACAGTTTGCAGCCTTTCTCGTGCAATAATTGCCGATATAGAAAGCTCTGCAGAAGCACTAAGAGGAGCATATTCGGGTCGTATACATACATTTATCGCAACATCACCTATTCATATGAAATATAAGTTGCAGATGAATCCTGAACAGGTCTTAGAGCAGGCCATAACAGCTGTACGATGCGCTAGAAATTTAATTAACGACGTTGAATTCTCTCTAGAAGATGCTAGTCGCTCAGAGTTTGACTATATGTGTCGAATTATTGAGGGTGTCATTGACGCAGGTGCCACAACTATCAATATTCCCGATACTGTGGGTTACGGTTTCCCCCAAGAATACGGTGATATCATTGGACGATTAATTAGAAATATTCCTAATTCAGATAAAGCAATTTTTTCAGTACACTGCCATAATGATCTTGGCTTAGCAGTCTCTAATTCTCTAGCAGCAGTAATGCAAGGGGCTCGTCAAGTAGAATGCACTATTAACGGTCTGGGCGAGCGAGCTGGTAATGCAGCACTTGAAGAAGTTGTAATGGCAGTAAAAACAAGGAAAGATATTTTTCCAGTAGAAACATGTATTGAAACCACTCATATCGCAGCAACTTCTCGCTTAGTTTCGAGCATCACAGGCTTCCCTGTCCAACCCAATAAAGCAATCATTGGCGCTAATGCCTTTGCTCATGAGTCTGGAATTCATCAAGATGGTGTTCTGAAGTTTCGAGAAACTTATGAAATTATGAGCGCACAAGACATAGGTCTGCAAACAAATAAAATCCTATTAGGTAAACTTTCTGGTCGCGCGGCTTTTGCTGCACGTCTTGAAGAGCTGGGCACTCATTTTAAAAATAAAGATGCATTGAATCAGGCTTTCTCAAGATTTAAGGACCTAGCTGATAAAAAAAGAGAAATATATGATGAAGATCTTCAGGCTCTTGTTTCAGATGCATATCTAGATGAATCCAATGACAACCTTATAACATTGGAGTCACTGGAAGTGCTTTCAAAAACAGGTCAGTCGCCGTTTGCTTTACTCACCCTTATGCATAAGGGTGAGCTGTATGACTCATCGTCTGGAGGAGATGGTCCTGTTGATGCAGCATTTAAGGCTATAGAAAAACTAGCCAAAAGTGATACACAGCTGAAACTCTATTCAGTAAACGCGATTACCGCTGGAACAGACTCTCTTGGTGAGGTTACTGTCCGCTTGGAAAAAGGAGGCCGTATCGTTAACGGGCAAGGAGCTGATACCGACATAATAGTTGCTAGTGTAAAAGCTTATTTGCATGCATTGAATTTGATACAAAATCCAGATCGTCTTCATCCTCAGCTTGATAGCGTATAAGGGAGGCGTCATGCATACAGAATTACGTAATTGGTTTCTTTATAATTTAGAACTAATGCAGTATTTACCTAAGGCAAAATTACCTGATAATGCCCAGTCAGAAGAAGATAGTATTAATAACTTTACAGAGGCGATG
>Ga0222719_10000042_pt1 | contig 114636 bp, 99 predicted proteins | sample C33_34DmetaG_FD_165039 | JGI IMG/M metagenome (GOLD analysis project Ga0222719, IMG submission 165039) | Estuarine water microbial communities from San Francisco Bay, California, United States - C33_34D | ecosystem: Environmental > Aquatic > Marine > Unclassified | place: USA: California... | reverse complement strand
GATTTTTTGCAACGAACAGGCGTGCAGCTCCTGTTGCTTTTTCTAATTGTTTGCGTGATATTGAAAGAACAACGTCGGCAACCATAGCTTTTCCATATGCTTCAGACATATTGCCAAGACCTACAACTTCTTTATCAGAGGCTTCTCTATTAGCTTGCGATGCTGTCCAAATTGGTATTTTTAGTTCCATCGCTAAGTTTCTTAATTCCTCATAAATCAACTTAAGCTCATGACGCAAAGAATCATATTGACGTGTCGATCTCATAATGTCTGCATAATCAATGACGATTAATCCAGGTTTGAAATCTTTCATTGCCAATTTCTCCAAATGATTCTTAATTGTGATAATACTCGCTGATCCTGTCGGGTATTCTTTAATTATCAATCGTCCGTAATCGTTTCCTTCATACCTACTCAAAATTTCTTCTTTTTTGTCGATGACATCAGTTGAGTTAATACCACAAAGGTGAGAGTCATATCGAACGCCTACGGCTGTTTCTGTTAGCTCGAAAGTATAGTGTAAAACGTTTTTTCCACGCTTAAGAGCCTCAGCGCCGCAATGAACTAGCCAATGTGATTTACCAACTCCTGTTGGTGCAGTAATAACTCCTATTTCGCCACGTGCAAGACCTCCATTTAGGACTTCTTTTTTGTCCAAAGGATCCAAACCTGTTGGGCAACATACACGAGTTAATCGAGTAAAGCGTGCTTCATAATCTTCAAAGAAATCATGTCCAATTGTGGATGGTGTTCCTTTTGAAACAGCATCTTTCATGATACTCAAAACTGACTCATAATTTTCTGCTGTTATGGCTTGAACGCAATCTTCTAAAGCTTGCTTAAGAACTTGCTTTTTGCAAAAATCTAATGTTTTTTCTTTAACGTATTCAAGGTCGCCTTCGTTACCTTGATTTTTAACACGCGAAAGAAACTCAATTACTTGTTCACGAAGTATAACATCGTCGCCAGATGATAATTCATCTCTGATTATTGAAACAAGTAACTGAAGGGTTGGAAAATTTTTATATTTATGATAAAAACCAAAATGTCGATCGCAAAGATAAGTCAAGTATTTTAGTTCAAAATACTCAGGTGTCATTACTTCAATCATTTGTGCTGCCCATGTATGATCGGACAACATAGCTTGGAAAATCTTTTCTTGAAACGGTCGTCCGTATTTAGAAAAGTAACTTTCAACATGGTCGGGGGACATGTTCATTAGTACCTCATAGTAGTCTATTGTAAATTATTTTTGTATTGTAGACATCAATACTGTTAATTGCATTTTCATTTAGTAATTTATGTATGTTTATATTATTATATGTTTTTTGATGGTTTTCAAGTTTTTGTTCAAGTTTATTAATTTGGTAATGTGCTAAGTTATCGACGTCAAGATTAATAACTTTAAAGTTTCTTTCAATCATATCCTCGTTTTCTTTAATACTGCGATATATTTTCTTTTTAGATTTTTCCATTTTAGCTGAATTTTCAATAAACAATTGAAAACGATTTGAATCAAAATCAGGATTTTGAAATAAATTGCCATATTCTTTTACCAGCGTTTTAAATCCTGCACCAGGAACACCAGGAATATTATCTGAATTGTCACCTACAATTGCTTTAGCTAACGCAAAATTACTTGGGTGAATTCCAAATTTATCTATTACAAATTTTTCATTAACAAAAGACTTTAAAGTAGGTGAATAAATTATTGTTAAATTGTCGAGCAATTGATAATAATCATGATCTGAGGATAGAATCACCTTAGGTCTGGATTTAAAACGGTATTTGCATAGGTATCCAATAACATCATCAGCTTCAGAACCCTCCACGTATAACTGCGTCACAGGAAAGTTATCAAGAAATTTTATCAAGGTTTTAATTTGATAATTTCTATTTTGCATAGTGTCAGGTATGTCATCATAATACCTGTTTAGTTTGACAGGGCGAGACTGCCTTTTATAATCTGAATAAACATTCTTTTTTCTGACAGAACCACCGCCTTCCCAAATAATATAAACATCTTTTGCATTGGTCTTGTCAATTAGTTTTGTTAAATTATTATAAAACCCAACAATGCCACCGATTTGTTCACCGTTTTTTGACATTGTTGGGTTTGCAACATAGTGCCTAATAAAAAGATTGTAGGCATCTACAATAAGACAGCGATTATTCGCCATCAAACATTTCCGCTTGTAATGCTTCTAGTTCTGATAAAGATTCTGCATCAATATCAATACCATCAGTTGTTGTCATAACTTTTACCATTGCTTTTTCTACCAATTGATCGAGATAAGGTTTGTAATCAGGGTCTTTCATTAATTCATTGAAAGCAGTTTTTCTAAATTTTTTCTCAATAAGTACTTCGCCTGACTCACAACAAACAACCTGAAAATTCTTCCATTGTCCACTACCTGCGATCTTAATTGATTTGTTATTAATTATCTCTTCACCATGCTTTCTTAACAAATCAAATAGCTCTTCGTGTTCAACAATTCCTTTTCCAAAATGAATTTGAAATTTAGCTGTTCGGAATGGAGGAGCAACCTTATTTTTAATTGTTTTTGCTGAAACATTGATGCCAATTACGTCATCACCATCTTTAATTGGTTGGCCGGCACCTAGTTTGATTCGAATTGAACTATGAAATGGAATTGCTTTTCCGCCAGGAGTTGTTGTTGGATCACCATACATTACACCAACTTTAGTTCGAATTTGATTAAGACAAATTAAAAGTGAATTAGTTTGACCAATAACACCTGTTATTTTTCTCATACCCTTAGAAATTGCACGAGCTTGAAGACCAATAGATTCTTTGTCATAATCACCTAACAATTCAGCTTTTGGAGATGTTGCAGCAACTGAATCCCATATAATTGTAACAGGAACATCTTTATCTAATGCTTTGGCTTTAAGAATTGTTTTTTCTGCAATTGAAAGTACTTCTTCTGTACAATGTGTATCAACGTATACAAAACGTGAGGATACATCGACGCCTAGCGCACGAAGATTATCAACTGATGTTGCATTTTCTGTATCTATGTATACAACAATTCCACCCATTTGTTGAGTTGAACGTGCTAATTGTGTTGCGATATGTGATTTACCAATCGAAGGAGGTCCAAATATTTCTACAATACGACCCTCAGGTAAACCGCCTCCTTTTTGATTAGCACAAATATAGTCTAACATTTGACTACCTGTACTGACCCACCTTTTAACGTGAGTTGGGCTATCATCAACTGCGAGGTTGTAAGCAACTCTTGCACCTTTTTCTTTATTAAGTGACTTTATTAGGTCTTTAGTAAAATCATCACTTGGCATTTTTTCTCCTTTTTGTTTTGATTATACTTTACTACTTTAAGATATACAAAAAAAGACCTTTTAAAGGTCTTTAAGTTTTAAATAATTTAAATTTAAAATTACATGCCAAAAAGTGTTATGTCAACCTCTTCTCTTTTTTTATCTGCCTTTATTAATGCATCTTTAACTAGCCTAGCTTCTTCATCCATGCCGTCGCCTTCTAGCCAAGAAATCAAGTCTCCATCCCACTGTGATGCCTTCATTAGGCTGTTAATAGAATATTTTCCCCAAAAGTCATCATTAAAAAACTTTAAAAGATTGTTATATTCATCATATAATCCAACCAAAGATTGTTCTAGTTCTCTTCTTCTAATAATGTCTTTCACAACAGATTCAGTTGTTCCTAATCCCTGCATTGCATTAAAAAGCTGATAGGCATCTTCTGATGAAGCTTTTACCATTGTTGACTTAACAGCTCCTCGTGTAAATATATTTGTGAGGCCTTCAGCTGCACCTGAAATTGCACCTGATATTGTATCAAGTATTCCTTCATTAATAAGATGACGCCTAATTAGTTTGTTTAAGTTTTTTCTAGAAATTTTCATTGTTATTCCTTGCTTTACTGTTTAAAACTAATTAGGCGCCAAATTTTAAATCTTAACTGACTTTTTTAAGACATTAAATCTGCAAATGCATCATCTAAGTCATTATAAGATTTTCCTCCACCACCTGATTTTGGTGTATCATCAGAATCTGAATTATTACTTCCAAATTTTTCAGTACCTTCATCATCTTCATTGTCACCATTAAGCCAATCATTTACGATTTTACTAAGTTCATCGTAAGATTTTGTCTTAAAAATACCTTTTGTATCAGGTATATTTGTCATCCATTCTTTTGCTTGAGATGTATCATCAGATAGTTTTGTTGATCTACCTCGAGGAAGAATTTCTGTTTTTGCCCATTGTTGACCAGGCGGCTTTGAACAAATTACTTTAATATCACGTCCTGATTTAGGATCAGTAATATCTCCATAATCTTCATCAAGCATAATTCCAAGAAGTTTTTGATAGACAAGCTTTCCAAACCCCCACAATTGTACTCCTTTGTCTTCTTCACCTCTTACAACCACAGCAGCATAAACTCGCATTTTAGGATACAATTTTTTAGCCATTTCGTAGCTTTCTTTTGTACCTTCATCACGAAGTTTATTAATCAATTCTTGAACTGGATCTCGTTCACCAAACTGAGATGGTGCAAGAAGACCTCGCTGTCCAGGAATGTTGTAATAAAACATCAACTCTTTAAAAGGTTGACCGTCATTGTCTGGAAAACTCATAAGACGAACATTGTATTCTTCGTCAGGTTGTGGTTTCCACATTACGTTTTGTGATTTATTGTTACCGCTTAGTCGTTCTAGTTTGCGCTTGATAGCTTCAAAATCAATAGCCATGATTTTTCTCCGTTTTTAATGTTTAATGTGCAATATTTAATTTTTAATTTTTAATTGCTAGGCAATTATACTTTGTGTGTGTGTAGGTTACAAAATTATTTTAATTTATTTGATGTCTTTTGATGATAAGCTTCAAGTATTCTCATTCTTTCTATTTGTTCTTTAACTTCTTTTTGCTTTTCAAACATTCTATGATGATCTTTTTGTTTTGATTTTGGTTTGTTAGGATTAGGGCCGGGCTGAGGAATTGCAAATCCTCCAACAGCTGCTGCCACATTCATCTCCTCTAAATCAATTTCTTCAAAAGATTCTTCATCTTTTTTGTTTTTTTCTAATTCTTCTAAAAGAAATAAAATAGAATAAGGTTTATGTGATTCAGCTAATTCGAACGTACTAGTAGGTGTTTCACTTTCTATTGGTTGACTTTTTGTAAAAGCTTGTGTGCCAGCAGGAGTCACCTCAGAGGCGCCTGCATGAGGGGGCTCGTTCACAGTAGGTTCAGCTTGTTCAATTTCAACAGTTTCACCTAAGGACGCTTTATATAGGTCACCCAATCTTCTTAACAACTCAAAAGGCTTTGTAAGAAAAAGTTTTACAATTTGGCCTCCCGTGGATGATATTTTTTCAACAACATAACCTAAGGCTTCACCTAACATTCCGCCACCAGTTACTAAAGACATGACTTTTTCAAATAATTCAACAACCTTTGAAACAATTCCTTCTCTTTCAGATAGCGTTTTAAATACAAATTGTTCGACAGGTTGATCTCGTAAAAATGTACCTAAAGAAGTAGCAACGTTTGCGATAGTTTCACCTGCTACACCTCCAATTCCTGCTGCTGCGAAAGAAGGTAAAGCAACAACCGAATCAAAAGTTTGTGCTGCTGTTATTGTCATTTGTTTTAAAATTTCTAATAATTCTTCTACACCTTCTTTAAGTAATAAATTATCTTCTTCAGAAGCTGTCATGAAAGCTTCTAAAAGCTCATTAAACTGTTGTTGTGTACCTATTATCCCTAAACCCGAAAGGCCTGCTACGTGTTTTAAACTACCTATGATCTTAGACAAACCATCAAAAGCTTCTTTTACTTTTCCTGCTTGAAAATACAATTCAATGTCGCCAACAATTTGATCTAAACCAGGAACTGCTTTTGCGATGTCTGCAATTGTTTGCAATATTCCCTCATCAATCCTTTCAAGCGTTTCACATAATTGATACTTGTTATTTCTATAAACTCTAAATTCAAGTATGTCTTCTGTCACTGATTCCTCCTCATCAGAATCTTCATCATCTTCACTTACCATGGTCATTCTTTGCGCAATTACGCTATCAGCATTTGAGTGAAAGCCACCGTTTGTCATAAAACCAGATGTTTTATTCATAATATAAGAAGAAGGGTCTAATTCTACGTTTAAATTTAATTCTTTGATTGATTTCTTTTTCATGTTAATAATTATGAACTTAAAAAAGAAAATGAAACAGGTATTTTTAAACCGCTAATAGGACATTTTAAATGAGGGATGTTAATGTTTCTTTTTGAAGAGCAAATAATAGCATCATGAATTATTGCATGAAAATTAACTTCATTATTTGAAACAAAATCGTTAAAAGCAAGATAGCAAAAATCAGCAACGGATGACTGTACCCAATAGTTTAAAATAGACCGTTCGCTTTTGACGATGACTGGACGATTATAATGATTTAAAATAAAGCCTAATTCATTATTTTGCTTAAGTAACTTTTTTTCAAACTGGTCTATTTCAAAATAATTTTTTAAGTCATTATAGCCTTTTTTGTCTATCTTGCTAATTCTTTTAACAGTTTCATATCCGGCTCCATAAAGAATAGATAAGATTGTCTGTTTTAAAATTTTTCTATCCGTTATTTTTAAATTTAGTCTATTTTTAATTGTATCATAAATGTCGCTTTCTATTGAGCTTATTTTATTTTTTGACAGAAGATAAAAATAAGGTTCGCATGAGTTAAAATCAATTTCAAAGACTTTCAAGTTTTTGTAAGTTAAATTTTTTCGATTAACTTTTTTCATTGTCATAAAATTAGTACCGCCTACAATTTTTGACCTACCGGTAGCACTGTTATGTTTGTACTTTGGTAATTCATAATTGTCGACTGGTACTAAATTACTTAGCAATTGCTCTCTAGCTTTAAAAGCTTTATCAAAATAGCCAGTATCAAATTTAATAATTTTATTAATTTTTTCTTTTAAATAAGACAGATAATCTTTTTTATTTTTATTCGATAAGAATTTTGATGCGTCTATTGCATTAATGCAAAATTTAAATTTGCCAAAATAGTCGTTAACTGTTTTTATTTCTTCTATTGACAATTGATTAGCTATCGTGTTTAAATAGTTAATATCAATTGTATCTTCAGAGTTTAAGTTTATTTTATAAGAGTTAGTTGTAACGCTGTAATCTTTGTTTATTAGTAAATTTTTCATTTTTATTTTTATAATAAAATAAAGTTTAATTTTTTACAAGTTATTCAGTGTTTTTTACTAGATTTTCTTTAAGTTTTTCTTTATCTATTGATTTAATTGAATTTATTAATTTTGATTTGATTTGTTTCACAGTTCCTATTTGTGGCAAGAACAAAGAAAGATTTGTTGTATATTCACCCGGCCCTATTGTGTGTGTTACGTCACCTACCATATAAACATTGTCAATATCAGTGCCTGTATTTAAATCAACAAAAATGTTAAGTCCCATTGTTATAAAAGGACAGCCATAGATAGTTGCGTCTATTGAAGTTGGAATTAAAAATTCTTCAATATCTCTTTTAACTGGTAATTCTTTAGTACTGCTACTTTTTTCTTTTTGTTCTTGTTGATATATTGATTCGTTTAAACGAGCATTAACTATTTCGTCTGTCGTATTACTTGATAAATTTATTGATTTAACAACTGCTTGTTGACTTCCGTATGTTATTGACGGAAAAGATCTTTTAATATACTGCTTTATTTCTTTTAAACTCATTTTTTGAATAAACTTTTCTGACGCTTCGGAAAAAGTCTGTATACTATCATTTAAATTATCATCATCGTTGGCGTGAGATAAGACACCTGCCACAGATAAAAATCTTGCTGGGTCTGTTGCTCCTTCCATAAATAATGTTTCAGCCGGCCTAGATGAAGAATTTTCATCATATACATGAATTTTTAAAATCTTTTTTGAGTCATCAGTCCCTTTAATTTCATTAAGTTTTTCTTCTGTTATGTCAAATTGATTTTTAAAGTAATCGCTATATATTTCTAAAAGATTCGCATCATTTAAAGCGTTTGCTTGATTTGGTATTATCGCAGAAGCAACTTCTAATTCAAGATGAATAACCGGTTTCCTGTAAGAATCTGTACTTGATATATCTAATCCGTCATTTTCATAAATTTGAGTTAGTGTGTTTTTTAAAGTTTGAGTTTTGTATTTTTTAAGTCGAGTTTTTACATATCCTTCTTTGGCAGCAGTTTTTTGTTTATCAGTTTCAGGTAATTTACCATTTAAAATTTGATATTTTTTAAACGCATTTTCTTCAAATTTTTCTTCTTTTTTAATTTCTTCTTCTCTTTTTTTAATATTTTCTTCTGTTAATTTATCTAATTCATAAATTTCTAAATTATCATTTTGAAAGTAATTAGATAGTAAATCAAAAATACCTCTTGTTGTTGTATCTCCTTCCGCTTTTACTGTTTTATAAATCATTGATTTAATTGCTTGAATATTGATAGGAATACTTGCTGTCGTATATTTTCTTGCACCTGCCGCTGATTTATTTATCGGATAAAAAAGAACTTGAACTTCTGAATATTTATTTTCTCCTCCTGTTGCCAACGGTACTGCGATTAAATTAGTAATTAACTTACCTAAAGAAACATGATTGTCAGGATAACCTAGAATTTGATTAGTTTCTAAGTTTTTTGAGTAGGCCCAGCAAAGAGGATTTTTAAATGGATCTTCAGTTAAACTTGCACTTTCATATGAGTCATTTGTTCTGGTAGTACATGTATCTACAACAGAATTAATTTTTGCAATTATTCTTTCGGCAACATTTTTTTTAATCTTTTCAAAAAGTTTTTCTGTTATTTCCCCTTCAAAAAAATCAGCTGTAAATATTTCTGAAGTTGTAATATCTTCTGGTACGTCTATCAAACCTAACATTTCAAAGTATTTTTTCAAAACTCTTGCATGATTAAAAGTTTCTATAAATTCACCATTTTCTGTTGCAATTTTAATTTTCTGAATTTCAGATTTTAATTCTTGTATTTTGTCTGCAGGCAATAGAAAATCAACTGACATTACTGAATTTCTAAGAACTTTTATTTGTTTATGAATTGCTGCTGCTTTTTTCTTTTCTTCCTTTGATTTTCCGTATAACGCATATTGTGTTGGCACCCCAGTTGTATTTTGAGGATCTAATGATGTGGATGTAATTCTGTTGTTTTTCTCCATGTCATCGATTAATTCTATAAGCATGTTAGATAGTTCTGAATCTTTTTTTTCATTACCTAAAGCAATAGAAGTTGTTTTAAAATCTGTAGATCCAAAAAAATCTAAAGTCATATTAATAGTTACTTCATTCCCGTTAAAAGAAAAATCTGAACTGGTCAATTGATAGATATGAGTTTCTCTTAAAGAGTTTAGAAATTTACCAATGTCATTGTTAGATCTAATGGGATCTCCATCTGGGTGTGACCATCCGTGTTCCACCTTAATCACAGTTCTAGCAAGTTGATTTAAAGATACAAGAGGGGCAATTTCTTGAAGACGACTCCTATCGTGAAGAATAACTGATAATTTTGCCCTTCTATTAGTTATCATAAAATCACCACCGCCATTAATGCTAGCAGAAAAGCTCTTAAGTGACATTAACGGTGCCATCGGATCAATAACATTATCAAGTTCGCCTAAGTAATCAGTATTGTTATTTCCAATATCAAATAAGCCAGAATTTCGCTTATTGTTTATTTCTGGGTTAACCATGGTTTGAGGTGCTGTGAATAAATCCATATAGCCTACTGAGTTTAATTCTTCACCTTCTCGTATAAAATTAGGAGTATTTGTATTTGAAAAATTGTCCCAAACTGCATTAAAGTTGCCGTAGCTATCTTTTTCAAATTTCATGAATCCAACATTGCTCATATTAGATAAAGATTTTTCACCTTTGCTTCGTTTATTGTAAAAAGTCAAAGATAAATAAGGCACGCATCTAGACAATTCAAGTTGCGAAACTGCACCGAAAAAAATTGACAAATAATTATCATTTCTTGTGCTTTTACTGTATGCATCTTTTTTAATAACAAAAGCTGACACATTAGGATAATTTTCATCTGGCGACTCTATGTTTTTATTAATTGCAGAATTAGTAATTTCTTTTGTCTTTCTTGCCAAGTAATAAGGCATTTTTTGTGGATTATTAGCTAAAAAATCAGAAAAAGTAGAAACATTATAAATTTGTTGAGGTATTTCGTTTTGTATTGTACTTACAATTTGCTGACTAACTTGATTGACTAATTGTGCTTCATAATCTGCATTTAATTTATCTATTGACGCTTGATATTTATTTGAAGTTAACTCAATCCATTCTTGACTTTCTCCATTTTCTTTTCTTGTATACCATTTTTTATTTCTTCTTTTATAAATGTAACCTGACGCGTCATTATTTAATCTAAAATTATCTACGTCTTTTGATAAGTCTATTTCATTATTACTAGATGATGGTGACTTTTTTGTTTTTTTCGCGGGCTGCGGGTAATAATCAACAGCTCCCATTGAAATGTTATAATCATTGACAATTGTTTCTTTTTCTTCTTGACTTAAATTTTCAAAAATTACCTTATTTAATAATTTATCATTATTGATTTCGACAGTATTGCAAATTTGCTTCATACTAAAATAATTATTTCTATCTTTCTTAATTAAAACATCAGGAAAATTTTCTCCTTTTCCTGTAGGTTCGAATATAACTGCTAAACTATCTATTAGACCGCCAAATTTTAAAACGTCAGTGCTATCATCTTTAATTAAATTATAATCAGGAAAAACAGAAGGATTTGTTAATAAATCATGTGTTAAATAACTACCTAACATTGAACCGGTAAACTTTTCTAAAATGTATCTTTCTTTATCAGACGCTGCTGTGTCTTTGTTTAATTGTGCTAACAAATCTTGAAAGTTTTGATTATTTTTAATCGACTCAATAGCTTCAATAGCCTCAGGATTACCAAAAATTGCTATGTCATTTTCTATTTCAGCGCCCGTTACAAAGCCTTTATATTTTAAAACTAGGTCTCTTAATAACTTAAGCTTTAAGTTAGGATTAGAGTTATAAAAACTATCAAAATTCATCTACTTATACCTAAGGCTGCATTTAAACTTTCAGGAACTCTTAAAATAGTTCCTGGAGGTATTTGTAATCCCCAGCCAATACCTGATGCTGCAGCGATTATCCACCAATATTGAGAATCTCCGTAAAATTTAAAAGCAATTTGATCAATTCTTTCGCCTTCTTTTAAAATATATGTATTAAAACTTAAAAAACCGCTATTTATTGCCTTATTAATTCTAAAAGAATGATTAGTTGTAGCGTAAATAATTTTATTAGAAATGCTTAATTTATTTATAAAGGAATATCTTGATGTAGCCATTTGGTTATCCTTTCTTTATAGATCTAGAATTGTTATAATTATTTTCTGCATTGAATCCTCCATCACTGTAAACGTCTCCTGATATATCTTTCATTATCTTCCCTACATTGTAAAGCGGAGCTCGATTATAACCTGCATAATCCAAGCCAGGCGGTATGTCGTGTATCACATCTAGGCTAAATGTTATTTTGCAACCCATGGGAGCTCTAGAGTTATAATCTGTTTCCCATTGAAATGCTTGGTCTAACCAATCAAACGTTATTCCTCCTAATTTACCTGCTATTCCTCGACCCATTGTTGCCTCAAATGATCGAGTAAATGGATTATTTTCAGCATTTAAAAATTTATTTTCATTTGTTTCAAATAGTTCAGCAAATGCGTTTACAATGGGGCTAGCTGCTGATGATGCTGAACCAATGGCTGGTATGTTTGAACTTACTAAATTACCTAAGTCTTTGATTAAGTTTATTGCAGCAGCTCCACCTGTAGCTGCAGCGGAAAGCGCAGGTAAAATAACTGTATTTGCATAAATTGTATTTGGTAACGGGTGTAAATCTTCATGATAACAATAGATAGATTTCCCAAATAGTTCAGGATTATTAGATAACGTAGGATCTATTAAAGTGCATTTATACCTAACTCTAAACTTTTTTTCATTTTTTCCAAATATTTCTTTTCCTTCTTTTTTATCGACCAAAACTGTAACTGATCTGTTAAATCTTATTTTTTCTCCTGTTTCAAATAAATATCCTTTACTCACATTAGGTTTTAACAATAAAACTGATGTTTTTTCATTATATCCGTTACTAATTCCTGGAAAATTCAACCAAAAATTAATGTCATTTTCTGGGGTGTTTATCTGATTATTTACTGGGTTAAATGCTAGCGGATTAACAAAACCATTATAAAGTAATTTTGTCGCGACGTCAGCGGCAGTGTTTATAGCAGCTGACATTAAACCTCCGGAATTTTTTCCTATTTTAGCAGCAACTGAATTTGTAAATTGAATTGGAGAACCAAATGCAGTGCCAATTGTTTTTATTAAAACTTCTTGGATGTCGGATCCAAAAGATAAATCTATTCCGCTGCTTTTAATTTTTGTTCCTTGATTGCCTATACCAAAAATTCTTCCTAAATTATGTTTAGAATAATTTGACTTAATTACATCACCAATTCTCAATCTTACTATTGGGCTAGCGCCTATTACTTGACTAAAAGGTTGTATAAATCGCAAATTTTCACCTTTAGCAACTTGAGTTCCTTGAGACCATTGCGGATATAGCAAAGTTGTAATTTTGTTTATTTTATACCACATGTTATCAAAATCTTCTTTTGAAGTTGCCATTAGAGTAAAAGTACAAGAGATAGATCGATTAGTGTTGTTATAAACATGAACCTGATCCATTCTACCGTAACCACCTTGAGAATTAAAATTAGGAGTAATTGTATCTGTTAAAGAACTTAAAAATGCATGAAATGAAATTATTTCGTTAGTTCTTAAATCTTGAATATAAAACGGAACATACTCGGCGTCTAACCTGTCTTCTAATTCTTTTACAACGGCATTTGGTACTCTCCCAGAGGCGCCATCATTATTTGCAGAAAGATAAGTAGATTCTACTAGGTCACTACCAAAGTGTGCTCTAATTGCGTTTGGGTGATTTGTACCATTGTCTAGTTTAATGCTAGACCTAATTGAATTCATTGGCAAGAGATAAACTGAAGGAACTGTGCTTTGTGCGTACGAAAGTTGGTTTTTTCTCTTACCGTTTTTCATTTTACTTTTTGAAATTCTATTTCCTGGTGTATCTTCTAAATTATCAACATCATAAAACGAATTATCTTTGATTTCTTGTTTGCTAGCATTAAGCGCGTTTCCTGAATATGCTCTTAGGCTGCTATCCCCCACTATAGCCATAGCGTTAAAAAACCTTACTGCACCGTTTGACTGAATAGAATACATTAACTCTCTTATCATTTCATCACCAATATCTGGTTCTGATATATTATCAATAAAAGCAAGAGATTTTTCTGCATTTTTAATTACATTTGAGCAAACTGATAGCCAAAAACCAGGAGATTCTTTTAAAACTTCTGATTCTTTAAAATTTTCAATTCCTCCTGTACCTAGGCAAATTTCTATACCTCTATTTACACAATCATTATAATTATAAGCTGTCTTTGCTAAATACTTTTCTCTAATTGCATCTAATCTTAAGTTTAATAATTTACTAGCCGATCCATAAAATTCAGAAAAGTCTAATGTTTTAATAGCTTTTGTAGCTATCTTTTTCAATTCAGACTCATTATCCTCTTTTAGGCTTTCAAAAATCTCTGCATATAAGTTATTATAAATTGCTAATACTGACTTTGCTGCTATGATTGCATGCAATTTTACTAATGATTTATTTTTTCCATAAAAATTAAAAGTATTTGTATAAGTTGATCCAAAAGATTCAGAGTTTTGATTATTAAAATCACCATTACTTTGCCTAAAATCTTGATCATTTAAATTTTTAGGATAAAAATTAGTATTTTTAGCTCTATAATCTGACCCTTCTATTTTTTTAAATGTACCATCTTTAATTCTATTGCCGTAACCTAATATACCACCTCCAATAAAATTTTCAGAATTAATTTCTGAATTTTCTAGAAAGCCTGCAGATTTTTTAATAAGGGATTCTCCTAAACCTTTTAAATTTTCATATTCAATAATTTTTTTATTTTCTGTGCTATTTCCAAACCTATCGTTCATTACGTAATTTTTTTCTGTTCCTGGCTGATCAGCAAACGGCGTAATTTCTTGTTCAATATTACCAAAGCGATTGTTGTTAATTAAGTAATCTTCAACTAAACTTAAAACATCGTTTTCATTTCTTGCATTATTACTTGTAGTATTCCCAAATTGATCTAAACTCGTACCCTCTATATCTTTAAACAATTCATTTCCGGATTTTTCTGGGTTGCCGCCTGTTTTATCTAGAGGCATATCTTGTATTTCTCTTACGTCTTTAAAATATTCTCCTAAACTAATATTTTCTAAGTAGTTTTTCCCTAATTTATCACTTTCAGATTTAAATGAATTTATAAATGTTTTTTTACTTCCTGGTAATTCAACTTGAGTTGCACTGTCTTCTGTGTATATCTTGGTACCTCTATCTCCTACGTTAACTAATAAATTGTTATCTGCTGGATAATAAAGATTTTTTGATTCTTTTACAAGATAATTTAAATAATTTCCTAAAAAACCTTCATTTTGATCGATTAATTTTCTATTAACACCGTCTTGATCTTTGAAACTCCCTAAATCATTTTCATTGTTAAGTGATATATTTTCATCTGAATCTTTGTCATGATTATAATCTACTCTGTTACTAGTAACAGAGCCCAATTTTGAAAAGTATTCTTTGAGAGTTTTTCTAGTATCAGACATTGTCTTCCTTGCTTAGTATTTTAACCAAATAATTTTTTAAACTTTCAAAATTATTTTTATCTATTTTTTGTAAAACTGAAGTGTAATTATTAATAATTATATCAACTTCAGCTTTTTCTTCGTTTGTTAGATTATAATTTTCTGTTATTTGATATAATTCGTCTTTTAATTCATCTTTTTTTATTTTTTTGTATTTTTTCATTCTTTTACTTCTAATCCTTTAATTGGTATTTGTGTAGAATCAACTAAAACTTGAATTGAACCTTCGCTTAAATTAAGTTCTGGTTTTGGCATGTTAATAACTGCATTTTCTAAGCCAGTACTTATGGCAGCTTCAGTTGCTGCAGCCTGGGATGCTTGTTCTTCTGCTTTGTTCGTACCCATAGTTCTCATAAGATCGTCTAATCTGGCTTGAGACTCTTCAGCTTCTGTTGTTGTTGTAGCAATAGAATTTGATATTTCTTCTTGTGCGTCTGTTATTTTACCTGCCTGAGTCATGACATCAACCGCAGTAGCTCCCAATCCCAAAGTTGCTTGTCCGACCTTTGATGTAAAAGATGCCAAATCAATGTCTTTTGAATCTATGTCTGAAAGTTGATTCATAGAATCAATAAAACCATCAGCTAATTTATTAAAATTTTCTTGAGATTGCCCTAAAAGTTTTGTATTGTCCATCAATCCGGTATTCATTCTTGAAAAATTCTGGGCTGCTTCATAAGCATCAGCAGATTTAGCTGCTAAAAGATTTTTAGTTTGTTCTTCTATTATTTTTTCTGTATCTGCAAAAGCATTTTGTGTTTGTTTTAAATTTTCTAATAATTTATCAAATCCTTCTTCAGCAGCAACATCAGAAGCTCCCATCATTTCATCTAATTCTTCTTGTGAAGAAATTCTTCTGTTGTTGTCAAGTAAAAATGCTAATTCTTCTTGACTTCTTCCGAAAGCTTTTGCAATTGCGTTTTTCATTGAATTAGATTGTGACAAAAACTTTTCTTTAGTCATTCCTGCTTTTAATAAAGAATCTCTTTGATACTCAATCAATTCATCAAATTTACCTTCAGAAGTCAAGTATGACATCTTCATTGCATCAACTTGAACCCCTGTTAACTGTGCCATAGTACCTGCAGCCTGTGCAGCACCAGAAAATGTAGCAAATTTATTTTGTACAGCATTTAACTCTTCGTAAGTATAACCTAACTGTGTTAATTTAGCAGACATTCTAGTAGCTTCTTCAGCCGTAATATCACCAAACATTTCTGTATTTGACATCATTTTCATTGTCATGTTAGTTAATGTCTTCATTGGTATGTTTAGCTTTTGAGACAAATTATTAGCATACATACCAATCTTATCCATTGATTCAAGCGTAATTTCATCAGTAAACCCAATTTGCTTTTGAAAATACATTTGAATCGTATCAGCTGAAACTCCCATTGCGTCTTCATAAAATGATAACTTTACAACTTGCTCATCTGTTAATTTAGAAACTTGGTTTCCGTAAGTTGTTGACAAATCCGTTAAAATACTTTCTGCTTTCATAGCAGCATCTTCAGCATTTTCAAAGTATTTTTTAAGAATGTTTTCGTTCGTACTGGTAATGTTACTTATTATATCAGCACCAGTGGATTCCATTCCCATTCTTATTTCAGTATCATTATTTGCAAAAGCTAATTTAACTGTTTCAAATCTTCTTAAAGCTTGGGACACTGCACTTTGTGGAACAAAGTCAAATTCTTCCCCTGCTTTTAAACCGCCATAAACTCTTCTATACTCTTCAATATTGTTTATGTTTTCTTGATACATTTTACGCATACCATCGCCTAAGGTATCAAAACTATCTTTTACGCCTTGAATACCTTGAACTGAAATTGCTGTTGCAGCTGCGCCTAATCTTGCAAAACTTGTATTTTTAAAAAAAGTATTAGTGTCTTGAGTGTTTTGTTCAATACCAACTAAAGAATTGGCCATTTGCTGGCTAATGTTACTTTGTGAATCACCGTAACTAGGTATGTTACCATTAGACATGTCATCTCCTAAATTAGTTCTTATTACTAACTATTATAAAAACTAGAGTTTGGAAATGATATCATCTATTTTTCTAATATTTTCAGATATAGGCGTTTCTTCTTCTTTATTTTTACCACTCAAGTCTTTAAAATGCTTCACTAGCCTTTCAATATACCATCTACGATATGCAGTTGGCATATTTCTCACCTCTGAATATGACATGTTGAGGTGCATCTGAAGCATGAAACTTTCTTCTAAAAAGTATTCTCTCCAGTTATGTCCGAGGCCAAAAAAACTCAGGTGTTATCGCCAGATTTGCTTTGTTTACGTGCTGGCAATGATGACAGGCAAACTGGTGAGACATGTCAATTCCTGGCTCATTATCTCTAATAAAATTTCTTAGCGATTTAGAGTCAAAAGCAGGCATGTTTTTAATAAAATGATTTATTTTATTTTTATCTGTAATTCCTTCAATTGAAATAATTGTTGATTCAAGGTAACTTGTAACATTATTGTCAACTTTAAAAGTATCTTTATAAAATTTTTGTTTTCTATCTCTTTCTTTGTCGTCATGAGAAGTTAAAAATTTAAAGATAACATTCTTTTTTGTGACTGGTAATTGAAAACTAAATTCATTTTTACCTTCTTCTATTGGGTCTATTTTTAGTCTTTTAATCCCAAGATCTGATAAATCAAAATTAATGTCTGATATCTTACCACAGCTTTCACAAATTGGTTTAATACGATAATCTTTGCCGTATCCAGTTATTCTTATTGAAACCATTAAAGCGTTCTTATCACCAAGAACTAAGTCTAAAGCATTTACTCCTTCCTCTAAAACGCAAGATGTAATTAAATGGTCGACCGCAGTCCCTTCTTTAATTAATGCATTTGAAGTCAAAATGTCTTCTTCTCTTGCAGTCATTGCTTTAATTTTTAATATTTCTTTTTTATATAATCTGCTATCTGGGCTATATAAAATACCTCTCGAAGGAATAGGTACAGTCTCAACTGGTATTTCCCAGCCAAACTCTTCTTTGAGCACGTTTTGCTTCATTACGTGCTGCATGGCATCTAATGACGAATTCGACATTTATTCTCCATAAAAAAATGTTACACTACTATTGTAAAATGTAACACTATAAAATAAAATCAAAATTTAATTATTTAGTATTGCAATACACAATTGTCAAATTGCAATGTTAAAGAAATCTCCATTAAAGAATCACCACCGTAATCTAAACTTCCAAAACCTGCCGATGTTATGAATGCACCTTTAACATCCCATAATTCTACAACAGTACCTATCGGGTCTAATAATTTAATTTGTAAGTCTCTTTTATAAAAATCTGCATATCCTGCTCTACCAGAAACTGATTCAACATGCGTGCGAATCCATTCCATTACTTGTTGAGCTCCTGAGGGTGCAATAGGATCATGCAAAGTTACATTCATATTTCCCATGTCTAATTTACCTGCTACATAACGATAGCTATTGATAAATTCAATTTTTGTTGACCCAATAGTAAATGTTGGTCGAGCAGTTCCTTTAATTAAAAAAGAATCGATTCCTTCAAGGGCCAGTACCCAACGATAACCTCTTTTTGGTTCAAACCTGTTAGGTAGCATGTCTGTGACGTTTAGCGTTTCTGCCATTTTATTTCTCCTAGTTAGTCAATTGTTCCATTGTTTGTTAAATTAAAGTCAAGAGCAATAAATTCTGCTACTCTGACAGGTTGTATATAAATTTTACCTCTAATGGTATTATTCTCAACATCAGCTTGCGTTGTGGTAGTTTCATCTATAACCACCTTGTATCTAGAAACTCCTTGCTGATTCTTCAGACTTTCTAAAACTGGATTTACTAGTGAAGTAAACTTACTCAAAGTTTCAGTTCTGTTAGGTTCAAAAATAAGAGTGTTTGCAATATTTCTAACAGAACGTCTTACACTAATTAATAATCTTCTTACATTAACTCGATCCAAAGCTGACAAATTCTTAAGTAGCGTTTTTTGACCTTGTATAACTACACCATAGTTAATTGTAGTATTAATTGGATTAATGTCAGCTTCGTATAGTTTATCTAAATTAGTCCTAGTTAATGTTCCTAATTCAGAAGAAATAGCTGTACTTAATGAACCTCTTGTATTTCCAGCTGGAGCAAACCATGACTTTCCAATCGTATCGTTGTTAGCATAAGCTCCAAGTACACCAACTGAAGGAGGTACTTTTTTTGTAATTACTTCACCATTTGCTTTTTGAAATTGCATATTAACGTCTGGGAAATAAGCTGCTGCAAATGATGTGTCTAAACCTCGATTAATAAAAGCATCCACAGTGTATCTTATACTAGGTAAATCGTCAGAAGACCCTGTCATTAAATTGTTTTGACTATTGTATTTTTCTATGTCAAAAATAAATAAAGTATCAAATCTATTTTCTGCAACGCTTATTCCATAGTCTGTTACTGATGAATGTCTAATACCTGGAGCTGATAGCAATTGTATGTCAATGTCAGATTTTGATCCTAAAACATCCAGCGCTTTTCTATATGACTTTATTGTAGGTCCGGACTTGACACCGCCTTGATCTGACACATTATCGTATTCTCTTTTTAAAGCATCGTTTGCCAAATTTGATTTATCTACATCAAATACATTGACGCCATTAAAACCGCCTTGAAATAAACATGTGAATTTTGCATATACTTGATTTGCTGATTCTACTAGGTCGTTAACTGTCAAAGCTCTTGTCTTTGCCGTGTCATCTTCTGTAATAGATCCACCTCTTACGTAAGATGCACTTAACCATTTTGTAGTATCTGCTCTTCCATTAGACGCAGTAACTACCTTTACATGTTCAAGAGAAAATTTATTCTTATTGAATAAATCAACATCTAAGACAGAACCATTTACGTTTGCCGTTCCAACGTTTTCCTTAACAGCAAAAGCAGTTGTATCTGTTCTATGAGTCGGATAATGTTTTGTAAAAACATTGTGACTTTCAATAACAGTATTATCAAATAGATTAGGTTGCGTTACGTTGATTTTTGCTTCTTTTTGGAATCCCCAGAAGTACTTAGATTCAGCTTGTTTATTGACTCCTTCTCCAGAAGAAATTGTTTCTCTAAATGGGAAAGGAGGTTCAGTTAATCTTTGCAATATATCTGAGTTTGAAAAGTTTCCTGGGCAAGGTGCCAATAAAGAACCAGATGTAACTGTATGCATTGCCCCTCTAAAACCAAAAGGTAAAGCAGTTTTAGGTACATTTCCGTTTTCTAAATCACTAGAAACAACTACTCTGACTAATTTAGATATGTTAGGATGAGATCCTTCAACAACTAAACCTTGAGAAGATTCTGAATTATCAAAATTATATCTTAAATTAAAATCACCAATAACTCTAGCGACATAAAAATCATTATCCGGATTTAAAGATAATCCATAATAAGCTTCTATAATGTTTAATTCTCCATCAACGTCATCAGCAGATCTAATTATAAGATCAAAAGTTTTCACATTAGGATTTATGTTTTGAATAGAAAACTTGTATTTTGATGCAAAATCTGGCCCAGGAGATAATGATACTAACTTAAATAAATCATATGTTTCGCCTAAGTCTTGAGAAATAATATAAGGAGACTCAGCATGTGAAAATCTGTCTTGAAAATCTTCATAGTCAGGTATGTCACTGAAACCGGATGTTATTGCTCTTGCATTAGATCCGGTTAAAATAAAAGCAATGTTTTCAAATTTTGAGCTTACTGTGCTTGGTATTGCTCCAGAGCCTGTTATAACCCCATACTGAGGATGTATATAATATTGAGAATATAAAAGATGTCCGTGTTCTTCTATTTTGAGCGGGTCTGTATTGAATACATCACCAAAATAAGAAATTGATGTAGGGTCAAAAGATGCTGTTATTACGTTAGATTCTCTTTCATTGGACCCTTTAAAACCGTTCAACAATAAAGTAAAACTACCTGACTTTGCCATCTCTATAGAACCTGTCATTTGTCCGTATCTTGGGGTAGAACCATCTGTGGTTGCTGTCGTTGTTAACAAAGGAGTTTGACTTACTTCATTGTGAAAAGCTCCACTTAAAGAAAGAGCTACACCGCTTGGCGCAAGAAGTACACCTCGAAGAATAGGAACTGCGTGATCATTATCTACACCGCCAGAAAATCCTGATATTGTATAAATATTGTCAGCAGTTATAACTGTTCTTGTTATTGTATTATTACCTACTGTGCCAGGTGTAGTAGGTGTCAAAGTAAGTGTATCATTTGCCGCGGCATCTGTTGAAAGTGTTATTGTTATTGAACCATTATGCCCGTTTGTACTTTCAATTGCAGCTTTAATTTGGGCTGCTATTGCACCAGCAGTACCCAAACCATTAATTTGAATTCTTATATCGCTACCATCAAGAGTACCAGTCGCACCATCGTTGTCATCATCAAATACATAAACCTTTGATACAGACTCAGAATCAACTATGGTCAATTTTCCACCATCATATTGCGCTGGAAGTATCGACACAGCTTGAATTTGTGCTGTTGCTTTTGTTCTTCCTGTTTTTTGTATTCCTGCGTCAGAAAAAATTGTTGATCCATTTGATTCTGACATGAAACAACCAAGAAAATAAGTTCTACCTTTAACGTCGCCAGAACCTGCATTTGCATATGCGTTATTACCTACATTTCCGTTAGGCTGAATTATTTCATTACCAACAACAAATCCAGCGTTTGTAACTGTACCATTGTCATTTCTTTGTTTTCCATCACCAGCGCCTAGTACCCTAACATAAGCAACAGATCCCCCACCGTTTCTTAAATATTCTGCTGCTGCTAATCTTCCAAAGCTTGACCCATCGACGTCGCCAAAGACAGAGTTTAATTCTGATAAAGAACTGATCGTGACCGGTACAAATGCCGGACCCAAATTAGCAGTTCCGATAATACCCGCCGGCGTTGTCAAAGGTCCGTTTTGAGGACTAGGCTGAGAATTATCTATTTCTCTTGTAAATACGCCTGGACTTTTGTATACTATTTCTGCCATTTAAATTTCTCCATTATTCATTAAATATACGATTTAAAAAGTTACGCCTGAATTTGTTATAATAAAGTCAATTGAAATAAACTCAACTGCTCTTGTCGGCACTAAAACAATTGTACCATTTAACCTGTTTTGCTCTTCATCTAAAGCAGAATTATTAGTCTTATCCATGATTACTTGGAATTTATCTATGCCTTGTTGCGACTGAATTATAGATAATTGAGGCGTAACTTGAGCAATAAATCTATCTTTTAAAATTTGAGTGTTTTGTTCAAATACAAAATCACCGGCAATTCTAGAAACAATTCTTTTTACTTCTAAAACCATTCTTCTTACATTAACTCGATCCAAAGCTGACCTGCTCATTTGTAATGTTTTTTGTCCAAAAATTACGACCTTACCATTCGCAAAATTTGCTATAGGATTAATTCTTGCTTCGTATAGTGTATCTCTATCTGCAGTGTTTAATTTATAATCTGTATTTACAACATTTTCTAAAGCACCTCTGTTAAAGCCTGCTGGTGCAAACCAAGGATAGCTAACATTATCATTATAAGCTAACGCTTGAAATGCTGAAACGGAAGCTGGAACTTTAACAATTTTTCTAACAGCTTCAGTTGAAATAAATGTATCTGGAAAGTATGTTGCAACAAAATTGTTGTCAATGTTTCTAGCTTTAAATTTATCTACTGTCTTTCCTATGTCTAGTAAATCAGCTGATTCGTCGAACTTTCTTATGTTGTTTTTGTCATAACTAGGTATGTCCATTAAATAAATAATTTTTGAATTGTCTTTTACTTTTTCTGAAACTTTGTTTGTAATTAATTTTTCTCTAATACCAGGAACGATTAAAGTGTTAATGTTTGTAACGCCTTCTTGTGTCATCACATTAGCAGCATCTAAATAAGCAGAGACAATGTTATTTCTTAAACCTTTGCCAGGTGAAGATCCTGCATGGAGGTTTTGATAACTTATTTCTCCTCCATTGGCCTTACCCCCTGTCTCCAGGGAAGAAGCTTTGTCATTCATTAACCGTGCATCTTTATCGACAATGTTTAAGCCATCGAAACCACCGTAAAAAACATTGGTAAATTTAGCAAACTTAGAAAACTTATTAAAAGTATTAGCGCTAGATGCTGCTAGAGATGCGAACGTTAGTCTTCTTGTATTTGAAACATTATCATTAATAGTCAAATTAGGAAGATCTAGAGATGCATTTCTGATGTAAGCAGCATCAATCATGTGTTCGTCAGCAGAACCGGTTAATTCTCTAGCAACAGCAGCTGATAAAGTATCTGCGCTATTTGATTGATTATTTAATGCTACTTTTGAAAGAGAAAATTTATTATTATTAAATGCATCTGCACCAGAACCGGTTACTAGTGCATCTAATTTTTGTATTCCTAAAAATTTACTGTATGCATCGATGAGACTAGGCTCATTAAATAACCTACTATTCGACTGCAGTTCTGGGTTTCTAAGACCTACACTGCTATCAATGTTAGTATTTTTGTATAGTCTACCTTGTTGAATGCCCCAATAAATATTGCTATTTATTAATTCATTTTGACTAGCATGACCGGTAAAACCAGGAGATGTATTTCCGTTTCCTTTTGTTACTTTAAAAGTCATAGGAACCGGTGGGACTACTGAATACTTAAATGCTGAAACTGAACCTGAGACACCCAATCTAATACTTGGACCTCCTAAACCAGGTAAAGCTGTTGAATTAGATGTTAAAGTATCTGTTGTTTTAGGAACAGGTAATCCTCTAAAACCAAAAGGTAAAGCTGTCTTAGGAATTATTTTATTTGTAACGTTTGGATTTAAGACAATTCTTATGAAATTAGATTGATTTGAATAAGTTCCTTTTTGTGCTAACCCTCTTTCACTCTCTAAAACTGTATTAAAATTATAATAAACGTTTAAATCACCTATCTTTCTTCCAACATAATCTTCACTATCTGGATTTAAGTTGCAATTATTAAATTGTTCATAAATAACAGGATTGTTGTCATCGTCTGAATATTTTCTTACTTGAACGGTAAATGTCCCATATGGATCGTTAACATCTTCAGACTTTTTTAAATTAGCAATAGAAACAGATACTAGTTTATTTGCACTTTCACCGTCTGATAATGTTTCAAAATGAAATAAATCATATTCTAAGGATCCATAAGGCTGAGAAATAAAAGATGTAGTTTTTGCATTTTGGTATCTAGTATTAAATGAACCAAATACTTCTCTAAAGTATTTAGTTGTATCACCATTTGCAGAAGTACTTCTAGATCCGGATAAAACTGCAACAGTTTCATTTGTAGCATGATACTCAACTTTTGCAATGTCATTTTCTACGACAAAATCTGCAAGAAGTAAATGTTGCTTTGAGTCAAATAAATCATAACTTGTGTTTAAAATCTTTCCTACATAATAATCAGAATCAGGATTCAAAGACGCTGTGTAAATTTTAATACCTGGATTTAATTCGTCATTAGAAAAGCTACTTCCTAAAGATGAAGAAATGACAACCTTAAACGTTCCTTGATTTTTAATTTGCCCTGTATAGTTACTAATTCTCGCTAAATCATTTGCACTTCCAGTTGTAGCATAAGATTCGTTGTGATCTAATATTTCTAAGCGTGCACCCGAAGCTAAAAGTACCATGCTTCTGATAAGATAAGCAGTACTGCTAGATATCGATTGATTATCAGTAAAAATCGGGTAAGTATGCTGTTCGTTGGTTTGTATTTCGTGCTTAGCTGAAATAAACTGAACACAACCTTCATCTCTACCATCACTCCTTTCAGCATGCCCAGGTGTACTATTAACTGAACCACTTAAAGAAAATCCAGCATTTGCTACAATACCTAATGTAGTGTAGTTATCTAAGTCTGAACCGTTTTGTATCGATCCTGCGCCTAGGACTCTTGTAAAAGTAATAGCAGGTCTTAATTTTAAAAATTCATGTGCTGCAATTGCTCCAAATTGTTCTGGTTTGATATCTCCAAAATTTGTGATAAATTGGTTCATTGACGTAATTGTTTTTGGAACAAAAGCAGGCCCTCTACTTGCTATTCCTATAATTCCACCTGGGACACTAAACGATCTTGATGCTGTTCTTTGAGAAGCATCAATTTCTCTTTCAAAAAACCCCGGGGACTTAAATGTTTGTTCGGCCATTCATAACTCCTTCAATTCTTAATTAATTATCTTAAAAACATAGAAACATCATTTAATTATTCGTTTTGCTTTTCAATGTCTTTGACTATAAGCGGAGAAATCACAGATTCTCCTGTTCTTTTGTTTTTTCCCAAAACTTTTGAGAATCTTACTTCTTTTTTCCCTGTAAAAGGGTTTTGCACATAATGTTCAATTTCTTCTGATGTTTCTCCTCTCTTTTGTTCTTTAAATTCGTTTATGTTATTTAAGTCTGACAAGACGTTCTTGTTTGCGTTTTCGTCTTTTATAGTTTGACTTTTATTTCTTAAGACAATTTTATTTGCTGAATCTTTGTAGCCAAAATCAATAAAAGGAGCAGACATATAAGTTCTTAATTGATTTGGTAATCCCTTCACAGACTTTGGATTAATCATGTATCCTGGAATCGTGATTCCAAATGCATATTTGACCATTCTTTCTTCGTTAGTAAAGTCAGTAAAATTACTATCTAAGGAAAAAGTCTCACTAAAATAAGCTACTAATTCGTATCCGCTAGAAGTAGTTATTGGTATTTCATGACCTTGCCCTTTATAATTTCTAAAAACCATTTGTAGCATTTGATTTGCTTGTTGCATATATTGACACCAAAAAACAACTTCATATTTAATAGACATAAATTTAGGATAAGGTACTTCTATTATTTCAAAAATGTTATCTTTAAGATCATTTGCTAAATTAATGTTAACACCTTTAAATAAACTATTATTGCTTTTATTACTTCTATTTGCGATAGTACCGGGAGAAGAAAATTTGCCCGGATAAATAGAATCATCTATGAAAGAACTATTTTGAGCAACGTTATCTTGGTTTTTAATTTTTTGTTTATTTATTAAATTTTGATATTTTCTATCTTTTTTAGAAAGTCTTTTTTTAATATAGTAATTAGGCTGATCTCTGTATGCTATTGCCGTGCCTTTGTTATGTTGACTAGGACTTACGTCAATTTCACCTCTGAGTATAGAAATTAGAGGCAGAATTAACGCGTTGTTTTTATCCCTAATTGAATTCTTTCTCCTAGTTAAGGCGAATCGTTCTCCAGTTGCAAAGATAACAGGAACTTTTCTTGAAGATCCTTTTTCTTCAACTTCAAACCCTATTGTTTTATCAAATAAATTAAATACTGCCCTGTCAATATCTTCAATTTCAATTGAAGGAAACTCAAAATCATCAGGAACATTTGTTCCATCAAATTGACTAAAGATTTTATCACCAAATTTAGACATTATTCATCTCCATAAAAAGAAGAACCTACATTAGAATTATCTCCTTTTTTAGATACTTCTCTTGGGCCACTAATCGGCTTTTCCAAAACACCATTTTCTTGTAATTCTCTTTTATCAGCTGTTTTTCCTAATCTATTTTCTTCAAATCCTCTTTGTTGTACAAATGTTTCTTGAACAGCATCAGCATCTGTATATTCTTCTGATGTAGGTCCGAAAACTTTAGCAATAAAGTTAGATTTTCTTGATTGTTTACCTGTGACTGTAATATACTGACCGTGTTCAATTTGACCAAAAATTACATTTGTTCCCGGGCTTGTTACAACTTCAAAAAAAACAGACCCATATGAAAAGAAGTCACCTTCTAAAATCTCTATTCCTTTATCTAATAAGTCTCTTGACTGAATGTAAGCAGTCACTGAGAAGTATTTTTCGGAACCAAACCTATCTGTTTTTGTAGCAGGTTCTTCATACTTAACAAAACACTCAATTTCAATTGGGTCATCAAAAATTTTATCTATTGCTTCTTCGTATATATCGTGTACTCTTGACTTTACTTCTGATACTGGGAAATAGTAAATTTTTTGCCCTGCTATATCTTTTACAAGTTCTTTGGCTAAATCATTTATAAAGTTAATTTCTCTAGGTGAGATAAAAAGTCGTGCCATAATTTTACTCCTATCCTAAATAAACACATTTTCCATTTGGGACAGGAACGTATTTAAGTTGTTTATTAATTTGCTCTGCTCTCGTAGCTTGCAATTCAACTAATTTATCATATGTCATTGTTTCTAACATTTCCTTTAATTTAGTAACCAAAGATTCTTTATCAGACCTACCATTATTAATCATATCTGATGAATTCAAAGATACATCACCTCCAGGAATAGGAACATTACCAAATTTTCCCCTAATATAACCTAATTGCTCCATTGAAATAGCAACTGTATATTGTCTAATCCACTGTTTTCCTATGGAATTGATTTGTTTATAAGGAATATTCCCGAAAGGAATATTACTTAGGTTTGAAACTCCTGTTATAGAATTATCTTTGTATGCTGGTGAATTAGGATCAGGATACTGCCTAATTCTCACCCATAATTTTTTAGAACTTTTTGTTGGTATTGGAAATATTCTAATTTTTGTACCGGTTACTTTGTAAGAATAATTAGATCTTCTTACACGATTAGATAAATCTAATTGTCCTGCCCTTAAAATGTCTTCAAAAACAGGTAAAACATAAAAAATAGTTTCAGGAGTAAATGATTCAAAGCTAAATTCATTGTTTAGGTAATTAATTGCAGAAGTTGTATCAAAAAATCGATATGCTGCTTGAGGATTGTAATGAAATACTTCAGCTACTTTAATTTTACCTTTTGTATCATCAAAAATTGCATCACCAGACCCATTTTTTAGTTCTGTATATAAATCATAATCCTGTCGACCACTCTCAAGGCTGATTGTTCCACTAACAAAGTTATAAGAACCACCGATTCCAGCCTCCATTGCGTAAGGTTCGGCGAAACGTGACAAATATTCTAGGTTTTCACGCGGGTATTTATTTTCACTACCGCTTAAAGCGCTTCCTGTTGCAAAACCTAAATAATTGACCATTTGAGATTTGGCCTGATACTGATTAAGAATTGAGCTGTATTCTAATACAGCTTCCTCAAAATTTCCAAAAATTTGTTTTTTAGTAAGTTCCACAGAAAGTATATCGTCACCTAGTTTTCTTTTGACAAAAGTAACCATATTATCTGCATCTGTTTGAAAAATAGATTCATTGTCATAAATTCCAAACGGTGTAGGGTTTGATATCTGAGAAAAAATAGCCATTGGTACCTCGTTAGTTTATATTATATATTACGAACAAAACAAGACTTCAAAAAGCAACTAATCTATTAACAATTATTACGTTAAATTATTTCTTTCCAGAAAAAAACTTTCTAATTTTTGCAATCAAACCATCATCTTCACTGTCATCGTCTATATCATAAAGAGTATCTTCTTCTGTATAATCTTCAGATTCTTCATAATCTTCATCGTACTCGTCTTCCATGTGAAAGTCATCATCGCTGTGTGCGGTAAAACCATCATCTTCTACAGTCCTATCATCCATTCTAAATTGTGGATCTGTAGCATCTAAAGAATATTGTGTTCCAAAAGGAGACTCTTCAGTATCTTCATCGTCTTCTAAGCCAATTCTTGTAATTTCAGGATCATCTACGGACTTATCATCAGGACCTAAATAGTGTTGTTTTTTGTATCTTCTAACAGCAGCATGATCATATGGGTCAGGTTCGTGATAATCATGGACAGTTGTAAATTTACCACCCTCTAAATTACCTTCATCGTCCACTCCTGGACCAAACGTCAATGGAGGAAATTGACCCCTATCACTGCCTTTTCTAAAATCTGTCACAGCATGTATGTTTTTTTCTTGCTTTTTTTGCTTTTTATCTAGTATGTCAATGAATTTATCGCCTGGCACTGTTTTTTCATCTGACTCTTTTAAGTACCTTTCTATCAGTATGTTAAGATTTTTTCTTGTTATTTTCATTCTCCGCCTCCATCTCCGCCGAAGTCTCCATCAAAATCAGCAAAATCATGATCATGGTCTATTCCATAACCACCTAGATACCAATACTTAGGCTTTTTCTTTGTTGACTTCTTTTTCTTCTTTCTTTTTTTATATTTTCTTTCGCCTAACAGTGAGTCTTCTTCATGACCTACAACTCCATGCTCATCATGTTCATCAACACTATCATTACTATCTTTTACTTTTTCTAAAAGACGTGCAGGTATGTTTCTTTCAATTGTTCCGTTAGGCCATTCAACATCATAAATTGCAACATGACCACTTTCATTTAAGGAATGCCAAAGAACAAAACCAACTTCATTTAAGGAAGAACCCTTCTTCCGAACATGAGTCAGTCAGGTGTGTCCTATTATATCGTCTGCTTTTTTCTGATCATATTGATCGGGTAAATGTTCAATCCCGTATGTATGTCCTTGTTCTTTACTGACATATGACAATCTTTTTAACTCTTCGTTCATTAAGCTTCTTAAATCTTTTCTTGTAAATTTATTTTCATTTAGCTTTGTGTCCTTATAATAACCTTTTTCTTGATAATCCTTAAGAAAATTTGGTCGATTAGCAGCTATAAATTCTCCAACTTCAGTATCTTGTTTTGATATGTCAGTTGCTACTAGATCTCTAATAAAACTGTTAAGTTTATAAACTGTTGTTCTGCCACCAGGACTCTCGTCTCTAAACTTTTTTATCATGCTACTTAATTTAAGATCAACGCTAGGTTGCACATCTGTAAAATCCATGTCAGGAAATTCTGCAGCTAACTCTTCTCTTGTTTTTTGATCTAATTCCATATCGTTGTAGCTGTGGAAAGAGTAAGCTTCTTTTCTACCTAAATCTCGCTCCATAGTGAGGTAGTCCGGATATCCTTTAGATTGTGCATCATACAAACGCTCAGCGTCCCCTTTTTCCATACCTTGTTGTAAGTTTTTAACATAATTTCCATATGCCTTATTCTTAATTCTTTGACGTTCTAAAGGTGTAGCTTTATATTCAGGATTCATAAAATCGGTTGCTCTTCTATGCTCTGCATCAGCTGCAGAATGACCAGGAAACTTTATCTTTCCTGGGTAAGGATCTGTACTATGCTCCGGTTCGGGAATTACTCCAGACTCTTCAGCATCTTTAAATGTAGTATTGCTAATCTGTTCTAATATTAATTTTCTTAATTGTCTTCTGGTAAGTTTCATTTAATAACTCCCGTTCTTTTTTCTTTTTGCAGTTGTTATTTTTTGTCCTAAAGCTCTATTTTTACCACGAGGAATTATTCTTAAGTTAGACAAATCATTTGATCCACCACTATTTATCGGATTTTTATGATCTATTTCATAACCACTAGGTATTTTAACACCCATCTTTTTTAATTTTCGGCCAGCAGCATTTCTTTGTGCACGCTCTTGTTTAGCTTTTTTTGAACTGTGGTATTTTTTATAGGCTTTTTTATAATCAATCTTTTTCTTTTTACGCTTTTTACGTTTCTTTTTTTCTTGTAAAAAGATTTCAAGAATAAGCGATTTTAATTTTTGCCTAGTAAGTTTCATTTTTTCGGACCGCCTGAACCCCAAGTCAAACAAGTCTTATGACCTGAACACATAAAGTCATGCATTAAACAGTAGCCTTTCTTTTTACCTTTAATTAAAAAGTTAGCGTCGATTTTTTTTGGGTATTTAACATTCATGCAATTTTGCATTTCTTTTGTTACATCAAATGCACCACAATTACCACAAAGTTTGCCTTTCTTTGCATAATCTTTTAATTCAGGCCTGCTAGAAGGACCATATGCAACGTCTTTTTTTGAAGCTGCAATTTCTTTTTTCTTTTTATTGTACTCAGGATCTTGTGTTGCTTTTTTGCAAGACTTGTCACCTTTAACTTCTTTAATTAAATTTCTTAAAAACGCTCTTGTTAGTTTCATTTTTTCTTTCTCATTCTTTCTGTTTTTCTTTTGCTTGCTTCTTTTCTTTTTTTAGCATAATCATAAGCTTTTTTTAAACGTTTTTTAACTTTTGGATCTTTTGCATTTTTATATGCTGCTCGAACCCTTTGGTGTACCAAATTAATTATTTGTGATTGACGCTTATGTGATTTTGACTTAAAACTTTTTTTAGAAAATGTTTTTCTAATATCTGAAACATTTGAAAATTTAACACGAACTGTATCTTTTGGGTTTTCGTCTGTATACAATCTTCGACCTGATCCTTTTGGCTTTTTACCTGTGCCTACTTTCGGATCAGCTTCACTTAAAATCTCACTGATAGATTCTAGAATCAATGATCGAAGATTGCGACGAGTTAGATACATCTATAAAATTAACAACGAGAAAGAATATCTTCGCAACATTCCTGAAGTAATGCTTTCGTTTCAGGACAATCACAGCATTCAATAAGACAAAGCACAGCTTTGCAACAATCTTCTTTTGAAACTTGTCCTTTATGACCACCTACATAATCAGCTTTTCCAACTGTCATACTAAATTGTCCATGATCATGATCTTCATGCTCGTCACATCCACAAGGTGACATTCCACATGCATCACAACCATGATCATTTTGCTGAAATGGTGAACTTCCCAACATTCCTACATGCGGACTAGCCATTCCAATCATTTTAAATTCTTTTAAAAGCATTTTTCTCAACTGTTTTCTGTTTAACTGAGACATCTCTGTAACCTCCAATATATATGTCCTTAATAATTATCACCTAACACTTTAAAGTATCACATAAACTAAACAGTAACTTCTTGCAAACATAAAAAAAGACACCCGAAATGAGTGTCTTTTATAAAGTTAAAATAAAATTAAGTACTAGTTGCAGTCTGCACGTCTATTAATGCAGTTGTCAAAACGTTTATTTTTACTCTGTCTCCTGAAGCTGTTGTGCCGACCTGAAAAGTCGCTTTTCCATTCGCAATTACGACGGCATCCTCAGAAGCATCACCTCCTAACTGTCTAGAAATTCCATCAACAGCAATTCCACCTGCATCACTTCCAGAAACAACAGCTGCACAAGAACCGGTTATGATAAATTCTCCATGCCATCCTGGCTTAACAGGAAATTGCACTGTCCCCTCCGATAAACTTAATAAAAAAGTTTTGCCGCTGTCAGTTTCAGTTAAAGTTGTCGCACCGGTTAATGTCTTAACAACATTTTTATGTCCGGACAAAGAACCTGCGGGTTCTGTTGATGTTGCTGCTTTTTGATGTAGTCCTTTTTTAGGATCAACTATAATTGTTGGCATAATTCACCTCCTTTTAGGTTCGCAAGATTCCGACACACTGGCGAGATCAGCTATTATGCTTGTGCCGGGCCTGCTATTAATTATTACAAAGAATTTAAAATTGCCTCAGCTTTTTTACTATCTTTAATTGCCACTGCTTGCGGTTTTCCTTTTGCTAAATTAAGCTTAAGAATGTCAATTAATAAATCAACTCTACCATCTTTACTAGCTGCAGGCGCTGATTTTAAGCTACTAAGCTGTTTTTTAAGATCTGATAAATCTCCGCAGCAGCTATGACATTGACCTTTAAGTGCTGCTGATTCTGCCTTAACTGTTTCTAATTCTTTTTTAAGTGCATTGATTTCTTTCAATAAGTCATCGTGCTTGTGAGTTGCTACTTCTTCTTTTTTTGCTTCTACTGTTTTTTTTGCTATTGGCATTGTTTTCTCCTTTAGTAAATAGCTATTAATAAAGATAATTATAACATAAAAGAAGAAAGTTTTAAAGGAGATTGAATGAATAACATGAAGCAAATTTTAACTGAGTGGCGCAAGTTTATAAATGAACGTTCAGTTAGCCCTAGTTTTTACCCACCTGAATTTTCTGCCATGATTTCCAAACTTAAAGATCTTGCGCAACACAATTGGGTCTTTTTTGATACAGAAACGACAGGTTTACCCAACAAAGACGGTTCTGTTCCTAATTTCGTACAAATTACTCAGTTAGCTGCTATAGCTTATGAACCAAATGGATTAGAACAAATACCTTCCCCAGTCAACGATGGAATGTTTAATGTTAAGATTATACTAACATCCGACACTGAGACTGAAATTCAAAGGCAACAAGCCCAACTTGATGCTGGAACTTATCAAGGCGACCCAAAATACTCAATTCCAGGGCTTTTAGACATGAATGATTATTATGGTGGTGATGGTGTACCTCGTGTTAATCAAGCAGAAGGCGCTGAAATGTTTAATCAATACATACAGGCCCAAAAAACAGCCAGCCCCACAGGAAAAATAGTTTTTTGGGCCCACAATTCTCCTTTTGACGCAAAAATGACAAATCTTTTTTACCAAAGAGGTGGACTAAATGCACCAGACATTGCCGTAATGGATTCTATCGCAATTATTGATAATTATTTAAAAGCAGTTTTACAATATGTGCAAAAAAATGAGTCAGAAATGAATGCAGAAGACAAACACATTATCGACAGTATCACAGCATTATCGTATAAAGGAAAACCTTATCTTGCTAGCCGCCTAGGCATGATGGCAACAGCATTTGAAATTGACAATGAATCGTGGCATGAAGCTACTGCAGACATTGGCATGACAATGGAGGTGCTTTATAAAACATTACAATACTTACTAGATCCAAATAGAGGTGGTAGGTTCGCTGTTGACACACTCAAGCCTAAATATCCATACAATAGGAGATAACATGAAACCAATAATAATAATTAGCCCAAAATTTTGCAAAGCAATGAGTCTTTTTATTGATGTCTATGCGATTACGTTATACCCGTTTATTATTTCAAAAGAAAAGCTTGATGTTACTGTATACAATCACGAAAAGATTCACCTTGTTCAACAGAGAGAACTCTGGTTGATTGGTTTTTATGTTCTTTATGTATGGTACTGGCTTAAAGCGAGATTAGAAGGTTTAAATGGTAGAAAAGCTTATTATGCAATTCCATTTGAAAGAGAAGCGTATGAAAACGACAAAGACTTAAATTACCTTAAAGATAGAAAACCTCACGCTTGGAAAGATTTCATTTAAAATCGAAATGAGCTATACATTAAAATAACAGCTTGGCGAAAATCTTTTTCATAAAGATACGGCTCTACGCTAAATATTTCTGGCTTTTGAGGATTTGTAGTTGTTGTACTACCTAACAAGCCTTGAGATTGTGTTTGCTGTACCAGCTGTATTACACTTCTTTGATGTTTATTGGATACTGTAGCTGAAGAAACTGCATTCATTCTGTGGTCATGCAGTGTAACTGTGACGTATGCTCTAACAGGATTAATAACCACCTGCGTTTTTAAAACATACATATATTCAGAAGTTGCACAATCTATTGAATTACCTAACCAGTTACATTCAGAATTAACCGTTTGGACAGTTGATGCGTTATAAATACTATTTATCATTCGCGGATCTTTGACAAAAGTTTCTTTATGTAAAGTCGCATAACTTGTAATTAAAAATTCTAATTCAGAAGATTGATAAGTTTCTCCTCCACCTATAACAATAGGTTTGTCAACAAAAATTGTCACACCTTTAACTGCAGTTACCGTAATCGACATGTCAGGTTGCGGCTCACCTCCAAAAGATAAAAAACTTAAAAGAAACAACAAAAAAAACATACTTACTCCTAACTTAGCTTGTTAAAAATAAGTATGTTTTAAAAAATAAATTTTATTTGTTTATTTTTTTTGTACAAATGCATAAAGCTTTTCAGCTTCTGCTATAATATCTTCTGTTGAAGGAAACTTTACATTATGAGCAGCAACGCCTTGATCTCGACATCGTTGCACTTCACTGTGGTATGCTTCTACTAAAATTTGTTGGGCTTGTCCTAAAAGACCTTGGCGCAGTTCATATGGATTACTAGCCATGATTTTCTCCGTGTGTGTATTGTGTGTAAATGTATCTTAATGATACTAGGTAATAGTACAAAATTTTTAATAAATGTATAATGATTAAGGAACAAAACAAATGCTATACCCATTAACAGATAATTTAGTGTACGGAGTTAAACCTGATTTTTCTACTCTTAGTCTTTCATTGTCTGTTTTAAATTTCTTACCATACTTTTCTATAAAAGCTACAACAGCTTTTTCTTGTGATGATAAAACCTTAGGCTCACGTGTACTCTTTTTAGAATATTTTGGCACTAGCAAATCTGGTGCACCATTTTTACCAATTAACACAGTCAAGCCATTAGGGCAAGGAACTATTGAAACTTCCCCTTTAGGAGTTTCTACTTCTTCATCAATTTGTACATCGTCTCCATTCATATCAGTTTCATAATCATAACCTTGCTGTAGATGTGCATGAAAAGTATCAGCTGCCTTATAGTGAGAATTCATGTCCCACATATTATCTTCTTTGAAACCAGCACCTTTTAAGCTGTCTCTCATCCCATCAGCATAATTTGAATTTACTTGATCAGCCCATCCTTCGCTTACATAATTTTCAATTAACATTTTTAAATCTTTTTTACTTATTTTCATTTTTTCTCCATAAAAAAAAGGGTGGGTGAATAAACACCGCACCCTATGGTTTTAAATCATCTACCTAAAGATTAGATAATGTCCATGTCAAGGCATGTAACTGTTCCGTAGAAATCGGCACGTACCATTTTCTTACCGTAACGAGTCATTACACCTTTTCTTGGTGTGAAATCTTCAGGTGCGAAGATTGTAGGAGTAACGATAAGTGGTACATAAGGAGCATAGACGTATCCAGACTCAAGGTATGATCCACCTTTGTATCCTACAAGGATCTTGTTGCGTGGGAAGTAAGGATCTTTGTAAACAGTAAATCTGTTAGAAAGAGATCCAATCGACTCTGCACCGATAGAGAAAGGAGCAGATGTCTGTCCTTGTCCATCAATTTTGATGCTTGGCTTGTAAAGAACTGATGCTTCGAAAATAGTTGCAACTTCAGGTGATACCACGATAAAGTTAGCAGCTCCACGAAGAGTCTTTCTATGAATTTCATTAGCAACGTCGATAATGGTTTCAACAAGAGTTTCGTACCATTCGCGAACTGTACCAGTAAAGTTAGGACCAATTGTACTAGAAGCAACTGCACCGGTGTCTTTCTTAACGAATTTACCAGGAGCACGTGACCAGTAGTAGTTAGCACCTTTTGCTTCAACAAGAAGGTCATTAAGAATTTCACGATCAATTTCTAATGCAATCTGCTCAGAAAGAATCTGGGTCAATTCAACCTCAGCGTCCATTGAATGATAAGCATTAAGATCTTGAGCGAGTTCTGGAGACCAACGAGCTCTTAACTTACGTGTCTGAGCTGTTACCGCGATAGACTCGATCTTGATGTCGATTTCAGGTATAATTGGAGCAACATTTCCGGTAGAACCAGCAGAAAATCCAGATTCGAAAGAAGGAATAGTTACAACTCCACCGGTTCCACCTTCTGCTGATACTTGATCAAGTACCGGAGCAACTAGTTGCAATTCAACTGCCGCTGTACGACCTGTTGTATCAGCTGGTGCACCTCTAAAAACTGCTAATAAGTGATCACCAGTCACGTCCGGTGTCCAAACCTTGGTAGAAGCGTTCCAAGTACCAATTTGATTAAGTCTTCTAAGGTTAAAAACACCCGTACCATCTTGGTAAGCGTTTCCTGAAGAGTCAGTAATTGCATTACCAGAAGCATCTTGATCAAAAGACAAAAGATTTGTATCGATAGCAGTTACCGCACCTAAATGTTGTACAAGACCCCAAGATTTTGCATTGGTTCTGTCAAATTGTGATTTGATAGTTTCACCTAACTCGAAGAAGCCAACAGAAAAAGATGTACTGTATTCTGAAATTTCTTTGATAAGTTGTGGATCATACTGAATTAATTTAAGGTTTTTATTATTAGTAATTTCTAAAGAATTACCAATAGTAAATGTTCCAGCCGTATTGTATGCACCCCATGCAGAAGCAATGTTGTGTACATGGAAAGTATCGTTTAGAGCTGCATCATTATCAGCAAGAATGTTTGAGGAAGAATGTACTAAAGAATAACCACTACCAGCTAAGTCGTACATACCGCCAACTGCATTTGCACCTGTTCGGATAGAACTTCCAGAAGGATTACCATAAAGAGAATCACCTTTTCCATAAATGTTTGCTGAAGATGTATCAGCAGCGTTTCCTGCACCTGCATCTTCACCGTGAATATCACTACCGTATGTGTAATCTAAGTAGAAAAGAAGTCCACTTGGAAGTGACATAGGCTGAATGGAAACCAATTCATTAGCAACCAATCCACCGAATACACGACGAACGATTGGAAATGCGATGTTAGAGAATCCATCGATGTTATTAGCAGATCCACCGCTTCCTAAGGTGTTTGCCTCACGAAGAAGTTGAGACGCTTGATTTTCAAGCATGCGAGCCATATTTTCGCGCTTGTTTTCGTTAAGTCCTCGAAGAAGACCGGTACGTGTCCATTTTGACACAAGACGTGAGGTATCAGCGCCTAAATGACGTTCTCTGATTCCTTCTGTCAGTTGATTTAAACTAAATGATCTAGACATTTGTTTTATCTCCTATAAAATTGTTAATTATTGTTTGAACAGTTACTTAAGACCAGCCAACCTCGCCCAACGATCAGATTCACCGACTTTTCTGTCTTTAGCTCCTGATCCGGAAGTTGTTGTTCTTGAAGAGCTACCAAAACGAGTCGATTCATTTAAGCTTGACTTAGATGATGACAATGATTCAGTAAGCGATTGGAACAATGCTTTTGTTTCTCCCAAGCTTTTTGCTTCATCTAAAGCTTTGATAACAGATTTCTTCTGTGACTCGTTTAGATTTTTATTTTGTAAAAGCTTATTTACATAGAGTAATTTTGCATTGAATAAGTTGAGATCTTCCAACTGTTCACGAAGTGTATGAACTGCACCTCTGTATTTATTCAGTTTCTCGTTTTGAGCTCGATTCATGCGGCTCAATTTGCGAAGCTGTTGAATAGCTTCATTTAATTTCTTTAAAGTTGAAGGAGGAGTTACGAATACATCTTTTCCATAAGATCCACCACCGAAAGACTTTTGATATCCATGTTTCTTGGGTCCAGAACCGCCGAATGCGTTTTTATGACCTCCATTTCCGGCGCCTTTTCCACCAAAGTGGTGATCCATTTTTCCTTCACCTAACATTGATCTAATGCTTGCTAATTCTTCACGAAGCATGCTAGGATCAACATCAAACATTTCTTTAAGAGGTTCGTCAACATCGTCTTCATTCATGCCGTAGTGACCCATTTCTTCAATTGATTCTTCTTCAGATTCTTCTTCAGAATCTTCTAAATCTTCCATTGCTCCTAAATCTCCTAGATCACCAAGCTCTCCACCGGCAGCTTCACCAGCAGCACCTCCTAATTCTGCGTCTAAAATTGATTGTAATTCTTGAGCAAGATCTAAAGGAATTTCGACAGCGTCATCTTCTGCACCAGCACCAGCTTCATCAGGTAATTCTTCCATTTCTTCTGAAGCTTCGTCTGCATCATCTTGTTCGAAAAGTATAGAATATTCATCTAATTTTTCTTCAGCTTGATTGTCTTCTTCTTCTAAACCTTTTAAAAAATCGTCTTCTTCTAACTCTTTAGCTTTCATTTCAACAGCTTTGTCATCAACTGCTTCTCTTAAAAGTGCTAAGTCAATTTCGTAAAATTTTTCACGACTACTCATTTGTTTGTTCTCCTGAATTGTGTTAACAGAATTAATTATTCTTCTGCTTTTTAAATTATTTTTTTCTTGATTAATTTTTTGTATTAAATTTTTCATTTGTAATTGTTCTGAATCATTCAGGTTGTCAAATGATTTTTTAAACGCCTCGTTTAATTTTTGTTTGTCAGTAATTTTACTAACAAGATCTTTACCTGCAATCATTTCTAATAATGCATGCATTGCTTCTTCCGGAACATCATCGACGTCATTCTTAGATTCAACTAGTTTGTCGTCTTGTTCAAGAATTTGTTGTTCAATAAACTCTTTAATTCTAGGAGTTACTGATTCTAAAATCGCTTTTTTAGCATTCGCTTCAGCAACCTCTTTGAGTTTTTTTGCATCTGCTAATGCTTCTTCAAAAATTTTTGACATAATCTCCTCTTGCCTAATTTATTTAATACTTATTTGTTAAAATCTATTCTTTCCTAGGAAATGACATTAATTATTAATCTCGTAAATGATTTTTTTTACTTTATTTTTCTGTCTAGTAAATTGATGAAAGCCATCGCGTGTATCTTGCACCAATGATTGTAAACTAAAATATCTTTTTTGGTTGCCTTGTTTTTTACTTTGATAAGCTCTTGACCAACCTTTTCTGGAGCCTAAATCAATTCTATTGCCTGTTGTCCTAAAAGCTTGTCCACTACCACCAGCCCCTAAAGGCGGACCGGAATGCTTTGGTTGTTTATAAGGAGAAATTCCTTTTCTAGCTGGGTTTTTGTGATATCCAGCAAATTCTTGTAAAAAACCTGCGCCGGCGCCGCCTGTATTTTTAAGCTGACCTGCCGACCTATCACCTTTCGCCAAAGGGTCACTTACACCCATTGCTAAACTATGCACAATTTTGCTGCTGGCGGCGTTAGGTAACACGTCTTCATTTTCTACTTCTTCTGTCTGGCCTTCTTCATCTTCCTCGTACAAGAATTTTAAAGATAAATCTCCTACAGACTGCGATCCTACGATCTTTGAAGGTTCTTTTCCAGTCCTAGGGTCGTAATTACCTAAATTATAACCGCCCCCAGCATACATTTTAATTACCGCCTGAATTTCCAGGTAGATAACTCCCTAGTTTTAAATCACTTAGTTTTTTTGAAGAAATAGCAGGATTATATGTACTATTATTTCCTGCCCCAAATTGGCTATTGATAGTTTGAGGATCTTTAACATCTCCTTCAAAAGCAGGTTTATCATCTGCATCTAAGCTTCCTGGGCCTGGAGACGTCGGGTTAGGAATATATGGAGAAGGCAAATTGTAAGATTCAATATCAATGTTACTAATATCTGGCGCGCCATTTTTAAAATAGTCTCTATTAAAAAGATTTAAACCGTTTCCGTTTAAAACTTCTCCATCTAAAACTAGTTTTTGAAAAGTTTCTTTTCTTTCTTCAGCAGAAATCTCTCCTTTGTTTACAGGGGAACTTGAAAATGCTGATTGTAAATTGTTGGTAAAACTTTGACCTTTATCCGCAGGTAGAGATGTAGCTACATTTTTACCTTCGACATTTGCATAATAGTTAGTTCCTGCCATTTGTGCTCTCCTTGATTAATTTTTTAATTTTTTGTCTTTCTTCAAAGATTTTTTGAAAATCTTTACCAGCTCTTTTTTGGGCTTTTTTAAGCAACACTAACTTTTTTAATGATTCAACAATTTGACGATTACTTAACTTACTTTTTTTCTGTTGTCTTTCCTTTAAAATTTTTTCTTTTTCTTCTTTAATAATTTTTTTTAAAAGAAGCGGTGTCAAACGTAAAATTTTTCTTTTCATTGTGTTCTCCAAAATTTAAAATCATTTATATATATAATGACAAAAAGTTATTGATCAAAAAAAGCTAGTTGAGCCCACTTGCCGGCACTTTCACTTCCAAATAATTCTTCCGGATTTGATTGATTTACTATCATTGTTGCTCTATCACCACCAGTAGTTACCATCGGTCCTCTTCGAGACTCAGCTGAGAGTTGCTCTTGCAAAGTAGTTTTAGCAGTATCAGCAAGTAGATCATTCAAAATAGGATCAGATGTCAAATTTGTATTTTTAATTTTACTAGCAGGCGCATAATCTTGTTTTTTGCTTGATTCTCGATTATAAGAAATTTTGTTCAAATAAGAAGACTTGTTAACATTTGATTTTATTGATTTTTTATTATATTCGCTAGATTCTTTTATGTAATTGCTGCTATTGTTTTCTGCCAACCCTTCAGATAATATTTCAACTAAACATTCTTTTACAATAGATTTTAATTCACTTCTTAATAATTTTGACATAATTACTCCCAGTTTAATATATCATTAAAAATTCTATTAACCCGATCAGTTTTGTTAAAAATCTTATTAATTTCGTCTTGAGAAATTTCTTTTCCCTCTCTCATTACAAATGCGCCAGGAGTAGAAGGCTCTGATACCATGTCAAAACAAATTAACTGAAAATCATCTTGTACTATTTGTGTATTTCCTTGTTTTTGTGTAGACCCTACGCCTCTTGAAGAAATACCTAAAGTAACGCCACTTTCAATTAGTGATTGAATAATTTTTCCGCTAGGTGTATCTAGTATTTCTATTGCGCCGTATACAATGTCACCTTGCATATAAGCTTCTTTTACTACGTGTGAAACATTTTTAAGTTCAACAACAGAAGAATCAGGATGATCGCATTCACCCATTGCACGATTTTCTTGAATTAATTTTTGATAATTCATAATTTCTCTTTCAAGTATCGCCCTAGGATAGATTCTTCCGTTCTGATTTAAAGTGTTAGACTTTTGAATCGGACCTTTTAAAACTAATTTTCCTCCATGACGTTCTCTAGACTCGTTAATCATTTCTTTTGTTATGTTAAATGCACACCACTCTGTAAGTAATTTCATTTATTTCTCCTTGAGTTCCTTAATTAAACTAGAAACTGTTAAAAATTTAATTATTTCTTGATCACTATCAGGTTCAACATTGAGATTATGTATTTTATTTTTAACGTTGTCAATTTTTTCTAGAATGATACGATTTTCACACGAAGCTTTAAACCTTTCTATTTCTTGCAAAGCTCTGTTTTTGTTTTCTCTTAAAAATCTTTTAAATTTTTCCTGATCTGCATCTGAATAAAGTGCATAATTTCTAATAATTTGTTTTTGATCGTGAGACAGATTGCTGTATTTGTTGTTAATTTTTTCATTCATTATGCTGAACACTAAATTGTTCGTACTTGATACATCTGCTTCTTCGTGCACTTCATTTTTTTTCTTTTCTTTTAACAACCACTGTGTAGCTTTTTCTTCTTTTTCAATTAGATTTTTTAAATTTGATGCATCTTTTTTTCGCCATTCATTAAAAAGATTTTGCAAATTTGCATATTCCCTATAATAAGGAATTGATCGATAATAAAAATCTTTATCTTTAAGATCGTAGTTAATTTCTTTAATTAATTTAGATTTTTCTTGATTGAGTTTTCTATTGTCAATGTTTAATATTTCTTTTTTTGCATTTTCAACTACAATAACCGCTTTTTCCTGAGAAGAAACAGATGCGTTTACTAGTGCATTAAAAAGGCGGAATTCTTTATACAATTCTGTGCCTTTTTTAAATCTTTTTTCTAGGATTTTAGTTGCTTTTTTAATTTCTTTTTTCTTGCCTTCAATAACTAGGCTGGATATGTGTCTAGTAAAAAGCTCATAAATGATTCCTACGTTTCTTTTCTTGTTATGTTTTGTCATTATCTTTATTGTCCTCATCAATATTTTCAGAAATTAAACTTTTGTCAAGCTTGCTTAATGTTGATTTAATTCTATTGGTGAATTCTGCATTAACAGTTATGTTATTATCTAAGTATTCTTGAACATTGAATACGTCATTATTTTCAGGCATTATATTTTCTGGTTTATACTTCACGTCAGATTTTAATTCATGTTTTACATCGTAAAAAACATCTTTTTCTCTTAAGCGATTTCTTTGATACTCACTAAAGTGGTTATCAGCAAATAGATGATTCTTTCGCTCGTATTTGTTTTTCTTTTCTCGTTTCTTTTTATCTGATTCTGTTTTTTCTTTTTGAAATTTTTCTAATTCTGTTAAATTATCATCTTCGTCTTTGTTTTCTTCTGTATCGACATTTTTAATTTCAGATAAAATAGAGCTTATTCTTTGATTAACTTTAATCGGTACTAGTTCGTCTTTTAAGCTTAATTTATTTTTTTCTGATAATGCTCCTAAGTCCAAAGATCCTATAGGGTCATCTGCAGGTGGGGAAGCTGGAGCTGGTGAGTCCATACCACCACCTAGGTCTCCTAAGCCACCAAATCCGCCGCCTACGTCTGTCGTTCCTCCAACATCAGGATTTTCCGGTCCTTCAGGTTGCTCTAATTGAGTTGCATCAACTTCTAAATCCAATAGTTTGTCTTTGATTCTGCCCTTAACTACTGATTTAATTTCATCATCTGTGAGTCGCATAATATTTTTTTGAACCCAAGTTCTGTCAACCAACCCTGGAGTACCTAATGCTGTTGATGCTGCATCAAACCTAGACTTAAAAAGTTCTAATTTTTGTTGTTGAGCGATTGTTGATGGGTTAGAAAGTTTTAAAGTAAAATCAACTAAGTCTTCGTCAGTATAACCATTACAATAAAGGTGAACAATTGCAATTTTGTTCATCTCGGACAAAATAGTCCTCTGAATCCTTGCTATAGTTCTACTAAAGCGAATGTCTTCCTGTGATAGTGTTGCTTTGGCTCCTAACCCTTCGTCATACCCAAGATATGCCTTTGGTATTTTTAATGCTGCAAAAAGCTTCTTTTGAATATATTCAACATCATTTACTTCGCCTGATATGCCTTGACCCGCCACACTATCTACCTTAGTGCCACTATCTCCACCTCTAACTGGAATAAAATAATCTTCATCAATAGAAAGAGGATTATAACGCAAATCAACTCTACCATTATTTTTATCAACCACGCCTGATCTTTTAAGACTACTTTGTGCTTGTTCCATATAGTTTGGTATATCTTCAGGCGGAACGTTACCAACATCAATGTAGAATACCCTGCGATCCGGTGCGCGTACAATTCGCATTACCATCATTGCGTCTTCAAGTAAGATTAATTGTCTCCAAATTCTACGAGCAGGTTCTAAAACTGAAGATCCGTACGGTAAAAATGCATCGTTACCTAACAATCTCATGTGTGATACTTGCCAATTTTCTAAAACTTGATTGCCTTGTGTAATCCACCTAAATCTAACTGCTAATGGATCGTTAGGATCAAAGCCTTCTTCTCTCTCTATTTCTGAAATTGGCAAAGGATAGGCGTTAATAACGCCTTGGTCTGGATGTACGTCATTGAACAAAAAGAAATCACCGTATTTAACTAAATTTCTAATCCATGATGACATGTTAAATTCAATGTTTAGTGTATCATAAAACAATTCTGTTAACAATTCTTTAATCTTTGAATTCTCAGAGTATATGTGCAAAGTTTTTCCGTTTTCATCCGCAGCTACAGATTCTTCTGAATAAATGTCTAATGCAGATGCAATTTCAGGAGTATACTCCATTTCACTAAAATCTGAATATCTTGCCATTCTATCATAAGTACCATATGCAGACATAGCTGCTGAATAAACCTGTGATTGATTTTTTCTAAACTGTTCAAACGCAGACGACGTTTTTGATGATGTTTTATTAGCCAATTTTCGTTTGACAACAGGACCACTCCTGAAGAGTCTGGTTAATTTACTAAATAAATTTCCATTATTTTCTTTTGCCATTTATTTGCCTTTATTTTAATATCCATTCCATACCTGGTGGTATTTTACTTCGTTTTAATGCTTTATTTAAATTTGTTTTAATAATACCTTTATCATTTCCTCTTGAAGAAAAAACAGGTAAAACAGTTGTGTCACTTAAGACTTGATCAGGAGTTTCACTATATTCTTTTCTTTTGGTACTGAAGGCATTTAACATTGCATCATTAATCTTTTTAGATGAATTACTATAGTCTGCTGATGCATCATACAACCAAGTACCAATACCTAGTGACATAACCAGGTCATCATTAAAACCTTTTTTAGCTTGAACTCTTCCGCTTTGCCAAGTAAATGTTTTAACTTCTTCATAAAACCTACTTGATGGAACGTAAAGCTGTTTATTTCTTATTACTTCTTCAAGTTTTCCTAACATTGTGTTTCTTGTCTTACCATTGGTATTAAAACCAGCACTTTCAGGTGCAGCTGCAGGTACATAGCCGCCAAGATAGGCTCCTTTTGATTGTTTACGATAATACATTCTAGGATACTTAAATTCAAGTAATTTAAGAATAGTTCCAAAGCCGTAACTATTATTTTCAGGGCACATTAAAGCTTTATTGTATTTTAGTCCCCATTCATTTAAAAGAGTTGCAAAGTTATCAGGCCTAATTTTTCCTTTATATTCAGCAACAACTTCACCCTCGTCAACATCAATAATGTGAAATGTTGAGTAGTCTTTTGAGTCTCCTCTTGCAACGTCAGCTGAAAGTATATAATTGTGTTCTGTCAAAGGATATTTCCATATCCATACAGAATTACCTAAGCCTTCTCTTGCAATAGGAGGTTTGACACATTGTCTCATCCACTCTAGAGAATTAGGGTCAAGAAAAGTTTCGCCAGATGAAGTAAAATCACAAAGATATTCTTGCGCAATTTGACGCTGAGACATGTTTGCTGTGGTTTTATCAAACCATTCTTTATCACGCTCAGGATGACAATCCCAAGGTAATTTTATAGCATTAAATTCATTTAGGCCTGCTTCAGCATCTGCATATAATTTGTAGTATTGACCTCCTGCACCATTAGGCGTAGAAAGAATAATAACACGCCCACCGGTAGAAATTGTTGGATAAATACCTGTCCAAATTGTATCAAAGTTTCTAACAAAAGCTGCCTCGTCTACAATAAGTAACGACAATGCTTCTGAACGACCTGCATCTTCTGAAGTTGGTATTGCCTTTATTTGAGATCCGTGATTGAATTGAACTATTTGTTTATTATTAGCAACTATTTCAGGAATTAACAACCATTTTGGCAAAGACCTGATCATTGTTTTAACTTTAATAATAAAGTTTTGTGCAACTGCTAGTTTTGTTGCAATAATAAGAATATTTTTTTCACGTTGAAATATCGCCATCCATACTGAATATGCAGCAACAAGTGTTGATAAACCTAACTGCCTAGACTTTAAAACAATGTTAAAGCGATGCTCGTTAAATTGATCAACACAATCGTCTTGAAAAGGAAACGTATCAAATGGAATTAATCCACGCACTGGATGCTGTATCTTAAGATAATGCTTAAAAAAATAATTAGGATCTTTTCCACATTTGATTATTTCTTGAACTTGTGATCTTTTTGTTCCTTTTGCCAATTAACCCACCTCAAAATCAATTGACCTTCTTACAATAGCTCGTCTATTTTCTGCATAATGATTAATCATTTCAACAGAATTTCTTTCAGAATCTTTAATTTGCTTGCATTTTAAAGCCCGACCTGCATTTTCTTTCTTTTTAAATTCTTTCTTAATATTCGAGACATACTTTTTAATATACTGATTTAACTCATTTTCACATTTTGCTATTTCTTGATGTTGTGTGTGAATATGAGAAAGATTAACGACAGTCAAACTAGTCACAGTTAATACGTCTCCTTGAAGGGAAGACTTTGTAACAACAGAAGAAAGTGTTTGACTAGCATGTGTGTATCTACTACTGTGCTCTTCATTGTAATTTGTAGATCCTTTTCCGTATGTATCGTTTGTAATGTTTCCTAATATGTTAATTTCTTTAAAATTTAGTGCCATTTTTTCTCCTTTTAAATCTTAATTATCTTTTCAGAAATTTGTTTTCTTTCTTTTAAATAGCTGCTTAACTGATCTTTGGAGGGCCTCCAACCTGCTAACCATTCTTTTTTTCTACTTTCTATGAATTTTAAGAAACAATTATAACAACAATCATATTTTTCATTTGTGTCAAAATCTTCTTTTGTAATTAATGAATAGCTACAAATTTCACAAAAAAAGTTATCTTTTTCTTTTGTTTTGTCAATAAAAACTATCTTATTGTTGGTAAACATAAGAGTCAACTCCGTTTTTCCTAATTTCTATAGTGTTGTCAACAACATCTTTAATTGCATCAATATGAGAAATAATAAGTATGTTTTTAAACCACTTTTTAAGAGATTGCAAAAGTTTTCCGCAAGACTCTAGATTGGTTTCGTCTAACGCACCAAAGCCTTCGTCGATCATTAACATATTTGTTTTTGGAAGTGTAGAACAATTAATCAATGCTACACGTATCGCTAAAGATGCCATCATTTTTTCCATTCCTGAACCTAACTCTATTATACGACGAGAATCACCATAGTTAATATAGATGTCCATTGCGTTTGATTCCAAGTCAGCTTCTAATTCAACAACAAAACCTACAACACCATTTAAAATTTTAGCAATTTCAGCATTAATTTTAGGAAGAAGTGAATGTATAATTTGAACAGGTATGCCTCTTCTTGAAACAGCTTGAGCAATCATATCATATGTTTTTAATTGACCATTTGCTTTATCGTATTCGTTTTTTTGCTTTGTATAAAGCTTAAAATTTGCTTTATAATTTGCTAATTGTTGAATTATGTTTGTTAAAGATATTTCGTGAGCTTTAATTAATTTTTCAGTTGCCTTAATTTGTTTGTTTAATTCAGTTATTTGATCGTCAACTTCTTGTAAATCATACTTTTCTTTAAGATTAATAAACACTTGATGTTTTTCGTCATACAAGTCATTTAATCTTTCTATTTTTTGACCATATTGACTTATTTGTATGCGAACATCAGAAACGTCTGTTATTAGCTCTGATTTTCTTTGAATTAGTTTATTATATTTACTAATCTTCGCATCTAAATTATCTTTACTATATATCTGAAATGATTCAGCAATGTCATCTAGTTTTACACTTAATAATGTTACTTTCTTTTCTTGTATTTCTAATTTTTTCTTATTGCGATGAGATTCTTTAATAAACTTACATGATGGAAACCGGTCACCACAAGGAACTTCAGATAACTTAGAAACAGACTTTTTAATAATTTCTAATTCTCTTTTTTCTAAATTGTACAAGCCTTGAAGTTCTGTCAGATCTCTTTCTATTTTATTTTTTGCATCTCTTTTTGATCTAATGTCATCGATATTAATAGTTTTTAGAAAATCTTCTATTTTTTTAATTTTGTTTTCTTTTTCTAGAATACTTTCAACGACTGCTTTTTGTAATTTTTCAAACTCTTTGTTTTTGTTATCAATGTCAATTAATTCATAATGAAGATTTTTAATGGTTTTTTCTTCAATTAAATCAGCAGTATCGTTTTTATGATATTCTTTGTTAAGCTCCTTTAGTTTCTTTTTAGCACCAGAAATTTCTAATTCTTTAAAAGCTTTCTTTTTAAGGTATTCGTCTATTCTCTGCTGGCTTTTATCTATTTTTTGTTGCCAATTTTCGCCTGACAACGCATTAGCACGAGATCTAAGCTCATTTGAATCTTTTTTAACCATGTCATAAAGCTTATCAAATACACCTAAGTCAAGAAAATTAGCTAAATGCAGCTTTCTTGCTGCAGCTTTTTCCTTTACAAAAGTATTCATTTCACCTTGAGAAGCTAAAGATGTCATTAAAAACTCTTCTGCAGTTCCTATCTTTTTTCTGACTATCTTTTCTGTTTCACGACGTTGTTCATCTGTGAGGTCTTCTACTATTTCACCATATTTATCTAATCGATAAAACTTAAGTGTTGTAGGTGCCCACACGTTCTTCCTAGTTACCTTTTTGACAGTTTGACGAACAATGCGATGTGGTATACCATTAATAGTAATGTCAATTTCAGCCTTGCAGTTATTATAGCGTGTATTAATAAGGTGAAGATTTTTTATTGAACCTCGATCAGAAGTGTTAAAAAGAGAATAGGCAACTGTTCCAATAATAGATGACTTTCCTCTTGCGTTTCTGCCAAAAATACCTGTAATTCCTGGTAACGATTTAAAATTAATGTAATTATCTTTCCCGTATGAAAATGCATTGTCAAACCTCAATTCATCTATTGTCCATTTTATATTTCTACCGTCTTCAGCTCCACCTAGCTGATCTACATATTTTTCTACCAAATCATCTATTTTTTGCCAATCTTCTTTTAATAGATTCTGTGTTGCATAATAATTCCTTAAAAGATCTTTGTGGATGTCAGCATTACGAAGATTTATTGCATTTTTATTTGTTTCGTCAACAACATGTTCAGCATCAAACTTAGAATCGATTTTATATACAACCTCAGCAGCATTTAAAGATTTTTTAAGTAGTTTTCTTAACCTTCGCGTATCTGATTGTGAAATAAAGTTGTCAGCTCGTATTCTTATTTTTGATTGCCTAGGTAAGTTTTCACAATAATCAAGTGTTTCTTCAACGCTACCTAACCATTCAACTGTATAGAAAGGATGTACTGGTTGAACTCTGTGAAACTCTACATCAAAGTCCCCTTTACCTCTAATATCCCAACATAAAAAACCTTTATCGATGGTTTCTCCATAATTCTGTTGTATAGTAGAACCACAATAGGCCACAGTTTTTTCTTCGTTAAGAAATTGACGTTTATGAATGTCACCTAAAAGCGCAAAATCAAAACCCTTAAACATTCCTTTTGATATTTCGCCTTCTAATTGCCAGTCTGTATCTGTTAAAGAGCCGTATGCAGCACCATGGTATAAAGCAATATTGACAGAATCTTCTTTTGGTTTTACATTGTCCCAACCTTTTTCATCAAAACAAGAAAAAACATGCCAATAATAACCAGGATGGTTTAAAATTTCATAACTTCCGCTTTCTTTATAAAGGTAAATATTTGGATTGTTAAGGGCTTTAATAATAGGTGATATCGTATCTTGTCTATCCTTGTTTAAGATTAATCCATCATGATTACCTAAAATAACATGCGTTGGTGCTACCTTAGCCATTTCATTAAACCACCAAGATAAACATTGAATTAATTCTGGTGATATTCCTTGTGTTTTAGAATGAACAATGTCACCACCAATGTAAATTACATCAGGTTTTAAAGCTTTTGCTTTTTTAAAAAAATCTTTAAACGCTAAAATGTATTCTTCGTGGCGCGACAAACCTCGCCAATGTACATCAGCAATATGAATTATTCTCATGTTTCTCCTTAACTAATTACAATCATTCCGCTAGCTACACAAAAATAATAACCAGCTGGTGACATTACTCTAATTTTACTATCATACCAAGACAGGCTTTTTTGGTGTCCTAAATATGGTGCTCTTTGAATTGTTTCTTTAATACCCCATGTTACCAAGCCATATATGGCAGCGCCAGTTGGTGAGGCGCTAGCTTTAATCTTAACTAAGTCACCAGGATGAATATTCCATGTTACTTTAACTTTATGGTCATTAAAAGCTTCTTCTCTTATTTGACGTCTTTGACCATAAGATAGTTGAGTTTGGTACTGCGGTTTATTTTCTGACTTATTTTCTTTAGCTTCTTGATTTTTAATTTCACGAGCAGCTTTTTTAATATCTTTTAATATGCTTCTTTTAATTTTAGCCATAATTACACCCTTTAGTTGTTATTATTATAACCAAAAATTTTAAAACTTACACAAATAATAACTTATTTAAATCTTTAAAGTGGTTAATGTAATCAACAATGTAACTAATGTAATTGTCACCACAAAAATCTAAAACGTTGTCAAAGTCAAAATCTGAATTGCAGAGTAAAATAATCCTGCCAGACCTTCCATTACCGTCATTAAATGGATGAACCCATTCATACAAAATGTGTTTGACATAATCATTTTTATGATTGTTAATTTTTGTCAAATAAGGAATTATTTTTTCAGGTGATGCGTACTTATTACCTGATGTACTTGAAAAACCTTGCTCAAACCTTAGTTCTCCTGGGCTGCCTTTGTCTAAACAAGATTTATCAAAAGCCTTATGAACTAAAATCATTTTATACGGATTATCAATAGGGTGTAATTTGTGAGCAACGACAATGCCTTTTAAATGTGACATAATATCTTTATTTTTAGAGCATTTCTCTAGTCGATATCCTGATAAAAAGTTATCAACAGCATTAATGCATTCTTGATAATCTACATTAATTTTTTCTATTTCATTTGATCGTATGATAAATTCAGTAATGTTATTCTTTAATTGTTCAGGATCTTTGAATTTATTAAGTAGATACTCTTTACAATTTTTTGTATCGTTTTTCTTAAGCTCAAAGTCAATTAAATCTTTATGTAGCCCTTGTTCTTTACATAATCCCGCTAATGTTTCTCCAATAAAACGTCCATAAAGAATGTCTGATGGGAAATGTACTCCATTTTCAAGCCTAGATTGTCCTATTAAACGTGCTAATTTTTTTAATTCTTGCCTATGATTTTCATAAATGCAAGATAACATTTCAGCAAAAAAATATGCAGAAGCTGTATGACCGCTAGGAAATGAAGGATTAAACATGTCACTAATTTCATCGTATTCTTCACCTAAAAATTCTTTTGGCCTAGGTCTATTATGTCTGTATTTTAAGTGTGAAATTATTGTACTTACATCTTTTTTATAATCATCAATTTGTTTCCAGCTGGGCTTTAAATTGTTGTCTTTACAATAATCTTTAAATAACTTTTTAACAGACTCATGAGACTTAGTTAAGAACTTTTCAGGAAGTGTTGGATTATGATAGTAGCTAAGCAATTCTTCTACGTCTTGTTTATGCAATTTACTCGTTGGATCTGGGCACTTTAATTCAGGTAGCAGCTTGTAATTTTTAATGTATTTACAAGATCTTGCCATTCTTTTTTTATCTTTTTTTCTTATTCCGTGATTTTTTGTTTCTTCAAAAAGATCCTGGAGTAAATAAGGCATTTATACATCACCCTCAAATATATCATGATCTAATGCGTGATAAACTTCACCAATGTCATCAGCTATTTGTGCTAATTTTGTTCTCATCCAGTCTTCAAGATTATGACCGTCTGGTATCATATGGTAAAGCTTTTCTGAATATTTATTGACTTTGTATAGGTGACTTTTTGCCATATACGACCCTTTAAATATTTTATGATTACCTATTTTATAGTCTTTTCTTTTTGTTGCATCAACATTGTAACCTGCGTCATTTAAAGCATGTAATGCGTCCCCTACCATTCCCATTGTATCTATTGAATAATCTGATCCGTCATCTTCGCCGCAAGTACTACATGATCCACAACCGCCACAAGCACCCTCGCTTATGTATTCTTTGCGTGTTTCTTCTTCTGCCATAGAATAACCACATTGTTCACAAACTTTGTCACCTTCATACATTTTTGAGCCACATTCAGAACATTTAGATCTATATACATGGCCTTGATCATGTTGAGATTGCATGCCATAGTTTAAATAACCATCTTTTGCAAATATTATCTCTTCGTCTATTGAACTTTGAATTTCTTGTAAAATTATTTTTCTTAATTGTAATCGATTTAATTTCATAAAACCTCTCTAAAAAACTGAACCGGATTGAATTGTCTTTATTAAATAGGATATTCGATCAACATTATTAAAAGGTTTTGCCTCTTTTAGCCAATAATCTACTTCTTCTTTTGACATGTCGCCAAAATCTTTGCCTTTGTGTTGTGTTATTTTTACCGGTACACAGTACTCATGAAGCATTTTGGCAATTTTTTGTGTTTTGGCTTTTGCATCTTCATCGAAGCACAAAATAACAGGTGTACTATTTTTCACAATTTTTTTAAAGATTGCATAATTTTTATCAATCCAGCTACCTAAAATACATGTAGCGTTATCAGGACAATTTAGTAAATCAAAAACACCTTCTGTTAAAATTAATTCTTTTGAAAAATCAATGTCAAATTCACGAAAAATTACGTCTTTTCTAGAAACTTTTGAATTTTGATATCTTCTTTTTTGTTCTGAGTTGTGAGTTCTTGCTGTATAATAATTTAAATTTTGATCTTTGTCGAACGAAGGAAATATTATTCTGTTTTTGTATCCGTATTTTTCACTAATTCCAACTCTGAACCGGTAGAAATCTTTTTCCTTAAAGCCTCTATTTTCAAGGTAAGATCTTGCAATCTTTGCTGAATGTCCTCTGCTTGTTGCAATAAGTCTAAAGTCTTCAGGTAATTCAACAGTCTTTTTTTGTTCAATTCGTACTTGTAAGTCATCTTTATCCGTTTTAAAATAACTATAAAGTTCAGTCGCAGATTTCTTTTGAATTGAATATTTTAAAGCTAAACGACCTATATTTTTACCTTTAGACTCACAAACCCAACAATGATACATACCTTTATCTATACCAATGGCTAGTTTGAATTTATCTTTACCTTGTGATTTACAAATTGGGCAAAACACAACGGCATTTTTATTGTCAGCAGACAGCCTAGACTTACCAAAACATGATTCAATAAGCCTTATTTTTTCTTTAACAGTAATCATACTGCTATTTTACTATGCAGTTTTTTTATTTTCAAGTAAATGTGCTTTTCCAATTACCCAAGCATCTGCTCTATCAAAGCAACAGTCATCATAAATTTCTAAACCTTTTCTAGGGCCACTTTTAAGTATTCTTTTAGGCCATGTTAGAGTTGTATTTAATTGTTGTACTTGCTCCAAAACTTGTTCTTTTGTATTTTTAGTCTTGTCTTTTTTATTAACTTTAATCCCAACAAGCTTTCTTGCGTTATTCACGTTAATCACAGTAGGTTGGATTCCTAATGAGAATACATTATATTGGATGATTCCGTTAAATTTTGCCAGTGTAAACAGAGTCTTAGCAGAAGATAATCCTCGCCCAAAGGATTGAAATGCTTCTTCTATAGCTACTTCTTTAAAATCGTATTGTTTATGCAATTCTTCAATTTTTTCTTTTACCATGTCAACTTTTTTAAAGAAATCTTTTTCTTTTCTTAAGTCAATGTGGCCAATGTGCACGCAATTCCATTTGTTGAAAACACAAAACCCAGTTATTGACGTGGATATATCTAATGATAATAGCAATTTAAAAATCCTGTTTTAATCTTATTACAAACTCATCATCTTCAGTTTTTAAAATAGGCTGAGCGAAATGAGCTTTCATTATAATATTAAAATTATCGTCATGAATGTTAACTGCTGTTATGTAAAAAGATTCTAAATCAGTATCGTTAATGTTATTGCTAGGTGGTAAAGTTTGGAACGTAAAGTTTGATGAAGAATTAAATAATTGTTTTTCAATGGGTACGTTTAAAATAAGTGTATGAATATTTTGTTCACCCTTAAACGACATGTCAATTGAATCTTTACAATAGTAAAATAAATGAGGAGACTTGACAATTACCATACCTTCATCATAAAGAATATCACCTACGTTATTCCATGTTGAATGTTTAGTCAAAGCGTCTGCTCTATATAAACTCCCTTTTTTGTTATCTTTTAATGTAATCTTAACTTTTTGATTTGACCCTGTTAGATTATTGTCAATAATTTCAAATGACCCTGGGTTAATTCTGTTTCCATAAAAAAGGTTTGATATGTCAAATACAGTTATTTCATTACTAGAAACGTCTCTAGTTCTTTGTGCAATTGATAAAACAGATCCTGGAGCCACACCTGGATTTTCTGGCCTAGTGCCTACAATATCATTAAATATTGACCCATCTTGAAAGACTAGGCCGGGAAATAAAGAACTGGTCGGTATTAATTCTTCTAAGTTTATTTTAGAGTAATCTACAAAAGTGCCAGTCTTTTTATAACTATTACTACTAGACGCTGGAGATGCCTGAATTGCATAATAATCAGGTTGAAACAAACCATTATCATTTGGAAGAACAAAATTATTTCTTCTGACTAGCGACGCTGTGTGATAAATGTACTGATCTGCCGTTATGTTTTGAATTGTATTTGCCAGCTCTGATCCTGTTAGTGATTGTAGCCTAGGAAATTCGCCTTGAATAAACTCACGTGTAAAATTTTCTAAGTTTAAGTGTTTACCACCGACTCCAAAAGAAAATTGGACATTAAAAGGATCATTTGTAGTTGACCCTGCTATAGTTTGAAATGGAGTAACTAAAATTTCTCTTTCTTTAGTTATAGGATAAAAGAATACCGGCACATAAAAAAGCAAATTTGAATAAATGTTAGCTGAATCGCTGCCTAAAAGTTTTTCTTTTTTTATGCCGAAATTTTTAATGTAATAGACTTCTGTATCATTTAAATACTTGTTAAAAAGTTTTATATCATGAATTTCGGCGTTTAACCCGTTTTTTAAAATTTCTTTTTGATTACTAGGCTCGTCTGAAGTTGATTCGTTTAGTACAGTTAAACCATGAACAGTGTCAACAGTATTGTTAAAAAATTTACTTGCATTAACTTTATCTGTATTTAAGTAGTTTCCTATGGTAATTATTTCATTTGACTGAAAAAGTGAACTTGAAGGTATGTTAAATTCTGTTGCTACTTCATCAATTACAATTGCGCCATCATAATTATCATACTCATTCGCACCCCATCTAATTGTTACGTTATGCCAATTGTTCTTTTTTAAAGTATTAGATGATGTAAAAATTAAGTCGTTTGGATAAATTAAGTTAGAAAAATTAATTGTGTCTGGTCGAGAGTCAGCACTATGACTTAGTTGCAGCATAATTTTAAAATCAGAAGATAAATTATTTTTATCAGATGAAGAGCCACTGATTAAAGATACACATAATGATGAAGACATGTGAAAAATTGTGCCGGCACTGTATGGTAAATTTTTATTATCTTGACTATATCTAGGATTAACCCAGAAATTCAATGAAAAAGATTTACTAGGTGTGTATATGTCGTTACTATTTGGATAAATTAAACAAGAGTCGTGAGGAGATCCTGAACCGGTATAAAAATTTAATGTATTGTAATTTGTATAATGAAACCCAGCATCTGAATATCTGTGCTGATGAAAAGGTATTAAACTTTTTCTTAAATTATTTTTAATATTATAATTTTGATTATAAGAAACAGGAACATCAAATCTAAACACATTAATTAATTTACTAAATCTGTCATCATTAACAGCATCATTAACAGAATTTAAATAGTTATTTAAATAATTTTCTATGTTAGAACTTAATCCTTGTCTTACTTGACTGGCAGCATTATCAATATATGTTAAAATTTGAAAATCTAATTCGTCATATGAGCGATCATTAACTTGATTTAAACTTTGCTTTTTTGGGTCTATTATCTGTTTAATACATTTAGAAAAATTAGAAACAATTTTCTCAGAACCGGTTATACCTAACGATGATGACACAAAATTAACTTTAGGTCGCAGCAGTAAGGTAGACTGTTCAAAAAAATTGTTTCCTATTTTAATAAAAGACATTAGAAATCTAATCGCACTCTAAAGGTCAAATCTTTTTCATCATTTTTCTCAACAGGTCGACTTAATTTTGCAACTGCGAGAAGTTGTTCATTGGCGTCATAAAGTCCGACAGTTGTTACAAAAGAAAATGCTTTCTGAGTTCCAGCTACTACATTAGAATCGATCACCTTTATTCTACCAGATGACTCTGTATATGTTGGATTTGAAGAAAAGTTAAATTCATCTGCTGTTGCTCTGCAAAATACTAATGTTGAATTAATTTGTGTGTTATTTTGAAATGTTAAAAATGTTTGTGACCCACTGCCAAACCTAACAGTTGAAACGTGTTTTACAATGTCATCAATAGATCCGGATACAATAAAATCAGGTATAAACTTAGCTTGTAAATTACCTTGCATGTTGGCACCTAACAATATCTTTCCTGCTGTATTGCCTACAGCATCTATGGAGCCACTCATTTTTTGTGAGCCGGACGTAATTTTTGCCAAGTCTAAAACAGCAATACCTTGTTGGTAAAATAAAAGTCCTACACTTTCTGATGTTTTTGCTGAGTTAACTAAATTACCTACATCTCCGCCCGTATTAGATCTTTCAATGTTTGCAGATGATCCTACGTCTGTTATAATCATTGAACCTGAAACAGTTCCTCTAAAAATGTTAGATTGACCGGAAGGACCTAAACCGTCTAAAGATGGCGAAGAAACAGATGCAGATTGAAAAAATCTCATTGCAAAAGTTTCTCTTTTAATTCCATCTCTTACAAAAAGACGCTTAAAGTTTATAAACAAGGCTTCATCAATATTGTCTCTATTAGTAGTACTACCAAAAGGAGCCACAAATCTAGATTCAGCATTTCCTAAAAGCAGCTGTGCATATTGTCTATAAATATTGACTTTTTCTCTCATCATTAAAGATTCAGACGGGAAAAGCAACTTATCATTGTCATCTGTTCCTGTAGAAGATCCTGTTACAGAACCACCATTAAAAAATAATCCTACAGTTAAATCAAATAGCTCATTTGCAGTTTGCAATTGAAAATTTTGATCAAAAACTGTTTGATACAAAGAAGATGTAACACCATTGTCTGCTGTTGTTCCAGTTACGAACACTTCGTATGTTTTTCTTGTAGTAGAACCGGATATATCTTCTTCTACAAAATCAATTAATTGATTAAGATTTGATCTAGTTGTTTTTATATCAGCACTAGATATTGTTTTAAATGTTGCCATGTTTTTTCACCTATGATATTTGTACTTCAAAAGTTTTGCTTAATCCTGAATTTAGACCGGTTACTTTAACATAAGTTCTTATGTAACTCTGGCCAGAAACTTTATATGTGTTAAAAGTTGTTTGAGAAAAATCCTTTCTTACAAGAGGTATTCGAGTAGTAATTGTGTCACCTGCTGATTCTTGTTCGGTTGGATATCGATATACAGCAATATTGTCAGTATAAATAATGTCTGGAGCTTCACCTGATAGTCTTAAAAAGATGTTATTTACTTCAACCATTAGTTCTGCATCTAATAAATCAAATTCAATTTCAACACCAGTTGTAGTTGCAATGTCAACTTTAATTTCTTTAAGCGTAATATTTGAATTTCTGTCAAAAGTAACTGGTGATGTTGCATCTATCGTCATTGACGGTAGGTGTGTCATAAATTCGTTTGAAACACTTATTAGCGGATATTTTAAAGCTAAACTACCTTGCGTTAATGCTTCTAACACTGGAGTATTTTTTTCAATCTTTTCTTTACCTACAGTTCTTCCAAATTGTTTAATAATCTCATAATCTACTTCATCATCTGCTAATGCGAACTGATAAATGCTAAAAGATCCATCATTTCTTGCTAACGATTGACGACCTATGTCAGTCAAAACAGCATCAACAATAATGTTATTTGTACTGTGATCTAAAAAACCCATTATTTTCTCCTATTATTTGCTAAATATTAACTATTTTTTTTTATAAGTAAATTTTTTTTAAGTTTTGTCAATTATTGTTGACAATTGTAGTCGAAGAGACTCTCTGCGGCATTGCAGATTCGTCTTTGATTTTAATATTAATTATTCCATCTTTTTGCATATCTAAATTTAAAATTTGAATTGAATAAGTTGAATTATCCGGATTAGCTGCAATTAATTTTAAGTCTTTTTCAATAATTAAGTTCTCTTGATTGCCTGATGTATCATTTTTTAAAACCCTATAATACTCAGGATCAAAAAACAAATGCATTCTTTTATAATTACTTACGCTTATTACATCTTTAAACGTATCGTCTTCTAAGTAAATGTTTGGATATTGCTTTGGTGCACCTTCTCTACTGATTAATTTTGAAATTAATTTGTTTTTAATTTTATCATAGCGAACTTGTATTTGTGTACTTAAGTTTGATGTCATTCCATGTGCGTCGACACTAGCAATGGCATAAATTGGAGTTGATGCAATACTAAATTTTTTATCTATAAAACTAGTTTTAGGAAATTGCATTTTTATTAAATTTTTATCTAGCGCTTTTTCATTTACATTTGTTCTAGATAAAGAATCATCAAAATCATATTCAGCAACTAAAGTAAAAGGTTCATTAATGTTGTGCCTTTTAAAAATTTGGAATCTTTTAATGTCACGTTGTGGATTAACAGGAAATTGCCAATTTATAATAGGTTGCTTAAGTTTAAAATCAAACCTAGGTCTAATCGCAGTTGGTACAGGCGGTGGTACTTTTTCCGTACAAAGCACTGAATTTGTTGTACCTTCAGATGTCATTAAAAATCTTGCTAAGACTATTTCGTCTAAAATAGGGTCATCTAAATTTATTTTAACAACAGGCGTTGTAACTTGGCAAATTGTTCTAATTGTATAAGTATAGTTTCCACCATATCTTACATTATCGTCCTTAACAAATAATTTTTGGGGATCATTAACTACAAAAGGCGGGTATACTCTAACTGATTCATTAGGGAATATTTCGGTCTTTTCAATTAAATAACCTAATAATTTAATTTCAAAGCCTTTATTTCTTATCATGTCTCTTACAGCTTGAGAATTACCAGAATTATCGCCGGCGAGTATTTCAAATGCTGTTACATTGTTTATAAACTCATCTTCATAAATTTTCGTAGGATCATTTCCAATTTTTGACAAAATATTATTTTGATAATCTTCTGTTAGCCTAGAAAATGAAAAAATTTCATCTTGAAAGACTCCTGTAGGCATTCTATTTGCCTTTTTGACAATGTCATTGATAAATAAATTATTAAATTTAACTGAAAATGTTTGCCTACCAACAGGATTGTTTGAAAATTTTGCAACTTCAGGCCTAACATCGGATGGAGCAAAAGTCAATTGATCGTCTTTTAACTGATTTAATGATTCTAAAATAAATTTTTTACCTGACCCTGTTAAACCGTTAGGATCATCAAGCAAATCCGCGATTTTTTTTGCAGCAGACTGAGATGAATCTTCCGGTTCAGCTAGTCTTGTAATAAACCCAGTTACTTTTAAATTGTTATAAATTGCTTTTTCTTCACCTGTGTCTTTTAATTCAATTCCAGTAAAAAACTTATTAGATGCACCGCCTTCTTTTACAATTTTATCTAAGTTTTCTGTCAAGAATTCTTCAACTCGTGATGCTATAGTTGTGTTTGGATCCCTAGGTGGTTTAAAGTTAAATTTAACATACCTGGGTAGCATTTCATTTGTAGCAAGATATAATGCTTCAGATGTTTTTTCTACATCTAAGTTAATTGTTCTTTTATTTAAACTTAAAGCATCAGCTAAACGTTCATCTTTAGTAAAATAATTATATACAAATTCTAATTCAAAATTTTCAACTTCAGGAATATCATAGCTAAAAACTGTTTTTGATAAAATTGACTTGGTTAGATTGTTTGAAGAAATCATTGGGTCAGAGACTCTCTCTGAAGGATTTCTAAGAAGATCTGCTGTAAGTTCTTTTGCAGATTCAATTTTTTTTGTTATTTCTTTGTCTCTAATTAAATCTTCTTCATTTTCAACTGCAGGCATTAATTCTCCCTTGTTACCATTTTTTTAATATTTCTATTTCTACAGAAAAGCCAGACATCGTTGTTTCTTTTTCGTTAAACACTTCACTTGCAAAAGTGTTTTCTTCACCTTGGGGGCTTGTTCCGTTTGTGTAGTTTACTGTACCTTGCTGCAATTGTCCTGTATAACCAAACTGAGTTTGTCCAGAGTATGCACTTGAATTATCAGAATCTATTAAAAAATCTTTTTCATTAACAAATACTGAAAATATTCTCTCAAAACAATTCGCTGTCATCATTTCTTTTAATCGATTATTTGAACTCATCAATAATGAATTGTTCATCATGTTAATTGATCTTGAAAAATATTCTTTTTCAGCTGGGTTTGCATCAACTTCTGGATAGTCTCTTAAAAATTTTCTATAAATAGCTGATTTAAATTCAGAAGCAATTCTATTGTCTGATTTTCCTGAAAAAATGTTATCAGAGTTAATTAAAAAACTTGATTCGTTTAGATCAATATTGCAAGATAATCGTGTATACAATTTTAAATAGTAATCAAAAATATGATTAAGCAAAACTTCTTTTTTAAAATTTTCATCATAATTATTTGATTCGGATGACTTTCTATTACCTACTATACCATTTAATCCTAATCCGTTAGCTTTAAAACCAAAGTTTAACATATCATTATACTTAAAAATCTCCATATCATTTATAATTTTTTCTAAGGTTTTATCATCTGTTGCATTTTCGATATGATTGGCAAAAATTGCCTTGCCAGTTTGATCATAAATAAAAGGCAAAATATGCTTAGACAAATCAAAAATAAATTGCTTAGGTATGTAGCTTAATTCAGAATTTATTTGATTATTTTTATAAATAGTTATTTTAACTAAACTTGAATCTAAATAATCCTGATCTCCTGTTTCTTTAAATGTTTGACGACGAAGAAAATCAAGCAAACCTAAAGGAATCCCAATGTGAAAAACATTTTTTCTGCCAAATTTTTCTTTTTCTAGAAAACCATAGTTTGTTGATGACAAAACTCGATACATAATTTTTAAATCAGATAAAACATCTTTGTCGTACAAAGCAAATGTAGAATCATCAAAAGTAGGGCTTAAAACAAAATTTTGATAATATGATTTTGATATATAGTCTACATATGACGGATTTAATAACGTAACTGTTTCTTCAAAAAAATTATTTTCTTCTAATTTTTCTCTTAAAAGGGGAGAACGACCTTCAGCTGTTGTTATAAAACTCTTAAGTCTTTTATGTTGTATTTCTAATTCATAGATTTTTTTATTGACTGAGCCGATAATACCTAAAATATAATCTTGTCTTTTTCTAATTTTTCTTTTAATCTGATTAATTAGTCTATTCGTTTCGGTATGTGCTCGAATTTCACTGCGCACAGCTCCGCTTGATAATTGATTACCTCTCAATGCATTAATTAATCCTTTCATTCTAGTGATTTTAATTGATATTTTAAATTTTTTCTCTGTATTTATATAAACCTTTAGCCTCTGTGTATTTTGTAATAATTTAACAGCGAAATAATGCATCAAAAAAGAACGATGCACAGCACTGAAATTTTTAACATGGCCAAATTCTCCCGGGTGTTCAATTTCTAAAAATCCTGTTGGTCGACTTGCGCTTGGTCTATTTTTAAAAAAGTAAGAATTAAAATGAGACACCGTTTCTGGCATAATATTAGGCATAGGAAGGTTTTCTTTGTCTTCAACATTGATTTGAACGGGTTGATTTGTTATTGTCCCTAAGGTATAATTAGAAGAGCCTGTTAACGTTACACCCACTGGTTTTGCTGTTTCATAAGATGCTTCCGTAACTGCAGTTGCGATTGCATAGCTTGCAGCGGCGCCGCCGCCGGCAAGGATGGCGATGCCACCTATAGATAAGCCGGTTGCTATATAAGTGCCGCCGGCGGTCACAATAGCACCGCTGGCGCCGATTGCAAAGGTGGATGATACGTAACCAGCAGTAAGGCCGCCTAAACCTATTTTTGCCAGCCCAGCTGCGACAGCCGGGCCTACACCTGGAATTGCAAATACGCCAACGATCAAGAGGAACCCTAATATGGCTAAAGGTCCTTGCCAGTCTTCTTGATCAACAAGGTTTAAAGTAGACATAAGTTCATTATCTATAGTGCCACCGAGTAGACCATCTTGACCATATGAGTATCTTTTAAAAGTGCTATCATCTTCTCCCGCTACATAATTATTAGTATCCCCTAAGAGAATTTTACTACCGGGTACTAAAGTTCCTATGCCACCTTCTTCAGGGTTTAGACCCGACGCTGTTAAAGTTATATTGTAATTCCCTCTTCCGTCTGGATGCTCCCGGGTAGATTTAGGATAATCGTCAATATCTAAACCTTCAAGTATTTTTACAAAACTTTTTTCTGTTTGTGCCTCTGCCTCTGTGTATAGTGTTCCGACTAGACCTTCACCCTTATCAGATAATGTTTGGTCTTCTTTAAATGCCCAAACCGGTTCGTCTGCAGATTGCCAAAGCTCTGCGCCAGAAGTTGAAAGTAAAGTACTCATTAGAACTGACTTATAACTTGAAACAGTTCTGCTTAAACTACTTGCATTATTTAAGAGCATAGCTAAACTAACTAATCCTTTTTTTCTTCTTTCAACGTTTTCATGCATGTAAGTAGCTTCTAAATCATCAGCTAGAAGATTTAAATAGTAATTTAAGTAACTCATAGGGTTAAGTTGGTCAATTGTATTTAAATCTGGGGACGATGCTTTACCGGTAAAATCGAAGTCTAGACCTACTGATTTAATTAAGTGTGTAGAAAAATCTTCCCATTTAGTTTTAAATTTAGTTATAAAATTTTCTAGCTCTTCAAAACTAGTGTCATTGCTTTTAAGTGCTGATGTAAAATATATTTCTTCTCCTGGAAAATAATTATTTTCTTCATACAGTTTTTCAGATATCGTATTGTTTGTCTCATAAGGAATGTATGTTTTTTCGTCATAAGGTGATTGCTTTTCTTCAAATAAATGTTTTACAATTGAGCCACCTTTTTGTTTTCTCGTTCTAAAATAAAATTCATGCCTTTTCATGTGCGAAGGTATTGTGTCAAAATCAAATAAAGTTTTCGAAAAAAGCTCTTCAATTGTTTCAAATTTTCTTCCGTCTTCTAATATGTTATCAATGTCTAATAAAGATTTAACAAGCTTTGTTGCTCCCATTACTTGATCAAAACATAGTGCAGCTATTAATTCAGCTGCAGCTTCTCCATTTCCTAATCCTGTTGCGTTAAAAGCGTTTTGAACATTACTTCCAATCATCCTGTTTTCATTTCCGACTACACTTTTAAGTTTTCTTTGATTGACCCCAAAACAACCAGGAAAATTAATTTGTTTTAAGATTCGGCATGATTCTTGAAGCCTTCCTTTTTTTGTTCCATAAACAAAGCCTTCTTGTCGGTCTATTTCTGCATTGTCTAAATCATCTATAGTGTCTTCGAGGTTTATATAAGATTTTAATTGTCCTATCATGTCAAGCATATTTTCAAAATTAGTCGACTTGTCGACTGACGCTTTAAGCCTTCTATTTCCGATTAAATTTTTAAGATTAAGATTACCTACTTGCTCCATCATTTCAATTGCATTAACGTTCGAAGCGCCAGGCCTATTTAATTCAATAGCTCTTTCAATTTCTTCTTTGTGATCAAAAATTTGACCGGTATACTTAATTAATTCCTTTGCTATAAAATCATTAATAATATAGTCAGTTATTAGTGTAATTGCATCAGCAGAAAGTTGATCTATTTGTGTTCGAACAATATTGTTTGAATTTTCAACAACCCTATCGATTATGTTTTGCCTCATTTTGGTAACACTTTGGTCATATATATCATCGGCGTGTGCTGACATTGCTGTCCTCATTTTTGCAATTACATCTCCAATCCCATATGCAATTTTACCGTATCTTTTAATTAAAGCTTCAGAAGATTTAATTGCATTTTCTTTTAATACTTGATGCAATTCAAGAAGCCTTGCAGTATTTGTTACCTCAACAAACGTATTGTTACCGTATTGTACACTTATTGAATTTTGATTTTCTTCGACACGACGTCCAGTAGCGATAGGAGAAAACTCATTTGAAAGTAAAACCTCAGGCCTTAAAACATTAATGCCTTTTTTAAATAGTTTTTGATGAAAAGAAGAAGTATCTTTATGTTTTGTTGCTTCAATTGTTGCATTACTTCCAGGAACAACAGTTATAACAGATGAAATTTTTTCTGTTGTTAATGCGATTGCTGATACTATAAGAGGTCGAGAAACAAGTATGGGGCTGTTTCCTGGGCTATCTGTTAAAGGTGACGGATCAGGCAGCGGATTGTTGTATACAGTAAAAGGTGATTTAAAGCTTTTAAAACTCATTTGATTCCTTGATCATCTTTGTAGATTGTTTTAATTAAAATAGGTGCCAAAGTTTCACCATTTTTTAATACTGGGCTAGCAAAAAAGCTAATTTTTCCGTAAAGTAACGGTGTTTTGTAAACATAATTAACTTGTGAAGTGTTGTTAGACGCATATGCTAAACCACTGAAATTTAAATTTCCATTTTCTTCAAATGACATTAGTAAAAAATCTAATTTGTCGCTTTCATTATTTAAACTAAAATTTGCTAAATAAAATTCTTCTTTGATGCCAACTCTTTTCTGATTGTTGTCATTTGCTTGATCAACATTGTTTAATTCTAAATATTCTATAGATGCGTTCGTAATATTGACTAAATTTGTAACATTAAAAGGAGATTCTCCCTCGATTAGTAAATATAAAACATCACCAGTGTCTCCGTCGTAATATGAGTCAAAATCTGTTCTGTTAAGATCTGTTCTAGAATCAATTATTTTTCCTTTGGTTCGAGACATGCGAGAAGAAAATTTATCACCAGTAGCTGACACAGCACCTCTGCTTCTATTGCGTAATCTAGTTTTAAAAGCAGCGTTTGCGCTAGGGCTAACAGGTGCAAAGCGCTGTTTTAGCGCCAAGTTTTCTAAATTTTTTGTTAATTTTGAAAGAAGATCAGCAGGAGGAAGAACTCTAGGAATAAGCTTTATAGCTAATGATTGCTTTTTAGGAATTAAAAATTCTTTTGAAAAATTACCTTCATTGTCAACTGATAATTCGCCTAATCTGGTTATTTCAGAATTGTCTCTGTTAATCATTTCAACCAAAACATTAATAGACATACCAGTCAAATCTTTGATTTCTTTAAGATCATCCTCGAAAAGGTCATAGTATTTACCAAATAAGTCTTTAAACAACCTATCTGCATCTGTTTCTTTTCTTTCAACGTTTCCGCTAATTGTTATTTGCCTGTATTCAGAAAAAGAATTATCTGTTCCAGACTGCGTAGCTGTCATGTTGACATAACCTGTTGGTTTTGAATATCTTTCGATTGCACTTGATGATGACATGTACTTATTACCATTTTCATCATATAAAACTGCTTTGTACTCATAAGTATTAAATTCTTCAACATCATCATCAACAAATTTATAAATAGCGCTAAAATCGTTAGACGCAGTAGATTTAAACTTATTTCTAGACAATTCATTACTATTACCTAACCTACCTTTTGATTGTGTGGGCAAAAATTTTCTTTCTTTTTTTGTTAAATTTTTTCTATACAGTTCTATTTTTTTTATTGCCTGAGAAACATTTTTAACCTGAATTGCAATTCGATCATTTTGTATAATCGCAGAAATACCGGCATATGTTAAATTACTTAATCTTCTTCCTGTTGTAATTGAGGCAAATTTAGAGTTTGAGTATTCTTTTTCTGCGAAGACTGGGTTGACTCTAAAAAAGACTGGACGATTTTTCTTAAAAAAATTTCCTTTTCTAAATAGAATAATTTTTTGTCGTGGTTGAACTAATACACCTAGTCTTTTTTCTTCAAACGGTATTAATTCTTGAGGCAAGTAATTATTAAGTTGTCTACTATATACATTAAATAGCCTAGGTGATGACTCGTTGTTTTTGATAGAAAGTATACTTTGACCTGTTGTTGTTCTATTTGCTTCAACTTCAAAATCAAACTTAGGAAAATTAATTTTTTCTTTTTCCTTGGTGTGTTCTATTATGCCAGTGCCTGATTCTATTTTGACGTTTTTATCATTCCTTGCAATAAAAAGTATGCTAATTTCATCAGTTGGATAGTTTTGAAGCAAGCTTTCACTCAATACAATTCGCTGCGATAATTTCGCATCAATATTAGCAAGGGTTTCTAATTCTAATACATAGTCAACACTTGAAGCTTCTGTATTGATTGTTGTCTCAATACCGCTAGTTAGCGAACTATATAGCTTTTGCTTGACTCCAGATGCTGGCGAAGAAACAAACGAAGTAAAACTTCCTCTAAATTTACTTAATGTACCTCTATTTGTATTTGTTCCAAAAGTCTTTGACAACATCGTAGCTGGATCTATGCCGCTATTAACAAACCTTGTATAGTTTGAATTAAATTTATCTCTTTCAATTGTTTCGTTGTTTTGACTAACTGTAGGTTGCGTTAAGTAATCTTTAAATTTTAAATTTGGTCGTCCTGTATTTAGTTGCTCCTTTAAGACTAACCTAGATTTAAATCCAAATGTTTCTTTATCTGGCCGTTTTGTTAACATGTTAGAAGTTATCTTTCCTAGATTTTCGTTTATAAATACATCATCACTAGACATTTCACCAACACTATAAATTTCATTATTTGAATTTATATTTGCAACTTGGTCGAAGTTAATCCTTGCGGCATTAATTGCCACCAAGTTAAGCTCATTGGTATTGTTAGTATCAACATTGTCAAAAAGACTAGGTCGTTGCCTATTTAGGCTGGATTTGTCACTTATGAGATTAATTTCAATTTTTTTTAAATTTTGCAGTATAGCTTGTCTTTTATTAATTTCTAAATAGACATCATAATGAAAAAGTTTTTCATTGTCAACTGTGGTTATATTAACCAATTTTGATTTAAGTGGAACATTCCTAACGTTAGTAAAAATTTTTTTGCTTTCAGGCTTTGCCTCTTCAATAATTCTCATTTGTTTTCCTAATCAAAGACAATTGTAAATAAATTAATAAACGTAGGCGTATTAAAATCATCTAAATAAATTTTACCTACATAAAAAACATGTTTTTCAAATAAGTTATTTGTGTCGTTTTCATCAATAAAAATTCCTGCGTCTACAATGTCAAGTTTTTGAAGTAGGTTTTTGTTTTTTTGAAAAACTTGAATTAGTAAATTATTATCTCTAGATGTCTTATTAAACGTAATTGTTTTGAATTCTTTTTTTGCCCTAGGAGGAGCATCAGTCATTTGTATTTTTCTATGAAAATCTCCAAAAGTATCAACTTTAACATCGACATTGTCATTAATGTCTTGAGAAAAATTAGTAAATGCTTTTCTTCCTAGTCTTTCTTTAATGTTGTCCCAAGACTCTAAGGTTGTGTTTCTTATATCTGTATATTGACCATATGCAGAACCATCTTCATTAACAGGTGGTAAAAACTCAAAATTAGGAAGGTGTGCTAATTTTGAGTCAAGCATAAAAGGTTCAGCATTATTAACATTAATTACTTCAGGGTTTGGACCATTTTCAAATGGGACTGCATTTGTAATTTTATATTCTAAAAAATAATCACTTAACTCAAAAGTTTGATCTCCGATAGTGTCCATGGACGAGATAAAGTAGTTTTTCTGAAAATGCCTTAAGAAAGTTTTTTCTATTTCAGCACTTAAAGATGCAAATTGAGAACCGGTTGCTATTTTTACTTTATGCAAGTCAGTTGCAACTTGAGTTTCTTTTTCAAAGATAGCATTACCAATTATTGAACCGGTTGGGGAATGATCAAATGTAAACAGCTTGCCACTATCATCTTTTTCCATTACTATCGAATGCTCAGGTCGTTCCATTGCTTCAAAGTAAATACGATCAGTAACATCTGAATATGTATAACCTTTTTTATAAAAAGCGTGCATGTCAGTTATTGATGCATACTCAGCCCTTAACTTTCCTGCTGCGATTTGTCTTTTTCCTTCTTGAGTTACAATAAGGTCAATAAATCTTGTTTTTTTGTCTAGTATTCCTGCCATATTATTATTTATCTTGGTTTAAAATTATTCGTTAAAAAAGTGGTACTGCTATAAATTCAGTTTCAATGTAAGATCTGTTTCTAGGCGTATTGTCATCAATAAACGGAATTGAACTCGTAGCAGCTGTGCTTAAATTTGAACTTTGAAAAAACTTTTCATCCAAATAAAGATCAACATCTTTTTCTGTATACAGTCTAAGATTTGGCCCTTCTGATACAGTACCACTTACAAATTTTATCTTAACAGGAGATTGGGAGTTAATTGCTATATCAAACCCTGTTGTAAAGCCTTGACGTGCCTTAGGAACAAATTTTCCATCAAGCCCTTGTTTGTACATGTCAGCATAATACCCGAAATGATCACGATTAAAACTATAAACCGGTCTAGGTCTGTCGATATCAGAATAACCGCTAACATTACCAAAGCCTAATTTTTGTGTTGTACCATAAGTACTATCATCATAATAGTAGACGATATCTTCTTTTCCGGTATTTACATTTGTGCCGCCGGCTCCTGGCTTGTCAGCAAATAATCGATCTTGATCTCTAAAATTTATCGATGTATAACATGATTTATATTGTTGTGCTGCGATACGAACAACTTCTCTTCCAATCTCTTCTTGCAAAGCATCTATATATGCTTGAAGTATACTGGGTATAGATTCATTAAAGCCGTCAAAAGTATCCAAATTACTATATGATCCTGCGCCTATTCGAAAAGCAGGTGGGTCTGTTTGTTTAACAAGTGCCGAGTATTGAGGTGTATCCCACCATTCGTATGAGAGGCCTTTGTTATGCAAAGTAGTATATCCGGCTTCAGCATATGTATGTTGCCTTGAATAACTTCCTGTCAATTCTCCTCGATACGCAACTTGCCATTGATCAACAATCTTTTCATCTCCAATAACATGTTCATAAACAGCACAAGATGTTAAGTTTTGATTCACGGTTTCGTGAAATTCTTTGTTTTCTACAACCTGTGAACCATAAAGGTGTAATTTGGCCCTACCAAAAAGGGTCATAGAGAATTTACCTTTATTATTGCTATCATTGCCCACAGAATGATTAACTGGATCTTTCATTGGCGGATACTGCCAGCCCAAAATTAAATTATCATTTGGTAAAATTAAATAAGGAGAGATTTTTTCTACATCTCTCAAGGGTGCATGCCTTTTTACAACCTGGGGGTTTGAAGTGTTTGTTGAGTCTGGCAATGCTTGAGACAGCTCACCGCTAAAACTGTTTAAATTATTAACAATTGCTCTACTTACCTTAAGATCATCGTTTGATCTAACAGCTTCATTTGGCAAATCCATGACAACAGTGCTTCTATTAGCGCTGCCTAAAAATTCATTAAAATTAAATTGTGTTACATTAATAACGCTGTCGATGGTTTTTGTAGAATATTTTGTATTAAAATTCATAACAAAACTACCGGTTAATTGCCTAGGATTTGTATCAGGTAAAGTTTCATTAACATTTAAATCATATGATAATCCTGCGTCTATAAAATCACTTATTAAAATTTCGTTACCGTTTTCATCTTCTCTAGAGTCGTCAGCGTCTCTATCAGCAGTGTCAGATTGCGCGCTTGATGTTGTAAATAATCCCATTTGGCCAAATGTTATTAATTCTCTATTTGTATTAACATAAATTTCAGAATCTCCATTTTGTCCTGTTTTATAGTTGCCAGGAATAGAAAAACTAGATCCGGATATGACTCGTTGTGCGTTCCACCCACTGTTTTTAATTAAAACTTGTTTTGTATAGTTATCTTTAAATTGTCTTAGCATAAAAAAAGTAGGCGTCACTAAGTTTGCACCAAATGTTGTAATTGCTGAGCCGGCTGTGTTTTCAGGTGCTACGGCTAATCTAAAAGGTTTATGTTGATCAAAATCATTAGATGATGCTTTACTACTAAATTGTTCAAATTTTGATTCAAATTCAATTGAACATTTTTCTAAAAGAAAGGGTTTTGTAATTCCTAAGTCACTTGCTTTTATAAATTGACTACCTGTTGCGTTATATTGAGGCCCATGAGGAAAATTAAATAATGATGTTTTTTTATTGCTAAGCCTTAATAATCCTCGATCATAAAAGTTAGTCTCTCCACTACTACCTCTTGTCCCAAAAGAAGCTAAATTAGGGCCAAAACCTAAGCAAGATTGAGATAACATTAATGTTGATCCAGTATTGTTTAAATCAGACAATGTTGGATTTCTAAGATTATTGTGGTGCAAAGGTTGACCGATTTTTTCCCATCGTTTAAGATTTTGATTCCAGTAGACCATTAATTTTTGACCGGCTCCGGAGGTATCCGTTGTTATATTTTGATTTAAAACACCTAATTCGTCTATATGACCAAAGGTTGTTGGTGTTTCCGGGCTTAAGTTAACCGTAAATTTTGTTTTACTGCGAGCTGGGGACTGAAAACCAGGATAAATGTTTGGATCTAGACCGGTATTAAAAAAGCCAAAATTTTCATTTTCTATTACAAGCGTTTCATTAAATGGTGAGATTGCTTGAGTAAACTCTTGAAATGGATTTGCAACATCTGATATACCGCTGACTGACCTTCCTGTTCCAGTCAAAGATCCACTCTGGTGTGGGTTTGCAATGTATTTATTAGAAATTTTACTTCCTGCGCGATCATTATAATCTAAAAGTAACGGATAATTAATTGTTTGATCAGCATAACTAATAGAAATTTTGGAAATTGCAAAATTTGCAATTGCAAAGTTAAAATTTTTTTGAGCTATGCGAAGATAAAATCCATCTTCAAAAGTTTTAAAACTTGTCATGTCTAAACTAATTCTTTTTCTGCGAGGTACAGGAAATTCAGTTCCTTCATGACCATAAAAATTTCTTTGATCAGGTTCCAAATCAATAAATGCAACGTCGACGGTCGGATTAGAGCCAAAATTTGGATGTGTACTTGCTTGAATTCTTAAACCGTTATATAAATTATCTGCAGATGGTGAAAAGGGGCTTCCAAACGGAACTACATGTCCTAAGTCAAGACCTCCAACTTGAAGATAATTTCCTAAGCTATATGGGCCTTGAATTACATCAAAATCAATGCTTATCGGATTTGTAATTTTATTTTTTACCTTTAAGAATCTTACATTTTCTCCTACTTCTATCGTACCTCTGCCGGCGAAAACTAAGCACTTGTCTTCTACAGTACTACCGTCAGAAGCTTGATATTTGTCTGTCCGTATCGACATATGACGTGATAAAGCCCATTTATTTTCATCTAACTTTTGGCGATTAATACCTGAACCTAGAGGTGCATTTCCTAGATCATCTGTTATGACACTTTCAAAATCATCTTTAATACATGAACCAAATTTTATTGGAAGGTCTTCATAAAATATATTTTGCTTTCCGCTTCGATCCTTATCACCCATTCTATGTTTAGTAGGATAGCAACCTGAGCGATTATCCGCATCTCTTAATCTTACTCTAGGTGGTAAGCTAATGTAACCAGATTTAACGACAGAGTCCTCTAGAGAAGAATAATAGATTGCCTTAATCTCTTCAATTGAAAGTTCTTTACCCCATATTGCAAATTCAGCAATGCTACCATCAGCTATATTGCCTCCACTGGCCTGTGATCCGATGTGTAATCTTTCTGACACGCCATCCATATATGCATATGAACCTCCGTCATCTCTAACTACTGTCTGCTGAACACCGTCGATGTATATTTCCATACCTGCATTTGAGGCTGGACCACCAGTCCCATCATACGTAAATACTAGGTGATGCCATTCTTGATCGATAACATTGCTATTTTCAACTTTAACTTCTTCATAATCAGTTATTGATCCGTTGCCGTAAATTCGAAAAATTAAGTCCCCTGTATACAATAAATCTGCACGATATTCGTAACCAGTTCCTGGTTTACCTTTATCAAATAAAGTCCTGGGTGTGTTTTTGTCCGGCCTATATTTATACCAAAAGCCAATGCTAAAAGGTCTATCCGGGTCTGCGCCAGAGCCTCCGCCAAAAGTTATAGGATTATTGTTGCCATCTAATCCTGGAAATGTTATTCTTGCATAGGCAGATGTACTTCCTCCTACAATCATTTGATGCATTCTGGAGTTAAGAACATCATCTAAAACTGCAGGCGTGTTAGCTGTTCCTTGGTACGCATTGGATGGAATTTTATTTGAATCATAATCTACTAATTCGTCAGGTGCATCGGATTTAAATCTTACCCATAATCTTAGATCATTGCCTGCATTGTAATTATAGCCTCGCAAACCCCTTAAATTATCTCCTGACGCAGGTAGAATGTCATTGACGAAAAACTTATCTAAAAGATTAGGCGGGCTATAATTTCTAACTTTAACTATTTTTGGCATTTTTATCCTTTTAATAATCCACTAAAGGCGATTGAATCTGTCCCAAAAGATCTTTGTTCGGTTAATTGATAAAACGGTGTTATTATAAGGCCGTTATCACGACTTTTAAAACGAGTCCCTAATTCTGAATCATCTCGACTAGAAGACGAAATTAAATTGGATTTCTGGATTGCTGTCAAGTGTTCATATTCATCGATCAAATAATGATTTTTTTCAATAAATGGTGAAGATTTATAAAGGCCTTCCGAAATAAAACCTTCTACTGGTTTACCTAAGATCGATTCGTCTGCGTCGTCAAAAAAGTCGTGTGAAGACTGTTTAATTTCATATCTTTCAGAAACTAAAGGTGACCCCTTTTTACCGTATGTTGTATGTTGAGTTAATTCCCAATTTCCTACCCCAAAAAGACCTCTTGCACCTTTAATTTGTAAGTCTATAAACCCTGTATTCGCTGGAGAATTTCTAACATGAAAAACTTCAATTGCGCCATCTAAAGATGCAGGATCCGGATCTCTAAATTTATCATAATTTCTTTTTTCGTTGTAGGCATAAGGAAACATTCCACTCTTGTCTTCATCATTCAAACCAATAAACCGCTTAAATGCAGGTTTGCCTTCAAAATCTTCAAAAGGAATAAAACTTTCTCTTTTGTAGTCGTATGTTTTAAAAAGACTGTTTTGACCGTAAAAGCAAAGCTCTAAAGAATGATCTATGTAGTCATCATTTGTAATATTTTGCTCTCTACCTAAAGTAATGTTTGGTACTATTTTGTCGTTAAGCAAGTTTTTAACGCTTTTAATGTCTTTTCCGTACCTAAAAGAGTCAACGTCGTTAATATTAGAAAAACTAGTTGTTCTTCCTACCCTAGTACCTTCTATCGATGAATCAGGTACAATAATAGAAATAGTTGAAATTTCTTTATAATGAATCATTCCAATCCTATCGGACCCGGATACCAGTGTTGTAGCTAATGATTTTTCGTAAAAAGTTCTAGAATCTAGCCTTAGCCTTTCTTGTTTAGATCTTTCTTTAATATTGAAAATTGTTGTTGTTTCCATTTTAACCTTTCTTAATTTTGCAAACAAATTGACTTAAAAAAATATTACCTCTAGAAGGATTTCTAGGTAAAGACTTAAGATAAATTTCGTCATGTAGATATTTTAATTTGTTTCGCTCCAACATATGTGACTCATAAACAAAGTTAATTCCTAAAAACCTAGTATTGCGTGGTATAGATTGAAAAATAATATCAGAAAAAGAGCCATCTAACCACTTAAATAATTCTCTATACTTGTTTAAATTTAAATCTTCAATTACATTCTCAAAATAAACTTTTCTTAAATTTTCTAAATCAGGATATCTTTCATTAAAAACTAAGTTAGGTTTACCTAAGGCAGTTTCAATTTCATCAAAATGAGGAAAAACATCGACAATGTTTTCATTGAGACCCTTCATAACAGATAAATCAAAAGATAATCTTGAATCATCAATTACTTCTTCTGCTGGATCTACTTCAAAAACTGGCGCGATTGTTGCGAAAGAATGATTTTCTAAAAGGTCTTCCGACTGCAAACTTCTTACTCTAATTTTATTTTCGCTAGAATTTAAATCAAAATTTGGTGATAATGTTTCTCTAATAAAATTTTTATTTATTATAACTTTTTTATTTGCCTCAAAATTGTAACCAGAAAAATGATTTTCTTCTTGGCTAAAGTCAAAAATTCTTATCTCACCTGAACTGTTTGATGATGTTGTTGCCTGCTTACCAGAAGTATGTATTCTTACTTTTTGATTACTACCTGACTGATTTTGTAAAAAATTATAATTTGATTTAACATTATTTGACCCGTAATTACTAGGATTTTTAACATATGCAGTAAACTCTTTGTCAGTATAATCTTTTGACCAAAAATTTATAAATGAAACATGACCTGAAAAATGTGTTGCTTTCTGATTAGCAGTACCTGCGTTAATAAACAAAGAAGTATCCTCAAAGCTTTGAGAACCGATTGTTAAAATACTACCTGATGCATTATGTGCAGTGCTTACATTTGAAAAAACAGAATTAGTTGACTCTGTCAGCAAAGAAGAAGTTTTATATAAGACTGGATCTAGGCCTGGGTCGAACGTTGATGCCTTTAAATAAAATTGACTTTTTAAATCTGATTCTAAAAATTCAGAACTTTTTCTTCCAAAATTAACAGACCAAATATTTCCATCAGCAATATTAACTCCTGTTAAAAACAATTCAGAAATTGTACTACTTGTAGGGTCGTCTGACACGAATAGGCTTAGTTTGTTTTCTTGACTATTATTTACTAAATTTATAATACAACTTTCTTTGCTCGATGGTACTGTTGATCCTGTCGTTTGAAGCCTGATTAGGCTTTGTAAAGTCTTGTGTTCATGATAGTTTGAGTAAAAATAAGTTGCATGATAATCAAACGAAGAAGAAGTAAAAAGACCATCACTAAGATTATTAGATATACCATTAACAAAAGTACCTTTAATTAATGGTTTTCCTGGTGATACTCTTGAACCTGATAAAAATGTTGATTTTAAATATGGTGACTTATCAATTGATCTTCCTTGATTATTACGACTATTTTCTTCATTACCTAACGAACCTGAAAAATCGATAAAACCAATATTATCATTAATTTTTTGATTTGAACTTTTAAGTGACCTAGCTTTTGCACCACCATATTCTCTTATGTGGAAAATGTTTGAGGGATCAATTCCAGATGCTAAAAATATAGATTTAATACTATCTAACGTACCTTTTGAAGATACATAAGATGAGTATTCAGAAAGAATTCTTCGCCAAATAGTATATTGTATTTTCTTAATTGATAAATTTGATTTTGATGCAACATTTTGATAATCTAACCCCTTAAAAAAACTATCATCATTATTTTGAGAAAATAAATCTGGAACAGGCATTCCTAAATACTGGGACAAGCTTTTAAGAAAAGTATCTGGGGCTGTATTTAAATCATCATAATCAACAAGCCTGTACAACGAAAAGCTATCTATAAACATTTTTAATTGATCGAAGTGTTTTGCCCAGATTAATAAAAATTTCGTCATCATCTGCGCTGAGCGCTGTGTATTAACACTTTCTCTTAATGTGTTAAGGTTGCTAATTTCAGTCTGAATATTTCCTAAGTATTCTTCGTAACCTTCAAAATTGTTGCCAATATCTAAATAATGCTGAGGTATTAATTTTGTTATTAAGTTGGGGTTGGCAGTATCGTAAAGTGAAGCTGTTACTAGCATTTCACTATTAAAAGAAGAAACTTTTGGAAATTGAGGAAATAAAACCGGGCATTTGTTAATGTCTTCAGACTTTAAAGGTGTGAGTGATCCAGTTAGTCGGTTATTAACGATAAAATTTTGAATTAATTCACTTCTTGAATTAACGGAATGATCTAAAACAATGTTGTTTCCTGCATATGACCCATAAGGTTCGTTAAATTTGTAATACAGGACTAAATTTTTATCCCCGCTAACTGATCTATCTTTGTTTTTAAAGATTTCATCATCTGATAATTTTCGATGATACAATCTAAAATCGTCAATGGATCCACTAAAAGTTTGTTGTGGTTCGAACTCTTGATCATTATAACGAAAATTACCTCCAGAACCTATGTCTAAGTCTGCTCCAAAATAATTTAAAGACATAACATTTAAAGCATTACTAGATGACGCTACTGTTTTAATGTTGTCTTGATTAAAAATAATTAATTTTGTTTTTTGATCAAAATCTGTATCAAACATTGCAGTTACATGGGAAAAACTGCCTTTGTCAATTGAAGATGAAACTGCTGTATACCGGGATCCTGAGGTTATTCCAAAGTGAATTTCACAGTTAGATGTACTTGAGGAATTAGATAAAAATAAAGTAAAATTATTTGCTAGGCTAGATTTTTTCTGGAATATTATTTGATTATCGTTTACAATTGATTCTGGATTAATAAAAAATTGAACTGCAAAACTATTTACTGACGGGTCTAAAGTTACGTTTCTGTCTTTTAACGATTTAATTGAAGGAACACGAGATGCATTTTGATCTAATACGTTAATTTGTGTACCGTTTGACAAGCTTTCACCTTTTTGTGTTCCGGAAAAAACTAAGTAACCTTTATTTTTAGGATATTTGTCAAGTATGTATTTTTCAAAACCTGTCAAACTATCTTCAAATGCTTCAATTTGTTTTTCTGTTCCATTAAAAGGGTAAAAGTTAAGTATGTTTAGGAAAGATTCATTAACTTTTGCAACAGCCGAATGAAAAAATGTGTGATTTTCGAACTTAGAAAAATCTAAATTTAGCTGCTGGGTCGATTTAATCGGTTTGTTAAATTCGTACCTAAAAGATGCAGTGCTTTCTAAATTTGTATTTTCAATATTGGCAATTTTTAAAATTTCACTATTGCCTGGTTGCAAATACGATCTAGCATCTGTGTTGGACTTTCTATACTTCGATTTAAAAAGTTTTCCTTTGTTATTTGTTAATAGTCTTTTTGACATGATTGTTCCTATTATTAAACAATAATAAATTTAGAAGCTAAATCTGTTATTACTATGTCGAAATCATTTTCTTGTATTTTAAAATCAAACACATATGTTCTTCCTTTTGGTATTGAACTCATATAGAAATCAAAATACATTGCTTTTGTATCATGTGAAAGTTTAGTCGCTGAAGCGTCAAAAGGTATTATAATTTCACCTGAATCATAGTCTCTTACTCTATAACACATGTTTGAATAAAGCGCACTAGGCGTTTCATATGGTGTTTTTCTAAGAATTAGTTCTCTATCAGCACTTTCTACAAAAACTCTTAAACGGACCTTTTCATTTTGACGATATCTTCCTTTTAAGTTAAGTATTCTTGTAACTACTCTTTGTTCGCCTAAGTTTATTTTATTCCTATTTGATTGTTTTATTTTAAAAGACGATGACAAATAAGTAACAGTTTCGTTTGAGTTTGACCAAATTTCATTGAAAGTAATACTTCCAGATGCTATTACATGATCGTATAATGTAGAATCAAAACTACTAATTGCAAATGATGATGAATATATTCCTGTCAATCGATTAGATCCTCTTGGTACTTGAGAAACATTAAATTGTTTAGAAAAACTACCTGACTCTATTTTTAAGATCATACAATCAGCACCTGTTATTTCATTACCTGAAGATCCTGAAATAAGATTTGCTAACGACCCTCTTTTAAAATTATGAAGATAAAGACTTCCTGTTGTGTCAAATTCAAAATTCTCGTGATTGTCTTGAATTGAGTCATCAAATTTTATAATTAATTTAGGACGTATAGCTGTATTCAATGTGTTTCTAGAGGCAAAACGTTTTACAAAATAAGATTTATTATTTGTTTCATATGTACCTGAAAGTGCTATAAGAAAACCATGATTATTAATCAACCCGACTGTTGATGCTGATATGAAATTTGTCACATCTAATATCAAGTCTTCTTCACCTGTTTCAAAAAGCATTTCTGAAGACAAAGGTATTTTTGAATCTTGACCTTGTATTGTTCCACTTACTATTACATCGATGTCAGTATCACCTAATGAACCAGAAGCATTTGCGCCTGCTTGAGACCAGTCTGATACTACGCCATTAGTGAAAGATGCTGTCACCCAATTAGTTGCACCAATATCTGAGTAGCTGACTACATCATAGCCAGGGCCTTCATCAAAACTTTTTGACAGCGGAAAAGAAATAATTTTAAAATTTTTAGGAGTTGTCTGGCCTCCATAAATGTCATGAAGTTTTAAAAAAGCCTTGAAAGAACTATCACCTACGTCAATTATTTTTTCATTATGCATTTTAGTGACTTCGCTTAAGCCAAATTTAATCAAAAGCCTCGAACTCTCTATAGGGTTTGTTTCGCCAGAAATAGTTGATTCATTATAAAGCTTAAAAAGATCTAAAGTTCCTGCCTGACCTAGGTTTGCGTCAGTTGCTCTAAATTTATTATTAATAATTTTATTTGTTATGTACGTATCTTTACTAGCTGATAAAATTCTATACATTAGATTGCACTCCCTTGAATGTCATCATTTGGGTACCTAATTTCAAAAATACCTCCAGGTGGAGGAAAAAGAAGGCCTCTATCTAAATTTCTGTTAGGAGAATAACTAAAGTTTGAGTATATTCTTCCGTTTTTAGTGCCGAACATATTGTTAAATTTCAAACTAATCAAAGAAACTACTCCTGATGTATTTAAAATTAAATTATCAACTTCGCCTGTTATGATAGGTTGATCAATTTGAAAGTTTTTAATATCAAAATAGTTTTTTAATGCAACATTTATATTTTGGATTGTATTAGTTCTACTGACTCCTTTGTCAATAGTTACAACATAACTTATTGACAAATTAACAATAACAGCATCAACAATGTCTACAGCATCTGAAATTAGTCTAAACTTGCTTAAGTACACAGAAAGATTTTCCTTTAGTGTGTCAGGAGCATAAACTAAAACACCGTTTTTGTCTCTTGAAAGAACGCTTAACTGGGTTGCAAATTGATTATTTGGATTATCTCTTACGGAAGCTCTAAAGACGCGACCAAAATTAGTTGGAATACTATAGACTCTAGACAGCAAATCTTCTCTTGTTACAACTCTTTTTTGATATGTTTTCGATAAAAGTCCTAAATTTCTTAACTGTTCTAGCGTAGGACGATTATCACCTCCAAATCCAGGAAATTCGTTAATTACAGTTGTTGATCTTCTAATCGATGAAATAATTGACGAAGGAACAGCAGAATTAAATTGAGTTTTTAAAGTGTTAACCAAGACCAGTTCACCAGGATCTATGTTATGATTAATTCCTCCGCCATAGGAGTACTTTATCGATAACGTTGTGTTTCTTGGAGATATTCCTAGAGTGTTTGTAGTTAAAAAGCTATTAGGATCTATGGCAACCTTTGCAAAAGTCTTTCTATCACCATACAGAGTAATTGCATGATCACTTGGGTCAGGAATTGCGTCTTCATCGAATGTATCTTCGTCGCCAGACCCGAACCTTAATAAAGTTTTTCCTGTTATTGATGATGTTACCTTTATGAATCTTCTTGGGGCGGGTGCCATTTTTAAACGGTACGGTACTAAGTCAACATCATTACGCGAATTTTCTTCTTTTATAAAGACAGTATCTTGAGAAAGTGAATCAACCTCATAGTAGTCCTCACCTGAACTATCTCTTACATAAATAATGCTATGCACGTTTGGATTAAGTAGCGAAATAGTTCTAAAAGGAACTATGTTGTTGTTGATTGGAAAGTTTTCTACAATTACTCTTGCACTAGAACATCTTATTTCTTTTTCAATAATAAAATCTTGAATAATGCCATCTTGTACGACATTTGGAAGAATGTTATCAATTAATATATTGCCTTGAGAATCCTTTTTTGACAAGTCGACAGTTTCAATTGTATAAAAGTTAATACCAGATTCAGATGTAAATACGGAATTTTCTAAAATTTTAGGTAAATAGTTTTCGTTAATTACTCTTAAACCATTTTCAGTCACAGCTGGAATTACCATTCTTATTTTTGCCAATGCTGTGGAGGGAGTGGCTCCTCTTGTTTCGACTCCGGCTTGTCTTGCAAGTGCTTCAATATTTTTAGGTTCTATTGCAGTTTCCAAATTTAATTCATTAAATTGATGATCCAAATAATATGATAAAGAATCTCCGACGTAAGAGGCTACATCTATAAACATTCCTGCAACTGACGACTCAGAAAAATCTACAATTTTTGATCCATAATGATTTCTAGCGTAATTAATAAGCTCCGCTCTAAAAGAATCAAAATCTTTTGCAAGATAAGAAATTTCTTTATTTTTTTTAATCTGTTTTTTTAAATTTTTTGCCATATTTATCCACCTGAAAAAATTATTACATCAATTTTTTGATTTTTAACAGCTATTTTTTGTACATCAAAACTTATTCTTAAAAGTAATGCTGCTAATCTTGAGCTGCGTTCATCAAATTGATCAACACCATTTGAATAATAATCTAAAATTTCAATATTTGTAATCAAAACAAAAGGCATAAATTTTTCAACCTGGCCCTTTATTATATTAATGACTTTTTGTTCATAATTAGGAATTGCTGTTAAGTCAAAAACATAATCTTTAAGTCCGCAACCATAATCTGGACGTCCAATCCTTTCACCTTTTTCTGTTAAAATTAAATTTCTTAAATTATCTTTAATTTGAAAAATTGGATTATCATTCATGTGAAATAATTGTTTTCTAGATTTTCTAGAAAATTCTAAAGGAGTTTTTATGCCGATCGGTGTTCTTTTAGGTTGTGATTCTTGATCAATAACAACAATGTCATCATATTTAAAACCCGAACTCTTAAATTTAAAAGTTGCCACTTTTACTCCTCCTTTTATTTCTAATTATCCTCTTCAAAAAAAGATTACAATACTCCTTCTACTATCGTAGTTGCTCTATTATTTTGAATATTGTCAGCATATGCTAATAACTCCCCTAAAATATCATAATATTTTTTAGCAACAGCAAAGCTAGGAGGCGACGGAATTAAATTTCCACTAGTAATTGATGCAAAACTTAGGGTAATAAAAGAAATATAGGCAACCATTTCTAATACTTTTTCATTAATTTGAGCCTCAGTTAAACCTGAATTAATTAATTTTTCCTTACCACCTAATATTTCAATTCCTGTTTTTCTCATGACTAGAGGTAATCCTACACCTCCAACTGGAATAAATTCTTCACCTAAGCTAGCTGCTATAGCAGGGCCGATTTCTTTAAAGCTAATAGCCGCTAAAGCTTTTTCAAGAGCCGCTTCTTGTCCAGCAGGAGCATTTCTTATTTCTTCTTTTGCTTTATTTATTGCTTCTTGAATTTTTTGATCTGACGTTAAAACATCTCCCATTTTATTCTCCTTTTATTATTATTGATTTAAATGGCTCACAGTTTATAGATAAATTATTAATTGCAGCTGACGCTGACGCTAATGGAACATTAGGGCCTATTAATGGAGCAAAATTAGTTTCCATGGCTGTTTTGATTGTAGAAAAATTAGAATTGATTGCAGATACTAAATCTTTTAGAATTTCTTCTAAGTCTTCACCTCTTACAAAGCTTTGCATTCCTTGTTGTATAGTATTTTCTGGCGATTTATTTGAATCCTTTGATCCAATTCTTACAATTCCGTCATTATTAATTTCTAAAAAAGTTTCACCTTCATTGTATTTTTTAACAACCCTAAAAGAGCTTGATTCACCTTCAGCAATAAAACGTATGTGTTCTGAATAACCTGCTAGAGTTGCACCAAAGTACTGCTGAAAAGTCTCTTGAGATTTTTCAGTATCTGAAATTTTAAAAATTGCGTCAATATTGCAATTGTTACTCATATAAAGCCTGGCTCCGCAATTTGCAGGATCTTTGTCTCTATTAGTATAAAAATCTTCATTAAATTTATTAACTTCGTAATTTTCAATTCCTGGCAAACCATCCCTGTTGTTCTCAACAAGAGATAAAACATTTTTTTCACTTGTTTTTGCAGAAATTATTTTTTCATTTTTTTTAGCTAACTCTGTGAAATGTTTTTTCTTTCTTGCAATGCACATGTCTATTGCAGGAGATTGAGGTACTCTATAAACGCGTTCAGGTACTACTGAATCTTTTGGTAAAAATAAATTTTTTGAATATCTTTCGTTTAATGATGCAACGTCAGTAAACTTTTCTGTTGTAAGCTGTATTAACGTATTATTAGACCCTTGTAAAACCAGATCTCCACACTTTTTAATGACTTCAGGAACAGGCTCATTTGTAAATTCTTTTATATAAGCTTCTGATTTTTTAAAAGTAGTATTTGGTTCCAAAAATTCTGGATGTTTAGTATTGACAAGTTTAGGAAAATTATGTGCACCAATAATTTCTTCATCATTAAATGCATTTATTCCAGTTTTTAAATCAGTTCTAAAATAGATAGAAACTTCTCTTTCTTGACTAGTTAAATTTACATTGTCATTATGGTAACTACCATGCTTTCTGTTCATCCAGTAAAATCTTGTAATTTCATGAAAAGTTTCTGCTAATATCCAGACCTGTTCTCCTGGTTTGACTGGCAATGAAAGATGTGGAGAGAAAAACGGGTAACACAAAACTTTATTATTTGAATATTGCGCCTCGCCTTCATCAAGTAACTTACAAATAATTGAATTTCTAGGTACCTTATGATGAAAATTTTCTTCAATGTCATCTGGGCTATTTTTTAATTGCCCATAAAAATCATTTCCAATCTCTGAATAAAAGTTTCTAATTGCCATTTGTGTATTAAAATAAAGCTTTGGATCTGAAATTACATCGATTACAACTGCAGATGCATAATTATAGCCTGATGCAATCGGCATAATCTTATTTTGACCTGTAAAACTTATAAACTTTCTATTTTGACCTCTTGCCAAACCTTTATTGTTTAAGTCCATTCCATAATTTTTTGGCGGATTATCCATTTTTATTCCATTATCTTGCTAAAAATTTCATCAGGTGTAACAGATTCATTAGCTTCTTGTTCTTTTGCAATAAGCTCTGCTAACTTTAAGATTTGATCATTTGATTTTGACATTCTTTCAAGGTATTTAGCCATTAAACTACCAAATTGCAAATGATTTGTTGAATTGTTCATTGATACTTTCATTAAATCAACAAGCAATATGTTGGCATTTTCTCTATCGTCAAGTGCATTTTGATACGATTCTTTCCATAACATTTTTTTCTTGTCTTCAGTCTTCTCTAAAGCGTCAAGAATGTCTGAAAATTCTTTAATTTTTTCTTCCTGTTTTCTTTTTTTTGATTTTGACAATTTTATTCTCCAAAAAATTTAAACAAATCATCATTTTTAGAAATTTCTCTATAATGCCTTCTAATGTTAGACATAGCAACTGATAATTGTTTTGCGTTCAAACCAGATAACTCTCGTAAATAAACAAAGACAGCACGTTTATTTAAATACTCTAGTTCATCAATCTTATTAAATAACGTTCCAATAGCAGAAATGCATTTCTTTTCATTGTTATTGCTAAGCTTAGAAGATATTTTTTCTATCATTTCTTTAATTAGTGTTTTATCTTCTTCGTGAATCATAGTAGTTTCTTGACAATTCACAACAGCGTAATTCTCAATTTGGTTTTTTTCTCTAGACGATAAATTTGTATCGTCAATACAAACATGTCTTCTATTTTTTTTAATTTTCTTTTTTTGCTGTATTATGAGAAAATGTTTTGCACAAATATTAAAATATGAAAAAGCTTTTGACCCTTTCGATGCATCAAATTTTTGCAAAATTTCAAATAAAAAAGAAACGCAATCTGCTTTAAGTATTAAAAAACTATTTTTGCATGTAGAAAAGCCATGAATAAAAATTAAGTTTTCTACTAATTTTTCAAATGCAGGCTTTATATTTTCTACATAGATGCTGTTTTTTTCTTTAATTGTTTTAGCATTTTGGTAATTAATAACTGCAGCATGCGCTTCTTTTCCAAAATAATACTTTTTCTTTTTTTTTGGTTTTTTTCCTTTAATCAAAACTTTATTATTAAGCTTTATCTTTTTTTTCATCAATTTGTTTATCCTTTATCATTATTTCTGCAACTTGGTAAATTGCTTCCTGTCTTATTTTTATTTCATTAATAACAGCTCTCACTTCAACTGAATCAAAAAATACTTCTTTTTCCAAAATTGCAGAAACATTTTCGTATCTTTCGTTTAAAATGTCTAGGCATTCTTCTATGGCAGTTTCTGTATTGATTATTATTAATGAATATTGATACAACTTATAAACTAAAATACAACTTAATAAAAACAAACACGACGATAAGATTATTAAAAAAGAAATTAACATTTTAACAACCTAGCAACTTAAACATTTCTTAATTAATTCTTTATAAGTATTAATTATATTTTCTTTTGAAAATTCTTTAATTATAACTTTCTTTTCATTTTCTGCTAAATTTTTAAAAGTTTCAAAATCATTAATTAATTTGCTGAGAGCTTTCTTAAAACTTTCTTCTTTTGGCTCAGCCCATCGAAAACCTGGAAAAAATATTCTATTATCAACGCGAGATTCGTTAATTTCTTTAAGGTCATAATCAACAGCCAAGAAATTAATTTTTTGTAAAAAGTCTAAGTGGCCAGACCAGTTTGTTACAATGATTGGCATTCCTGATGCTGCTGCTTCGATTAGAGGTAAACCGTATCCCTCCCCTCTTGTAGCTGACACTAAACATTTAATTTTTTTATGCCTGTAAAGAGCAGCAATTTCTTGATCTGTCATCGTTCCGTGAATTAAATACAATTTTACTTTTGAATCTTTAAAATGATTTTTCATTTGATTTAAAATGTTTTGTGTTAATTTTTTGTCAATTTTAGTATTCTTTCCCATGTTGGTTTTTATAATAATGCCAACATCATCTCTATTTTTAAAGTTTTCTGCAACCCACTTGATAGTCTTGTAAATATTTTTTCTATCATCATCGGCGTTCATTGCGCCTAATTGACCTAAGATTAGAAAATTATGTTCGGTTTTTAAATCTATTTCTTTGTCTAATCTTAAATCATCATTTATTATGTACTGATTAAACCATTCAGGTACAACTTCAATATTTGTTGTAACAACACCTGATTTTTTAATTACGCCTTTAGTGAATTCAGATGGAACTACTACCAAGTCCATTTTATTGCATGATTCTATCCATGAAGGATTACAGCGATCAGTTTCAACAATTGCAGACACTCCAATGTTTTTTCTTGCAAAACTTGAATCCCATTCATCTGGTAGTTGTACCTGTATTGACAAGTCATAAGGTGGTTTAATTTTTCTTGAATGACTCATAATTCTTCCAATGAGTCCTTCGTTTGTTTCTTGATTGAGCAACCAAGGAGTCTTTCCCCAATTTAGGCACTCTACATCTAGCTCGACGCCGTCGATTGATTCCACAGCTTCAAAAATTTGTCTGGCGTGAACCCCATAACCACTTGAAGTCAAAAGGGGAGCTCTTAAAAGTATTCTCAAAATTTTCTCCTTAAATTTCTATTAGATTCCATTTTTGTTTATTTTCTTTAAATTTCTTATGCGTTTTTAACATTGTATTATGCCATTGATCAATTGTATTTTGATGATTAAACGTTTCTCTTGCATAACTTAAAACCTGTTTACTTAATCGAGTTTTTTCTTTTTTGTTCATTTTGTAAAGCTTCATTATGCCAGCTGCAATAGTTTGACTAGAAACATAGTCCTCATATATATAAGGAACAGTTTGACTACCTACAAGTGTTTTTAAATCAATGTCTAGCGCTACACCGTTAGCTTTTTTTGTTTTAGAGTTCCAAACTTGCTTTGTCAGACCGCCTGTTTTTGCTGCGACAATAGGGGTGGCAGTCATCATACTTTCTAACGTAGAAAGACCGAAGCCTTCTGCATAAGATATATTTAGGCAAAAGTCTGATATATTGTACAAAACGTTCATTTTTTCAAACTCCAGACGGTCTCTAGAGAAAAAGACATTATTTTCTATTCCTAACATTTCAGCTGTTCTAAATAAATTAGGACCTTCGTTATCTGTGGGTTCTGTGTGCATGATTAGCGTTGCTTTTTTGTGTCCTTTTTTTCTCTTTAGATCTTTCAAAAACAATGACCATGATTCCAAAACATCGTTAGGTCTTTTACGTTTAGCATTTCTATTTACCCAAATGCCAACAAAATGATCTTCCCTATCTTTTCCTAATAGTTGTGTTTTGTAATTTTTAATTTCTTCTTCTTTTAATGGGAAAAATAAATTTTCCGGAAGTGAATGCGGAATCCAGTTAGTTTTATCGGGAAACTTTCCTTTAATCATTTCATAAGTCATGTGTGAATGACAATTTATCAAATCTGTTGATTCATAAAAGGCATCATTAAATTCAGGATATGGGTAATTATCCCATACGTGCCACCAAACTATAGGACATATTTGACGAATTTCATCTTCCATTTCAAAAAGCCAAACAAAAAATCTTGGATCTGTGAAAATAAACAATACATCAGGTTTTTCTGTTGCTAGCGCAACTCTTAACATTTCTGGATTTCCAAAGCCGTCAATAGGCTTGATTATAAAATCTTCATTAATGACAACCGTATTGTAATCTGAATGTTTCATTGCGGCGCCGAATTGTCGAAACGACCAACAACCTTTCTCTATAAGACCGTTTAGTAAATGCCTAGTCTGAGTACCTACGCCACTAGTGGACAAAGCATGATCAGACAGAACTAAAACTTTTAATTTTTTCTGCATGTGTCTCCATTTTTTGTTTTAATAATACACAGCAGATTGCTAGAATGTAAACTTTTTATTCTTCTCCGTCGTCACCTATGGCATAGACAGGACATAGTTCTAAAGCTTCGTAGCATTCGTCTTCTTCTTCTTCATTTTGAGGTTGCTTATAGACAACATCATGGGTGCCATCATCACTAATTTTAAAGTTGTTAGGAGCTGCATTCGCACATACATTGCAAAAAATACATTCCTTATCTACGTAAAATTTACCACTAACATTGTCTGGGTATTTATCTTTCTTTTCCGCCAATTACCATTCCTCTTGTTGACCTACCCAATCTTTAAATTGGTCCTTTCCGCCTCTAACACCCCAGTCAGAATCAACAGTAAGTTTTGATGAAATACCGCCTCGAGGATTGCAAACCATAACCAATCTTAGTCTTGTAGGTTCGTATGCTGACATCATGTCGTCATATATTACATTAATTATGCGCTCATATGAATAAATTTGACTTCGAAATGCAAAAAAGTATTCTTTGAGAGATTTTAATTCTATAACTTTGTCGCTAGGATAAAAAGTAATGTATAGATGCGCAAAATCAGGTTGACCTCTGCAGCCTTCAAAAGTTAATTCAGGAACTTTCATTTTAATTTCATAAGCTTCTTTTGAAGGATTAGGAATTGATTTTAATATTTCCCTATTTTTAGCCCAGTTTCTTTTCTTTTTCATTTGCAATGCTCCGTACCTTTATATGGACAAAATGTACAACTGTTTCTATTTTTAAGAAACATGCCCTTACTAGTTGTTTTAATCATGCTTCTCATTAGCTTTAGACCTTTTTCGTAAGTTTTTGGACCAACTGATACTTTTACAATGTCACAAACTTTTCCTTGTTTTGCACCTCTTTTTAGTAAAATAAATGCGCAACGGATGTCTTTTAAATCGATACCGTGCTTCTTAGCCCAAAAATGTTTATACAGAATTAGCTGTGCTGTCATTCCTAAGTCTTGTTTTTTATCTCTTCGCCATCCCCATGCTCCTGCTGTTTTCCAATCGATAATCCAATATTCATGACCTTTACCTCTTTTTTTAGGAACTTTAAGAACACCGTCGATAAATCCTTTGAAAGAAAGATCAACATCTAAATCTTTAATTTTTTCATAAAGTTCTTCTTCTGCCTTAAGGCATTCCCAACCAGGAAATTCAGCATTTAGAAAATTTATTACTTCATCCCACATATTATTTGCCCAAGTTTCCCAAGTTGAAACCGGTTCATGTTTATACCAACCAGGTTGCTTAGAATACCATGCAGGGTTTTCAAAACCAGCTTTCTGCCAGCTTTCTTTCATTACACCTATGATTTTATTACGATCGAGCTCAGTACCCTCTATTAACCTCTCACAACCTTCGTGAACAGCTGTTCCAAAATGAAGATATGGGCTGTCTTCAAACATATCGATTTTATCAACATATGTTAATTTATGCCTGTATGGGCATTCTTTCCAAACTTTAATTTCTGAAAATGATATGTGCGGCTTGTCTGTAGGGAATGTTTTATTTGTCATTTTTAACTCTTTTTAATTTAATTTTAATACTTTTTTCCTAATTTTTCATAAATATTTTCAATAATCTGGAGAGAGTTTTTTGTATTTTCTAACTTAAACATGTTTAAATTTTGATACACACCTAAGTGATTTGGACACGAACCAAGATAGGACCCGTAATTGTTAGGAGGTATGTAAGTAACGTTTTCATGATTACTCATAATTGATTCAAATTGTTTTTTTGCACCATGGCTTAAGAAATTGTAACTTTCGACTAAGTTTAGAGCTTTTCCGCCTAATTTTATAAAACCATTAGAACCTAAAATGGAGATAGAACACTCTAAATTATGAGGCTCTGCTGAAATTGTTACTTCTATCGTACCTCCAAATTCTTTATAATCAATGAGTGAGTATACAGTGTCCTCTATGTCAGCATCTACATGTTTAGTGTTATAAGCTGAAGAAGCAATAACTTTAGGTACGCCGACTAAATATTGCAATATATCTACGTAGTGAATTCCTACTTCGTGCAAAGTTCCTCCTCCGACGTCAGGAATAGATCTCCAGCCGCTAAAATATTCAACAGGCCTTTGCCAGCGTTGTACAAGATTTACACCTCTTAACTTACCTAGCAATCCTTTTTCTAGACATTTTTTAACAACTGTTACTGAATTATTTAATCTTACTTGCAAAACTCCATATGCATCAACTTTTTTATCATTGGACAATTTAATTATTTCTTCTAATTGCCTAACATTTAATGTTGCAGGTTTTTCAATTAAAACTTTCTTTCCTGAATTTATACACATTACTGCATGTTTGTAATGCAAATTATTTGGCGTCGCTAAAACATAAAAATTTGCATTACTTTTTTTTAAACATTCTTCTATAGAATAAAAAGCAGAACAATTATATTTTTTTGATTTATTGTCAGCTATTTCTTTTTGAGAATCACAAACTGCGACTAAATTAAAATTAGGTGTATTTATTATTGACTCTACATGTCTATTAAAAATCGCCCCACAGCCGATTATTGCAACATTATTGTTCATATTACCTCAATAGTTTTCAATAGGTGAATTATTATACCACCAATAAGGGTGCGTTAAAATATACAAATTTTTGTGTCCGGCACAAATATTTTCATAAAAAGAACCATCTCTCCATCTACAGCTACTATCTGATATGTATTTATATTGTTTTAAAAGATTGCTATCGTAAGCTTGATTGTAACTAACATTTTCTAAATCAAAACAATTTGTTCTTGTTGGTTCATGTGGGCAAATTGTTTTGATTTTTATGTTGCAAAAATATTCTATTAAAGAAATTTCAAGATCAATAGACTTGTTAATGCTTTTGTTGTTCAACAAATAAAAATCAGACTCATAATGAAAACCAACCTCGTGAGAATTTTTAATTAATTTTTTAATTTTTGAAAGATCTTTGATGCATAAAAGGTTGTAAGAATGAGAGTGAATCCTTATAAAATATGTAGAACTAACGTTTAAGTTTTTTTCAATTTCTGACATTTCTAAAGCAATATCAAGTTGTGTATCTACGTCATGACGCAAAATTATTTTTTTATCTGACATGTCTTTATTGTTGAAATAGTCATCTAATGTGAAAAAATTATAACCTAGTGATATAGATTTTTCTAGGCATCTTTTATAATTTTTTAAGCTAAAATCATCTTTTTGCATTTATCTAACCCAAAGTGTAAAATTAAATCAATCATGCTGACATTTTCTTCATTGATTAAAATAGACTTATTTTTAACGTTTTTGCAATATTGTAAATTAATTGATTCTTTTAAAAAAAGATCATCTTGTTGATAAGCTTTTGCTCCTGTCCCAGACATATATTTTTTACCTTCTAGTCTTTTAATCAATTCTATTAATAATAATTGCTTGGATTTAGATTGATCATGATCAATCGAAGATGATAAAAAAAATTTTGTTTTAATATCTAAAAAGCTGCATGTTAGTTTTATAATTTCTATATTAAAATCTGCAACTTTAAAATGATCATTAGCACTAAATTTACTGTATGTCTCTATAATTTCTTTAAAATATTCTGACTCTTTTGTTTTTGAATGTCTCATTTTTAAATGTCTTACATGCTTTTGTAAAAACTCAGAACTTGAAACAACATCAGATAAATTTTTTTTGTATGAATCTTTTTTAATTGGGCAAGAAAGCCAAAAAGAATTGTCAAATTTTTTTGATGTTGAAAATTTATTTCTGTTAAAATAAGAATTTTTTGAACATTTGACACTGTCTAAAAAAATAAACTTGTCACTCTCTGAGATTTTTTTAAAATAACCTATCCAAGGCATGAAGTTTGGTTGATGTATTCCTACAATTGACATTAAATGTTTTCCCTAATTTTTTTAGCAACTTTTTCTGCAATTGGACAATTTCCTGTTATTCCTTTTTTCTTGTAAATAGGTTGTTCATAAACTACGTTAGGATAATGTCCTTGTTTAGGTCCTCGAATGCCTAGCTCTGCCTTGATACCTGTCATGTGAAGCTTTATTTGTTCATATGCCATGAGGCAAAGAGGTTCAGCCAACCTAAAATTAAAACCAATATGAACATGATTATACCTACCGTCTTGACCTTGATTGCAAATTGATCTTATTTTTTTTGCATCTAGCTTGGAACTTTTTGGAATGCAAATCATTCCACCTTCGAATGTTGATATGTTTTTTGTTTTGTAAAATGAAAAAGTTCCTGCATCTGACATCATTCCTGCATGTTTCCCACAGTGACATGTTGCTCCAAATCCTTGTGCCGTATCTTCTATTACAACTAAATTATGTTTTTCAGCTATAGCATTAATTTTTTCCATGTCGCAAACTCTGCCGTACAAATGAACAGGCATAATTGCTTTTGTATTTTTTGTAATCGCAGCTTCAATTTTTTCCGGATCAATAAGGTAAGTTTTAGGATCAATGTCGACAAAAACTGGCTTACCACCGGCGATTATTATTGCATTTGAAGTTGCAATAAATGTAAATGGTGTTGTAATTATTTCATCTTCAGGATTTAGTTCCATTGACCATAGGGGTGCAATTAAAGCACTTGTTCCATTATTTACTGCTATGCAATCTTTTAAATCAAATCTTTCTTTTACGTAATTTTCAAAAATGTCTCTTATAATCTGGGGCATTTATTCTCCATAATTACTTTTATACTTAACAAAATAATCAAACAAATTTTCTTCTAAGTCAGGCGGAACTGATTTATGGTAATTGTTTCCAGTTGTCAACTTTTTAAAAGAATGTAAATCTTTATTGTGCATAACTTTTTTTAATGAATCAATTATCATTTTTTGTTCTTTTGCCTGTATTCTTAAGTAAATGTCAATTAATGTATCATCATTATAAACATTTATTTTTTCTTTTACAATTTCTCTACCTATGTCTATTTTATGATCAACAAAATGACAAGTAACACCTTGGTCCAGCCCTTTGATTATTGCCCACTTAATTGTATCTAAACCTCTATTTTCAGGCAATAAACCGGGATGCGCATTAATTACGCCAACTTTAAAAGAATCAATAATGTATTTTTTTAAAATTCTTGCCCCTAAAATTACTCCTAAGTCTAATTTATTTTCTTTTATTAATTCCATACATTCTTTGCTGTTATGTTTGACAACAACATAGGGTATGTTGTAAAATTCACATATATCTTTAGTATTGTGTAAATACAAATCTTTAGGTGTTATTCTAATTTTTGATTTATAAAACTTTAATTCTACTGGGTCGGCACCAAAAACAATCTCAGGTTTAAATCCTGACATACACATATTAATTAATCCTTGCTGAGTTTTAAGGTGAGGCCAGTTATAAGCAAAAACACCAATTTTATTTTTTATCATTTAGCAAACCTATACATTTTTTAAAAATTTGATCACTTTTTTCTTCTACTGTTATTTGATTTTCAAAGTCTATGTTTTTATAATTCAACTGTTTAGCTTTTTCTAATGCTTGGTTGTAAAAGTAAGATGAATTCTGATTGTTTTCATTGTCATACATGATTACAAAATCTTTCCATTCGCTTGGAATTGAAATGTTTTTACCATTACTCTTTCTACCGTTGACTGGATCGTTGGCCCAACCATGTATGCAGATGTTTCTGCAAGCTATAGATTCTCCAACAGTTCTTGCCGGCCCTAAAGCTAATTGATGTGGAGGCTCCATAAAAGGGTTCATTACACTTATCTTTGAAAAACATAAAACGTCGCACAAAAAGTCTGGATGTACATAGTCAGAGTATAGCAGGTCAATGTTTTTCTTTTTTGCTTCGTTTAAAAGATCTACAAAATAGTTTTGATATTTAACTGGGCCTAAAATTAAAACAATATAGTCTTTCAATAGTAATGGATCAATGTTATTAATCCACTCTTTTTGACCTTTCCACCAGACAACTGATCCTACAATTACAACAATGTTAAATTTATGAAAATTAGGTTTTTCTAAAATTGCGTTTGCGCCATTTAAAAATTTCCTACCAGCCGGTGCAAAAAAGTCTGTGTAGCAAAAAGCGTAGTCTTCTCCAATTCCAATGCAATCAATATGATTGTTTGTTTGAATGTTAACTTTATAGTCGCAAGTATTATAAACTTCTGGCAAAGACGATCTAAGCCTTTTGAGCGTGCTTGATCGAGTTATAAGCAAATCATAACTTTTTAGAAATTCTTTGTCTGTCTTAGGTATAGTTTTTTTACCGCTTTTAGCAGACTGTACATATACTTTGCTTCTATCTTGCGTTATATTTCCTCTAGAATCAAAATAACATATGTCTATATTAGTATCTTTATTGTTAAAATATTTAGAAGCATAAAGTGGCATTTCAATAGCTTCCATTTCATATTTAGACAAACTAAAATGTGCAAACAAAACGTTTAGTTTTTTATTGCAAGATTCTTCTGTTTCTTTCCAGATGATTTGATGATCTTTTTCTTTAAAAAAATGTTCTTTATTTTGATCATTTAGTTTTAAAAAAATGTCATCTTTTCTATGACCCCATTTTTTATTCAGGTCAGAAATGTTATTTAAAATAATGTCTATTGTACGCTTAGAATCAAAGCAAATCATTTTTTATTCCTTTTTGAATTACACTAACAGGCCAGTGCTTTTAACAACACTGATTATCTTTTTTATTTCTTTTTGTTTTAATTTTTCATGAAAAGGAATAGAGACTGTTAGTTTTTCAAATTTTTCTGTTTTTGGCAAGTCATAATTTTTATTAAACTTATAAACATCATTATTATGATTAGCCTTATAATGTATACCGCAAGTTATTTTTTCTGCTTTTAGTATTTGAATAAACTTTTCTCTGTTGCTTACGTTTAGTCTGTACAGATGTTCACTAGTATTTTCGTATTTAAACGACTTATTGTAAGATTCTCTAACTTTTTTTAATAATTTTTTCTTTTCATCTAACTTTTTTAAATTTTTCATTGCAATATAGGCTTGAAAAGAATTCATATACATTTTCCATCCAGGAAATTTAATTTTTCTTTCCCAATTGTTATTGGAGAAACTCATTCCGTTCAAGGTAGCTTCTTTATAGTACTTTATTTTTTCATAATCATTTGAAACAATTATTCCACCATCAATACTCCCTACAGGTTTTGTAGGATAAAAACTAAATAGCATCAGATCATCAGGATTTGCCTCTTTTTTAAATTGATCTTTTTCTACTTTTTGAGCAGAGTCTATTACTTTGTAATTTTTAAAATGGTGCAAAACGTAAGAATCACCTACCCAATCAACATTATCTGTATAATCTATTTTATTTCCGGCTTTTATTAAAGCGTTGTTAACAACAGGAGGTAACATGCTAGGAACTTTAACTAGCTCTTCTTTACCTTCGAAAATTAGAAAAATGGCATTAGTCGCACTAGATACTGAGCATGCATATTTTGCACCGACATAATTAGCGAAACTATTTTCAAAATCACTTACTACTTTTCCGTGAAGATGATTTCCAAATTTTGATATATCAACTTTGTAATTGTTAATATTAAATAAATTTATCATGCTCTTAGCACCTCCTTGATTTTACTGCAAATAAAGGTAATTGACTCATCAGTAAGATTTGGAGCGCCAGGTAAATTAACACCCCTTGATGAAACGTCATAACTTACTTTATTTTTTTCTTGATAAGTGTCTTTCATATTAAAAGCAGGAATACTAGAAAGCGGATAAAAGAAAGGTCTTACCGGTATATTAAAACTATTCATTTTTTCAATAAATTCTTGTTTTGTTATTTTGTATTTTTTATCAATAACCATCGCAGTTATCCAAGCGCCATTGACCACATCTTCAGACTCGTAATTAAAAGTTAAAGACAAACCCTTCAGGTGTTCTTTGTACATATTCAAGTGATGCCTTTTAAATCCTATTAGTTCATCTACTCTGTGAAACTGCGCCAAGCCTAGCGCAGCCTGAAGATTAAAAGGCATAAACTTATAACCGACTATATCATTAAAATATGGTTTTGTGTCCGGGCCTCTTCCATGATCTCTTAACTTTACACACCTTTTATATAGTTCCTCATCATCTAGAAGTAACATACCTCCTTCACCTGTACTCATTGTTTTTGTATTGTGAAAACTAAACGTTGATGCTATTCCAAACTTTCCAGCTTTAGTTCCATAGTAACTTGAACCTAAAGCTTCAGCGGCATCTTCAATAAGATAGACATTGTGCTTCTTGCAGATCTCAGACAATTCTTTCATATTTGGCATGTTTCCAAATAAATCAACAGCAATTACTGCTTTAGTTTTTTTTGTTATTGATTTTTCAACTGATTTTGGGCATAAACACCACGTTTCTTTTTGAATGTCACAAAAAACCGGTTTTGCCCCAAGATATGTAATAGGCGATGCAGATGCTATCCAAGTGCACTCAGGTACCAAAACTTCATCTCCCGGGCCTATTCCTAATCCTGCAAGAATGAGGTGTAATGCGCTAGTACAATTTGTTGTCATAAGTCCATATTTTCTGTCATGATAACTTGAAAACTCACTTTCTAATTTTTCGCAGTAATAATATTTCTTACTACCGTACCAACCATTCCTAAGGGCATCTAGTACATATTCTTCTTCTAGACTGGTTATGTGAGTTCCGGCTGCGTATATTTTTTTCATTTTATCCTCAGTCAAATTTTAAATTATTGTTAAATTTTGCTTTTACTCTAGCATTTTTAATTTGTTCTTCGCTCATAATAGACCAAAACATCACTCCTAAAACTTTCCTATTGAACCCAGAAGTAATTGTTGGAAATCCGTGCCAAGAATTTGGAGTACATTTAAAAACATTAAGACGATTAAATTTGTATTTCAACCTGTCGTGTTGCTTTCCGTTGTGAATTAAAAGATCAAAGCTTTCATCGTAATCTTCAGAAATGCAAAGCACAGCGCTGTATTCTCTTTTCCAGTTGCGATTGATACCATGAATGTCAGCATCAATGTGCATGCCTAAATATCCTCCTTGGCTTTTAGAGTTTGGAGTAAGCATCATTCCTCCTCCATAATGATTTAAGTCAGGAAAGACTTTGTTTTCGTTTGGAAAATAATCTTCAGGTTTAAAATTGTCAGAAATGTAGTCTAATAAAGCTAAAGATTCTTTTGTTGACTTTCTAGGTATTTTTGAACAGTACTGGACCTGTCCTCCTTCTTTAGAGTACTTTACCCAATCTTTATCTTTGAATTGATCAAATGATTTTGCTGCTTTTTTAACTAAATCAACATCTGGTATAAAGTCATCAATACTTAAAGCAGGAAAAGGTACATTAATCTTCTTTGTTATTTTCATCTTTTTTCTCTTCAGTTATTTTAATATTAATGTAATATTTTTTTCCTTCATGAATAAAAAAACTTGAAGGGTTACCATTAAAAGATCTTGCCCTTACAATGTTAATTAAATCAATTGCTTTGTACTTTTTTTCTAGATCAATTTTTGAATGCAAGTTTAATTCTTTTTTATAATGAAAAGTACCTTCACTATTTTTAATTTCTTTTGTATTGTACTCTCCTTTTATTATGTTTACATAGTTTTTTTTAAACAACTTGATAATTTCAATTTGCGCCAAACTGTATAGTTTTTCTCCTGTCATTGTTATGTTTTTATTGATTTCTTTTTGGCATATTAGCATGCCTTCATCTATGTTCTTATTTATGAAATGTATTGACACTCCTGCAGGTGTATTTTCAACAATTGACCAATAGTAAGGATGCATTCCACGATTAAACGGCAAAAGACTTGGGTGTAAATTAACAAAACCAATTTTTGCTGTTTCTATTGAAATTTTCTTGACTATAGTTGGCCACCAAAGTAAAAAAACTATGTCAATTTTATTTTCTAACATAGTTTTTCTAAATTCTTCGCTATTTACATTGATGTCTTTAAAAGTTTTTATATTCGCATCATCATAAAGATTTTTAATTTCTTCACATTTTTTATCTCTACCTAATAAGCATACAAATTTAATGTTTTCAATTTGTCTTTTTTGTCTAATAATAAATTTTGATAATTCTTTACCGACTTCGCCATAAGCGCAAATTGCAATGTTTTTTTTAGATTCCATTAATTAACTCTTTTAAAAGATAGGCTTATTGTAGCATTAATTTGTTTTTCAACTGGTAGCGCGATAAATGCTTTCCATAGATCATTTTTTGTAATGTCTTCAGAGATATCTCTGCTTGTCAAAACATAACCGTTATCTATAAAACTACTCATTATTTCTTTTTCTTTAATTACCCAGTAAGGTATTTCTTGAATTCCCCAAACTTGAATTGTTAAAAAATTTTCTTTAATGTCTCCAGCTGCTAAATGAGAAAATACAACGTTATCAGGTTTTAATTCTATTATTTGCCTAATAGTTTTTTTCCAATCATAGATGTATTGTAATGTACTTCTAACATAAAAAACATCAACATCGATGTTTTTAAATTCTTCAAAGTTGCTAAAAAAACTTAGTTCGTTATTATTTTTGAAAAACGAGCTAGCTGAATTTGCAACTTGTTCACCTTCAATAATTTTATAGTCTAGAGTTTTGTTTGTTTTGTATTTTAAAGGCAAATAAGACAGTCCAAAGCCTCCACCTAAATCGACCACACACACTTTTTCTTTTTTAATTTTAGATACAGTGTCTATTAAAGATTGGTTTCTTTTTGAAGCTATTTTGACTTCTTTGTCAAAATTGTTAACTCTATTGATTTGTTTTTCAATCCAGTCACGATTATCATAAGTGCCTACATTATCAGGTAAATCTTTAGTAGTTTTATAGATGACATTTTTCCAGCCTAATGTTTTCATTTATTCCGCCTTTATAGCTTTGCAGTATTCTTCCCAAGATTCTATGTAATCGCTTTTATCATATTTGGTATCTGATAACACTAAAAGAACAGTGTCTTTTGAAGCATAAATCTGTTCATCCCAGATCATACTTCTTATTAATAATCCATTGTCTGGGCTGTCCAAAACATACTCTTCTACTTCTTTTCCGTTTCTACATGTTACAAGGCATTTTCCGCTCAGACAAATTAAGATTTGATTTGTCTTGTAGTGTGAGTGATTACCTCTTATTTCTTTATTATTTACACCGTAAACATAAAAAATTCTTTCAACAGAAATTGGCAAAGAATCAAATTCAATAGGACAGAGGATTCCTCTTTCAGCATCAAATTTTTGTATTTCTATTTTTTCGACTCCTTTCATTTTACCTCTCTTTCTTTTTCATTAATAAACGTTTCATAAAATTTTAAATCTAAAAAGTTAAAATTGTTAAATAGATCTTGACTTTTTTTATTCCAAAAAAATTCGTATTTGTTTTCATTTGCTTCATTTAAGATTAAAGAGATTCTATCAAAGTTAATTAAAGTTTTGTTTTTTTCTTGATACTTTTCCATAGCAAAAACAAACTCTTGACGACAATATCTAAAATCTAACAAATTTAAGCTATTATTTGACAATATATTGTCCCCTAAATAAAAATGGTATATGTTAGGATTAAATCCGCTAGGCTTGGTAGGTAAAACATTTTTATTCATCCACGTTATCATTTTTTTATCTTTTGACTTGATAGCTTTCCCAGAAACGTGCGGGTGCCAAACATTAACCAGCCATTTGTTAAAATCATGCGGATTGCAGCTTTTATATTCATCAAAGTCTCTACCTTCTTTGTATCTCTTTTCAACTAATTGTTTAAAAGTAGAAACCATTCTTTCTTTAGGACACCTAATAAAACTAAACTTAAAAATAGAAGACCATAGCTCCGGAGCAATGTTGGATTTGTAATAATTAAGATCCAAATGTCTATGTTCTCCATAATCACCGAAAGCAATTTTAATAGCATTAGAAACTGCTGTTCCTCCTGTTTTTGGAACGTGAATCATCATTAGATTTTCTTTTTGCAAAAACACTTATTTGTCCTCTGTTTCCCATGTCTCACCAAAGCTGCCTGGCTTTGCCTTCCATTCATCTTTTACATCATATTTTTCATTTAAATAATACAACATTATAGATTCCGGTTGTAACGCTTTATAACCATGCCAAACTCCTGGTGGTATTTCTAATACATTTGGAATTTTGTCTGATAGATATTTAAATTCTACCTTGCCGTCAGGGTGGCGCAAGCCTACTTTAAAAGAACCTTTTACACAAAACCAATAATCGGTTTGTTTTTTATGTCTGTGCCAAGCAACAACGTGTTTTGTAGAATTTACTCTAGATACGTTAATTTGGCCTTTCATTTCATTAAACTCTAAAAAATATCTTTGTGCTCGATCGTCTTCATTGTAATTAATTTTATAATTTTTCAATTTTACACTCCTAGGAAATAATTTTTACTTCTGGTACATGAGTTACAAAAACACCGCCTCTAGCTAAAAAATCTTTTTCTTTTTCAAATATTTCTTTTTTGAAATTCCAGGCACCTAAAAAAGCAACATCAACTGTTTCATCAAACATTTTATCACTATGCACAGGGATATGTACACCGGGTGAATACTTTCCTTGTTTTGCTATAGTAGTATCTGTTATGTAATCTATTAATTTATCATCTATTTCACAATAGTTAAAAACTGTTGTTGATTTTGAAGTTGCGCCATAACTTACAATTTTTTTATTTTGTGATTTAAAATTACTTAAAATTTTCACTAAGTCTTTTTTATTTTTTTCAACTCGTTTTGCGAAATTTTGAAATGTTTCTATTTTATCTAATCCAGCATTAATTTCTTCTTTTAAAAATAAACTTACAGAGTTTTCTATTTTTCTCGTATTTTTTTTGCAAGCAAATATTCTATTTGAACCGCCATGAATGTTTAAACCTTCAACTCTAAACAAGTCTAAGTTGTTTTTCTCTAATAGATTTTTAAGTGATAGGACAGAGAAAATATGAGCATGTTCATCATAAATTTGATCAAAAGAATTCCTAGAAATCATTTTAAGCAGAGAGGGATCTTCAAAAACAAATATTCCTTTATCACTAAGTAAATTATAAACGCTTGAAAATGCATCATCTAAATCTTGTATGTGACACATGCAATTTGCAGAGTATACTAAATCAACAAGACCGTGATTGTTTTTTATTTGATTAGAAGTTTTGTAATTCCAAAATTCGTTGTATGTTTTATAATTTTTACCTGCTGTTATTTTTGCAAAATTACCGCAAGGTTCAACACAAAAAGTTTTTTCTTGATTAAAGTTAAAAGAAAAAACACCGTCATTAGAACCTATTTCAACCACCTTGTCAGGATTAAATTCATTCTTTAGCAAGCTTGAAACATTTTTAAAATGATTTCTCATTGTTCTTGATTGTGATGAATGATAAACATACTGATCGTTAAACATTTTCTCAGGTTCAACAAAATTTTTTAAAGATACAAGATTGTTATTAGTGTCAAAAACAACCTCTAAGTCAAAAAAATATTCTTTTTTTTGCAGATATTCTTTCGGTAAGAAGTTATTTGCAATTGGTTGTTTTCCGAGGTTTAGAAAAGTTATTTTCATATTTTATCCTATTTCTGGTAGCAATTAATCCCAAATTCAATGTATCTTTTGGTAATTACTTGTGTTGTTGTTTTTTCTTTTACATCATTCATAATTTTTAAACCCTCTTTCCATTCTTTTTTTCCAAAAGTTATTCTTGCCTTATTGATCATTTCAGAACAAATTTCTTTATAATTGTCTATGAAGCCTGATTTTTCTGTATTTATTGCATAAGGATAAGATTCATCAATTAACTCTCTAACAGATGGGTCTAAAGAAGTAATAATGTTTGATCCGCATGCGGCTGCTGTTGATACTTTTCCTCCTGTTTTTGTAACCCATTGCTCATAATTTATTTTTTGACCGGCTACAGAGAAAATAGTAGGTGATCTTACACCATAATGACATGAATATCTGGAAGGATTACTGTTTGAACTTTTAAGCTGATTAAGATAATTACAATCTTTCGCGCTAATTAAATATTTTCTAAGATTCTCTTCGCTTTGATTTTTCATGTTTTCAAACATGTGGAACAAGCTATGAAAATAACCTTCATGATGGTCATGGCCACTCAAACCTAACTCTCCTTGTGTTTCAATACCTGAGGGATCCCTAGAGCCTCCGAAAAACAATCTAAAAGTATTAGATCTTTCTTTTTGGTAAATTTTATTTTCTAGAAAATAGTCATGATTTGCTGGTATTACTGTGGTTATTGATTTTATTTTTTGATTTGCATCAATTATTTTTTTAAATGCTCTACTTCCTACAATTATCCCATCAATATTTAACATTTTAACATGATAATTAATTTCATTTCTAATTAAACCATCGCCTACGTATCTTAAAACTGTATTTTTATTGTTTTTCAAAACGTTGATTTCATTCTGTGTCGGCTTAAATTTAAAAATAAAGATTAAGCTATCTTTAATTTTATTAATTTCATTGAGTAATTGTCTTCTATTGATTGACCTCGCATTGATATTTAAGTCAATACATGAAAGTAAAGGTTGATAGCAGCCCATTGTACAACCACCGCCCCATCTTTCCCATACAAAGTAAATAGTTTTAAATGGATTTAAGTTCATTATAGTTGACCTTTTTTAGTTAAAGTCAACAATGTTTGGTCCCAATCAGAAAAACTTATGTTTTTATCATCAATGTAAGCAATTGCTCTAGGTTTTTCTGCTGTTACTTTTGAAACAAACTTTGACATGTCATGTTTTTCTAGCCACTCCCAAACTAGCTCTGTTCCGGTTTTTCCATTCACTAGGCCTCTGTCAGGTTTCGCCTTGCAAGTATAAACAATCAAAGTATATTTTTTTGACAGCTTAGACAAAGCTTCGTAAGCTCCCTCTACTGGATCATCATAGATAGTACCATCATAATAACCTTTTGAGCACTTATGAATTACGCCATCAAAATCAATTCCAAGATTAATCTGTTCATCAGGGTAGCTATGCTTTCTTATCTTACTGCCTTTCCAGTTTAATTTTTTTAAATCTTCAGGGTCGTTTTTCCCTATAGGCGGGCAAACATTACCAGAACCATGCGTTAGTTCATAAGTAAGTAAAAGAGTTAGTACCTCAGCTGTGTGATAATACTCTGCTCCTAGTAAGACCTTTGTCAAATCTTTAACTTTTACTTTAATGTCTTTTGATGAAATCATAGCTATTTCCATATTATTGTCATTTGCCCATTGAAGAGCTTTAATAATGTCAGTAGAATTTCCTGATGATGAAACTCCTAAAACTAGCGATTTTTTCATTTGATCTTTTGTTCTAGTGGAAGTTCTTTGACGTAACCAATTGACCATCCATTGATCAAAGCTTGTGTCATTAATCAAAGAAGTAGCGACAATAGCACTTCCGGGACATATGGCATTTTTTGTACCATTTGACAGGCGTGTTATGTCGACAGCAGCATGGTCTGCTATAGCTAAGTTACCTCCATGTCCTAGGACATAAATGTCATTACATTTGTTGAATTTTTGTTGCAACTCTTTCCATTCTTTAGAGTTGACAACCTTAACAAATTTTTCATCTAAATTTTCAAAATTAAGCATATTTTTCAATTTCCTTGCACTTTTCAATTAAAAAAGTTGTATCCATTCCTAAAGCAATCATACCATAATTTTTATAATTTTTCATTTCTTTTTTAATGTTTTTTGGTATGTGAACTGCCATTTTATTGTCTGGTATTATTTTCCTCACTTTTTTAATTGAATCCTTGAAAGTTTCATTTTCAAAATTTCCAGGATCACCAGCACTTGCTGATAGATCATAAGGGCCTATCATGTAAAAATCAAAAGGGAAAGAAGAAATTTCTTTGATGTTTTCGACGCCTTCTATTGTTTCAATTTGAGCAATTAATTTTGGAGGATTACTAATTAAATTTTTATCAAGACCCCACTTGTTTTCTCGAACTAACCCTAAACCTCTTTTACCGCCAATGGATGGAAATTTACACCATTCATGTATTTTTTTAGCGTCTTCAACATTTTCAACAGTTGAAAAAATAATACCAGTACAGCCTGCATCCAAACAGGCTCTAATTAATGTCTTGTTGACTTCTGTTAATCTGATGAAACATTCTTTTTTGTGTAATGTAACAACTTGTATGCAAGAATAAAGTGTCTCCGTGTTAAAACAGCCATGCTCTGTATCTATTACTACGCCATCTGTGTCGTTAATGCATAAAATTTCTGATATGACTGTTGATGGGATTTGCTGCCACATTAATTTCATCTATTCTCCTGCGATAGTTTTAGCAATACTCCAATCGTCTTCTGTGTCTATGTCAATATTTTCTGGAAAATTGCATGCATAAAAATACGGATTATTTCCGATCCTTGATTTTGTTTTTAAAAATTTATCTGCCTGAAACATGTAAAATAAAGAATTTTCTTCATAAAATTTAGGCAGGTCTTGAGTTTGTTCTAGTTTAATCGGGTTATGATTAACTGGGCAATATCCATATTTTTCTTTACGCCATAGTCTATTTTGATATATGTTACAAGAAACAATAGAATCATATCCAGATTTAAACTTATTAAATGCTGTTGTTAATGTTTTTTCTTTTATAAATGGCGATGTTACATGTATTTGACAGATTGATTTATTATGCATAGATTTTTCAATAATAAAATTTTCAATTAAGTCACAAACAGAAACTTCATGGCCAAGCAAATGTTGTTTTCTTTTGTAAGTACAAACATTTTTAAGTTTTTTGTCATTTTTAACAGCATCTATAATCTTATTGCTGTCAGTATCTATAAAAACTTTATGATTAGTAAGTTTATATAATAAATTTTTATAAAGTTCTATTCCGTTAATCTTTCTAAAGTTTTTATTAGGAACTCTTTGAGATTCTTCTTTGATTGGAATAAAAATAATCATTTTTTCTTTTCATAAAGGCTTTTGTCTAATCTTTCCAACTCTAAAATAATCTTTAACTGAGAATCTAAATTTACTTTTTCATTGTTTAAAAGCGTTTCTTTAGCAAATTGCCACATATTTTTTTGGACGTGGCGCTTTGAATTAAAGCATTGATTTGCAAACTCAGCTTCAGTTTTATTTTGTTCGTTTATTATTCCTTTCTTAACACCGGGAATAAAACCATCTAAGTAAAAACTAAAACCATAAATTGATAAAAATTTTGGATTCATTCTTAAGATGTCATAAATGGCTACAAATCCTGTGTTAGGTCGGCAATCTACTTTATATGCCAAGGCATTATGAAAATGATGATCAACTAATCTGACAGGTATTTTTTGATTTAATTTTTCAATTTTTTCTATGTCAATTAAATCGTGAAATCTTGTTTCGTTTGACAATCCTTTCATGCTAGATGCTGGAGGTGCGCAAACTAACTTAATGTTATTTTCAACATATTTTTCAACATTTATTTCTCCTGCATTTGCCGGTTTTTCAATCAAGCAGGAATATAATACATCTGTTCTACTACCTATGCTCTTGTTATGACTGCTAATAGACTCCCAAGATCTATTAATCCTAACAACTGTATCATGACTGTCAATTTCTTTTCCTAGCGGCAAGTTGGTCATATACTTTGCAGGACCTACTAATGCAACTTTCTTGTTTTCAAAAAGATCTTGTAAAATATTGGTCATTTTAGTATACCACAGCTTTTTCTTTTACAATTCTTTCAAGCTCATCAACGTCATCAATTTTATAGATACCTTTATGTATTTCATTATCGTAATGTATGTGAATAATCCTTGACTCCATATGATCTTCGCCAAATTCTCTTTTGTAATGATTTTGTTTTTCTCTATTTGCGGCGCTTCTGACATTGTATTCAAAAGGCATGTGGTGAATTCTTACATTGCTTTTCCACAAAGATATTCTAAAACTTACTTGATCCCAGCCGTTTGTTTGCTGATAGTACTTATAAAAATACTCTTTCCACATTTTAAGAAAAGTATCTGTTCTTGTAGAACTGTTAAAAGCAATTACACCACTATTTGCCTCAGAAAAAGCATAAGGAATTTCACCATATTCCGGAACTATTTTTGAATATTTCAATCTTTTTCTTGCATAATCATTTACAATTGCAACATCGAATCTTTCTAAAAGAGCAAACATGTCGTCGCAATTTCTTACAACCACAGTATCAGAATCCATAAATACCGTATTTATGAATGGAGATTGATCCATATAATCTACTTTTGCCCTTAAGTGTTTTGCAACAATTTGACCGATTAAAGTAATTTTTAATTTATCTTTTTTTTCTTCTGCTAAATCTTTTTGATCTGTGTAAATTGCAATAGGTAAGTCAGTGTATCTTCTTAAAGATTCTATTGACATTAATGCTTCTTTAGTAAAAGCTTCACCATAGGCAATATAAAGATAACCTTTTTCTGCTATTTTGTTCATTTGTACCTCTTTTTTTTATTTTATTAAACTTTTAATTGCATTTACAAAATTATTAGTTCTATTTTCTTTATTGAATTTTTTATGGAAAATTTCATAGAAAGATTTTGCGTGTTTATTTCTATTTTTATAGTCTATAAAATTTTTAATTTCTTTTTCCCAAGATTCAGCATCATGTGCACAAGAATATAAACCTGCTTCTTGCATGAAAGCGTAGCTACTTGGGCTTAAGTCATGTATTACTGGAATTCCATGTTGATAAAAAACATAAGCACGCCCTGGGTTCGTTTTGTTTTTAAATCTTAAAAAATAATCTGTTGTGTTGATTCCTATTTCTAAATTTTTAAAATTTGCAATTTGATTAAAACTATCAAAAACTCTCATATCTAAAACATTAGGAACAATGCCTACGTCAAATGTTTTAATTGTTTCACTTACGTTGATTTCATCATAATAAAGAATTTCTAAATTATCAATTTCAGGTTTTCCATGCTGCCAATTAAAGTTTTTATCACCAATTATTACTTTTAAAGTTAAATCTATTTCTTTGTTAATGTTTTCAATTGCTGATTTTAAAAATGGGAAAAACTTAAATAGATGTGGGTGATGCCCATGATAACCAAGTACTAGATTATTTTTATCAACATGATTTTTTATCGGAACTTTCATAAATTTTTCTTCAATTAAATCAACGATAAAAACATTTTCATAAAAAGACATACTGGTATATTCTTCGATAGAACCTACTATAACAAAGTCTATGTTTTTGTTTTTAAAATCAGCATCTATATTAATTGCGCCTATGATTTTTGTTGGGTGTTCTTTTTTTATTAAGTCCACGTTTTTATAGCACGACTTTCCTAAGATAATAACATCACAATTTTTATCAATTTTTTTAGAATTAGTTACTATCTTAGAATTAATCTCTTCATTTTCAATCAATAGATTATTAATGTCATGAACCCAGATTCTGTATGATCCTCTGTTAATATTTGTGTTAGAAGTTAAAAAATTTAAATTAATCATTTTACCTCTTTAATTAAGTTTTCAAGACGATCACAATATTTTTTAAAACTAGTTTCTTTCAGCACCCATTCTCTGTGATTTGATTCTAATTTTATTTCTCCTGACAAGAATGCTTTAATTTTTTTAAAGTATTTTTCTGCAGCTGATTTTTTTCTAACTAAGTATTTTGATGTCATTTCGTCTGTATTTAATACATGAAGTGCCTTAGCAGAAGTTATTGGAACATTGTGAGGTGAACCTATGACAGGTACGTTTAAAAACATTGATTCATAATTTAAAATGCCTGGACATTCGTCTAAGCTTAAATTAACAGTAACTTTTGATTTATTTAGTAAATCAAAATAATCTTTTCTTTCGTATTTGCCAAATTTTCCTGCAGGTATTTCACAAAATTTAATGTTATTTTTTTCTAACAAAAGCAATAATTCGTATCTAAAATCCTCAAAATTTACATCATATCTTCTTTTTTTGGAATAAATTAAACAATCATATATTTTTTTTGTATCCGGCTTATATAAGTTGTCATCTAATTCAATACATTTATTAAGACACCTAGAAGTTTTTCTGACATCTTCTCTTAAAAATTTATTGACATGATCAGAATAAAATGCAACTTGATCCAAATGTATGTCAGGATTACAATGATTAATATACCAATTGTCCCATTCATCACTAGGCCCTAAGTCAGGTTTATCAAGTAAAATATTAGGCCCAAAAATTGTCTTTGAATGAGGCATTAGCTGTTTTATAGTATGATATAGTTGAGGCTGAAATGCTTTTGCATAAAACCAAAAAATGTTATAATCAGCTAAGTTAACTTTGTTTCCAAGTGAATGAATACAATCTACCTGATATCTTTTTTGACTATCATTATTTAATGCTTTAATGTGCCAGTCATATGTTCTTACTAAATTGCCACCAGGTTTTCCAATCATTAAAATTTTGTATTTCATCTATTATAATCATCCTCTAATCTAACAACATCATCTGGATAATAAGTGCTTACTTCACAAATTGCAACGTCTCCTTTTTCTGCAGAAAATCTATGTATTGTTTTTGCAGGTATGTGATAACACTGGCCTGGGCCTAAATCAATTTTTTTAACACTTTCTGTATATTTGTTTTTAATGTAGAGTACTAGTACACCTCTCATCACATAAATTGTTTCGTCTTTTTTTTCATGATACTGAAGTGAAAGCCTTTCTTTCATATTAATATTGATTGTTTTTCCAAGGTACTTGCCTGGAATGTCTGCCCATATCTCTTCCCATCCCCAAGGCTTTTTAATTATCTTTGGTTTCATTTTATAAAACCTCTTGCTCTAATAAGTTTGACTGTACTTAATTGATCTTGCTCTTTCCATTCTCTATGTTTCATTGAATTAGAATTTATGCGATAAAGATAACAAACTTCAGGTATAAAAACTCTTTTAATGCTTAGATACATTAACGGCAAATACAATGCTTGATCATAGCCTCTTTTAAACCAGTTACCATCGATGTCTTTAAAATTTTCTTTATTGATTTCTAAAATTAAATTAGATCTAAAAGTTTTTAAATGAGAAGATACCCACGGGTATTCATAAGGGTTAACCCTAATGTTATCAGGTAAATCTTTTGAAATGTTCATATTATTAATGTCCCATTTATGAGCTGTCCAAACTGTACCTACATCGTCATCTTTATAAGCACTTAAGATAAGATCAACAGTGTCTTCATTGCAAAGCGCATCATCTCCATCTAAAATTGCAATGATACAATTTTTTTCTTTGGCGGTATTAATTGAATTTTCAACTACGTTTTTAAGTGCATATTTTTTTTCTTTATTGACAATAAATTTAAATCTTTCATCATTTCCTACGGCATGATTAACCATAAAAATAGTATCGTCTTCTGACATGTCGTCAATAATTACGGCTTCCCAATTAGTATTTTTTTGATCTTGTAATGACTTTACTAATTCTCCAACGTGCGGTGCTGCATTGAACATCGGTATTATAAAAACTACTTTCATTTATCGCCTCTTTATTTTGTCCATTCTTGAGATAGATCAGGTTCTGATCGGTTAATTGTTATCCAAGGAGTAGGTTTAGAAAAATCAATTTTTTGATGAAAAACCCAGCCTCCTAATTCTTCTTCCATTTTTATAGCTAGGTTTCTAATTTCTTCATCTGATACATCAGACCATTTTTTGTTAAAAAACATGTTATTCTCTGGTGTGTCTTCTATTGACTTGTTGTACATTGAAGTCCAATGTTTCGACCAATAATTTTTATAAGTATAGATTTTTCTTTTTATATCAAACCACGAATAATGGTACACACCAGGTAATTGGTTTACAACTTGATTTAAATAATTTTCATAAACACTTAAACTTTTTTCATCTCCTGATAGTGCTTGCAATCTTACTTGATGTAATTCTGGTGTGTAAAAAGTTGAATGTGGTATAGGTTGATAATTGTCATTGTGTACATAATCACAACCGTCTGAACCTATTGAAAAAACATTTCCGTCTTGATCATACCTTCGGTGTTCTGCTGGAATCCCATGTGTAATGTGGGTATCATTTCTACTCAACCTCCATTTCCAAGGATTAACATCTACTCTTACTTTTTTATTCGATCCCCAATACTCGATTACTGGTAGGCATAGTAATTTTAATGCTTTTGGCATTTGCCTAATCAATGGTTTGATTTTTTGGTAATCATCTTCATGAACAATTTCATCAACATCTTGTTGCCAACACCACTCTCCTGTACACAATGTTCTTGCGATTGCCTTATTTGCACCGTCAAACATTGCAAAACGAGGATTATTCCAATCTCTTTTAATTTGTTTTACTACTAGTTTTGGTTCTTCTTTTGACCACTTAAGCAACTCTTTATAAGATCCGTCATCAGAGCCACCATCAAGAACTACAACTTCATCACAAAAACCTAAAAGAGATTTAATACTCTGTTTCCAAGGATAATCACTAGAGATTACATTTTTGATTGTGGTATAACCACTTAATTTTATTTCTCTGTTTAAATGTCGTTCAATCTCGTCCCAAAAACGTTTATGTCCGTCAAGAAGATAAGATTCAATTTCATCAGAGGTCCCACCCCACCATTCTTCGGAGGTGTGTTGAACATTATCATTAATATAAAGCTCTAAACCTAATAAGTTTGCCTCAATTACTATTCTTGGGCATGTATCACCACCCAAAGGCATAAAGCATAATCCTTCGTATTCAGAAAGTTTTCTTAAGAGACTTTTATAATCTAGGCTGGACAATATATCGTAATCATATTCTTCTGGTAGGAAAGCCTCAAGTTTTTGCTTTGTTTCTTCGATTCCTTTAATCCAGGAGTTAGAACCTATAATCGCCCATTTTTTGTTATTTTTTTCACTTTTTTCAATTCTTAATTTTTCAATAAATTCTAAATCTTCTACAGAAAAAACTGAAGTCAATCGTATCGATTTTTCGTCTGTTAAAAATGGAAATCTTTCTTGATACCTTTCTTTTTGCTGGTCAGACATCCAAAAGATTTTTTCAGAGCCGGCAAAAAAAGATGAAATAAATTTACCATAATCTGAATCGTGGCAATTGCATTCTTCTCCTGTTTCTTTTTTATGCAATTCTATCGATCGATAACGACAAAACTTATAATCATATTCTGTTATAAAATAATAAAGATTTGCTACGATCTGTGGGATTAAGTTTAAATTCATTTGTGAAAAGTTAAAAAAGATCCAAGTTTTATTAACACCTTGTTGAACCAGTTGTTCTGTTAGTTCACTTGATTTAAGCTTATAGGTTTTATAGGGGCTAGTTCCAAACAATGCTTCTGTGGTAAGCTCAGCACCACCAGAGTATTCATCAGTGAATAGATCAGCCACAAAGATAACATCTGCTTCTTGAAATTCATATTTATTTCTATTTTTCTTGGTCTCAAACACGCTTTGCGAGAACATAAAAAATCCTCCAAAAATTTAATTATTCTTAGAGGATATTACCCTATTTTTCAGAGAGTTAAAATTTTATTTATTTTATCCCAAAAGCCTTATTTGGAGAATTGATCCTATACCTTCAGATGTACTACCATCGATATCAGTTTGTTGTGTTCCGGCACCTTGGTAAATTGTCACCTTGATTGTATCACCTGAATCCATATAGTGCATAGAAGTACCACCTATTGACCATTGCGCAATACTACTAGTATCTGATGAGAAATTTGGATCAAATTGATGATACATGAATTGAGGTTTTACAGTATCATCTCCACCTGTTACAGCAACTCTATACTCAGATGCAGCTGTATCTATAGATTCTAATTGCAATCTAACTGTCACTAAATAATAGCCATCAACAGGGGCAGTAAAAACTCCTGTCGTATTGTTATAAGCACTTTGATTATCAAAATGTTCTGTGTCAAATACGACGTCAGTTATTGTATTTATTGCTATATTTGTTTCAGATGTGCTTAGTTGTGCTGATACGAAACATGTGTTAGGCATTGTTACATTACCATTTGTGTCAATTGCGAAATCATTATCTGTTTCGAAAGAAGCGTCTGTATTGATTGCAAACACATCTTGTGAATCGTCGATACCAATTACGGATTTTAAAGTTGAATGCCCAAATGTGATTAATCTATCAGATCCGTCAGAATCTCCTCCGATTGTTAAATTATCTGTCAAGTCGATAGTTTGATCTGAATTGATTGTCATTGCCAGGGTAGAAGTAGAAGTGCCGTCAGGAGTTGTATAAAATTCTAATTTTCCAGGAGAATCTGTAGAATCACTTCCATCCCCGTGGTTTGCTGCAGCGATAGCGATGATTTCTGCAGCAATTGCTCCGGCTGCTGTATCATATCCGTAAAAACCAAGGTGTCCTAATCTGTCACCACTTTGTACAGCAGCCTCTGATCCATCTGACCCTCTAGATCTTCTAAAGTTAATAACTGGAGATAATGTTGCTGTATCTGAATACCTATCTAATCTAAGATAACCCGAACCATACAACCTGGATAAACCGTCAGTGTCTGAATCATTGACTTCAAAATAGCCAGAATCTGTAGGGGTATGTAATAGATTGCCGTTGCTGCTTCCATCTATAGTTAAAACTGGATCTATGTCAGTGCCGGCATCATCAACTGCAAATATTATATCATGATTTGTACCAGTTGCCTTAAAAGAAAGATTTCCGTCTGTTGCTTGGATTACGGTGTCATCATCAAAAGTAATTCCTGAATCTGTCAATTGCATTAATGATTCCGTTCCGTCTTTAAAGTCAATTGTTCCGCCGTCTGCATTTAACTCAATATTTCCTGCAACATCTAAGGTTAAAGCGCCAGAGCTTACGTCTATTTCGTTTCCTCCGTTGTCCAAAGTTAAATTACCTAACTTAACATCTCCGGTGAAAGTTGAACCACTGATTGTTGCAACTATACTGTCATTAATTTCTAATTCTGTTGCATCGATTTGAAGGCCTCCAGAAGCCTTAAGGTCTAAAGAAAACTCTGTACCTGCTAAATCTAGGCCATCACCTGCTGTGTATGTTGTATTGGTGTCAGTCCATGGTACATTAACGACTGCTTGATCAGAACTATTTAACTGAATTCCGTATGTTCTACTTGCTGTTGAAGAAACTGCATTGGCAGCCACTGTCTGTTCTGTATTGTCTTCAATTTTTATTAAACCTAATGCAGATGAAGTTGCTGTAGAATAAGTTGTATCAGTATCTATTAAGGTTTGGAGTTGGGTTAAAGTTATTTTTTTAACATTATTAGAATCACTATTATCTGCAATTGCTATAGAATCTAATAAATTACCAGCATTTGAGTCCACAGACAAACCATTTATATCTAAAGAAAACTCTGTACCTGCTAAATCTAGGCCATCACCTGCTGTGTATGTTGTATTGGTGTCTGTTGATGATATTGTGATCGCACCATTTGACCCGGTTGACGTTGATACATTTGTACCAGGTATGATGTATGGTGTACCATCTGATAATTGTGTTAATGAACCAGAGATATTAGTTACTGTCAATGTATCAGTTGAACTATTAAATGTAAAGTTTGAGTCTCCAGCTTGTGCTCCTCCACTATTAAAAATAACCTGCGTGTTGGATCCTCCAGCACCAGCTGCGACACCTGTTGATGTAATTGTGACTTGACCATTCGATGATGTTGTTATACTTATATTTGATCCAGCTAATAAATAAGGTATTCCTTCACTAACCTCTTGCAAAGAACCGGTCAATCCTGCACCTGATGGGAAAACTATTTTACTTCCTTCCTCCATTGTTAAAGAACCGGTAATTTCCATCCCACCTGCTATTTTTAATGGGCTTCCGCCATGCAAAGTACCAGATATTACAACATCACCACCAAAAACTGTTGTTCCTTTTGTTGATGTTCCTCGCGAGCCAATCGATCCAGAAACAAAAAAGTTAGTATCTGTAAAATCTTGCGGGTTTAAACTTGATCCTGCGCCTCCAGACAATATTAAGACTTGATCTGTTGATGCATCAACAAAAATTGCGTTATTTAGGTTTTGTGTATTAACCTTAAAATCAATATTTAAATTATTTTCATTAAAAGTACTTGATTCATTAGTAAATTGATTTGTTAGTGTAATCGGGTCCGGACCTGGTGGATCTACATAAAAGTATGTTCCGCCTGAATTTTTAATTGTAAGATCTGCGCCGGCATCAATTAAAATTCCTCCATCAGTTCCGGAACCAGTAATGTATTGTGCATTTGTTAAGTCACTAAAAAGAAGTTTTTTATTTTGACCCATGTAAGCATCTTCAAGCAGGTAAGAAGATCCGCTAATTACAACATCGCCACCAAAAACAGAAGTGCCAACCACTGCCGTATCTTTACTTCCGATTGTACCAGAAACAAAGAAGTGTGTATCAGTGCCTACGTTTGATGGATCATAATTGAATCCTTCTTCTCCAGAAAAAGAAACAGAAGAAGTTGTAACCATTGTAGTAGGTGTTGGTACATGAAATGTACCTGTCACTGTTGGTGTTGCATCAATTATATTTCCGCTAGCATCATACAAAGATCCACTTACAACCATATCACCTGGAACTAGGACAACCCCTCTTGTTGAAGAGTCTTTTGTCCCTATTGAGCCTGAAAGCATTATTTTAACATCATTACCATAACCAGGAATATTTCTTCCCAATGCAGCATAATTTATTTCATCAGATCCAATTATAACAGAATCATCTCCTCCAGAAACCAAAAGCGTCATGTAGTTATCTGTCATTACAGAAAAATCAAATTGTCCTCTGCCCGTATTTAAACTTTGATAACCGTTCGCACTATTGAAAGTGTTTGAAAGACTTCCGATGTACATGTCAACATTTTCATCAGCCACCAAACTTACAGAATCATCTCCATCAATCCATAAATCATCATTGCCTAATGACCTAATAGAAATATCATCATCTCCAGGATTGTTGAATCTTAAATAATGCAATGGTTGTAGTGAGATATCTCCGTCAACTTGTAAAGATCCTGTTATTTGAACATTGTTTTCATGATGCGTTGTACCACTAACAACCAAATCTCCTGGCATTAAAACAACGCCTCTTGTTGAGCTACCTCTTGTACCAACGGTTCCTGATAGCATAATTTTGACATCGGCGCCGTATCCTGGTACTTCAGAAGCAGTTGGAGTTGAATCAAAATCTTCATGACCAATAATTACACTTTCATCTGACGCATCTAAAAAGAAAGTTCCATAATTTGTATCTCCGTTAATGAATGTGTCTTTATTCCTCCTGGAGCTGTTTATTACTGTACTTGTTGAATCGATTATAAAGTTTGTTGTTCCACCTACTTGTACATTAAAAACACCATCGACAACTAAATTTAAGTGTGCACTATCAGCATCATCATCAACAGTTGTAATGGTAGTCTCTCCATTTGCTCCAACTGCTATTGTTGCAAAATCATTGTTGTTGGCAGTAGACATCATTTTAATGTCAGATCCTGTCCCGTCTGCTGCTTTAATCCTAATACCTTCGTTTGTATCCGCATTAATTACATTTAAATCAATTCCAACATTTTGAGTCGTTCCTTGCGAGTTTGCAGAATCTACGTCAATTTCTAATCCTGTCATTCGAACAGTTGAACTAGCATTATTCGTTGCTGAATCGTCCATTTCTATTAATGCACCGACGCAATCCAAAGTATTACTAGCTGCTACTACACCTGATTTGTCAAAATCAATGTGCAAAGCTCTCTGATTAAAAGTTGACTGAACTGTCGTATGATAATCAACAA